>Ga0210408_10004024_pt1 | contig 13269 bp, 11 predicted proteins | sample IncBWH4MmetaG_FD_155471 | JGI IMG/M metagenome (GOLD analysis project Ga0210408, IMG submission 155471) | Forest soil microbial communities from Barre Woods Harvard Forest LTER site, Petersham, Massachusetts, United States - Inc-BW-H-4-M | ecosystem: Environmental > Terrestrial > Soil >...
GAGACAGCATCGATCACGGCCTTTTGATAACCCTTTAATTCATCGCTGGTAAAAAGACGCATCGACAACTCCTTTTCCAGTCGCTCCAGAACGCTCTTCGTGTCATCGGTGCTGCCGTCTTCGGCCACAATCAATTCAAAATCGGCGATCCGCGGCTGCAATTCCGACAAGTAGTTTCGCAAAGTCATTTCGATCATGAATGACTCGTTGCGAACCGGGAAAACAAGAGAGACTCCTCCCAACTCAGGCTTAGCAGGTCCTCGGTAGATGTTTCTTTCAACGCGGGCTTTAGACATGTCGGAACATGGCAAACGGCCAGTTTAGCAAGAGTGTTACGCGAGACAATGAAACAGGACACCGAGAGAGCACGGAGCGGAGAATTTCAGCACCACTTGCAAAACCGGGGAAATGCTCTTTATTCACCGCTCCGCAGCGAGTTTTGTAATTACGCCGTTGGTCCCTGGGTCTCCGTCGCTTGACGCGAAACCACACTCGCCAGGGGAAACCCGGCCTTGAAAGGAATTTGGCGATTTAAAGATTTAGCGATCTGACGATTTGCTCAGTGCATTCGTTAATCGCTCATTCGTTAAAATCGTTAATTATTAGCTTATGCCAGTTCGTTACGGTCGTTTTGAAATGCCAAAAACCCTCACCAAAAATGAGGATACAGCCACTGATACTTACGCCAAGTTCACCGCCGAGCCGTTTGAAGCCGGTTACGGTCACACGGTCGGAAATTCGCTCCGCCGAGTACTTCTTTCGTCGCTTGAAGGCGCGGCCATCACCGCGGTGAAAATCACTGGCGCGCAACACGAGTTCGCCACCTTGGCGGGCGTTGTTGAAGACGTAACCGACATCGTCCTCAACCTCAAAAGAGTGAAATTCAAAGCCAGCAACGGCCATGAGCCGAAAAAACTTTCGCTCACCGTAAACAAGGAGGGCGAAGTCACCGCCGGCGACATCCAGGAAGTCGCGGGTTACGAAGTGCTCAATCCGAAACTCGTGATCTGCACCCTCGACAAGAAGCACAAGTTTGACGCCGAGCTTGAAGTCCGCGTCGGTCGTGGTTTCGCCACCGGTGAGGAGAACAAACGCACGGACCAGCCGATCGGCCTGATCCCGATCGATTCGATTTTTTCACCCGTCACGCGCGTGAAATACGCCGTGGAAAACACCCGCGTCGGTCAACGCACCGATTACGACAAGCTCATTCTTGAAGTCTGGACTGACGGCCGATTGACGCCGGACGATGCGCTGCTCCAGGCCTCCGCGATCCTGCGTCATCACCTCGATGTCTTCGTGAACTTCAACGAAGAAGTGATCGAGTTCGACGAAACGCCGGCCGGTGTCAGCGAGGAAAACATGAAGCTCAAGAAACTGCTCAACATGAGCGTGAACGAAATCGAGCTCAGTGTCCGCGCTGCGAACTGTTTGAACAACGCCAACATCACTACTGTTGGTCAGCTCGCGCAAAAGACCGAGGGCGAGATGCTCAAGTACCGCAACTTTGGAAAGAAGTCGCTCAACGAGATCAAGGACAAGCTACAGCAGCTTGGGTTGAGTCTCGGGATGAAATTCGAACCCGGCCTGGTGGAAACACCCGTCGCCGGAGTCGATGGCGCCAGCGGTAATGGCGCCGAAGCCGTCGAGCGAAAGTAATTGCTTGGGTCGAACCAACCGCACACATGAGACACCAAAAAAACACGGTGCGCCTCGGCCGCAAAGCCGAGCATCGTAAGGCATTGCTCGCCAATCAGGTTTGCAGCTTGATCGAGCATCGTCGGATTAAGACCACCCTCGCCAAAGCGAAAGCGGTCCGTCCGATCGCCGAACGAATGGTTACGCTCGGTAAGAATGGTTCGATTCACGCGCGACGAACCGCATTTGCGACGCTGCGTCAAAAGGATGCGGTCAAAAAATTGTTCGACGAAATCGCGCCCGCATCAGGCGAGCGCAATGGCGGTTACACCCGCATCATACGGCTCGGTCAGCGCTCAAGCGATTCGGCGTTCATGGCATTGATCGAATGGGTTGATTCGCCGATCACCGTCGAAGAAAAGCCCGCCCAAGAAACGAAAGCGAAAAAGAAAGAGTCGAAAGCCGAAGCGAAGCCGAAGGAAACCAAACGCGAAGAGCCGAAGGTCAAAGCGGAAGAGAAGCCCGTGGAAGAGCCGAAGAAAAAGCGGCGTTGGTGGGGCGGGAAATCAAAGGAAGAGAAATAATTCCGCGGGTTTACAATTCGACCAAGCGCCAGTTTACTTTTCCGGCGGCGAGTTCCAGCCAGGCCACGCTTCGAGGCGAGCCGCGGTTTGGGCGCGTAACGCAACCGGGGTTCAAGAACAGAACCCCGCGGCGTTTTTCGTTACGCGGAGCGTGTGTATGACCATGCAACACAACATCGATATTCTCCGGCGAAACTTCCGGCGGAACATGCACCAGCCGAAACTTCAAACCTTCGCGCGTAAGATCGATAATCAGCGGCCAATCCTCGTTCCAATCACAGTTTCCGCGCACGACCGTGAGCGGTGGACCGATTGCCTCCAGTTCGAGCGTGATCGTCGGCTCGCAAACGTCGCCAAGATGCCAAATTTCGTCCGCCTCGCGCGCAAGATCGACAATTTGCTGCGGCAACTTGTTATGGGTGTCAGCTACGACCAAGATGCGCGTTGCATTCACTTCAGAATCGGGGACGACGGGGATAACGCTGATATAACGTTAGCACGTGGAAAAATCATCCGTTTAAATCCGCGTAATCCGCGGTTAGCTTTGCCCAGTGTCATTTAATAATTTCGACCTTTCATCTGAAGTCGTCCGCGGGACCCAGGCAATGGGCTTTACCGAGCCCACGCCGATCCAGCTCCGGGCGTTCCCGATTATTCTTGCCGGAAAGGATTTGATCGGAACCGCGCAAACCGGCACGGGCAAGACTGCGGCGTTCGCATTGCCTATCCTGACGTTGCTGGCGAAGCACGGAAAGTTCCGCTGCCTTGTTCTCGAGCCAACTCGCGAACTCGCCGCGCAAGTGGAAACCGCGTTTCGCGATTACGGACGCTTTACGGATTTACGCGCCACGGTTGTTCACGGCGGCGTTGGTTACGGCAAACAAAAGGACGATTTGAAACGCGGCGTCGATATCGTCGTCGCCACTCCGGGCCGTCTGTTCGATCATCTCGAACAGAAGACGCTTCATTTTCGCGACGTAAGCATTCTCGTGCTCGACGAAGTCGATCGCATGCTCGACATGGGATTTCTGCCGCAGGTCCGGCAGATCGTTGAAAAAATTTCCACCGATCGACAAACTCTCCTTTTCTCGGCCACGCTTCCTCCGGAGATCGAACGCCTCGCCGCGTGGGTCTTGCGAGATCCCGAGTTGGTGGAAATCGGCATTCGCCGTTCGCCGGCAGAAACCGTAACCCACGCCGTTTATCCGGTCGCGGCCGAACAAAAGTTTGATCTACTCATGGCGTTGCTCGAACGGACGAACTTCGATAGTGCATTAATTTTTAGCCGGACGAAGCACGGTGCCGATCGGATCGCTCACAAGTTGAAACAAGGAAATCATTCCGTCGCTGTTTTGCATTCCAATCGCACCCAGCGGGAGCGAATCGAAGCGCTCGAAGGTTTTAAGAGCGGCAAATACGAAGTAATGGTGGCGACCGACATTGCCGCCCGCGGACTCGACATCGCCGGTGTCAGTCATGTCATTAACTACGACGTGCCCGAGCACGCCGAAGATTACGTCCATCGCATCGGCCGGACCGGTCGCGCCCAAAACGTCGGCGACGCGTTCACCCTCATGAATGGCGAAGAAGTTGCCGCGCTCCAGGCCATCGAACATTTCATCGGCCGAAAAATCCCGCGACTGAAGCTCGAGAATTTCAATTATCTCTACACGGTTCTCTTCGAACCCGAATCAGCTGTCGGCGGACGACGCGCAATCGGCGGCGGCCGTTCACATCGCGGGTTTTCTTACGGACGCAGGCGCAGGTAGGGCGATTCCCCTCAATCGCCAGCTGGAGGGACACGCGCTATCGTGTCCCATTAGTTTGGGCGCCGACAGCGCGGCGCCCTTCAATTATTTCGGACCGCACCATTGATCGACCCAATCGTTCACGGTCTTGTACCAAAGCCGCGAGTTCTGCGGCTCGAGCACCCAGTGACCTTCGTCCGGGAAATACAACATCTTCGACGGCACCTTTAATCGCTGGAGCGTCGTGAACAGATCGAACCCATTTGAAACATCGAGCCGATAATCGAGCTGGCCGTGCACCACCAGGGTCGGCGTTTTGAATTTGTCAGCGAACAGATGCGGCGACCACTTGCGATACAGCTCGCGTTGTTTCCACGGCGGACCTTTAAATTCCCATTCCGGAAACCAGAGTTCCTCCGTCGTGCCATAAGCCGACTCGGTGTTGAAGGTGCCGTCGTGCGACACAATGCATTTGAACCGGTTAGTGTGGCCTAACAACCAGTTAGCCATGTAACCGCCGTAGCTCGCGCCGAGCGCGGCCTCGCGGTTCTTGTCGATGAACGGATAAGTCTTCTCTACGTAATCGAGTCCCTTCATTAAATCTACGTACGGTTTGCCGCCCCAATCGCCGCTGATCGAATCGGTAAACTTCTGTCCGTAACCGGTTGAACCATGGAAATTAATCATCACCACCACATAGCCGTTGGCCGCGAACAACTCCGCGTTCCAGCGATATGTCCACGAATTTCCCCACGCACCTTGCGGCCCGCCGTGGATCAAAAATTTTAAAGGATATTTCTTGTGCGGATCGAACCCCGGCGGCTTGACCATGAAACCCTGGACCTCTTCGTCATTCGCGCCCTTGAATGTGAACGATTCCAACGGCTGCATGTCGATCTGCGACAACAGCGCGTCGTTCATGTGCGTGAGTGGATGCAAGCCGCTTTGAGGATCAGTTACGTTATCGCACCAAATCTCATTTGGTGCGGTTACGGACATTGACGAGAAATAGAGCGTGCCGCCTGAGAAAATCAGATCGTCAGCGTGTAACTTAACGTCGGACGGCGGCGAGATGAGCAAGTTCCCCCGCAGATCGATCAAGAAGAATGGCGATTCGCCTCTTCGTTCTGCACTGAACCAGATCGACGTTGGCGTTGATAGCATCCATGTGAAGCTGCCGACCGAATGATCAACTCGCTCGGTGACGTCGTGTGTTTCGCCTGATTGTCTATCTTGCACTAACAACCGCCATTTATCGGCTTCGAAGCCAGCGCGGGCTTGCGAGCGCCAGGCGAGATATTTTCCGTCCGGCGAATAGAGCGGAGTGGTGTCGGCGCCGGGACTGGTAGAAATTTTCTTCGGGTCCGAGCCGGACTGGCCCTTATCAGAAGCGAGGGGAACTGTGAATATCTCCGAGTTGGTACTGGTGGCTTCGACTTCATCGATGTTGCTCGTGTAAGCGAGCTCTTGGCCATCCGGCGAAATCGCATACAAATCCTGCCCGCCAAGGTGAAACGGCGGCACATCGTGATCGCCGGGGGTCAAATCGCGCGGCTCATTGGCACCCACCTGTCGCCCACTCGAAACTTGACCGTTTTTTTCGGTCAAGTTTGCATCCGCGCTGACGACAAATAAATGACTGCGCTTGAAGTCGGTGAATGCGTTCCAGTGGCGATAGAACAGGCGCGTGAAGATTTTCGCTTTCACTTTGCTCTTCTTCAGCTCTTCATCGCGCTGTTTGTTGCAAGCGTCGTCTTTGCAATCAGGATAAACGTCCGACACGAATACGATGTTCTTCCCATCGGGCGACCAAATCCCGCCGTCTGCGCCCGTCGAAATGTCCGTCACCTGATGCGGTTGGCCGACGAGCTTGCCCGCATCCGCATCAAAATCGCATATCCAGATTTGGGTTGGATCGGTCGCTTTCGATGTCCAAATCAAGCGTTTGCCGTCGGCCGAGAATCGCGGTCGCTCTTCGTGGGTCGGCGTTTCATTGAGTCGCCGCGACTCACCGCCGTTGGCCGGCACGATCCAGAGATGAGAAATCTTCGTGTTCGCCTCAAGATCGACATCGGTCGCGGAGAACGCAACCCACTTCCCGTCCGCTGACGGCACCGGCTCGTCCACGCGTTTGAGTTTCATCATGTCCTCAAACGTGAATGGATGTTTGGTGTTTTGAGCGAAGGTGCTGACGGCCAGAAAGAAAAGCGGGATCAAAAACCTAATGCTCATGTGAATTCCAATACTGACGTTGTAGAGGCGTTTGTCTCAAGCGCCTAATTGATAAACGCGGCTCTCGCCGCCTGCAGTCTTTTCTCTTCCACGCGCTTTTGTTGTTCGATCGCTCCCGCTTCTAACTTCGGAAGATCGAGATCTTTCAACTCGGGCCAGTTTGAGTTCGCGAGCGCGCGCCAGAGCAATTCCTTGCCGCGAATCCCAAGCGCGAGCATCTCGAGCGCTTGGACCAGTCCGAGGCCGCCGAAATCTTCGCCCGCGATCTTGAACTTCAAGCGCGCAGCTTTCTCGCTGACCCAGGCCGCGGTTTTTCGAACTACGCTTTCATCTTCGCCAATGCGATCGATCAATTTCTCCAAAACCTTCTGATCGGAGTCGATGTCTCGTTTCAAATCGGCGAGAAATTGCGTCAGCGACGCATCGTCGGACCCATTGACCAAATCGTCGATTAGCTCGATCGCAGCGACCGAGCCGGCGAGATGATCATTGAGGTAAGCTGCGAGGTTGTTGTTCATTGAAACACCTTCTATAAATCGATCTCGGAAGTATTTAGAGATGTCTCGACTTCGCTCGACATGACATATTGAGGGCATGGTCACAATCGAGACAATCAAGAATGGCCCTTACATCGTTAAGGGGGAAGTCGAACTCTTCGATGCCGACGGAAACAAGTTTCCGGTCGAACCGCGGATGGCGCTCTGCCGCTGCGGCGCATCGACCGAGAAACCGTTTTGCGACGGGACTCATTCCAAGATCGGCTTCAAAGCCGCCGAGAAAGCGGTGCCGGAATCCAAGGAATAACTCGCAATGACAGTTCGAATTTGCCTCTGGCTCGCGATCGTGATTTGCAACTTGAATGCTATAAGCATTCAAGTTTACGGGGCAGCCTCAGCGCTAATGGTGCCGGAGACGATGAAAGCGATCGTCGCCCACGAGTACGGCGGACCGGAAGTGCTGAAGCTGGAGGAAGTTCCGGTGCCGGAACCGAAAGAGAATGAAGTGCTCGTTCGGGTGATCGCTAGCGGCGTGAATCCAGCCGATCCCCTGATTCTGAACGGTAAATTCGCCAAAGAATTTGGAACGCATCTGCCGCTGATTCTCGGTTACGACATGGCCGGCGTCGTGGTGAAAACCGGGGCGAAAGTCACGAAGCTGAAAGTTGGCGATCCGGTTTATGCGTATCTGCTTTGGGGCGGCGGCTGGGCGGAATATTGCATCTCCAACGAAGGCGAATCGTCGATTAAACCAAAGTCCCTCAGCTTCGTTGACGCGAGCGCGGTCCCGTTGGCCGGACTGACCGCCTGGCAAGCGTTGATCGACATCGGCAAAATTCAAAGCGGCCAAACCGTTCTGATTCACGGCGGTTCGGGCGGCGTCGGGAGTTTCGCGATTCAGATTGCAAAAGCGCGCGGCGCGCGAGTGATCGCTACCGCCTCAACCGCAAACCAGGATTTGCTAAAGCAACTCGGCGCAGACGTTGCGATCGATTACACAAAACAGAACTGGGAAAGTACGGTGCACGATGTCGATTTTGCGCTGCTGCCAGTCGGCGGCGAAACAATGAAGCGCACCTATGGCGTGATGAAGAAAGGCGGCATCGTTGCGACGCTCATTTCGCGGGCTGATCCAGCCGAGCTGGAGAAGCGCGGTATTAGGGGAGCCCCAATCTTCTCGCATCCCGAAGCGAATGAGCTGGGCGAAATTACAAAACTAATCGACGCCGGAAAAGTGAAATCAGTCGTCACGCAAATTCTACCTTTGACCGATGCAGCGAAAGCCGATGAACAGGCGGAAACGCATCATACTCGCGGAAAAATTGTCCTGAAAATCGCTGACGAACCTAAACCCTAAATGAAAACACTGACTTGTTTCCTGCTCGTAATAATTGGGGCAACGATTGTTCGCGCTGAAAAAATCTCACTGGTCGGCGCAACCGTGATCAATCCCGCAGACCGCCAAGTAATGCCGAACGCGACGGTGGTGATCAACGGCGACAAGATTGAGCGCGCCTCGATGGGCAAACAAAACGCGGCGTCGCTCGGGAGGCAGATCGACTGCGTAGGCAAATTCATTTTGCCGGGTTACATCGACACGCACGTTCACTTTTTCCAATCGGCCGATCTGTTCACCCGACCCGACGGCGCTGATTTCAATAGCATTCGACCGTACAAGGATGAAGTCGCGTGGATCAAATCGCATCTCGACGACGTGTTCGCGCGCTACATCCGCTGCGGAATCACAAGCGTGGTCGACGTCGGCGGACCGATGTGGAACTTCGAAGTCCGCAAAAAAGCGAACTCAACTGCGAAAGCTCCGCGCGTCGCCGTCGCTGGCCCGCTAATCTCCAGTGTTTCGCGCGAGAAACTCGATCTGGGCGATCCGCCGATCGTGAAGATCGACAGTCCCGATCAGGCGCGCGAGTTCGTTCGCAAACTCACCGACCAAAAAGCCGACCTGGTGAAGATTTGGTACATCGTAGACAACGATCATCCGGTCGACGCGTTCCGGCCGATCGCGCGCGCGACGATTGAGGAAAGTCATGCGCACAAGATTCGGGTGGCGGTCCATGCGACCGAATTGGAAACCGCGCGCGCAGCAGTGGAAGAAGGCGCCGACATTCTGGTTCACAGCGTTGTCGATAAGCCGGTGGACGATGCATTCGTGAAGCTATTGAAAGATCGACATATCATTTTGTGCCCGACGCTGGTCGTGTTCGAGCGATACGGACGCGTGTTTTCTCATCAGCTGAATCTCACGCCGGAGGAACAGAAGTGGGGAAATCCCGACGTGATCGCGTCGCTCGACGTGACGAAAATCCCGGAGGACAAATTGCCGGACCGCGTGAAGCAGGCATTGGCCGATCCGAAAGCGGCGATGGATCGAATCAATAAAGTTTATGAGGTCGCGCTTCCAAATTTGAAGAAACTCGAAGACGCTGGCATTACGATCGCCGCCGGCACGGACGCCGGAAACATCGGCACAATTCACGGACCTGCGCTCTTTCGTGAATTTCAGCTGATGAAACAGGCCGGACTCACGAACATGCAGATTCTGCAGTGCGCAACGGCGAACGCAGCCAAACTTTTCGGCGGTGAGATCGGCGCGCACATTGGCAAGATCGACAGTGGATATCTTGCTGATCTCGTTGTCCTCAAATCGAACCCGATCGACGACATCGCGCACGCGTCGGACATCGACAGCGTAATCAAGAACGGCATTAGTTATCCGGCTGATTCGATTCTTAGGTGAAAAGTTGTAGAGGGGCCTGACACAAACGCCGCCACAACACTGAAGCCTATTGAACACGCTCCTCTATTACAGACTCTAATGATGCTTATGAAATTACCGTTCTCTGTCGCTCTCATACTGTTCAGCCTCTCTGCCGACATAATTGCCGCAGACGCGAATCCGCAAACGCCGAAGAAGCCGGTCACGGATGAATATCAGGGCGTCAAAGTTCAGGACGATTATCAGTGGCTGGAGAAAGACGACGATCCGGAAGTGAAAGCGTGGTCGGACAGCCAAAACCAAAAAACGCGCGCGTACATCGACAAATTGCCGGGGCGGGCGTCGATTGAGAAGCAACTGACGGAATGGTACGCAAAAACGTCGCCGAGTTATTCCGGGATCGTCTCGCGCCCGGGGATTTTGTTCGCAATGAAGTTCCAGCCGCCGAAGCAGCAACAAATGCTGGTCACGCTTACCTCGGCCGACGATTTGAAATCGGAAAAGATGGTGCTCGATCCGAATGCGCTCGATTCAAAAGGAACGACCGCGATCGATTGGTTCGCGCCGTCACAGGACGGAAAATATGTGGCGATTTCGATTTCTCAGGGTGGCAGCGAAGATGGAACGCTGCACGTTTACGAAACGGCGACTGGGAAAGCGTTGTCGGATTCGATCGCTCACGTTCAATACCCAACAGCCGGCGGGAGCGCGGCGTGGAATGCGGACGACACCGGCATTTATTACACCCGTTTTCCGCGCAACGGCGAGAAGCCGGACGCCGACCTGAATTTTTATCAGCAGGTGTATTTTCATAAACTTGGAACGGCCGACACCGAGGATACGTATTCGATTGGCAAAGAATTTCCGCGGATCGCCGAAATCAAACTCGAGGCGTCACACGACGGAAAATTTATTCTGGCAACGGTCGCGAACGGCGATGGCGGCGATTTTGCCCATTACTTGCTTGGCCGGGATGGGAACTGGAAGCAGCTGACGAAGTTCGAAGACCAAATCAAAGCCGCGCGTATTGGACGCGATAATGCGCTTTATCTGCTTTCCCGCGCGGACGCGCCACGTGGAAAGATTTTGCGGATGCCATTGGACAATCCCGAGCTGGCCAGCGCAACGACAATCGTCGAGCCAAGCGATGCGGTGATTCAATTTATCGAGCCAACCGCAAACGCGTTATACGTTGCCGATTTGTTAGGCGGACCGTCCCAGGTTCGGCGCTTCGACTTGGACGGCAAGAACGCGAGCGTGCTCGCGATTCCGAACGTATCGGCGGTCTCAGAGATGGAATCGTTGGAGGACAACTCACTTCTGTTTCGCGACGTGAGCTTTACCCAGTCGGCCGCCTGGTTTCGCGTGGTCGACCCAACAAAACCGCCCGTGAAGACCGCGCTGGTAAACACAACGCCGGTGTCGTTTGCGGACATTGAAGTGACGCGCGAGCTCGCCACGTCTAAAGACGGCACGAAAATCCCGCTGAACATTGTTCGCAAAAAGGGAACAAAGCAGGACGGGAATAATCCCACCTTGCTCTACGGCTATGGCGGTTACGGACTCACTATGTCCCCAAATTTTGATTTCACTCGGCGTGTTTGGTTCGATCGTGGTGGTGTCTATGTTGTCGCCAACCTTCGTGGCGGCGGCGAGTTCGGCGAGGAGTGGCACAAGGCCGGGAATCTCACCAAGAAACAAAACGTGTTCGATGATTTCGCGGCGGCGGCGGAATACTTGGTTCAACAGAAATGGACGCGACCAGACAAGCTGGCGCTTCTCGGCGGAAGTAACGGCGGCCTGTTAATGGGTGCATTGATTACACAGCATCCGGAGTTGATGCGCGCGGTAGTTTCGTTTGTCGGAATTTACGACATGCTACGGGTCGAGCTCGCGCCGAATGGAGCTTTTAATGTGACCGAATTCGGGACTGTGAAAGATCCCGGACAATTCAAGGCCCTTTACGCCTACTCGCCGTATCACCACGTCGTGGACGGAACAAAATACCCATCGATCCTCTTCATGACTGGCGCGAATGACGGTCGGGTCGCGCCATATCATTCGCGCAAAATGGTTGCGCGGTTAGACGAAGCGAACAAATCGACGAACCCAATCCTTTTGCGAACAAGTTCGAGCGCCGGGCATGGCATCGGCACTGCCTTGAGCGAACGGATCAAGCAACTCGCCGATGAATATTCGTTTCTGTTCGCACAGCTGGGAGTGTCTAAGAAATAATAGAATCCGGTCGATTTCGATTTGCCCTGAATCCCGGCGCGGCTGGTGTCGTCAAACTTAGCTACATGAAGCGCGCCTTAATCACATTGTCGATTGTCGGGATCGCATTGCCGATTTTCGCCGCCGAGCCTGCCCACACTGAAGAGTGGAAATTTGTGAAGCAGGCCGGCGGCGTCACAATCTACGGCCGTCCACATCAAGGCTCGCACTTGAAAGAATTCAAAGCGATCGGCGAGATCAACGCGCCGAGCCACACCGTTTACAAGGTTATCGACGATTACGAAGCGTACCCAAGCTTCATGCCCTACACCGCGGAGTGCCGAGTGTTGGCGCGACATCATGATTCCGTTCTCGCCTATCAACGGATTTCACCGAAGATTATCAGCGACCGCGACTACACCATCCGGATCGACAAGAAATCCTGGCCGAGCGATCACGGGCAGGCGTATTCGATCCAATGGAAACAGGCGAACGAAAAGGGACCGCATGAAACTCATGGCGTGTTTCGGGTGAAAGTGTGCGATGGATCGTGGCTGGTCGAACCGGCGGGGCCGCACAAAACTCGCGCCACTTATCACGTGTTCACGGACAGTGGCGTGAATGTTCCGCCTTTTGTGGCTAACACCATCAGCGCAACGGGAATCATCAAGCTTTTCACCGCGGTTCGGAAACAGGCAGCAAATCCCAAATATCGCGCGAAATAAGAGTTCGGGCGTGAAGTTCGGGCGAATTGGCTTATCCTGCGCGCTGCGCAGATGCCGCGAAACAACGATCTCAAGAAAATTTTGCTCATCGGCTCCGGTCCAATCGTGATCGGGCAGGGCTGCGAATTTGATTATTCCGGAGTGCAGGCGTGCAAGGCACTGCGCGAAGAAGGTTATCGGGTCGTGCTGGTGAACTCGAACCCGGCGACGATCATGACGGATCCGGAGTTCGCCGATCGCACTTACATCGAGCCAATCACCGCGGAAGTGATTGAAGCGATCATCGAGCGCGAAAAGCCAGACGCGATCCTGCCAACAATGGGCGGACAAACGGCGCTAAATGCGGCGATGGAACTTAATCGCAATGGGGCGCTGGCGCGGCACAAGGTGAAATTGATCGGCGCCAATGCGAAGGCTATCGCCAAGGGCGAAGATCGACAACTATTCAAGGAAGCGATGTTGCGGATCGGGTTGGATGTCCCGCGCTCGGGCGTGGCGCGTTCGCTTGCTGACGCGCAGAAGATCGCAAAAGAAATCGGGAGCTTCCCGTTGATCATTCGGCCGGCGTTCACACTTGGCGGGAGCGGCGGTGGGATCGCTTACAATCCGGACGATTTGAATGAAATCGCTGGCCGTGGACTCGCGATGTCGCCGGTGAACGAAGTGTTGATCGAAGAATCGCTCGTCGGCTGGAAAGAATTCGAGATGGAAGTGATGCGCGACCGCATGGATAACTGCGTCGTTGTCTGTTCGATCGAAAATTTCGATCCGATGGGCGTGCACACCGGCGACTCGATCACGGTGGCGCCGGTGCAGACGTTGACCGACAAAGAATATCAAATGATGCGCGACGCGTCGTTCGCGGTAATTCGCGAGATCGGCGTCGAGACGGGCGGA
>Ga0210408_10004025_pt1 | contig 13267 bp, 11 predicted proteins | sample IncBWH4MmetaG_FD_155471 | JGI IMG/M metagenome (GOLD analysis project Ga0210408, IMG submission 155471) | Forest soil microbial communities from Barre Woods Harvard Forest LTER site, Petersham, Massachusetts, United States - Inc-BW-H-4-M | ecosystem: Environmental > Terrestrial > Soil >...
AGCCTCGCCGGTAGCAGGCACACGCCGCCGACGCCCGACGGGCTCTAGGTCAGCCGGCCTCCCGAAGCTCTTGGGCCTGCTCCCAGCGTGACTCATCGAGCCGGTGATCGAGTGCGGCCCTGCGCCGATCATTGCTACGGTACGATTCGCCGGAGGGCAAGGGGCAAGGTGACGGTGAATGAGCCTTCCCTGCAAAATGGCCTTAGCTCGTGGCTCATAGCTCCCCTGGAAGGGTGGCAGAGCGGTTGAATGCGGCGGTCTCGAAAACCGTTTCGGGGGAGATTCCTCCGACGGGGGTTCGAATCCCCCCCCTTCCGCTGCTGTCTGCCTGGAAGATCCCCGACAACCCTGCGTCCGGCGGGATTCCACCCGAAACGGCTGTCCTGCACGATACGGGTATGTGCTCGAATGGCATGAGCGTGACCGAGACGGCGAGAACCGGAGGCCTTGGCGAGTACCGACGCAAACGCAACTTTGCGGCGACGCCCGAGCCGGCGCCCGGGGCGTCTTCCGAGCCGGACGAGAACGCTCGCGTCGCGAGCGCGCGCTTCGTGGTGCACGAGCACCATGCGCGGCGGCTGCACTGGGACCTGCGCCTGGAGCGTGACGGCGCGCTCGCCTCGTGGGCGGTGCCCAACGGGATCCCCGACGAACCCGGGCACAATCGCAAGGCGATCCACGTCGAGGATCACCCGCTGAGCTATCTCGACTTCGAGGGCACGATCCCCGCCGGCGCGTACGGCGCCGGCGAGGTGGCCGTCTGGGATGCGGGGACATACACGTGTGAGAAGTGGCAGCCCGACAAGGTCATCGTCGTCTTTCACGGCGAGCGGCTGCGCGGGCGCTATGCGCTGTTTCACGCCGGCGCGAGCGCCAGGGACTGGATGATTCACCGCATGGACCCGCCCCTGGATCCCACCGCCGAAGAGATGCCCGCGCGCGTGGAGCCGATGCACGCGCGGCTCTCCACGCTGCCCCGCGAGGAGTCCGCGTGGGCGTTCGAGGTCAAGTGGGACGGGGTGCGCGCGATCGCCTACTCCCAAGCCGGGCGGATCCGCCTGCAGAGCCGCAACGGCAACGATGTCACCCCCGCCTATCCGGAGCTGCGCGCGCTGAACCGCGAGCTCGGCTCGCGCGCGGCGATCCTCGACGGCGAGATCATCGCGTTCGACGAGTCCGGGCGCCCGAGCTTCGAGGCGCTGCAGCCGCGCATGCACCAGCGGGGCGAGGCGGCGGTGCGCCGTCTCGCCCGGAGCACGCCGGTCACATATGTCCTGTTCGACCTGCTGTGGCTGGACGGGCACAGCCTGATGGACCTGCCCTACTCCGAGCGGCACGCGCGCCTGCGGGAGCTGCAGCTGGACGGCGAGCGCTGGCGCACCCCCGCGCTGCAGGTGGGCGACGGCGCGGGGCTGCTGGCCGCCACGCGCGAGCTCGGTCTGGAGGGCGTCGTCGGCAAGCGGCTGGACTCGCGCTACACGCCGGGCCGGCGCGACGGGGGCTGGGTGAAGGTCAAGCACCACCGGCGCCAGGAGGCCGTGATCGGCGGCTGGACCGAGGGCAAGGGCACGCGCGCGGCGCGGATCGGAGCGCTCCATCTCGGCGTCCACGACGAGCAGGGCCAGCTGCGCTACGCGGGGCGGGTGGGGACCGGCTTCGACGAGTCCGAGCTCGAGCGTCTCGCCGGCCTGCTGGGCCCGCTCGCGCAGGCCGACTCGCCGTTCGCCGGGCGCCAGCCGCCGCGGGGCGCGCACTTCGTGGCGCCGCGGCTCGTGTGCGAGATCGAGTTCAGCGACTGGACGAAGGCCGGCATGGTCCGTCAAGCCTCCTACAAGGGCCTGCGCGACGACAAGGACCCGGCCGAAGTCATTCGCGAGCGCGTCCAGTCACCGGAAGACGCCTCCTCGGCGCAGGCCGCGAGCGAGCCGGGGACCGCCTCGGGGTCGATCGACGTGAGCGCGGTGCTCGCCGGCGCCGTGCGGGTGCGCGGCGGCGTGCAGGTCACGGTCGCGGGCCGCGCGCTGAAGCTCACGAACCTCGACAAGGTGCTGTATCCCAAGACCGGGTTCACGAAGGGCGATCTGATCGGCTACTACGCGGCGATCGCGCCGGTGCTGCTGCCGCACCTGCGCGACCGGCCGCTGACGCTCAAGCGCTATCCGGACGGCGTGCAGGGGGAGCACTTCTACGAGAAGCAATGTCCCTCACACCGCCCCGACTGGATACAGACCACGGCCGTGTGGAGCGGGCGGACCGAGCGCGAGATCGACTACTGCCTGTGCCAGGACCTGCCGACGCTCGTGTGGCTGGGGAACCTCGCCGACCTGGAGCTGCATCCCTCGCTGTCGTGCGCGGACGCGCTGGAGCGTCCGCGCACGCTCGCCTTCGATCTCGACCCCGGTCCGCCGGCGGGCATCGTGCAGTGTTGCGAGGTCGCGCTCGATCTGCGCGACATGTTCGCCGAGCTGGGGCTGCGCGCCTTCGCCAAGACGTCGGGGTTGACCGGTATGCAGATCTACGTCCCGCTCAACGAACGCGACGCGACCTACGAGCGGACCAAGCCGTTCGCCCGCGCGGTCGCCGATCTGCTGGCGCATCGCCGCCCCGAGCTTGTCGTCTCGCAGATGGCCAAGGCGGCGCGGCGGGGCAGGGTGCTGATCGACTGGAGCCAGAACGACGAGCACAAGACGACCGTCTCGGTCTACTCGCCGCGGGCGCACGAGTCGCCGACCGTCTCCGCGCCCGTGCGGTGGGAGGAGGTCGCCGCGTGCCGAGACGCCGAGGATCCCTCGTCGCTGGAGTTCGCGCCGGGACAGGTGCTCGATCGCGTCCGTGAGCACGGCGACCTGTTCGCCGAGGTCGTCTCGCTGCGTCAACCCCTCCCGGCGCTCGGGGAGTGAGCGCGATGGCTGCGCTCGATCCAGAATCCGGCGGTGGAGGTATAACGATCCGGTCCGCGCAATCGTCCCGACTGGATCGACCCACCCCAATGACAGCCATGGAGCGCACCCGCACGGAGATCGCCCAGCAGTTGTTCGACGCGTTCAACGCTCGCGATCTGGACGCCGCCCTGTCGCTGCTGCACCCGGACGTCGTGTTCGAGCCGGTCTCGGGCGCGGTCCTGAACGACGGCGAGCCCTATCGCGGCACGGAGGGCATGCGCTGCTACTTCGCCGACGTGCGGGCCCACTGGCGGGAGCTGACGGTCAACCCCGTGCATCTGCGCGAGGCGGGCAACGCGGTGGTGGCGCTCGGTCACGCCAGCGGCAGCAGCGCGGCCGGCGCCCTCCACGACGCGCCGACCACGTGGGTGTTCAAGTTCGACGGCCCCCTCGTCGCCCACATCCAGATCTTCTCCGACGAGCGCCTGGCCCGCGAGGCGCTCGGTCTGACCTGAGCGCGCTGCTCCGGACTCTCCGGCCGCTTAGGGCTTATCCCGATAGGGACGTGCAGCCGGGGCGTTCTAGGGTCGTGCCGGCCGATCGGAGATCCCGTCGATCTCCGATCGGCACGGACGCAAGGACGACGGCATCGTGGTGCCATGTCGAGCCCGAGGACAAAGCCTCGCGAAGACCATCCATCGGGCGCATCCAGACGTGCGGGCCAAGCGGGAGACGCCTTATTCCGGATCGTCGGGTATACGGCTCCCAGTGGCCTTATACCCGAGCCAGCACCAACCCGCAGGCCAGCACCACCATCGCCAGCGACAGCGCGGCGAGCGCCCCGTCGAGCGGTGCGAGCAGACCGGCGACCGTCACCGGCTCGGCGCTCCCGTCCGCGCGCGTGCGCACGCCCTCCACCGAGCGCGTGCGGCGGCGCAGCTCGCGCGCGGGCGTGGACAGGCGTCGCTGGGCGACGCTCATCAGCAGGCAGCCGGCGGCGACCGCCACACCGGCGGTCGTGATCCGCTGCCCCTCCACCACATACCCCGTCAGCGCCGGGAACGCGCCCCAGCCGAGCGCGAACCACGTGTCCGAGTGCGCGCGCCCGCCGAGCAGCTCGAGGTTGTAGACGGGCACGAACAGCGCGCCCGCCACGACGAACGGCGCGAGCAGCGGCGTGACGTCGATGACGCCCGCGACGCCGATCGCCACCGCTCCCAGCATGCTCACCGCGGCGAGCGCGATCAGCGCGCGGTCGGATATGCCGGTGCCCAGCGGGCGGTCGTGCAGCTCGTCCAGCGCGTGCGCGGCCACGCCGACGGCCAGTGCGAACGCGGCCAGGGCCCACAGCAGGCGCCCGCCGGCGAAGTGGGGAGCGACCGCCGCGCCGATCGCGACGTAGCTCAGGTGCCAGGCGGTGTAGGGGGGATGTGCCAGCGCGAGCAGGTCGCCGGACAGGCCGCGTCCGCGCGCGTAGAAGGCGGGGCGTTCAGTGCTCGCGTGCATCGGCCCGCCTGGCCGACATGACGATGCCTCCGCCGAGGCTCATCCGCCGCACGCGGACGTCTCGCAGTCCCGCGTCCTGCCAGTAGGAGACGATCGCGGGCAGGGGATGGCGCTTATAGAAGCCGGCGATGCTGGGGCCGAGAAACCGACCGACCTCGTACCACGCGCGCGAGAACACCCGCCCGAGCACAGGCAGTCCCACGGCGGTATAGAAGCGCCATGCCGCGCGCGGCACCGCGCGCGGGGGAACTCCGAACTCGAGCGAGGCGATCCGCCCGCCCGGCCTGAGGACCCGCGTGAGCTCGCGCATCGTCGTCGGCGGGTCGTCCACGTAGCGCAGCAGATAGGTGAACGTGAGCGCGTCGAACGTCGCGTCCGCGAACGGCAGGCTCTCGGCCTGGCCCGCGACCAGCTCCACTCGCTCGGAATCGGGGCCGGCAGCAAAGCGCGCGCGGGCGCGCGCGAGCATCTCCGCGCTCTGGTCGAGCCCCACGACCGTGCAGTCGCGCTCGCGCGCGAGCAGCTCGGCGGCGACCATGCCCGTGCCGGTGGCGACGTCGAGGATGCGCTCACCGGCTGCGGGCGCGATCTCATCCACGAGCGCGCGGCGCCAGCGCGGGTCCTGCCAGAAGCTGAGTGCCGCCGAGAGCTCGTCGTAGCGCGCGGGCAGGCCGCGGAACAGCTCGATCGCCCGTTCCTTGCGCGGCGATCCGGCGGCCGCGACGGCGCCCTCAGTCACCGCCATCGCCTCCCGCGCCGCTCGCGGTGGCGCTCGTCGTGCTCTCCGTGTCCCGATCGGCCATGTCCGCGCTGGTCGTGGTCGTCATCACCATCGCGCTGTTACCGCCCAGCACCTGTCGCACCAGTCCGGGGGTGAGGACGCGCAGCGCCGCGAAGACGCCATAGGGTCGCGGCACGTAGCGTTCGGGTCGCCGGCCGATCCCCGCCTGGTGGATCGCCTCGGCCGCCCGCTCGGGCGTGGAGACAGCCCAGCGCGTCCACGGCCTGGCGGTCAGCTCGGCCTGGGGGAACCCCTCGGTGGAGATGAACCCGGGCAGCACGAGCCCCACGTGCACGCCGCGCGGGCTCTCCTCCGCCCACAGCGCGTCCGACCACGAGGCGAGCGCCGCCTTGGAGGCGCTGTATGCGCCGGTGCCCTTGCGCGTGACGCGCGCGGCGGTGGAGGCGACGTTGACGATCGCGCTCGGCGCCGAGGCGCGCAATAGCGGTAGCAGCGCCTCGGTGAGTCGCACCTGGGCGTCGAAGTTGATCGCCATCGTGCGCCTGACGTTCTCGTAGCCGCCGTCGGCGAACTGCTTGCGCCAGGCCGCGCCGGCGTTGTTGACGAGCAGGTCCAGCCGGCCGTAGCGCTCAGCCACGTGCGCGCGGATCGTTTCCGGCGCGTGCTCGTCGAGGAGATCGGCCGCGATCCAGCTCACTCGCTCCTCACCCAGCACTGGCGTCAGGGAGGCGGCGAGGGCGCGCAGCCGCTCCTCGCGGCGCGCGACGAGCACGAGCGACGCTCCCGGCTCGCGCGCGAGCCGTCTGGCGGCTGCCTCGCCGATGCCGCTGGAGGCGCCAGTCACGAGCATCACCGGCGCTGCGCTGCGGGTGTGGGTCGTCTGCTCGCTCATGATGCTCGCTCCAATGCCGTGGGTATACGCGCGTGTCGCCCGGCGCGATCAACGCTCGCGGCAAACCGGCCCTGCGGCCGTGCGGCGCTCATTGCTCGCATTCGCCTGTTCATTGCCAGCAGAGACTACGCCTCCAGCAGCCTCGCCCCCGCACAGGGGCGCACCTCGCGGGCCCCGCCGGGAACCGCGGCTCCCGGCGGCAGCAGCCCCAGCACGCTGCCACCGAACCCGCCGCCGAGCAGGCGCGCTCCGGCGGCGCCCGCGTCCAGCATCCGCCCCACCGTCGCCTCGACCGCCGGCGTGGAGATGTCCATGTCGTCGCGCAGGCTCGCGTGCGACTCGTTCAGCAGCCGCGCCAGCATGGGCAGGTCGCCCGCGCGCAGCGCCGCCACGGCGCTGTCGACGCGCCGGTTGTCCGAGAGCACGTGCCGCGCGCGCCGGCGCAGCGGCGGCGGCAGCCGCCCGACCTCCGCCGGGCTCGCCTCGCGCAGCGAGCGCACGTCCAGCAGCTCGCACGCCCGCGCGCACTCCTCCCGGCGCCGGTTGTAGCCGGAGCTCGCGTTGGCGCGCCGCTCGCCGGAGTCGAGCGTGACCAGTCGCCAGCCGTCCAGGCGCAGCGGCGCCGGATCGACGCTCAACGTCTGGAAATCGATCCTCAGCGCCTCATCGCGCTCGCCGTACAGGGAGGTCAGCTGGTCGAGCAGGCCGGTCCGCGCGCCCGCCCACTCGTTCTCCACGCGCGAGGCCAGCTTGGCCAGGTCGGTGCGGCCGATCTCGCCCTCCGTCCCCGCCAGCGCGAGCAGCGCCAGGCTCAGCGCGATCTCCAGCGCTGCCGAGGATGACATCCCCGCGCCGCGCGGCACGTCGCCCTGGATGCGCAGGCTCGCGCCGACCGGTCGCAATCCCGCTCGCCCCAGCTCGGCCACGGCGCCGCGTACGAACGCGCGCCAGCCCTCGGCGGGCGGCGGGTCGGCGAGCGCGAACTCGTCGTGCTCGCCGAGGTCCAGCGCGTGCGCGCGCACCCGCTCGGAGCCGTCCTCGCCGGGCTCGATCCGGTGCGCGTCCACGGTCACGCCCTCGGCGATCGCCAGCGCCAGCGCGAGCCCGTCGTTGTAGTCGGTGTGCTCGCCGATCACGCACACTCGCCCGGGCGCGAACGCGCGCGCGTGCGTACGCGCGCGCGTTTGACGTTCGACGGGACCGCTACTCGCCATCGGCGATCGCCCGGCGCAGCGCCGCCGCGGAGTCCTCGGGCAGCGTGTCGGAGATGAACGTGCCGGCGCCCTGCTCGGAGCCGGCGAGGTACTTGAGCTTGTCGGCGGTGCGCAGCGGCGGGTAGAACTCGACGTGCAGGTGCCCGCCGCCGCCGGTGCGCTCCGGAGCTTCGCCACCATCGCCACGACCACCAACGAGCCTGTTCCCGCCGGTGGGGGCTTGGTGCACGGCCATCACGTACGGGAACGGGCGCGCGAACAGCGCGTCGTAGCCGCGCACGAGCGCCTGCAGCCCGTCGGCGAGCGCGTCCAGCTCGCCGGGCTCGCACTCCGGCAGGCTGGGGCGGTGCGCGCGCATGACCACGTGGGCTTCATACGCCCACCGCGCGGCGTAGGGCACGTACACGACGACCCCGTCGTTCTCGTACACCACGCGCCGCCCGTCGTCCAGCTCGCGGCGCAGCAGCTCGCACGGCGCGCAGCCCTGCAGGCGCGCGTCGGCCGCAAGCTCCAGCGCGGGCACGGGCGGCAGGAACGGGTAGGCGTAGATCTGGCCGTGGGGGTGGTGCAGGGTGACGCCGACCTCGACCCCGCGGTTCTCGAATATGAGCACATACTCGACGTCCGCGCGCGCGCCGAGCTCGGCGTAGCGGTGGCGCCACACCCACATCAGCTCGCGGGCGCGCTCGGCGGACAGCGTCCCCAGCGAGCCGGTGTGCACGTCGGTGTACACGACCACCTCGGCCGCCCCGTGCGGAGCGCCGAACGCCGGGAAGCGGTTCTCGAACACGGCGATCTCGAATGCCGCGAACGGGATCTCGGTCGGCTCGCCGCCGGGAACGGTGGGGCACAGCGGGCAGTGCTCGGCCGGGGGCAGGAACGTGCGCTCCTGGCGGTCGATCGCGTAGGCGACCTGCTCGCCGCGCAGCTCCTGGAAGCGCAGCTCACTCATGCTCGCCGTTCCTCGGCCGGCTCGTCCTGGGCGCGTTTGCGTTCGTAGACGATCAGCGTGCGACCGTCGTCTTTGCGATGCCGCGTTAGCGCGATCGGCCCAAAACTCTCGGACCGTTTGTCCTTTCCGTCCGACTTTTGCGGTGTGTGCTCTGCCATCAGTAGTACCCCGCAGCAGGATCGCGGTTTAACCGGCCCAAAAACTCTTGACTGACACAAGGGTTAGCGGGATCGTAAAGAAGGGAATGTAGATGGTGTGCGTCAGCCATCTGACGCCACTCCACAAGTCAGTCAGGAGGAGGTTGATCAGATGTCCGACACCGATCAAGCCTATGAGGCGGTGGAGCGGCTGGAGCACGCTGACCGCGCCGAGCTCGGGGCCGATGTCGCCAGTCCGGGATTCGACCGGCGCGCGTTCCTGCGTCGCACCGCCCTGACCGGGGTCGCCGCCGGCTCGGTCAGCACGATCCTGGCCGCTTGCGGGTCGAGCGCGTCCAGCGGCGGGGGCTCATCCGAAGTGTTCGGCTCGCACCCGAACTACAAATTCGTATTCGTCAACCATGTCACGACCAATCCTTTCTTCGTGCCCACGCAGTACGGAGCGGCGGACGCATGCAAGCTGCTCGGCTGTTCGTACCAGTGGACGGGCTCGGAATCGAGCAACGTCAATCAGATGGTCAACGCGATGAACACCGCGGTGACCAGCGGCGCCAACGGGATCGCCGTGGCGCTGATCGACCTGCACGCGTTCAACGCGCCGACCGAAGCCGCGCTGAAGGCGGGCATTCCCGTCCTCGCCTACAACGCCGACGCAGAAGGCAACAAGCGCCTGTCCTACATCGGCCAGGACCTGAAAAAGGCGGGCGAAAAAATGGGCGAACGGATCGTCTCCGCCGTGGGCTCGGGCGATGTGGCGCTGTTCATCGCCACGCCGGGCTCGGCCAACCTGCAGCCGCGCATCGAAGGCGCCGAAGCGGCGATCAAGGCCTCGGGCAAGCCGATCACGGTGCACACGGTCGCCACCGGCGCCGCGGTGCCGGGCGAGCTCTCGACGATCGATGCCTACTGGATAGGGCACACGAACACGAAGGGGATGTACGCGGTGGACGGCGGCTCGACGGAATCGCTGGCGAAAGTGATGCAGAAGTACGGATTGCCCGGTAAAGGCGTCAAGGCCGGAGGGTTCGACTTGACCGAACAGACGCAGAAGCTGCTGCAGGAAGGCAACATCGAATTCACGATCGACCAGCAGCCCTACCTGCAGGGGTTCCTGCCGGTTCTGCAGCTGTTCCTGTGGCACGTGTCGGGAACGCTGACGGGCCCCGCGGAAACCGACACGGGGTTGAAGTTCCTCAACAAAGAAACCGTCGCCCCGTACGTCGAATCGAAAACCCGCTACGAGGGAACGTCCTCGTCGGTCGTCGTGGTCCCGATCAAGGCGGGCACGCCCGCATAGGCCGTCACGGTCATGACCAACGTCACGGGAGCGGGAGCCGCAGGACAGCCGGCCTCCGCCGTGAGCCCATCGCCGGGGGCCGAGCCCCCGGCGAGAGAGCCCCCGCCGCGATCGCGGCGGGGGTCGCTCCTCTCGCGCGAGATGTTGCGCGAACGCGTACTCGGCCTGCGCGAGGGGAGCATCATCGTCGTCACGCTCGTCGTGGCGATCTACTTCGCCGTGAACACGTCGAGCTTTGCCACCTCGACGAACTTCAAGACGCTGCTCCCATACTTCGCGCCGTTCGCGATCCTGGGAGCGGGCGAGGTGTTCGTGATGATCCTCGGCGAGATCGACCTGTCGATCGGGGGGACGTACCTGCTCGCGCCGTACCTGTTCTACAAGATCGCCACGGCCGGGCTGCCGCTCGTGCCGAGCGTGCTGATCGCGCTGGTGGCGTGCATGGCAGTGGGGCTGATCAACGGGTTCTTCGTGGCGATCGTCGGCATCAGCTCGTTCGTGACGACGCTCGGCATGCTGTTCGCGCTGGAGGGGCTGACGCTGATCATCTCCCATGGCACGCCGGTGGCGACGCCGGGGGCGCAGGTGCATGCGACCACCCACCAGGTCACCCATGTGGTCAACGGCGTGCACATCCAGCTGCCGGAAACCGTCAACCACATCTCGACGTTCGCGAAAGTGTTCGGCGGGGGCGTCTACTCCGAGCTGGTGTGGGCGCTGATGATCGTGATCGTGCTGCAAACCGTGCTGACGTTCACCCGCTGGGGGCTGTATACGGTCGCGGTCGGCTCGAACAAGCTGGGGGCCGCCGAGGCGGGCGTGCGGGTGCGGCTGGTGACGGTGCGCAACTTCATCCTCTGTGCCACCATGGGCGGTCTCGTCGGCATCCTCGAGGCGGTGCGCTCGGGTACCGTGCAGCCGGATACGGCCGGGGCGAACGAAATCCTGTTCTACGGGATCGCCGCGGCGGTGATCGGCGGCACGCTGCTCGCGGGGGGCTCGGGGACGGTCGTGGGCGCGCTGATCGGGGCGCTGTTCCTCGGCATCCTCCACGACGGGCTGACGCTGCAGGGCGTCAACGCCAACTACCTGCTGTTCTACCTGGGGCTGGCGATCATCGTGGCGATGACGGTCAACATCTACGTCCAGCGCGCGCGCCGGGGGGCCGGCAGTGGCTGACCCGACCGACCCGACGATCCCCCCTGAGCGTGTCGTGGAGCCGAGTCGGGTGTCCGACGACGTGCTGCGCGTCGAGCACATCTCCAAGCGCTTCGGCCCGGTGACGGCGCTGCGCGACATCAGCCTGCACCTGCGTCGCGGGGAGGTGCTGGGGCTGCTGGGCGACAACGGCGCGGGCAAGTCGACGCTGATCAAGATCATCAGTGGGTTTCAGCGCCAGGACTCGGGCGAGATGTTCCTGCACGGACGGCCGTACGCGCCGAAAAGCGTGGACGACGCCCGCGCCAAAGGGATCGACACCGTGTATCAGGACCTGGCGCTGATCGACGAACTGTCCGTGTACCACAACATGTTCCTGCGCCGCGAGCGCGTGCACCGCCCGCTGCCGTTCCTGGCCAACCGCGAGATGAAGCAGCAGGCCCGTAGTGCGCTGGATGAGATCGGGATCAACATCCCTCGCATCGACGTCGCGACAGCGCGCCTGTCGGGCGGCCAGCGCCAGGCGATCGCCGTCGCGCGGACGGTCAACGGCGACGCGGACATCATCCTGCTGGACGAGCCCCTGGCGGCGATGGGCGCCAAGGAGGGCTCGATGATCCTCGATCTGGTGGCCCGGTTGAAGGAGGAAGGGCGGGTGTCGATCATCATGATCCTGCACAACTACGTCCACGTCCTGCAGGCGTGCGACCGCGTGAGCATGATCCAAGAGGGGGTGATCGCGCTGGACAAGCCCACGGCGGAGACCTCGGTCGAGGAGCTGACCGACATCGTCGTCAACGAGTATCGCCGCGCGCGCGAGGCGGCACACGCGGAGTAGGGAGAATCGGGTGACCAGCGTCGCATGCTTATTTATTAAGGCTCGCGTTGTGATCTCCCTTTCGCGTGGGAATCGCGAGGTCTATTGGGTGACCAGCGTCGCAAGCGACGCTGGTGGCAGGGTCGCATGCGACCCTGCTCCGAGCAGTGCATGCACTGCTCGGCCGACGGCGCATGCGCCGTCGGAACGAAACGCCGCATGCGGCGTTTCGCCCAGCCGCACATGTGCGGCTGGGAAACCACATCGGCCCTGGCTCGCGCCGCGCCAATTCGGTTGCAGCACGATCCGGCGGCCGCGACGCGCGGTACTCTCGGTCGATCGCGATTTCAGCCCGCAGGACCCCCAGCCCAAGCACTAGATGAGCGCCACCGTGGAACGCAGTCGCAGCGTATGGCCGATCGTCGGCGTGCTCGCCGCCGTGCTCGTCGTGATGCTCGCGGGCGGGATGTACGTCTACGATCACGCCCACCGCGACACGATCGCCAAGGGCGTGACGATCGACGGGGTCGCCGTGGGAGGGCTGAGTGAGACCGTCGCGCTGCACAAGCTCCAGCACGACGTAATCGACTCGCTGAACCGGCCGCTGACGGTGCGCTCGAGCACGGGCGCATGGACGCTCAGCGCACACGGCGCACGGCTGACCGTGGATGCTCAGAACATGGTGGCGCAGGCCGTGCATGCCGGCAGGGAAGGCTCGATCGTGACGCGCACGCTCAGAGGCCTGTTCGGAGGCAGCGTGCACCGCGACGTGCCGCTCGTCGTGAGCTACTCCCACGAAGCGGTGACGGCACTGACGGCGAAAGTGCGCGCGGCCGTGGACAGGCCGCCGCGGAACGCGACAGTGCAGCCGAGCGCGAGCGGGCTGAACACCGTGCCCGCGCAGACGGGGCTCACGGTGGAGAACGAACGGCTGGGGGGGCGGATCGTGCACGCGCTGACCGGCGCGAGCCGCTCCAGAACGGTGACGGTGCCGACGAAGGTGGTGCAGCCGGCCGTCACAACTGCACAGCTCGCGAGCCGGTATCCGGCGTACATCGTCATCGACCGGAGCAGCTTTCAGCTGCGCTTCTACGAACATCTGAGGCTGGCGAAAACATACGAAATCGCCGTGGGCATGGAAGGCCTCGAAACGCCGGCCGGACTGCACCGGATCGAATGGAAGGAGGAAAACCCTCCGTGGCTCGTGCCCAACAAAGCGTGGGCGGGCGCGCTGGCCGGCAAGACGATCCCGCCGGGACCGCAGGACCCGCTGAAGGCGCGGTTCATGTCATTCGAAGGCGGCGCCGGCATCCACGGGATCGACCCGAGCGAGTACTCCTCGATCGGTCATGACGCCTCGCACGGGTGCGTCAGGATGCGGATACCGGACGTGATCGCGTTGTACAGCCGCACGCCCGTGGGCACGCCCGTCTACATCATCTGAACGGGCCCCACCAACGGCGCCGCCGCGGCGCGGCGTGTGTCCCCGTGGCCCTCAGACCCGGCGCGTGCGGTCGGGTTCGGTGAGGTGGGCCTGGTTCTGCCGGCGCTCGCCGCGGATCTGGATGGCGATCAACACGACGATGATGTTCACGAGTACGCCGATGCCGATGAACGTCACGATCAGGCCAATGTCCGTGGAGGTGGCC
>Ga0210408_10004027_pt1 | contig 13259 bp, 13 predicted proteins | sample IncBWH4MmetaG_FD_155471 | JGI IMG/M metagenome (GOLD analysis project Ga0210408, IMG submission 155471) | Forest soil microbial communities from Barre Woods Harvard Forest LTER site, Petersham, Massachusetts, United States - Inc-BW-H-4-M | ecosystem: Environmental > Terrestrial > Soil >...
CAAACGAGCGTCACGACCCAGCCGGACATCCAGCCGCCACGCCAAGTGGCCTAGTTTTCAAACGGCGCAGGTGGCCCAGTATTCAGCCGGCGCCCACACGGTTTGTGGCGGGGGACGGCGCATGTCTATCCAGCGTTTGTTCTGGCGCGCTAACGGCGCGGACGGATCTCCGATGGTATTTACGCGGGAAGGCGAGACACCAGCACTGTTCGGGCTTGCGTGCATGCAGTGCAAGACCGAAGCAACGGCGCTCGTTTACGCTGGCCCCGATGGGCCGGATCTAGCGATCCTCTCGTCCGCCCGAGGCGGTCTGTCGACACCGAATACACCTGACAGCGTGTCCTACTATCTGGATCAGGCGCACCGAGCCGAGTCGATCGCCGCTACGAGTGCCGCAACTGCCATGTATCGAAGCGCGGTAGAGATGTTGCTCTTTGAGCAGGGGTATCAAAATGGGATGCTCAATAAAAAGATCGAAGCTCTGCTGGCCGATTCAAACCCGCCCGCATGGCGCGAGCAGGTGGACAGTGAGTATTTAGACGCCCTGAAGCAACTCGGGAATGCTGCGATACATCCCAACGACGGGGATGTCACGAAACAGAGGGTGCTGGATCGGCAGCTTATCGCTGAGATTCGAGTGGTGTTCGAGGAGCTGCTCGACGTTGTGTATGAGCGGCCAGCCCGAGAGGCAGCCCGAAAGGCAAAGCTGAGGTCTGCATCGGAAGCCTTCGCGTCTTGAGCGGTGGAGTAGGCCGTGGCTCGGCGTTGATGCCAGCAGTCGTGCTGGCTAGGTAGCCAGCCACACTGGCGAGCACCTTATCCTGTGTAGGAGACGGGCGGTGGGTGTGTTCTTTGGCGGGTCGAGGCCTCCGTTGCTCTGCCGGTCATCTGGTCCGCAACGAGGTCTCCAACTGAGGTAGCCGTCTACCGTCCCGCCGCTGAACTCCCGCTTGTGCATCCTCTGCTTGCTCCTGCCAATGGGCACAAATGGGCACAAATCTCGATTTGGGGCCTTTTGGTGACCTGCGAGGAAGAGATGCCGGTGCAGAAATCCGCCATTTTGCAGGCACTTTCTAATGGGCGCGGCCCGACTCGAACGGGCGACCCCCTCGGTGTAAACGAGGTGCTCTGGCCAACTGAGCTACGCGCCCCTTATGAGCCTGGGTTCCACGGACCCCAAGGCTAGCGTCCCGGTGCCCAACTTTCAGCCCCAACTCCCTGAGCCGTGGGCGCCGGCTCGCGCTCGCGCACGACCACCGGCAGGCCCCCCGCCGGGCTGATCGTCGGCATCTGGCGGATACCCAGGCGAAAGTCCGCCGGCAGTTCCAGCGTGAAGCGGCTCAGGATCAGCGTCGCGATCGTGCGGACCTCCAGCTGTCCGAAGCGCATCCCGATGCACGTCCGTGAGCCCCCGCCGAAGGGAATGTATGCGCCCTTGGGGATCTTCCCCCGTTCCCCCGCCGAGAATCGCTCCGGGCAGAACCGCTCCGGGTCGGGGAATACGTCGGGAAGATGGTGGGAAGCCCACGAGCAGTAGTTCACGTACGCCCCACCCGGGACCCGGACCCCCTCGAACTCAAACGGCTCCACCGACCGCCTTGGGCCGATCCACGCGGGGGGGTACATCCGCAGGGTCTCCTCCAGCACCATCTCCAGCTCCGGGAGCTCGCCCCCCATCAGCTGCTCCGCCGTCGGGCGCTCCCCCCGCAGGCGCTCCCTCTGCTCGGCAACCAGGCGGGCCGCGATCTGCGGGTTGTGGGCCAGCTCGTAGAACATGAACGCCACCGTCGACGTCGTCGTGTCGTGGCCCGCGAACAGCAGCGTCATCACCTCGTCCCGCACCTGGACGTCGCTCAGCGCCTCCCCCTCCTCGTCGCCCGCGTCCAGCAGCAGGCTCAGCACATCCTCCCCCCGCTCCCCCGTCCGCCGGCGGCGCGCGATCTCCGCGTAGATCACCCTATCCAGGCCCCCCGCCGCCCTGCGCAGGCACGCCCACGGGGTGAACGGACCCCGCAGGAAGCGCGCCGTGTATTCCGTCGCATAAAACGACAGCGCCTGCTCGAACAGCGCCGCCGCGTCCGTGCTCCGCGCCGGCTCTCCCTCCGGATCGAGGCCAAACAGTGCCCGCATCGCGATCCGCAGCGCCAGGTGGCGCGTCCACATGTACAGGTCCACACTCCCCCCCACCTTGAACCGCCACAGCGCGCGTTCCGTCTCCTCGGTCATCACCTCGATCGTTGCCGCGATCCGCTCCTTGTGAAACGCCGGCAGCATGATCTGGCGCGAGCGGCGGTGGAACTCCCCGTCGATCGTCAACAGCCCATCCCCCAGCAGCCCAATCAGGTCCCTGAAGTGCGACTCCCTCCACGTGAAGTTCGACGCGTGGGACACCGTCATGTAGTGGTTCGCCTCCGGCCCCAGCATGAACACCACGTTGCCGTGCAACACCCTGATCGTGAACACCGGGCCGTACCGCTCGTAGCATTCCAGCAACAGCCCCAGCGGGTCCCTCGCGAAGCGCCGCGTCCGCCCCATGTTCCACGTTCGCTCCCCCGGAGGGTACGGCGTCCTGTTGGCCCGCTCTTTGCGCATGTCCTCCACCATCACCGCGAACGGGTTGAACGGCCGTGGGGGAGGCGGGCCTACCAGGGTCACCCGCGTAGCTTATCCCATTTCTGGCTGGCTAGCCAGTTTGGGGTCGAGGAGGGTGGACGGGAGGCGGCATGCGAGGACCGCGTGGGGGGCGGCGGTGGCGATCACCGGCGTGAGGTGCCGTCTCCCGCGCCTCGCACTCAAGGCTTGGCATACTGTGCGTAGCGCGTGAGCCGCGGAGGGCTAGCCCTCTCGCGTCCCTTCACGCGGGGGCGTAGCTCAGTTGGTTAGAGCGCCGGCCTGTCACGCCGGAGGCCGCGGGTTCGAGTCCCGTCGCTCCCGTCGAGAAAAGCCCTGCAAATCGGCTGGTTTTAAGTCGGTGCAGGGCTTTCTTCGGTTGGGCACGAGGGGCCGAAATCGCGGTTTGTGCCCGTTTGTGCCCAATGGGCTATGACGGGAGCGCTTATGCGATCGCTAGCTGCTCGATCTGCCCCAGCACTTCTATGAGCTCGGGATCAACTTCGTCGAGCGTTATCTCTGCGATGAGCGCCTGGTTGCCGAACGAGACGCTGTACTCGTCCTGAACGCGCTTCTTCAGGCTCGCCAAAAGGTCCTTACCGCGCGTCAACCTGAGAAGCTGATCGAGGTCCTGCATTACTTCGCGTGCTCTCTGGTTGGCCTCAGCTGGCTCAACGTTACGTCCCTCACGAGCAATCACGTCGTGTCGATACCGGGTGCTGATCCGGTCGAGAGTTTCGTCTTTCAGCGACTCGACCACCTCGTCGCGGGCTCGCTCGACGAAGGCTTGAATCTCCGCAAGGTCGCTCTCTTCCTTGCGAGCCGCAACAATGCGAGCGATAGCGGACAGAGCTATCAGGTAGCTCTCGATAGAGTCGCGTCGCCAAATATGGAGCGGACGTGGCGAGCTCTGCTCAGCCGTATCGATGGATTGCTGGAGACGGGCATCGCGATCGATTAATTGCAACGACCGTACCTCGGCATCCATCATCCGCTCAAGGATCTTGAGATCTGAGCGAGCCGTCGGCGTCGAATCCCCCCCGGTCTCGATGACAACCAAGCGATTGACACCTTCGAAGACCCGTGCCTCGCGCTTGGCGGCGAAGGCACGCAGTACCTTCTTGTCACTGCCGCCCTCAACGAGAAGGACCTTCCGATGAGTGATCACTTGATAGGCGTCAATCGAATCAACCGCACCGAGCGACTCCAGCACGGATATAGCACTCTCGTGCTCACCGAGGCCCTTCAGCTCCGCTTGCTTGCGATCGATGACGAGTAGCTCCGAAGGGTCGACATAGTTGACGATCTCCTTTGAATGTGTGGCAAGCAAGACTTGCATGCCCAGTTCTTGGGAAGCTCTCCGCAGAACATCGACGATAAGTCTTTGGAGGCTGCTGTGTAGGTGGGCATCTGGCTCGTCAACGAGGAGGACGCCAGGACGCTCATGGACGAGGAATGTAATCAACTGGAGAACTTGGAGAAACCCGGCACCCGCACTAAAGAGATCATGATCGGAGTCCTCACGATAAGAGACATGTACGTACTCGTCGGATCTAAGATCGAAAGAGACTGCCTCCACGGATCCGCTGAAATACTCCCTGATGACAGCGCTGACCTCGCGCAGCCTGCCAGTCTGCTCCAGGTCGAAAAGTAGATTGCGCAGCACCTCGTGCGCACGACCACCGGCGATCAGTGAGAAAATGCGGGCAGGGGTGCGGTACTCCTCACGGTCAACGACGCCGACCGATGAGGGCACGTACACGACAGGGTATGCTGTTAGCCGATCGAAGTCCTCGCGCGGAATTTCGCGAGTTGTAGACTCAAGGAGTCGGGAGGTCGCATGTCCAAATGGACCCTTAAGTCCGAAGCCTACTACGAGTTTGTTCTCGAACTCAAGTTCGATTTCAGCCATGACCCAGTCGTTGCCGACACGGCGTATGCCGCGGTACCACAGATCCCGGACCTCCGGTACAGGAAGTAGGCCATCGTCCAGGTTGCGCCCACGCGCAAGTACGACGTGGTGCGAATCCGTCCGTTCGACATGTACTCGCATTAACGTCTGGGCGAAGCTGATCGCTCGCATTAGCGAACTCTTTCCAGAGTTGTTTGCACCAACCAAGACGGTGAAGTCGTCCGGGTAGATGGTGGAGCCGCCGAATCCTAATGTGTTCGCAAGGCGGACCCTCCGCAATCGGAGTGGGACTCCGGCAGCGTGCGCCTCTCGACTCTGGGAAAATCCAGCGAATATGCCCTCGCTGCTGGTCGCTTCTTGGACCGCATCTTCACCGAACTCTCGCGCGTCGAAAAGAGTCGGGAGGTCAGCCTCGGGTTGGCGATCGGTTTGCGTATTAGATGTTTCGTCGGTCACAGGATGATGAGCTGGTTAGAAAGACTGGCATGCTACTGAATGATAGGCGTAGGAGTTTCTCGGCGATCAGCTAACTCCGCTTAGACGCTGTGAACCGCATCGACCCGTTGCCAAGCTGTATGTCGTCCGGTGTCCACGGCCCCTCGCTGAGCAGTCCAGCCATGTTGGTCCGTGGGCGCTGGCCGGTCACGTCGGTATAGACCCGGAGCGTCATGCGCGGGTCGGTGTGGCCCATCTGCGCGGCTGTGATCGCGGGGTGCTCTCCGAGTTCGGCGCGTAGCGCGGCGTAGGTGCGGCGTAGGGCGTGGAAGGTTATGTCGGATGGGATCGGGGTCTGTCCGCTTGCTTCGAGGGCCTCGTTGGCGCACTTCACGCTGGTGTGCAGCACGCGGGTACGGACGCTGTTGCGCTCACGTGGGCGGTCGCGGCGGCGGCCGGGGAAGATGAAGTCCTCTGGCTGGCTCCAGCGGGAGGCGAGCTTGTGCTCGCGCAGGAGCACCACTAGCTCGGCCTCCAGGTGCACGAGGCGCAGTCCCGCCTCCGTCTTGGACACCGGCACCTGTAGGGTTGCCGCGGCGAGGTCCACGTTGCACCAGCGGAGGTTGATGAGCTCCGAGACGCGCAGACCGCCCGCCATGATGGCCGTGGCGAGCAGCACCCGGTGGCGCCCGGCGTGCTGGAGGAGGACCTGAACCTGGTGGCCCTGCATCCGGCCGCGGGACGGCGGGAGCTCCTTGAGCTTTGCGACCCTTCCCTTTACGGGGTTGTGCGGGATCAGCTCGTAGCGGACCGCCACGTCGAGGATCTGCCCGAGACGCGTAAGCGTCTTGTTGATCGTGCGGTTGCTTAGTGGCCGCTCGGTGAGACCCTGCTCGCGTTCGCGGACCTTCGCTGTCTTGTAGCGGTCGATCTCCTGCGCGGTGATCTGCGAGAGCCGGTGGTCCTTGAAGAACGGCAGGAGGTGGTGGGTGAGCGCGAGCTCGTAGTCCTCGATCGTCCTCGGCGCCAGCTCGTGACGCAGGCCGTCGAGCCACTGTGAGGCGAACTCGTGGAAGGTGGGGTCCTGCGCTGGGGTGGGCGCGGGCTGTGGCTGTGGTGGCTGCCAGGTGCCGCGGCGGATGTCCGCGAGGACGTTCTGCAGCTCGGTGTCCGCGCGGCGTCGGGTGTATCCCTCCCAGGAGTAGCCGAGGGAGATGTAGTGCCGCTCTCCGTACGCGCGGACCCGGGCGGCGTAGGTCACGCCGCGCTTACCGGTGCGCTCAACGACCTGTCCTGTGGCTTCGCGTGCCATTGCTACCACCCCCTCCCGTTGAGCCGCAGACGGGCGAGTATCCCGCGCGTCCCGGGCTCGTGGACGGGCAGCAGCGACGCGGTCCCTGAGGTGCGGCGGCGGGGACGCCCACGACGGGGCGCTACGGGCGGCCCACCGGCAGGTATGGGCGGCGTGTGCTGGTGTTCGCCCAGGGCCTTGGTGGCGGTGTCGAGGTCGAATCGTAGGCGGGCCTTGGTGCCGGTGCCGAGGCGGATCGCGCCGAGCTGCTGGGCGTGTTCGTAGACCCATGTGCGGGTAACCCCGAGGTGCCTTGCGAGCTGCGTAGCGTCGAGTAGTCGTGGGGGAGCGGGCCGCGGGTGGGTGTCGTGGTGCTCGTGCAGGAGCTGCGCGACGCGCTGCGCGATCTGCTCGATCGCCTGGGGGGTGAGTTCGGCGGCGGCGTGCCGTGCTCGCGCCCACCGCCGTGGGGTGCGCGTCGACGGTAGGGGTGTTGTGTGGGGGCGTGTTCTGTGTGCTGGGTGGCTGGTCATAGGGCTGCCTTTCAAATCATTTGGAGTGGCCTGACTTCGGCAGGGCTTTTCCCTGCCGAAGTGAGTGCCCAAAAGCGGAGGGGGCGGGTTCTGTCAAGGTCGGGCCGACAGGCCCCGCCGAAGGCGGCCCCGAAGGGGCGACCTTGACAGGTTCCGACCCCGGAGCTACCCGCGTGGTTGCCCGTGCTGCGCGTGGGATGCCGGCCGGGACGGCCGGCATCACCACTCCCGTCCTATCCCGTGGTGCGCTCGTTGTTCGCGGGTGCGCCGGGGGCGGGGGTTTCTGATGCTGACAGGGCTGGTGACCGGCTCGTGGACGGTTCTTCGAACGGCGACGAGCGCGCGTATCCCCAAATGAACAGCAGGACGGTGTGTGTTGCGTGTGGTCACTGGGTGGCGCTCCTGGCTGGTGGTGGTTTTATGCGGCGTGTGGTAGCGCGTTGATGCCGGCGGGCGTGGGGGTGTGGGCGTATTTGCGTAGCCGGTCGACGCGTAGCTCGGTTGGTGGGTGGGTGTGGTCAGTCAGCCAGATGAATGGGATGGGGTGGTCGTGGATGAGGGCATGGATTTCTAGGAAGTCCGCGAGCTCATCCGCCTGGGCGAGAGCGGCGGCGTACTGGTCGGCCTTGTACTCCCGCTCGCGCCAGTAGCGGCCCCACATAGGGCGCAGGAGGTAGAGCCCCAGGCCACCACGGCAGACCATCACCAGCTTGTACGCGAACCGTACGCACGCGAGCACCACCACCGCGACGATGAACAACTCGTCCGCGACCTCGAACGGGGCCTGGGGCTTGGGCTGGTACTGGTGCTGGTTGTGTTCTTGGGGTTCGCGGTCGTAGATCGGGGGGTGGATCATGAACCTGTTCAAAGCGGCCGTGAGCCTCCCGTCAGGGCTACCCAGATGCCCAAGCTCGTGCGCGAGAACCGCGGTTAGATGCGGGCTGTCCAGGAGGCCGCGGGAGAGCATCAGGGTGTTCCCGAGGACCGCCGCGTCGGGCTCGGGGGTATCGAGCACAAACCACCTCGCAGGCTGTGGCAATGACGTGGGCGTGTTGTCCTTGAGTAGCTCGGTCGCGTCGGTGTAGGCGTGCTCCTCGCGTTGTGAGGGCCTGCGGCCCCCGAGGCGCTGGCGCCACCACCAGCCCGAGCCACCCGGCCACACGAGCGCCAGCACCGACCAGACGGTCGGTAACACCGCGATATCCACCATGATTTCCCCCGCCGCGCCTGGGAGCGCGGTGGTGGCGAGCACGATCCAGGAGAGGATCAGCGCAAGCCAAGCACGGAGTATCAGCACCGTTACTTCGAGGGTGAACGTGAGCATGTACATCAGCAGCGACCCCGTGGAGAACTGCCGGCGAAGTCCCATCAGCTACCACCTCTCTTTGATCAGAACGGAAGGTCCTCTACCCCTCTCTCCGACCCATCCCCGTTCGCTGGGACACCATCCGGCGCACTTGCCCTCGCCCGAGCCCCCGGCGCACGCGCCGCCCCAGTGGGTATGGGGGTCTCCGATGCCTCCGTCGGGTTGTCTCCCGCGGCTGTAGGGCCCATCGGCGTACCACCCGCCGGCGTGCGCGCCACGGGCGTACCCTGTGACCCCGACTTGCCAGGAGTGGATTCGGGTAGTGGCGCGGTGAGCAAGGGAGCCTGCTCGATATGAGCCTTCATCGCGCGGCCGCGGCTGATGATGAACGCGACCCCCGCCGGCAGCGAACGGACATGGTTGGGGTCCACCTTGAACTCGTGCTGGAGCCTCGCTGAGCCTTCGCCTGTCGCGCCGTCCATCCCATAGTGCGAGGAGTACTCCACGATCCGGCGAGTGCCCGCCAATGCGATGATCTCCTCCGGCGTATTCACCCGGTGGCAGATCACCGTCTCCACCGACCCCAGGATCCTTGCTGCCTCCACCTCGTCGCCCATCCCCGCGACGACCTGCGGCGCGAGCACAAGCCCCGTATTGAACCCCCGTGCCTGCTCCACCCTGCCGGCCATCCCCGCGTTCGCTGCGAGCGCCGTGAACTCATCCACGATCAGCAGGCAGAACTGCGCGCGGGGCTTACGGCTGGTGAAGTAGTGCGCGAAATCCTCAAACAGGAACCGTGCGAGGCCGCTGGTCTCCTCCCGCAACACCAGGCTATCCAGCAGGAGATACGCGGCCTGGGTGTTCTCCCACGCCCAGGTGCCATCGAGTGCGCCGCGGGTCTGCCCGAAAAACGCCTCGTAACGCAACCGGACCTGGTTGACCTGCGCCTCACTCAACGCCCCCACGGCACTGCAACCCGGGTGCGCCGCGCGTAACAACCCCAGATTCATCCGCGCCAGCACCTCCCCGGAGGACCGCGGCGGGCCCTCCGGGTGCTCGCACACCAGCCGCAATGTTGTCTTCGCTATATCCCGGTACCAGGAGGCGGGACCCACCGTGGTGTAGTCCACAATCTGCATCAGGCGACCCTGGATCTCATGCGCCTCACCACGCCACCCATCGAACGACTCCACAGGGAACACCCGGGTGGCTCGCCCGGCGTCCGCCATCAGAGCGCAGAACCGCCGGGCGGTATCACGGTCACCCTTGCCATCCAGGTAGAACACCGGAGCCCCCATGTGCTTCGCCACCACCCACGCGAGACGCAGCACCGTCTCTGTCTTCCCCGACCCAGTCGCACCACACACCAACACATGACGACACAACCTCCCCGGGGACACGAGCACCGCCCGGCCCACCGTTGGTAGCGCCCGCTCACCCGACAGGCACCGCGCGAGCACGAACCCCCGCTCACCATCCACCACCCCCGTCAGCCCACCCACGTCGAGCACCCCACCCGGTAGCGCTGCCAGCCGTGCGCGGCGGCGCCAGAGCGCACCGCGGCCCCCACGTACGGCCGTCGCGCCCATGCTCACTCCTCGGGGGCACCCCGGGCTGGTAGCTCGCGGACGCCGAGCGTCGGCCAGCACCCACTCTCCCTGAGCGCGCCCAGCTGACGGTGAGTCACGGGGGGGCAGTAGTAGAGCACCATGTCAAAGCGCCCCGTGAGCTCATCAAGGATCGCGCGGACACGCCGCTCGGACTTCACCGTCAGCTCCACCTCCACCGCGACCCGCCGGCCAGCGGTGATGACCACGCCGTCCGGGAGGTGCTCCCCCGCGCGACGGTCCCGTGCCAGTGCACGCTCGGAGACCCACTCAGCGTCCGAGGAGCGCGCCTGGATATGCAGACGCACATCGTTCACCGCCTCGGTATGCAACAACACACCGAGCTTCGGCTGCCACAACTTGTACTGCGATCCGCACGCCCGCAAACCCGCCCGCGTCGGCGTCACCCACGCGGGCTGCCCGACAAGCACCCGCTGAGTGCTCACCAGGCCCGCATCTCGTAAACGGGCGAGGACCCGCTGAACCGAGCGCGGACCGCACCCCAACAGAACCTCGACCTGGTCGGTTGTCGCGGCGTACTGCTCCGCCAGCCACCCCAGCAGCACCAGGTCACGCGGATGCAACAGCCCGCCCGGTAAGCCGCCCTTGGCTGGGCGCGCACGGCGCCCCAGACGCAAATCCCGCACGCTCGTTCCGCAGTTGCGCGTGGCACTCCGTCCGGGTGGGGCACCCAGGGTGCCTGGTGTCCGGTGGGGTCTCAGCGCAAGAGGGCTCATCGCTCACCCTCTCCACCCCGCTGGCGTACTTCGGCCGGGGAGCTCTGGGCGCTCTCTCGCAGATGCCACCCGTCGGGTCGGCTGACGAACCGGGTGTGCTTGCCTCGATACAGGTGCGAGGAGACCCGCGCTAGCGGCACCCCGAGGCCCTCCGCGATCTCCCCCGCACGCGAACCAGGGTGCTCCCCGAGGTACACCGCGACGTCCTCCTGGGTGATTCGGCTCGCTGCTGGGGGCTCTCACCGAGTAGCGCGGACCTGGCGGCCCGTAGACGCTCACGCTCGGATAGGAGCTCCTCGTAGCGCGCGAGCTCACCATCCAGGACGGCGAGCTTCTTCTCGATATCAGCGACCACCCCGCGAGAGGCAACACCCAGTTCGCGGCGAGCACGATCAGCCATCAAACACCTCCAGAGAACCAGCAACGCATATCACAGGCACACAGCTTATCACATCACTAGCATGTCGTAGTACAACATTCCCCGCGGGGTTTGGGGGCGTAGGCCGACGCGCGCAAGCGACGTCGGCCGCAGCCCCCCCTACAAGACAGCCCCACCGTGTGCCACCCCTCCCACGTTGCCCATCCCCTTGACCCTTCTCTCTGACCCCACCCCAGTCACCACCCACCCATGGTCCCCCACCAGCCAACCCATCACACCCATCTCCTATCCGACCCTCAGGGTCCCGGTCCTTGACCACCCGAACTCGAAGTTGTGGGCGGGTGGTCAAGGACGCCAAGCGCAGCGAAGGCGAGGGACCCCACAACAGGCAAACCCAGCAACCAAGCCACAAACCCCGGTGGGGGACCCGACGCCAAACCAGCCGTCGGCACGACACCCCCAACGACAGGCAACACGACAAGCCAACGACACCCCGGCGATGCTCCGGCACGCCCAGAGACCTTGGGGCTGATGTGCGCGAGCAGCTTGAGCGCTGGGTGGAGATGCGCTCAAGCTGCGCGGTCTATAGACCCGTTCGCGCCAGCTTCGCCCGATCCTCTGCCGCGCCGCAGGTGGGATGTAGGTGCCGGACAGCTGCGGCGGAAAGAACACGTGTTGCTCACCCGGACGGCCTCGCCTGGCGGGGTGGTAGACTCGCTTCATCCCCCCAGTCGCCTCGGTGGCTGGGTGCGAGGCCCGCTACGCGGGCCTCAGCGATTTAAAGAGCCTTCCCTACCACGAGGAAGGCTTGCGTATCTCGCCGTGCACATCGCTGAGCACAGGCCGGAACTGGCTCGCGGCGATCGGACCGCGGCGCAGCTGCTTGAAGAATGTCGGCTGCAGGTCACGGCTCTGCCGCTTGGGCGGGTGAGGGTTGAGCACCCCCACGGGGATACCCAACTCGTCCCTAACGATCTCGATCGGCGCCTTCAGGTCGGCGTCGTTTGAGACCACAATCGCCGTCTCGCAGTCCGCCCGGAAGGCGTCGAGCAGCAGGTAGGAGGCCAGGTTCACGTCCGAGCCCTTCTCCTCGGTTCGCAACACCCGGGCGGTCTTCGGCCCCGTCTTCGGCGGTGTCGCCAAGGGGAGCTGGACGGCTCTGGTCTTGTACTGGCCGAGGTGGATCGAGAGGTTCGGGATCGTTTGCAGAGCGCGCAGGTACGCCTGCTGATGGACCGGCCGGTGCACATCCGATGGCCTCGACTCCACGATCGCCGTGAAGTATCGGATGCGGTTGATCTCGTTCCGGGGGAACACCTTGCCGAACAGCGCTCGCAGGTCCAGCCAGCGGTGCGGCGTCCCCTTCAGGCACCCGTAGTAGAGATTGAAGGCGTCCACGTAGAAGTTCGTCCGCACGAGGCGGTGAGCCTATCGATCCGCCGGCCGTCTGATCAGCTATGCCCGCCTGTCATCGGCGGCGAGAGGTCCTCGGAGGCCCTGAATTGCTGCCCGGCAGGGCAGCCGGACCGCTCAATGGGCACAAATGGGCACAAGGCCGGCCTTAAGTCGCGTCACAAGCCCGTTGGGCGCGCGGTTTGCACCCGTGGAGGCGCGCTCCGGCGGAGCAAGCGGGAGGCCAAACCGATTGGGCACAAGCCGAAATTTGTGCCCAAACCCGCTACGAAAGCCCGCAAATTGAGGGGTTTTTGAGCGGAAGACCGCCTTCTCCGCAAAAGCCATTTTTGGCTTGAATAAAGGGGATTCGTGGGTAGCAAGGCCGTCTGTCATCGCTACTGTCACGCCGGAGGCCGCGGGTTCGAGTCCCGTCGCTCCCGCCTTCGGCACCGATGTTTTCGCATCGGTGTTGTAGGGTTTCATCGGCTGCATCGAAGTAGGGCAAGAAGGCGTCGTGCGGCTGCACGGCGACGATCTGCCCTTCGTGCGCCCACACCTGCTCGAAGAGGGAGAGCAGGAGCTTGCGCCGCTCGGCGGCCTCGGTCTCCAGGTCCCAGAAGCTCTGGAAGTCGCCGAGGAGCGCGCGGGCGCGGTCGATGGCGGGCTCGGCGGGCGGGCCGAGGCGCTGGAGTTCTTCCTCGATCGCCTGGCGGTGCATGACGTACTGCGGTTTGGTGAGGTCGCCGAGCACGTAGAGGTCGCGCAGGCGCTGTAGCTGGCCGAGCAGCTCGCTGCGGCGCTCGGCCGGCTGCTCGGTGTGCGTGTCGGCCTCGACGCGCAGCGTTTCGAGCAAGAGGTCGAGGAGTTCCCCATCGGGCTGGAAGGCGCGTATCCAGTCAACGAGCTGGGCCTCGAGCTCGAGCGCCCGGGTGATCGGCTCGCCGCAGGAGTGCCCGTAGCGGCGAGTGGAGCACATGTAGCGCCGCACGCGCGGTTTCGAGCCCGAGGTGCCGTGCATCCGCGCGCCGCAGCGCTCGCAGCGCAGCAGCTTGCG
>Ga0210408_10004029_pt1 | contig 13252 bp, 12 predicted proteins | sample IncBWH4MmetaG_FD_155471 | JGI IMG/M metagenome (GOLD analysis project Ga0210408, IMG submission 155471) | Forest soil microbial communities from Barre Woods Harvard Forest LTER site, Petersham, Massachusetts, United States - Inc-BW-H-4-M | ecosystem: Environmental > Terrestrial > Soil >...
TCCGATCTAGTACATCCGCAAGAGCATGTCGGCCCAATCCTGCGAATCAACACCTCCGGCACCCGCATGAATGGTCACGATCGCGTTCAGGGCATCGTTCTGCCCGGAAAGCAGGGTCTCAGTTTCCAGGCGGGCTACCATCTGCTGCAGAGCGCCGATTTCGCGCTGCAGTTCGGCATCGACCTTCTCCCCCTCGTGGGCCAACTCGAAGTAAGCGGCGATGTCCTGGTTGCGGCGGTTCAGTTCCGCATCGGTAGTGAGCGATTCCTCGAGGCGCTTCTTTTCGCGCATCACCTGCTGGGACTTTTCGGGATTCGACCAGAGGCTCGGGTCCGAAGCTTCTTTGTCAACTTCGGTCAGTTGCTGGCGCAGTTTGCCCGCGTCAAAGGTACTCCCGCAGAGTACGAACTTTTTCCTTCAAGGCGGTGTATTGCTGCTCGAGTTCTTCAACCATGCACTAGGACTCTGTCTTGGAATGGAATATGAAGCGCCCAACCAGCGCTCCTATTGAAATTATCGCACATAGGTAAGCGAACCAGTCGCCATGCTCCGAGTAGAACGTGGTTACGTTGGTGAGGGCATAGGGCGCCGACAAGGCCGCGCGGGTTTTGCGTTCCAGGTGAGCGACCACGCGGCCGTAGGGATCGATGGACGCGGTCAGGCCGGTATTGGTGTCGCGCAGCAGCCAGCGATTGTTCTCGATGGCCCGCATGCGGGCCTGGTTCAAATGCTGTGCCCACGCTCCCGAGTCCCCATACCAGCCATCGTTCGAAACATTCACCAGCACCTGCGCGCCGTCCGCGACCAGCTTGCGAACCTCGTTCGGGAAGATCGATTCGTAGCAGATGAAGATACCCAGCTTCTTGTCCCCGGCCGATAACGGCTCACGCGAGGTACCCCGGGTAAAGTTGCCTACGGCCTGCGTAAGTCCGCCAGCGAACGAAAAGACGGACGCGAACGGCACATATTCGCCGAAGGGGACCAGGTGAATCTTGTTGTACCGGCCATCCCATTCTCCCGTTGGGCTAACCAGAGCCGCTGAATTGAAGACTCTTTGCGGACTGTCGACACCCATCGAGCCAACCACCAGCCACGTGTTTGCACGGCGCGCCAGATCGCTCACGGCGTCGCGGAAAATTGGATCGTTGGTCCAGAAAGGTGCCGGGGCCTCGGGCCAGACGATCAGATCCGGAGGCTCGGCGGGGTGTGGAACAGGGTTCAGACTGAGCGCCGAGAAATCGCGGAATGTGCTATCGAAATGGTCCTGTGTCCAGGCCTCACTTTCGCCGACGGGCAGGTTCTGTTGCAGCAGAACTGCAGTACGATCGGCAGGAAACGAGGGCAGGCTGATCCAGCGGCCAGATTGCAGAATCAGCGCCGCCGCGAGCGCGGCCACCAGCAACGTTTTCCGCCTTTCGCGTTGCACGAGAAAACCTGCCGCCAGTGCCACATTCACCAGCATGATCTCGAAAGACAGGCCGTAAATTCCGGTCACGGTCGCGATGCGGGTTAGAGGAATGTTGTCCACCTGGGTGATGCCCAGCAGGTCCCAAGGGAAGCCGCTGATGCGGGTGCGCGCAAGTTCAATGGCAACCCACAAGAAGGGCGCCGATAGCAGGGCCACACGGTGGGAGGAGTCTCTCCGCGCTAGCAGGCTCAGGAGTGCGCCAAAGGCTCCGTGGTAAAGTCCGAGATACAGCGCGAACAGGAGCAGGACAAACAGGGCGATGGGCGAACCCAACCCCCCGTGCAGGTGCATCGTAGCAAACACCCAATAACAGGTTCCGAGATACCAGAGAATTCCGCACTTGTAGCCGAGGAGAAAACCCTGCCAGGGAGTGGCGGCGATGAGTTTCTGTGATTCATCAAGTTGGATAGTCTGAGCGGTGCGTGCGTGTAGGATCGCGATGATCAGGGGAGCCAGGGCCACCCACGACAGGACGTAGAGGCCGGGCAGTGGAAAACTAAGAATCTGGAACAGAGCCGAGAGCAAGGCCAACAGCCACGCGTTCTTGCGAATCTGCCCCACGTCGGAAGAATAGCAAATTAGCTCTTAGCTCTTGGCTCTTAGCTCTTGGCTGTTAGCCGTCAGTCCTTAGCTTCCCGGTCAGCGTTAATCGAGTGCGAACGAATTCGACGATTTCGGGCGTGGCGTACGGTGGCGGCGTGATGCGGAAAATTGGTTTGTCCCCTACCGGCTTAAGAGATACTGCCGACCAAGCCGGTTCGCCGGGCTTTGCCTCGTGCAAAATGACGGCATTGGCCAGATCGAGAAATTCCCGGGCGGAGCTCTTGAAATCTGCCTTGGAAGGATCAAGCACCGTCAGATAGAGGTCAGGACGAAGAAACTTCAACACACTGTTAGACTCGAAAATGACGTTTTCTGCGCCGGCCAACTTCGCGCGCACGTCGGGCATGGCCTCCGCAAGCCGTCCCTGCTCGGTCCGAACCCACCAGGCGCGAGCTGCGCCTGCACCCAGAAATCGTGATGTATCAGAATCGCCGTTTGGGTTTCTTTCTTCCGAGATCGCCCAGGAATGATCGCCTGTGGCGCAATCGCATGCTTGCCCGTCGGCGGAGCAAACACCATGACCATATTGCGTGACCTTCCACGCCGTCCACCGGAATTCAGGTAAAGCCGCGATCAGGCCCGCGACTACGCTGGTCTTCCCGACGCTGCGCGAGTGTCCGCCGATGACGACGATTGCCATAGATCAGTCGTTAGCAACCCAAACCCGAAACCCTTCCATGTCCCCTACGATTCTTTTTTCGCCAGTCTTGCCAGGACCGCAAGTTCCTTCAAGTATTTCTTGATCGGCCGGGCCGGCGTGCCCCAGAAGACGACGCCCTTGCCGCGTATGACCTTCTTGCTCGGGATGCCACTTTGTGCGCCCAGGATTGCGCCGGCTTCGATGCGCACGTGATCCGCAATGCCGACCTGTCCACCGATGACTACGTGGTCCTCGACCACGGCACTGCCCGAAAGGCCGGTTTGTGCTGCGATCACCACGTCTTCGCCCACGTCGACGTTATGCCCGACGTGCACGAGGTTATCAATTTTCGTGCCCCGGCGAATGCGTGTGACGTCCAGGGCGCCGCGATCGACGGTGCTGTTCGCGCCAACTTCGACGTCGTCTTCAATTACGAGCTGCCCAACTTGAGGAAACTTCTCGTACCGGCCAGTCGTCCGATCGCGCACGTAGCCAAAACCGTCGCTTCCCAGCACGGCTCCAGCGTGGATCACGACCCGATCGCCCAGCGTCGCCTTCGGATAAATGGTCACGTTAGGATAAATTCGGCAATCGCGTCCGACCTTCACATCCGGTCCGATGACAGAACCTGCTCCGATGCTGGCCCCCTCTCCTATGACGACGTTTTCACGAATCACGACTCGTTCTTCGATAGTGACTTGCGCGGCCAGTTTCGCGGAACGATGCACCAGCGCGCTAGGATGCACACCACACGAATCCGCAACATCGCCGCGCAGCCATACTGCCGCCCGGGCAAAGGCCAGGCGCGGCTCAGCCGCGATCAGGATGGGTTTCTTTTGCGCGCTCCGGCCAGCGAACTCTCCTGCGATCACCGCGCTGGCCCCGGAATCGAGAGCTCGGGCCAGATGCCTTGCATCTTCCACGAACACCAGGTCCCCGGCTTTCGCCGACTCCAGGCTGGCGACGCCCGTGACCTCGGCTTGGCCGTCACCGACCAAGTGAGCCTTGAGAAACTCCGCGACTTCTCTGAGTGCGCGCTTCATGGCTCTGGTATAGCAGTCCATGGCGAGGAAGGAAAGTTCCTCCATCGTCCTCTCGTTCACAGATACAATCGCGGTATGCAACGCAAGGTTTTTTGGCTCGTGGTCATCGCGCTGGATATCGCCGCGTACTGGCTGCCATTCTGGCTGGAAGTCTTTTCTATCATTCCGATAATGTTCATCGCCTGGTGGGTCGCGTATCGTAGCGACTGGTTCTAGTACAAGGGAGGTTCGCCCACCGGCCGCGCCTTCCACCGCCGGTGCACCCACAGCCACTGGTCCGGATATCGCCTGACGAAATCTTCAATGACTTTGGTGAACAGTTGAGTGTTGGCCACGATGTCTGCCTCGTTGTTCCCGCTGCGAATTAGTTTCAGTGCTGGATCGAATCGCAGCCGGTATTTGCGCAGTGCCGGGTCCCACAGCGTGAATCCGGGCACCACGGCCGCATCCGTCCGCAGAGCAATGCGCGCCAGGCCACTGGGCGTGCCCGCCGGAATCCCGAAGAAATCCACGAAGATCCCCTGCGGAGGCATCATGTTCGTGTCCATCAGAATGCCCACGGTGGCGCCCTCTTTCATCGCTCGCAGCAGTTCGCGGACGGGGTCGTCCTTGAGGATTGGGATATTGCCGTGCAGGGTGCGGTAGGTTCGGATCAATCGATCGAGGTAGGGATTGTCCAGAGGACGCATCACAAAACGCAGGGGGTGGCCGTAGAGCGAGTGAGCAAAGGCGGAAAGTTCCCAGCCGCCCAAGTGCCCGGTGAGAAACAAGACCCCCTTGCCCAACTGTGAGGCACGGTCGAAGTTTTCAAAACCATCGTAAATAACGACCTGGTTGACGTTTTCGGCGGTGTAACGCGGGAAGAGGCAGACTTCGGCCATCTGCCGGCCCAGCGAGGTGAAGACTCCGCGGACAATCCTGCGCCGCTCGCGGAGACTCTTCTCCGGAAACACCATTTCGAGATTGCGCATCCCCACGCGGCGCAGCTTCCCGTGCAGCAGGTAGATGAGTTGTCCCAGTCCGATGCCCACAGCTCGCGCCAAAGGACGCGGGAGCACGCCGATCCCGTTTACGACACACCAAGCCAGCGCGTATTCGAGTCGAAAACGCATCGGAGGAAGCGGGTGACCGTATCACCCGCTTTTTTTTCTGTCAATGCGGTGAAGGAAAGACCCACAGCGCTACGTCTCAGGAGCGTAACGCCCCGTTGTGGGCTATTTGTTGTCGGCTGGCTTCTGCGTCGGCTTTTCTGCCGCCTTTTCCGCAGACTGCTCCTTGCCGGATGCCTTCTGCGCCCACTTTGCCACAGTGTTAAGGAAAGGATAGGCTCCTTGCGGAGCATCGATCGTCCCGGTCAACGACGTCTTGAACGGCACCATGCGACCGTAGAACTCGCGGGTGGCGTCCTTGTCCTGCTTGATGACGTCCCCGGCCAGACTAATCCCAGCAAAAGCGCCGCGCGCGCGCGAATAGGTGAGCACCTGAGCCCGCAGTTTCCAGTCGGTGTCGGCCGAGGCATGCCGCCCTACTGGGCCGGCGGCCACCGACGCATCCGCTCCCAACTTGAACTGGCTCGAGAGCAGGTTCTTCATGCCGTCCTGATTCATGATCAGCATCACCAAGTCGACCGCCTGCCCGCCGATCTGAAACCCAACACTGCCGCCACTGACCATAAAGAACGCCGGCGCACTCCACCCCTTCGGAGTGCGGCAACTGGCCACACCGCGGCCATACTTTGCGGCTACGATGAATCCACCCTTCAGCAGAGAGGGCACGACCGCAACGCACTCCGCCGACCCCAGCACCTCTTCCGGTATGCCCTGGTCCGGAGCGGATTCGATTTCATCCAGAACGGTGGCCGCTGCCTGGATGCGGTCCTCGGCTTTGTTCGTGTCTTTGGGCGCCTTTTTTTCGTCGTCGCCAAATGCTAATGCCGACAACGCCACGACGAGCAGCACAATCAGGGTCTTTTTCATTGCTTCTCAGCCTTCCTGGAAAATGGGTGATGTAATTGGGAGTTTAACAGACTGATTTTAAAGGATATTGTGCTTGGTTAGGGGCGGGCTCACCGACCCAGGTTGGCCGGGCCAGTGGAAGTCGCTCACACAGAAAGACTTAACATCAGAATGGGCGTTTGCGGGACAAAAAAATCGGGGCTGAAAGTGGCGACCCTAATCTCCACCCCCAACCCCGTCTCCCAGGTTCTGTGGTAGGTGGATGGAGTATGCGGCACGTCCAGGCCAGCCACAAGATTACCGCGGGCACTGACCACAAGTAACGTCTACGGCCTATTTCGCCGTCACCAGCGAATGGGTAATCGCGTGGACCGACAGCGCGATACGATTTTGCACACCCACTTTGCGCATGAGTTTGGCTACGTGCGCTTTCACGGTGCGCTCTTCGATGCCCAGCGCAGAGCCGATTTCCTTGTTGGAACGGCCTGCCACCAGCATCTCCAATACTTCTTTTTCGCGGTCGGTGAAGGTGACGCGCCCAGCGGGGAAGATTCTTCCCGGTGAGGAGCTGACTCGCTCGATGAACATGGATAGTACGCGCCGGGGCGCCCACACCGATCCCTGGTTCACGATGCGGATGGCCTGCACGAATTCGGTGGGTGTGGCTGCTTCGTCCACGTAGCCCTTGGCACCTGATGCGATGGCCTTGAGGATGGTCTCCTCGTCCATGCCCGAACCAGTCACGATAATGCGCAGGTCGGGCCGGGTGGCTTTCAGGCTGGCCATCACATCGAACAGGTTTTGGCCGGCCCGGTTACCCAACAGCACCAGGTCGATGCCCTGGAGCGCGCTGATGTCGGGCAGCGTGGCCGAAACGAGTTCAAAGTCCGACTCGGAATCAAACAGGGCCCGGAAGCCCACGAACCGCAGCGGGTCGCTCTCGACTACGGCAATTCGGATGAGAGGCTTTTTCGCCATTGCAGCTTTCATAGCAGTCCTTGTTAGGATGGAACTGAACTCAGCATAGCCCCAACCGAGCACCCTGCAAAGGGCGAGTAACAAAAGGGAAATTACCGGAGTAACATTGGTACAAGCCCAAAAAGGCGGTAGGAGAGCATGAGAATTCGGAATTTGGCCCAGTTTCTCTTGACACTTCTGGTGGCAAGCTCACTCGCGGCAGCTGCGGGCCAGACCACTCCCCGGACGGAGGTCCCATCCCAGACACCGACAGCCGGGACAACCCCATATCAGCCGAAATTTAAGGGCGACCCCGCCCGCTCCGATTCTGAGGCTGGCGCCCTCGGCTTCATGCGAGTCGTGATCCGCGCGCAGAACGAATACAACAAGAAACACAACCAATACGCCACGTCGTTCGCCGACCTGGTAAACCACGGCTCCTTCACCCGCCGCATGGCCAAGACCACTGAGCGCGGCGACTACACCGTCGGCTTCAAAGGGAAAAAAGACAGCTACGTCCTGACCATGACACCCAAGAACCTCGACGCCGAACACCGTTCGTTCTATGCGGAAGAGGATGGCGTGATCCACGCCGATGAGACGAAACCCGCGGAAGCAAGTTCTCCGAAGGTGAAGTGACTCTTAGGAAGACTGGTCTGCTTTGATCTCCACCGCCTTGCCATCGTGGTATGTAATCGTGAGTGGTTTGCCGCCGTTGGGGTAGTGCACCGTCTTCCACGACGGGTCCTGTTGAGAATCCGGACGTCCCATTCCGATGGCAAAATCTGCCTGGAATTCGTTCATGCCCAGCTTGACTTCGTGCTTCTCGACTGACTCCCAGATATCTGCCGGCCAGTGTTTATATAGCTCGCGCGGGTCTTGCACGAACAGGATCGCATCGGAGTAGATTTTGTATTCGCCGTCTTTGAGGGTTCCGATTTGGAAGGCGTAGCTCTTCCCCTGGTCTTCAAAAATGGCCATGACTTGTTTTTGAGCTCCGGAGCCGGGGGCCGCATCGACGATAACGTCCTTGATCTCGAGTCGCTGGATGGGCAGCAACAAACCGGCTTCGTGGGCAAACGCAGTGTGATGGCTGGCGGGGTTATACGGATAGTAGAAGTAGCGGTAGCCTTCCTTGACCCACACGGGCTGCTTGGTCACTTCGCGGGCGGACTTTAGATCGTACGGATACAACTTCTTTGGGCTAACGTAGTAGTCCGGATTCAGTAGCGGCGCGGCTGCTTTCGGCTGCTCCTTCGGCGCGTTTTCTTCATAACGCTCGTAAAGAACATAGCCGGTGCGCAGTGCCGCGATCGCGATCGCCAATGCGAGCGCGAGTTGAATCTTCTGCTTTACGTCTGCTTCCATCTCGGTCTTCCTACTCGGCCGGGAATCCGCCAGGACGTCGCGTTCGCAGCGCGCCCCCGAGCCCTCTGTTCCCGAATTGCATGAGGTAAACTAGATTGGGGAGTTCAAGTACCCAGAATCATAACCCACCAGGAGAGGCAATGCCGGTTACGCAAGACGAAGTTCTCAGCGCTCTAAAACAGTGTTACGACCCCGAGATCCCAGTAAATATCGTGGATTTGGGGCTGATCTACGAGGTGCGGTTTGAACCTGTGCCGGACGAGAAGCAGGACGTCACCATCGAGATGACCCTTACCGCACAGGGCTGCCCCGCGCACGTCCAGATCAGCGACCAGGTCCGCTCCCGGCTGGAACAACTCCCCGGCGTCCGGACCGCTCATGTGAACATCGTCTGGACCCCCGCCTGGACCCCGGAACGCCTCAGCCCCGACGCCAGAAAACAACTCGGCATCGAGTAGGACCGACGTTCGACCCAGAGCAGGACAGTCATCGACTGTTGCCTAGCCTTCAATCTGATCCCAGATTTCCCGGCCGTTCCGATCCGCCAACTGGGCAATTTTCTGCCCCGCGCGCGAAACCATCTCCATGAGGCGCATCCCGCTCTGGAAATAGTCCGGCAGAGCGCTCTTTACGTTCTCGAATTTCTCCGGATACTCCGACGCAAGCACGGCTAATCCGACCCCGGCAGTAAGCACGCCCGCGGGCCATTTCTTCTTCAGGAAAAGAATTGCCGAGGTCCCCAGCGATCCCGCCACCACCGCTTTCTTCCATGCTTCCATGGTTCCTCCCTGCAATCGATTCTAACCCACAGGTTGCCTGGCTGCTGTATACAGCGCGAGCTGAATCCACGATTCTCGAAGTGATCGCCCTGCCCCACGGCTGCCTGCGCGAGGTGCTGAACAAGTACAATCGGTTGACAAGATAAAGTGCACCAGGAAAGATCCTGCGACCGACGTCTGCTTGGAAAGGGTCTTTGCGATGAAAATCCTACTGGCCATTTTGTTCCTGAAGACCGTTCTGCCGGCGCAAACCCCCGACGTCTTCGGTCGCCTGGAATACGATCACCGCGCCCCGCTCGACATCAAAGAAGCTTCAGTCGAGAAGCGCGGCAACGTATCGGTCCACGACCTTTCCTATGCCAGTCCGAAAGGCGGACTCGTCCCGGCCTACCTGGTCGTTCCTGGCGGCAAGGGACCGTTCGCCGCCATCCTCTGGGGCCACTGGTACTGGTCCAATTCCCCCATGCGAAACCGGAAGGAGTTTCTCGATGAAGCGGTTCTGCTGGCTCAATCGGGTGTCGTCTCGCTGTTACCAGACGGCCCGATCGCCCGCCCCGGACACGTTGAGAACGATGCGCCCCTTAACGAAGATCAGATCGCCGATTTGATCCAGTCCATCATCGACATGCGGCGCGGCGCCGACTTGTTGCTGGCACGGCGTGATGTTGATCCAGCCCGTCTCGCCTACGTCGGGCATAGTTACAACGCGTCTGTGGGCGGTTTCCTCAGCGGGATTGACAAGCGGTTCAAGGCGTTCGTGCTGATGGCGGGCGGACTATCGGATGCTTCCGATTTGCAGACCGAAGAAATCAAGCAGTACCGGTTGAAAGTCGGGCCAGAGAAATTCGACGCTTTCACGGCCAAATATTCTTGGCTCGATCCCGGCAAATTCGTTTCCCACGCGGCGCCCGCAGAGGTGTTCTTGCAGGATGCCGCCCAGGAGAAGTTCTTGACCCCTGATCGGGCACGGCAGTACGCAGCCATCGTCAGCGAACCGAAACGGTTGAAGATCTACGATGCGCCGCACGCCCTGAACGCGGAGGCTCGGCGGGACCGGGTGTCGTTCCTCTGCGCACAGCTCAAGCTGAAGCCGCCGGACGCGAACCTCGTAGCGGGAGTGCCCGAACTCTACCAACCGCCGGAGCCAGGATCTTGAAGTGGAAGCGCCCACAAAACGGGTGCGACGGGCGACCGTGCTCTACGCGCGGCGCGGCCGCCGCTCACCAGTTCCAGCGCGACGGCCTGCGCCCAGCAATTTTGGTCACCGCGAGTGACCCACTCTTCGACCAGGTAAAGACGACGGCCCACGTCACCGGCCAGTTCATGCAGAGCCGCTCTCGACGCGAGGCTTTTGGATTCCGCCACACGATTTCCGGGCGAGAGATACAAGTACTCCACCAGACTATTGTCCTCATCATCAAAATGGACGTCCCTGTCTGTATGCGTGGAGTATTGCGCTGATCGTCGTGGGGTCAGTCGCCATGGTCACATCTTTGCGTGATCTGCATCACAATCGATCCGGAGCCGGGCTGCCTCAAAAAGAAGCGGGCAAGTCGGGAGAACCGCGACCTGCCCAAACATCGAATGTGCCTGCCCGCGACCCTAGTCGATCACTGCCCTGTCGGTAATGTCGAGTCCTTTGTCGATGATCGCGAAGGCTTCGCGCAGTTGCGGTTCATTGATGCATAGCGGAGGGTTCGTGTAGAAGGTGTTCCAACGCACCAACGTGTAGAGCCCATTCTCGCGGAAGAACTTGCCCAGCGCCGCCATCTCTTCCGAAGTTCCGTTGAAAGGCGCCATGGGCTGGTTCGTCTTGCGGCTGCGAATCAACTCGAAAATCCCGAACAGGCCGATCGACCGCACCGCTCCCACCGACCGATGCTTGGCCTGCATCTCCACTCCCAGTTCTTTCTGGATCGTGCCCATCTTGCGGGCATTTTCGATCAACCGGTCTTCTTCGTACACACGGATGGTCGCGAGCGCGGCGGCGCAGCCCATGGGATGGCTGTTATAGGTGAGGCCGCCGTAAAAGACCTTGTCCTGAAAATGTTGCGCGATGTGATGGCGCATGCCCAGCGCCCCGAGCGGCAGATAGCTCGACGTCAGCCCCTTGGCCATCGAGATCAGGTCGGGCACGACCTTCCAATGATCAACGGCAAACCACTCTCCGGTACGGCCAAAGCCAGCCATGACTTCGTCGGCAATCATCAGGATGCCGTACTTGTCACAGAGCTTGCGCACGCCTTGCAGGTAGCCGTCCGGGGGCACAAGAATTCCGTTCGTTCCGACCACGGTTTCGAGAATGAACGCCGCGATCGTGTGCGGGCCTTCGAGTTGAATGACTTCCTCAATCAGGGCGAGCGAGGTTTCCGCCGACTCCCAGCCACGCTCGATGCCGTGGTAAGGATCGAGCACGCGCACCACGCCCGGAATGCCGGGCTCCGCCGGCCAGCGCCGCGGATCACCGGTCAGGGTGATGCTGCCTGCGGTTGCGCCGTGATACGAACGATAGCGCGCCATGATCTTATGCCGCCCCGTGAAGAAGCGAGCGATCTTGATGGCGTTCTCGTTGGCCTCGGCGCCGCCGTTCGTGAAGAAGAAGGTATCGATGTCGCCCGGCGTGATCTCCGCGAGCTTCGCGCCCAGCCGAGCACGCGGCTCAGTTGCCATGAACGGATTCGCGTACGCCAGCGTCGCGGCCTGCTCGGCAATCGCCTGCACAACTCGTTCGTCTCCGTGGCCGATGTTGACGCTCATCAACTGGCTGTTGAAGTCGATGAAGCGCTTCCCTTCCGGCGTCCAGAAATAGATTCCCTTGGCGCGCGCCACCGGAATCGGATCCACCTTCGATTGGGCAGACCACTCATAGAGAGTGTGCTTCTTGGTGAGATCGACGATTTCCTGACCGGTCATCGTGGGAATGGCAGGAGCTGTAGTCATAGGATTCCTTGGTGCTCAATGAACAGTTCGGGGGCTTTGTCGCCAACAATCAGATTGCCCCGTCAGATTTTGGCTAGAACTTGCGCGAGTGCTCTTTCGCCCAGCGTTCGACGACCACTTTCTGCTCGGTATAAAACTCCACCGAGTCGCGGCCCTGGCCGTGCAGGATGCCGAAGAAACTGTCTTTCCATCCGCTGAACGGAAAATATGCCATCGGCGCGGCAACGCCGATGTTGATGCCGATATTCCCTGCCGGAGCCTCGTACCGAAATCGCCGCGCCGCCGATCCACTGGAAGTAAACAGCGAAGCCTGGTTGCCGTAGGGATTCCGCTCCAGGAATGCAATGGCTTCGTCCATGTCGTTAGCGTGAATCAGGCTCAGCACTGGACCAAAGATTTCCGTGTGTGCGAGTTCACTGGTGGCGGGCAGACCGTCGAGAATGGTTGGCTTCACGAAATTCCCGGCTTCATACTTCGGAACCTTCGAATGGCGCCCGTCGATCAGGACTCTCGCCCCTTGCTTCTCGCCGGCGCCGATGAGCGATTCGATCCGCTCTTTGCTCTGTTTTGTAATCACCGGCCCCATCTGCACGCCGTCTTCAAGGCCGTTTCCAACGCGCAACTTCGATGCCGAATCGGCGATGGCATCGCGGAATATCTTCTGTGCCTCGCCGATCGTCACTGCAACCGAAACCGCGAGGCAGCGTTGTCCCGCACAACCAAATGCACTGTCGGAGATGATCTGCGTTGCCATTTGCATGTCGGCGTCCGGCAGCACGACAACGTGATTCTTCGCTCCACCCTGGCACTGCGCTCGCTTCCCGTTCGCCCCAGCCCGTGCGTAAATGTAGCGCGCAACCGGAGTCGATCCGACAAAGCTGATCGCCCGCACCCGAGGATCGTCGAGCAGCGTATCGACGGCAACCTTCCCGCCGTTGACCAGGTTTACGACGCCCTTCGGCAGCCCCGTCTTCTCGAGCAATTCGAAGATGTAGCGCAACGTGAGCGGCACACGCTCCGACGGCTTGATGATGAAGGTGTTTCCGGTTGCGATCGCGTAGGGCAGAAACCAAAACGCGATCATGCCGGGAAAGTTGAACGGCACGATGGCGGCGACTACTCCCAGCGGCTGGCGGATCATCATTTCATCGATGCCGCGTGCCACGTCCTCCAGATTGTAGCCCTGCATCATCATCGGAATACCGCAGGCCACTTCGACGTTTTCGATCGCCCGGCGCATCTCTGCCTTGGCCTCGGCAAAAGTCTTGCCGTTCTCCTGGGTGATGATGCGGCTGATGTCGTCGACGTGCTCTTCGAGCAACATCTTCAGCTTGAAGAGCGGCTGGATGCGGTCTTCCGGGGGCGTGCGACGCCACGCGGGATAAGCCGCAGCTGCGGCATCAATCGCCTTCGTGACTTCAGCAGCGTCGGAGATTGGAACCTTCCCCAGCGTCTCAGCGGTCGCCGGATTGACGACGTCCACCCACTCACGAGCGCTC
>Ga0210408_10004030_pt1 | contig 13252 bp, 10 predicted proteins | sample IncBWH4MmetaG_FD_155471 | JGI IMG/M metagenome (GOLD analysis project Ga0210408, IMG submission 155471) | Forest soil microbial communities from Barre Woods Harvard Forest LTER site, Petersham, Massachusetts, United States - Inc-BW-H-4-M | ecosystem: Environmental > Terrestrial > Soil >...
AACGGAAGGGATGATGCGAATTGTTTGGATTTGATTACGTATCTCTTTACGATTCATTGATCCCTCTATCCGCACTCGCCCGATCCGGTGAACTAGGTTTCGTTGTGACGAGTACAGGATTAAGGATACACCATCGATTTTGGCACACGATTTATTTTTTATTTATATGAGGAGCATTGGAGGTGCTGATGGAGGCGGACCCGCTTGTGTAGGCGTTCCTCCGTTAATCATCATGTTCGTATAAACTTACGCTGAATTGTGCTTACACGATAGGAGGAGGCCGCCCCACCCATCTGCTCTGTTAGCGGCCAATCGACCAATCGTAAACGGAAAGATAAGCCATTCCTTACGACTTGTTGACCGACCCCTCTTTAGACTTCGGTATGGCAAGTAAAGAACAGAGTTTTCATTTTCAGAACCCGTTCATAGGCTCGACCTCAACCCTGCCTACAAAAACCGGCTCAGTTCCTCGACAAGACGCCGCACGCGCTCCAGTGCGCCCTTGGAAATCGAGACCGCTTTTCGCGGTTTCGAATGTCAGCGACCGAATCGCCTCGAGCCTTTTCTTGGTTGTCGAAAGTCCAAAATTCATCTTCTCCGCCGAGTCGGAATTCCAGACTGAACAGGAAGTTGTCGAAGCCTGCGGCGGCGCAGGTCCACTGCCGTTCCTGCTGAAGGGCTCGACGCTTTACACTCTCTCGCCGCTCACGAAGAGCTCCTTTCTTGGCGGCGCGCTAAAGGAGGGGGCTACGATATCTCAGGAGCCGTTCGCATCGTGGCGGTCGGACGCGCAGCGCTCTAAATGGGCGATCGAACTTCTGAATCGCTTTCTGCGCTTGCATGCCTGGAAGCGGGGATTGCGCTTCGACGATGGTCAGGGGCTTTTCTATTTCACCCGCTCCAAGCCAAAGAAGTTGTGGTGGGAAGTTGGGGGAAAGATCGCCCAGCGTGAAGTGACCGCGCCGAACATGAAACACTATCAAGTCTGTGGCCAGCAAGAAGTCGAATTCCAGTGCGGCTGGAAGCATGAGGCGGTTCGCGCCGGCTTTGTGCTATGCAGAGGCTGCCTATTTGTGCAGCTTGAGCCCGCTTGGTTTTTGACTGAGTTGGATGGGAAAACCCCTGCGACGACTCAGAGGGTTGCGCCGCTGAGTTCATCCCGATTAAACCAAGATGCCGCGAAGCTTCCACGCACACTCAGCTTCTGGAGCGCCGTGTTCGCAAAAGGCCATCGAGAGCTTCGCATCGAGACTGGCGGCGGTCCGGTCCGTGTCAGAATGGTTTGCCCGGGAAGCTTCCCTCCGCGGATCGTTTCGAAAGAAGACACGACTCTAGATTATCTTGCAGTCACCAGCGTGGAAGACGACGGTGCGATTCCCGAGCTCGGCTTCATCGAGGCTTAGAAAAGCCGACGCATAGTGGCATAATACGAAGTTTCTTTCCGCCCCCTAGTCCCCGTGACGATTTGTCATCAACCTTATTGCGAAGATCGTCTCGTGTACGCCGCCAGATGAGCCTTGCCGCTTTTCGCGAAGTCCAAGAATCTACGCGCCAGCTCACCAATGCGAGCTGACTGGCGATGCTGGATCGCATCTCTTGGGATCAATTCACGGCCAACGCCAAGTGCGATAGCTCCAGCGAGGATCAATTTGGATGCGGTCAATTGATCCACGCCCCCTGAGGCGATCAGGGGAATATCAGGAAACATCGCATGCAATGATGCAATGTAGGTTGGACCGCCGAGCTGGGCGCAAGGAACGACCTTGACGAAATCCGCATTCGTTTCCCACGCGCTGATAACCTCAGTAGGCGTTAGCGTCCCCGGAATCACGACCACGCCGTGTTTCGCTCCGAACTCGATCACCGCAGGATGGAATCCGTCGCTGGTCAGGAACTGCGCTCCAGCGTCAAGACTCTGACGAGCGGCGTCCGGTTTCGTCACACTGCCCGCCCCCACGACAATGCCCGGAATGCTCTTTGCCAGATGCGATATGACCGCAGAAGCTTGAGGCACGGTTAGCGCGATTTCCACAACGGGAATCCCACCTTGGGCGACTGCCTCGGCTGCAAAAAGGGCATTCTCTTTCGAACGCTCACGAACTGCGGCGATAACGCCGGTTTCCTCGATCCAGGCGCGAACTTCTTGTTTAGTCATCTATTTTGCTCCTCGATGCTGGCATCGCATGAGTCAGTTCGTCGCGCTTTACAGCCATAGTGCTCGCGGGGCCGGAACAATTTCTCGTCCTGGGATGGCCTTGGTTCAAATCACGGCAAGTTCCTGACGCCTACGGCTTCGCGGAGTTGCTCGAGGGCCAGCAGGTAGGAAGCGAGCGTCTGGCGGTAGCTGAGTTCTTCGGCGCGATAGGTGCGCTCCGCGTCCAGGAAATCGAGTAGGGCGATGCCGCCCCGGTGGTAGGCGTAGTCGGCGATGTCCCTAGATTTCTTTGCGACGTCCCGATACCTGCCCATGTACAACATGACCATTCTGTCGTTGGATTGGAGGCCTTCGTAGGCGTCCTTTACGTCGGTCAGCACTTGGCCGTTGGTGAATGCTTGCTGCTCCTGCGACATCGTGATTACAGATTTCGTTCTCGCGATTTCTCCTTGGTTGCGGTTGAAGATTGGAAGCGGGATGCTGGCGTAAACCGTCGCGGCATTGATGCCGTTAACGTGAGAGTAGTTCCCCTGGACAGTAACATCGGGCTTCCCGTCGGCTTTCGTGAGCACATAAGCGCTGTTGGCCGCAGTCACGCCTTGCACCGCCGCGCGCAAATCCGGGCGATTCTGAAGCGCTTTCATCTGCAAATCTTCGAGATTAGCCTTGAGCGGCACGTAGTCGAATGCGGCGACAACGTCATAATCAGCTGAAACGGATTCGTAACCGAGCAGTTGCCGTAGGTCAGAGAGTCCCTGCGTTCTGGCGAGTTGCGCCTGTTCCAGATCGGCCTCGAACTGCAGCAATTGCAGCTCGATTTTCAGATAATCGTCCTCGCTGATCCCGCCGGCTTTGAATTGAAATTCGCCGATGTCCACCGTCTGCTGAAAGCTCTTCAAGTCCTGCTGCGCAAGATCGATCGTCGATTCCGCCAGTTGCACATTGATGAAGAGCGACGACACTTGGGACGTTAACCCGCGCTCGTTGTCCGCAACGAGAGAACGCGTCTGTGCCGTTACATCTTTAGCAGCTTGGTAGCGGGCCTGCCGTTTATGGCCACGCTCGATCAGATAGCTGATACCGATATCCCCTTCGGTGTTATTTTTCAGGTAACTTGAAGTGGACACACCGGAATACAAATCGGGATTTTGCTTCGCCGGCGACCAGAGAGGTAAATACTCCCAATCGGTAAAGAGCGATGGATTCGGGCGCAGGTTGGCCGTTATTTCCATATCCAAGCTCTGGTCGATTGTCGTTCGCGCCGCGATGATGTTGTGATTGTGCTGGAGCGCCATTTGGATCGCTTCATCCAGCGTGATCCGCACCAGCCCACTTGTGGCCTGACCATATGCTGGGGGAGCGGTCAAAACGAAGCTGATGACGGCGCAAACGGTCAGTTCGGCGTAGATTTTCCAAAAGTTCCGAATAGTTCGATTAGACTTCAAAGTTCGCCTCCGCTTCCGGGAGCCTGTCACCGTCCCGTGCGACCCAGACGTACAGGGTGGGCAACAAGAAAATGCTCAATAATAACGCCCCTACCAATCCGCCCACGATGACGATGGCGAAGGGCCGCTGCGAATCGGAGCCGATGGCATGTGACATCGCGGCAGGAAGCAATCCAAACGTGGCCACAAGCATGGTCATCATGATGGGACGAAGCCTGAGGACGGCTCCTTCGACTGCGGCGTCCACGATCGTGTACCCGTGCGCGCGAAGCTGGTTGACGTATTCGAGCATGATTACACCCGTTTGGACCGACACACCGAAAAGCGCCAGAAAACCAACTCCGGACGAAACGCTGAAGTGAGTGCCCGTGACCAGCAAAGCCAGCAAGCCCCCGAAGGGAGCAATCACGACCACACACAAAATGAGAAGTGCCCATTTTGCAGTGTGGAACATGGTGTACAGAATGATGAAAATCACAAGAATCGTTAACGGGACAATAACCATGAGCCGCGCGTTGGCCCGCTGCTCACTTTCGTACTCTCCCGCCCATTCAATGCGGTAACCGGGAGGAAGCGTCACTTTTTCGCCCACCTGTTTGATCGCGTCTCCCACCACGGTTCCGAGATCTCTTCCCCGCACGCTGAATCGAACTGCCACGTACCGTCTGTTAGCTTCTCTGTACATATCGTATGCGCCGTCGTGAATCTCCACTTTGGTAAGTTGCGCCAATGAGACTCGTTCGCCCGAAGGGGAAACGAGCCGGACCTTTTCGATTGCCTTTTGGGTATTGCGGTATGGCTCTTGGTAGCGCACCACGACGTCGTAACGGGCTTCTCCCTGGAGCACTTGGCTGACTGCCTTTCCACCTACCGCGGTCTCAATGGCGTCTTGCACGTCCGCGACATTGATTCCGAAGCGAGCCGCTGCCCTGCGGTCGACGGTGAAATTGAGGTTAGGCTGGCCTGTGTCCCTTTGAATTCCTAAATCCTCGACGCCGGGGATATGTTGCATGATGGAAACCATTTGATCGCCCTTCGTTTCAAGAACTCGCAAATCATCCCCGTAAATTTTGACTGCCAGCCCTCCTTTCGTTCCGCTGATCGTTTCGTTCACGTTGTCTTCAATGGGCTGCGAAAAATTCCAAAAGGCGCCCGGAAGTTTTGAAACCTCGCGGTTCATGGCCGCAATCAATTCATCCTTGTCTTTGTGGAAAACAGGCCTCCATTGATCCTTCGGTTTCAAGTCAACAAAGTATTCGGTGTTGCCGAAACCACCTGTGTCAGTCCCATCGTCAGGTCGGCCCACCTCTGAAACAACAGTGGTCACTTCGGGGAACGACGCGAAAATGAGCCGCGCCTGGTCTGTAAAGCGGGAGCCTTCCGTTAGACTTGTACTAACCGCAAGAGATCCGCGCGCCCAGATCGCCCCCTCGTCCAGATGCGGCAAGAATTCCGATCCAATGATCCCGCTGAAGGCCAGAAACAGCGTGATTGCGAGTGCTCCCAGGCCTATGCCGAACGTCACCCAGCGATGCTCCACGGCCCGGCGAAGCCACTTGCGGTACCCGTCCGTCAAATAGGTCACGACCGGGTTGTGCCCCTCCTGTACGCCCTTTCGAAAGAGCACTCCCGATAGAACTGGCGCGATCAAAATCGAAAAGGTCATCGCGCCGAGTAGTGCAAACGCCACTGTCCAGGCCATGGGCCTGAATAGCCTGCCTTCCACTCTCTCCAAAGTGAAAATGGGCATGTACGCGGTAATGATGATCGCGATCGCGTAAAATACAGGGCGCTGCACTTCTTGGCACGCTTCGCGGATTGCTTCTGCCGGTGATTTCACAATTACCGTCGTCCGCCCGGGAGATGTGCCGCCGCCGGAAGATTCGGGAGTGTTGTAACGACGGCTCAGGTGCCGGATAATGTTCTCCACCATGACCACAGCTCCGTCGACCACCATTCCAAAATCAAGCGCCCCGAGTGAGAGCAGGTTCGCTGGAATCTTGCTCAAATCAAGCCAAATGGAAGCAAACAGCAAGGCGAACGGAATTGTCAGCGCAACGATAAATGCCGCGCGAGCATTGAACAAGAAGAGGAAGAGCACGACGGTGACTAGAATCATTCCTTCGGTCAGATTGTGCTCGACTGTGCCCAGTGTGTAGTGAAGCAGATCGGCGCGATCCAACATGGGAACGATTTTTACGCCCGGGGGAAGGATTACGGAATTGAGCTGGTTTACCTTGGCGTGAATCGCCTCAAGTGTTGGCCCGGCGTCTGCGCCCTTGCGTAGCAGCACGACCCCCTGAATGACGTCCGGTTCATCCACGATTTTCCCATTCTCCAGGTGGTTGGCTCTGGCCATGTGGCCCAATCGTATTTTGGGGCCTTGTTGAACGACGGCGATGTCCTTAACTCGGAGAGCGGTCCCGGATTTGGTGGTAAGTACTGTCTGTTCGATATCCTGGGTGGTGGAAAAAAGTCCGAGCGCGCGCACGTTCATCTGTTGCAAGCCCGCTTCCACGAAGCTGCCGCCCGCATTGATGTTGTTATTGGCAAGCTGCTGTTCGACCTGGCCGATGCTCAACCCATAGGAAACGAGTTTGTTCGGGTCGACGCGCACTTGATATTCTTTTACAGTCCCACCGAAATCCGAGACGTCGACTACGTTGGGTACCGACTTGAATTCCTTCTCCAATGTCCAGTCTTCGATCGATCTCAGTTCCGTCAGATCGTATTTCGGATTTGTGCTTCGTACCGTGTACCAATAGATCTGCCCGACGGTGCTCCAATCCGTGCCCATCTGGGGCTGCAGGCCTTGCGGAAGCTCGACCTGGGAGAGACGCTCGAGCACTTTGGACCGATTCCAGTCGTTATCTGACTGGTCGTCAAAGATCATCAGCACATACGAAAGGCCAAAAATAGACTCAGATCGCAGATGCGACAGATGCGGAATGCCGTTCATTACGATTTCGACGGGCACAGTAACTTGCTGCTCCACTTCCTCCGCCGAACGGCCCGGCCATTGCGTTATGACTGTCACGTAGTTGTCCGCTATGTCCGGATAAGCTTCCACCGGCAAATTGTGAAAGGAGATGGCACCCCAAGCGATCAATAAGCAAGCCGCGGCGATCACCACGAAGCGGTTGTTCAGCGCAAAATCAACAAGCTTGCGAATCATTCGGCTCTTCCTCTCTCCGGACCCTATACTCAGCCACTACTGATTCTCGAAAGTGTTTTCAAGCACGACGGCGTTGGTTACGACCTGTTGGCCTGACTGCAGGCCGGAGATGACTTCCTGCATGTTGTTCGGCAGCATTTCTCCACCGCGAATTTCCAAACGGCGGAATTTCTTGTCCGGTGTCGGCTCAAATACCCAGTCGCGGTCCTGAAGGTGCATGATCGCTGAGGCTGGAATCTGCGCATGTGTTTCTCTTCTCTGCCCCCGGAACGTTGCCGTTGCAAACATGCCGATGCGCATGATTCCGCCGGGATTGGCGACTTCGAGACGCACCTTCGCCGTGCGGATGTTTGGATCCATGGCCGCGCCAATATTGCTGACGCGGCCTGGAATCATACGATTTGGATAAGCGTTTAGGACGATTTGAGCCGTGTCGCCCATACGTACGTTGGGTAAATCGTTTTCATAAACATCGCAGACCACCCACACAGAGGACAGATCGGAAATGGTGAAAGGATTCGTGCCATAGGATTGCACAGTCGCGGCATTGGTGACCTCCTGATCGGTAATCACTCCCGAGATGGGCGCCTTGATGTCCACTAAGAAATTGGGCTTGTCGGGATCGTTACCGAGGAGCCGAAGATGTTCGGTTGCGGTTTCCAGCGTGGTCTTGGCATCATCTTCGTTGTCTTGCGCGATCTCGAGGTCCTGCTGCGCCATCGCACCATGCTCGAATAAATCCTTCGTGCGCTCGAACTGCTTGCGCGCGAGAAGCTCGTCGGCGACGGCCTTGCGGTACGCGTCGAAGCCCATTCCCACGTCGTCGCTCCGAATCGTGAGCAGCACCTGGTCTTTTTGCACCGTGTCGCCGAGGCGCGCGTGTATCGCCACTACTTTTCCGGAAGCCAGCGTGACCACGGGCACATTGCGTGCAATGTCGGGATTCACTGTCCCTGTCACAGCTAGCGTCGAAGTCGACGCGTATGTCGTCGCCGTGGTGAGCGGATACTGCTCCGGATGCTCCACAGTGATGAGCGCGGCGTCCGGACCGGGAACGACCTGTGCGGGAGGCGGTGCCTCTTGTGCCGCAACACTTCCTGACCCTTTTCCGCAGCCACCAAGGGCCAGCACGGATGCAATGGAGATTGCGAGAAGTGGAAACTCAAAATGTTTCATTTTCATAAGATTGACCTCTAGTCCTCCGAGTCGAACCTTCGATCTTTTTCCAGAAATAGGCGCGCAACAGTCCTTGCAGGCGGGGGACTGCACGCCTGCTTCAGACATGTGTGTGGCGCACAAATGGTTTGCGCGCTAGATCGCTGTTACGAGAGGTGGAGCTCTTCCAGGACTCAATGCATGTCCCAAACGATCTGTAACCGTTTGAGTAAAAGAAGAAAAAAGGGATTGCCGAAACTGCGGATCAGACAGCCTGCTGCTATTTGGAAAGTGGACAGTTTTGAGGCCCGAAGACATCAAAAATGCAATCGTCTGAGAATCTCGCCTTCGCGAACCCAAATCCTCACTCGACGAAAAGGAGCTTGGCTCCGTCCCAGACACGGCTACCTCAAAATGTTCATGACCGTCGTTGACGAGGACCGTGGGAAGCCATCGAAGGAGCGCCGGCCTTAGCACCACGTCGTTTGGTACTTTATCTCCGGTCATGTCGTGCATCTCAACTTGAAGTCCTCCAGGCGGAGCGGATACAACGACGGACTGCTCACCGCCGGACGCGAGATGCAATTGAACTATGTACTTGGTATATCCGGCGTAGGATTGCTCGATGACGGTCGCCACATCCAAGCTGTGATCCCCGTCAAGGTCCATAAAGTAATTTGAGATCTGGCTATGATGATTCGATTCTGAGATTGCAGTTCCGCCCGTGGCAGTGAGACTGGCTTTTGGATCTGCGCGATATGGACCGCGGCCCACCACGCGAGTGTCGTGCAGCCGCCCGGCAATGCACAGGGCAAGCGTCAGGAGCAGGCCCGCAGCCCATACAGCATCCCAGCTGTGCATGTATCCGGATTTGGAAGTGAACTTCATCGAATTTGTTGAGTGTTTTGGAATCGCTCGCCACTCATTCCCGGGCGGCTCCCAAGCGCATCCGCCAGGCAATTCGCCGCGCACACGACCCAACGCATCAAGCCGATTGCTCCAAACAGGAGTGCGAAAAACATAGGATCCTTACTAGTCCGAGAATATTTCAACCTCGATAAACACGTCGTAAGCGAATCATAAAAACGTTCATTGAATTTTTGTTTCGCGTAAATTCAAAATTCAACTGATCATCCAAGCCCACCTTCAGACTGATTTTTTTGCGCGAAGCCCAGCTGTTCAATCGGCCGCGATCATTGGTGGGCTGTTGTCCCTTTCCGTCTTTGCGGCCGGCACGAGTTGAGGCCGCCACGGCGGCCTCAACTCCCCGAGAATCATCTGCCTTAAAACCGCGAATCTTGTTCCCGAGTGCTGTATGGTGGTTGCTCTTTGGCCCCACGTGGAATCGCAACATTTCGATCCCCTGCAAAGCCCCGGCTGGTTGAATTAGAACCTCGTCATGATCGCGAAGGTAGCTACGATCTGGCTGTGGCGAAGATCCGGAGCCCATGCGTGCCAGCTGGACCCTAGGTTGAGTGAGGGAGCTGTGTTGCCCGGCAGATTTCCGGAGCATGACTGATCGACAGGTCCTCCACTGTTTTGTGGCCCGAGGTTGTCACCCAAGGGAGTTACGGACGAGCTTTGGAAGAAGCCGGCACCCGACGGTGTAAAAGCGGTATCGGCGACGGATGATGTTCCGTTTGTGCAAACGTAAAGACCGGGCGAGCCTGTGTTCCCAAACGCGTTATTCAGCCCGCCAGGAGGTGTGATCCCACCTCGGCCCGACCAGTACGGCACGTCCGAGTGGCGATAGCCCATCTCTGTGCGGAACGTCAACCATTGAGAGGGCATGTAATCGAACGTCGCGGTGGCATCATACATGTGGGCTTTATCGCCGAGATTAGCCGTAAAGTAGGGCGAACCGGAAATCGCGTCCGCCCCGTTGATCGGTGGCAGGAGGGTCAGATAACGTCCTGGGTTAGTCATTTGGCCGCCGCCAAGAGTTATGCCGTAGTGGTCATGCTTGAACTGGAGGCGCTCGTAGGCCATCCATCCAAGGAACATGGTCTTGACGCCGCCGTTCTTGTCGTTGAAGCAATTTTGGCCCCCGCCGTATTGGCAACCGGCATCGGCAGTGAACGACATGGCGGCCATGTCGAGAAATCCATTTGGGTTGTTATACTCCCTGATCTCGACGCTATCGTCGGTATGGATACGTGAGGTTGCGGGAGATCCGAGTACATCCGTCCCCATGCCGTAGTTGTTGAACACAAAGGAAAGCCAGGGCTTCGGGCGCCACAGGATCTGGCCTCCAAGTCCGGGCTTACTATTGAATCTGGCGTAGGATTGCCATCCGTTGATGATCCACGGCTCGATTTTCAATTTCGCGGTGGGAAAATACTGAATGCGCAAGCCATTGAAGAACCATGGCGTGTTGGAGGAAACGTAGGACGGCTGATAGGTCCAGTTGTCAAAGTTGTAGTAGCTGAAAAGGCCGATGTACGACACGAAGATTCCCGCATCGACGTTCAGCCCATGACCGACGTCGAAATGGTACCCGCCCCAGCCTTCCGAAATGTAACGGTAGGCGTTGCGAAGGTCCCATTGGCCGCGCGAGGTGCTGCCGTCATTGCGGGGTGTCGTGGTGGCAAACTCTCCAAACATGGTCAAAATCCTGCCACGAATGTGGCCGATCCGAATGTCGCCGCCGAGGCTCAATTGTTCCAATTGCCATTCGTTGGACCGGAAGCTCTCGGTTGAGCCGCCCATCGTGGCATCACGCGGATGGTTGAAATCATCCATGTAGTTGACATCTGCCCTGAATTCAGGGGTGAAATATTTTGTAGACCACGGACTGTCGTGCTGACGACCATTAGCGTTCATCCACGTCCAATCCGCGTAGGAAAACGGTTCCCAACCGGCTGGGTGATCCGGAATATCTGTGTCGCCCACATAGTTGGTAATGGTACCGGCCGTGGAAAGATATTCTCCCGGGCCTGGCTTAGGAGTTGCTGGAGCGGGGGCTGCACCACCTTGTGGTGAAGCCGCGACTGCCGGCGTTTCCGCTGCGGGTTGTTCCGTTGCCGGACGACCCTTCAATTCCGATTCGAGCTCGTCAATACGCTTCCGCATAGCTGCCAATTCGTCGGCAACCGCTGCGGGGATGGGCTGGCTGGCAGGCGCTTCTGCAGTTTTCGTTGAATCGCTGGATGTCGCGGCGCTTGCCGCTTCCGCCGCCCTGGCAGTTCCTTCAGAGGCACTCGCACTCGTCGGCTGTGGGTCGGCAAGGCGCAGACTGGCCGGCTCCGCGCGATACCCCCCTGCGTAGGTTTTGAACGTGCCTTCAGAGCTTCTGGAAGAAATGGGCGCATGCCGGATTAGTTTGAACGAGACATCAGAAGTAACGGTCCGTCCCGGAAGCACATCGACTGATACGATCCCAGAGGGGTCGTACCCGTCGACCCTGGCGTTCATTTGATAATGGCCTGGTTTAAGATTCTTGAAAGTATAACTGCCATCTTCCGCGCTGACTGTGGAGCGGTCCACATCCACATCCGCGTTTAGAATGACAACCTGAGCGCCAGCCATGGGCAAGCCACTCGGGTACCGCGTAACCCCGTGGACTTCGCCGGGAGCATGATCCGCCGTCAGGACATGCTGTTCAGATATGGGTGTCCTATCATTGAATGTAGTCGGACCATGACCACCCACCTGGTCTTCCATACCTGGAACCAATCCTGATTGTGCATGTAATGGTGCAGTGCACAAGATCAAAGCCACTTGGACTACCCCCCCGGCCGATAATATTCCCCGCAAAATCGGTCTTCGTTTCATATACACCTTCCTCTTGAAGTAAACTGCCGGTCTGCAAACTAGGTGAGCCCGCGTCAACGGCGCATAAAGGGATTGATTGAAACTTTGATTGCCAGACATAAACAAATTGATATCCGTTGAACAATTCCTTTTCATGCTGGATTCCCCTACGTCACATTCCGGCGCAGCCCGCTTGCATTTTGCAAATGTTCCCGCGTTGCCCTAGATTGAGCTCCGCTGCGGCAGAAGCGGTTCCGCTTCCCTTTCGTCGTCGCTCATGGATCCAGATTAGTTTGCGGAAAGTAAGGAACGCATAAACGATCTGCGCTATACAGATAAACGGCGATAAATATCTGCATGAATGATTCCCGTTCGGTCTTGCTTATTTTGCTTCTCATATTGCTAGGACCGATGCTGATGGGCATATTTCGGAGGATGGGCGATCCAAATGCGCGAATATTTCTGGACTCCGAAAGGATGTCGGTCGTGATTACTTCCTCGGACCATTTGTTCAAAACATTTGGACTTTGGCGGGGAGAAGTTGCCGAGATGAATTGCTACGGAGGGGAGGAGGACTTGATCCTAGATCGTCCGTTATTCTTCAGGGACCGTCATCAGGCGTCTCGGCCGCGCGTTCTCTTCTTGGAGAACGCCCCGGCTGAAACGCTCTGACTGTTGTTTCATGGCCTTCAGTTTTTAGCAGGAGAGATGGAAGTTGCTTGTAAATTTCCCATCAAAGCATACGAAGTCGCCGGTTCCTCCGGGCTCACATGCCCGGCGACTGATACCGTTTGACCGGACAATTTGGCGAGCTGCTTCGAATCTCCGGTTAGCTTGTAGATCTGTTTTCCGGAGACAAGCGTATAAACGCCCTGCTGGAAGGTTACACAGTACCAAATCGTCTGAGCGATGCTCATGCCTTTACGTGGAGTTATCGATCCAATTCCGAATCTCGAACAGCTCACTTTCCCCGTGACCGTAACTGTGTTCGATTCGGCTTGCACGGAGGATTGGGCTGCCGTTGTTCCCAACGGCACAAGGGGGGCGAGAAAAGCGAACAGCGCTGCGTAAATCACTATCTTTTTCATCTTGGCTCCTTTGTATTTTTCAATTCACAACAGTCCGAAGAACAGATCTGCTGACGAGATTCCGATCACGCCGCCTTTACTTGAGCATTCGATCCGTCATTTCATTTCGGTGATGATCGAAACTACCGCCGCAGACGCATTCATCGTTCACGTAAACGAATGTAAACAACCGTAAGTCAACGATGCATAAACAATCCGTACGAATCGGGTAAACAGATAAAGAAGAGACGGCGTAAACGAGAAGAACTACTCGGGTGTTTGGAGGCGGTACCCTACAAATGGTTCCGTTAACAAGAATTTAGGCTCCCGTGGTGAAGCCTCGACCTTCTTTCTCAGCCGATTGATGAAGACGCGAAGGTACTTCCGTTCCTCCACATGCTCTGCGCCCCACACCTCGCGAAGCAGCTCCCGATGAGGGATCGTCCTGTTGCGATGAGTAGCAAGGTATAGGAGAAGGTCAAATTCCTTCGAAGTGAGACGC
>Ga0210408_10004034_pt1 | contig 13244 bp, 14 predicted proteins | sample IncBWH4MmetaG_FD_155471 | JGI IMG/M metagenome (GOLD analysis project Ga0210408, IMG submission 155471) | Forest soil microbial communities from Barre Woods Harvard Forest LTER site, Petersham, Massachusetts, United States - Inc-BW-H-4-M | ecosystem: Environmental > Terrestrial > Soil >...
CGCCCAGCTTCGTTGACCTTCTCGCCGATCTTCCGGCGAAAGCTCCATGATCGGGCGGTGGAGATCAGCATCGATCATTAGAAGGCTCTCGTGCGGCTTTTCCGCCCATTCCCACCACAGATCAAAGGCGTCTTTCATTGGTCCCTCGCAAGCTTGCGTTTTTCCCCAATGCGAGCTTTTCTGTTTCGGGTCGAACTCCTCGGGCTTGTGCCGGTTGATCGCCTGCATCATGCCCATCCGGGCGAATAACAGCGGGCCGCCATTCTCCGCCGCTTCAGTGACGCAATGCGCGGCGGCCTGAATTTGTTTTCATGGTGTGCTCGGATTTCGGAACTGCCTTTACCAGCCAGACAATCGCATCCTTGAGCCTGACGAGCTTGCGGCCGTCGGGCAGCTTGATCGGGCGGCGCGAAGCGGCGCCGCCAACCGTCGCTCCTGGAGTGGATGATCAATCGGGGACGGAGGTGCGAGTCGCTGATCTGGCCGGGGTTGCCCAAGGTGCGGTGAGGATCGAGAGAGCGATCACTATCTGTTGAGGTAAAGCGGTGCAACTGAGCAAGCCGCTCCACATTATTTGTGGATCGACTGAAGGAGCGCGCCAATGATCACGCGCAATCCGAGAAGTTTGGCTTTCGCGCTGCTGATAGCCGCACTGCCAATGGGATTTGCGTTGGCCGGCGGTGGCGGCGGCCGGGGTGGTGGACTGGGCGGCGGAGTGGGTGCGGCAGGCATGGGCAGTGCCGCCGTTGGCGGCGGAGCGCCGGCGGGTCAAGTTGGCGGTGGCCCCCCGGCGGGTCAAGTGGGCGGCGGCTCGCCGGGATCGAACAACCCGGCCGGTAACGGAGCGGCTGGAGCGGGCAACCCCAGTTTGAATGCCCTCGGTGCCGGCTCGTCCGGAAATCGCACCAATGAACCGGGAATACCGAGCGCCCCGACCACTGGAGGCGTCATCGGTGGTTATGGTGGTTTCACGGGCGCCGCGCCCATGCCCAGTCTGCTTGGCGGTGCCTCGCCGGCCACAATCGGCCAAGCGCCACCCAGCGGTAGTACTACGCCCCCATCATCAGTCCAGGGCATTGCAGAGGAAGCGCCGCCGTCCACGACCGGATTAGCTAGGCCCGGACCGGACGGTGTGTCGACGGTGATAGTTGCACCGCGTCCCTGCAGCGTAGCGGCCCACGAAACAGACGGAACGACAACCTGTATTGGGATCCCCACGCGAAGCCGATAAACGTCGCAGGGAAGGCAGGTTGGCCCAGGAACCTCACACTCGCGGCGCAGCCTGGCTGACCATCGACAACGGGTTCCTGCACCGCGCTCGATAGTGAAAAGTTAGCCTGCGAGGGGGACAATTTTGCCGATCGGGTGGCTGTCTCATGGCGCGATGTACTTCAACGACATTATTGTTTTCAATCCTCGCGGCCGGTCTGCTTTCGGGTAATGCCGACGCGCGTAGTCGATTGCCGGCGGACTCCAATACTCCGGCGCCGATCGCGGAAGCTTCTCCGACCCTGGCTCCTTTCCAGCACGTTCGCTTTTGTCTTCGCTATCCGTCTGAATGCAAATCGGACCCGACGGAGAATGAGCGTATCGAGCTGACGGCCGAAAATTCCGAATTGTTGAACCGGGTCAATCGCAGCGTTAACGCAGCCATTATTCCGACCCTCAAGCGCTATGGCACGGACCTCCATGACGGCTGGACGATCGCGCCGGTCATAGGAGACTGCAACGACTACGCCGTCACCAAGCGCCATGAGCTGCTTCAGAGCGGGCTGCCAGCGAAAGCGCTACGGCTGTCGGTGGTCAAGACGGCTGCAGGAACTGGCCATGTCGTTCTCGTAGCCGTAACGACAAAGGGCGACTTGGTTCTGGACAACCTGACCGATGCGATCCGCCCCTGGCAAACCACCGACTATCATTGGCTCAAGATCCAGTCGGCAACCGATGCCGGGTTCTGGTATCAGGTCAAGGCGACCGGCATAACGCTGTCGCAAACCGAGCGAACGCCGCGTTCGGCCGATCCGTAACTAAATGCCAGACTGCAAGCGTTCCAGAGCTTCGGCGCGTTGGTCTTCGGCTTTGCTCCACGGCACATAGACCTGCCAGCCCGTTGTTGCCATCAAGCGAACAGCTCAGCGCCGGCGGTGGTGAACTTCACATAGGTGCCGGATTCATGCCGCCACAGCCAGCCCTGCGCGATCGCGCGCTCGAGGCCGTCGCGGTATTCTGCCGGCGTGCCGCCGGCGTTGAGGAAGCCGGCGTTGATCAGCTCGATGTACAGCCGGCCGTCCTGCACCGACTCGGTGGCGTTGGCGATCTCGACGAGCTTGCGCGCGGCGGCGTCGGGATCCGCAAGGGGGCGCTCGGCGACGAATTTCACGGCCTCGATCTCGCGAGGGCGGCGCTCAGGTGTCGGAACGATGCCGAGACATCAGCATCCGCTTCCATTCGGACGCGACGAAGTCCTCGCGCTCCCTCATGAAGCGCTGCTGATGGGCCTTGAAGCTGGCCACGCGCTGCCCGATCTCCTCGCGCTCGGACGACATCCAATTCACGGACGGCATCCGGTTCGGTACGACGATGGTGCGCGGCATAGATGGTGCGACATGAATGCATTTCGCAAACGCCATCGTTTCATCGATAAGCGCATCGAGATCAGCTTTCCAGTTCGTCATAGTAATTCCCCCCGACACCAAGCCTATCGGGATGGGGTCGGCGCTGTCACGCTGCTGCTAATTTGGGGTGTGGACAATGTGTATAACTGGCGATGCGTCGCGATTGCTTGGTCCAGGGCAGCTCTACGAAGCTCTGAGAGACAGAGCCACCGGAACCGGTGAAGTTGTGGGCGAATGAAGACTTAATAAGTTGCGTGGGTGGGTTACTCAGGTGCCTCAGCAACGGTCCATTTAGGACACTAGTGTTCGCATGCGTCGGGAAGACCGATCTCTTTTTTAGAATCCAAATGCTGGACCGGCTAAGCCCTTTACCTTTCTACGTTTCGTGGGGATTGGCGTGGCTAACATCGACATAGAGTGTATGAACTTCGTCCTATCGTCAGCGCTGTCCCAATTTACTAACTGAGCACCCTGGTTTTCCACGGCTTCAAGGGAGGGTTTCGCTATGCGTTCAAGAGTTGCCGATGCGCTGTAGACCAACTTGCCCTTCGTGCTATCCTTGCCAAATCGCATACGTGCTCGCTCAAAGACCAATGCGGACACCGCAACTTCAGAGATTGCTCTTTTAGCAGTTTCGCCTTCGCTAGTTGCGTCAACCGTTTCAACCACGTGCATTGAACCATTCCGAAGAACCAAATCTGCGACTAGGCCATCGTCGAGTTCGAACGCAGTAACGATGCGATGTGATGAAAGGTCTTCGTCCTTTTTCGCCAAAACGCGCTCCTGTTTAAAGATGCGTTTGACCTGGGTGAGGAGCCTCGATCGCTTTTCGCGGATCACCCGCGGAGCCGGCTCGACATCCACCATCGCCTTGACGATGGAGGATACTCTCGCCTCATAGTCCGTAGCAGTGTCCGCAACGAATGTTCCCAACGGCGAAAGTGACAACGGACCAAGGACACGCAGTTCAGTATGTCTTTCAGTAACATCTGCGATTCGTCCGTGCTGGAGCGTCTCGTCCATCTGCGCCAGGTTCGAGATGAGGTCACGCAAGGTGGCGACTTCGATGCCGGCAGAGAGCGCGTGCACCTTATCGACACGGCGGCCAATACGAACGTCCAGCTTGTCACCGAAAACTGCTAAGCCAACATTTAGCCGCTCGTCGCGTGCGTCGTTTGTGCCGAGCCGAACGATGGCGAAGCTATAGGAGTGTGCCATCTTTGAACCCTTTGCGTAGCGCATCAACTCGTAGTTCGCATTCCGTACCGGACCAAACCTCCGCGAACGCGTCGCGTAGGTCCGCGGTCATCCAATCTGCGGGCATCTGATTAATAAAACCGCCAATGACAGGCGGCGCAAGGCCGGCGATGGCATCTAGGGTTGATAGAGCCGACGTCTCGTTAAAACCATGGAGGCGCCTCAACGCCGCGCCCCACTTACGGGTATTAGACGGCGGAGCGGGGTAGGTCTGATTCCAAGGCCATGTCCAAAACAACGCACGACTGAAATCAAATGCGTAAAGTCGACGCCGTCCCTTGTCGTCGACCGACAGATAGTTTCCGAGGTGCCTGTCATCATTAAGGAAGAACATATCGTAGGCGTAGATTTTGGAGAGCAAGGCCTGCAAACCCGCGACCGGCGTATTCAAATTCGACAACGTAGACGTGGTGAGGAATGTCGCTGTTACGGTGGCGTCGGCAACGCCGGCAATTCGGCGGGATCCGAAAACTTTAGAGCCATCCTGCAACTCTATGATGCAAGGCGCCGGAGCAGCCAAACCGACAGCCTCAGCGAGTTGTGTGCCTAACCATTCGCTCGCGCGTGTGGCCTTTCCGCTGACGTCGCCTTTAATGTAATAGAGAAAGCCATCATCCGCCTCGTAGGCTGTCCGCGCTCGGCTGCGCTTTGGGAAACTGCACCAAAGCTTTCCGAGGAAACATTTGAAGCTGAGACATTGAAGTGGCCCCCAATGTGGCCCCGATTAAAAAAGCGCCTTGCGGCGCCCGGCATCTAAACCCACTAACTGTTTGAATTTATTTGGCTCCCCGGGCTGGATTCGAACCAGCGACCATTCGATTAACAGTCGAATGCTCTACCGCTGAGCTACCGAGGAATGGGCGAAACCGGTGTTCGCAAGCGGGCAGCGTATAACAAAGCCTCCTGCGCTTGCATAGCACCAATTCGCCGCCCATGACGGCCTCGGGCAAGCGGCGGAAACTCCTTATAAGGCATCGGTTTGCCGCTACTTGTTGATGCGGAAGCCGGCCGTCCCCCCGGCAAGCTTGCACAGCCCTGCCGCGGCCTGTGCATAACGCGGACTCCAAATCGACTCATTTGCCGCAAAGAATCTATGGTGCCGGGCTTCACGGAGGCGATTCGATGCAAGACGCCATGAAGGCCGAACTGATCCGGCCGGTGCCCTCGATCATTCCCGGCGATATCCCCGCACTGAGCGACGACGAATGTCTGGCGCGGTTGGCGCGCGCCGTTGAGCAGAATGATTCCGCGCAATTGGACGAGGTCGCACGCCTGATCGGGCGGCTCTTGGTGACCATCGAATAATCAGGCATTCCCGCAAACCGCGGGCCTCGTAGGGCGGAATCTCGCTTCCGCGCTCCGATCGGCGTGTTGCGTTTTTGCGGAGCTTGTATCAAAGATGCCGCGATTTCCTCCCGCGGGCTAGGTCCGCTCGGCCTTCAGGGTTCGCCAATGTCCGGCTTCTCAACCGCGCGCCAGAATATGGTCGATGGCCAGGTACGCACCAGCGACGTCACCGATCCCAGGATCATCGATGCGATGCTCGCGGTGCCGCGCGAGGCGTTTGTTCCGGCAAAGCAGCAGGCGCTCGCCTATCTCGATCTGGACCTCGACGTCAGTGACGGCGGGTCGGCCAAGCGTTTCCTGATCAAGCCGGCGGTGACGGCGAAACTGCTGCAGGCTGCCGAAATCCGGGATACCGACCATGCCTTGGTCGTAGGCTGCGCGACGGGATACACCGCGGCGCTGGTTGCCCGCCTGGCGGCCCGGGTCACCGCGACCGAGGGTGATTCGGCCTTGGCCGCACGCGCAATGGATATTCTGGGCCAGCTCGGGGTACCCAATGTGGTCGTCAAGGCCGCGGCGGCGGCCGATGGAGACGCGGCGAATGCGCCCTATGACGTGATCGTCCTCAACGGGGCGACCGAGGTCGAGCCGACCGGGCTTTACCGGCAGCTCAGGCAGGGCGGGCGGCTGGTCGGGGTGTTCGCTCTGACGAGGCCGGCGCGGGCGACCATTGTGACCCACTCCCACCATGATTTCGGCAATCGGGCGCTGTTCGACGCCGCTGCCCCGGTTTTGCCGGGGCTGGAACGGGTTCCCGCCTTCGTTTTCTAGGGGTTTTGCCCCACTCCTCATATAAGCGGCTGTTAAAATCGCGTTCTAAATCAGAAGTGTGGCCGGGAAGCTGCACGTAAAGAGTTTCCGCCGACCTAGCCGTCCGGGTGGTTCCGTTGCCCGTTTTCGCGTCCTATGGTGTGTCGGGGCACTGACTCAAAGTGAGGCAGGGACCCGGTTCGTGCACTCGAACCGGCGGCAAAACGAATGGAATACTAAGGATGTATGGGGCGAAGGTCTTCACCGGAGCTGCGGCTGCGGTCCTTCTGATGGCTTACATGGGCTCGGCGCCTGCCCTGGCGGATACCATCGAGGCTGCATTGGTGCGGGCCTATCAGAACAATCCGCAGCTCAACGCGCAGCGCGCCTCGGTGCGGTCCACTGACGAAAACGTCCCGCAGGCACTGTCCGGATACCGGCCGAAGGTCGCGCTCACGGCCTCGGGCGGCTATCAATACACCGACACCAACACCACCTCCGGCGGCTCGCCGACTGCGATCGTCCGAACCGAGATCCACGGCACCAACGCGCCGCGCAGCGCCGGCCTCACGGTCTCGCAAACGCTGTTCAATGGCTATCAGACCGCCAACAAGACCCGCGCGGCGGAGATGCAGGTTTCGGGCGCACGCGAAGGCCTGCGCGTGCTCGATGAGGCGGTGTTATTGTCGGCCGCCACCATCTACATGGATTATTTGCGCGACGCCGCCATCGTCGAGGTCCAGAAAAGCAACGTCCGCGTGCTCGAACAGACGCTGAAACAGACCCGCGACCGCTTCAATGTTGGTGAAGTGACGCGCACCGACGTCGCGCAGTCCGAGGCCCAGCTTGCCGCCGGCAAGACCCAGGAACTGACCGCTGAATCCAACCTGAACGCGACGCGCGCGAATTTCCGCCGCATCATCGGCAGCGAGCCGGTGGCGCTTGCGCCGGGCTCGCCGGTCGACCGGTTTTTGCCGCCCACCTTGCCGGGCGCGATCGAGCTTAGCCTCATTGAAAATCCGAACGTGACGGCGGCGATGTACGGCATCGACGTCAACTTCCTGCAGGTCAAGGTGAACGAAGGCGCGCTGTTGCCGACGGTCACCTTCCAGGCTTCGGTGCAGCAATCCTACGAGCAGCAGATGACGATCTTCCGGACGTTCGGCGCGTCCGCGATCGCGCAGATTACGGCTCCTCTCTATCAGGGCGGCGCCGAGTACTCGCTGATCCGCCAGTCCAAGGAAACGCTCGCGCAGCAGCGTCTCAATCTCGAGCAGGTCCGCGACCAGACCCGCGCCAACACGATTACGGCGTGGGGCCAGCTCGTGGCCGGCAAGGCGCAGGTGTCATCGGCACAGGCCCAAGTGACCGCGTCCGAGATCGCGCTCAATGGCGTGCGCGAGGAGGCCAAGGCCGGACAGCGCACCACGCTCGACGTGCTCAACGCCCAGCAGGCGCTGGTGAACGCGCGGGTCGCGCTGGTCACCGCGCAGCACGATCGCGTGGTGGCGTCCTATTCGGTCTTGAGCGCGGTCGGAAGGCTGTCGCCGCAGGTGCTCAATCTGCCGACCACCACCTATGATCCGAGCGTGCACTACCAGCAGGTTCGCGATAGCTGGGCCGGCGTTCGCACACCCGACGGCCGCTGATCGCAGCTCGGTCACAGGCCTGCCGTCAAAGACCGTTAAACTCCATTGCTTGCAATCGTTTGCAGCCATGACGTAGCCTTCGCCGGGGCAACAGAGCGATTCGAGCCGTTTCTCGCGTCGATTGGCTGCGCGCTCGGGCTGCCCGAGGCGGGGGAGAGCCGTGCAATGAATGGCGCGGCGCTTGATCTGGGGACAAGTCAGGCTTGTGCGACGAAAAAATGCCAGCCTGTGTATCCGGAACCGGCGAATCCCCTCGTGCTTGGTGTAAATTAGCACGTTGATGATGTGGAGTCGGCGATGACGCAGCCTGCAAAGGTCCAGGAACCCTCGATGGAGGAGATTCTGGCGTCGATCCGGCGCATCATCGCCGACGACGAGGCAAAGCCGCCTGCCGGCGACAAGCCCACCGCGGCGGCCGCATCGCCGGCGCCCGCGAAGACAGAGAAGCCTGCGGCACCGCCGCCCGCAGCCAAACCATCCGTCATGACCGACATTCCGCCGTCGGCCATTCCGGCCGCCGCTGCGGCGAAGGCGGCAGCGCCGCCGCCTGTGGCACCAAAGCCGGCGGCACCGCCTGCGCCTCCGGCAAGCAACAATCAGGACGACATCGACGCATTGTTATCAGGCCTCGATGACGCGACCTCGGCCGATGAGATTCGCTCGCCGCAGCCGGACGGCGAGGTGCTCGAGCTAACCGACGAGATGGCCGTGCCGACCGCTCCGCCGCCGCAGCCCTCGTTTCGCAAGGTGGAACCGCAGGACGATCTCGAATTCACCGAGACCGCCGCGGCGCGCACGATCCAACGCCAACCCGTGTTCGGGCAGGCCCCGGCCTTCGAAGGCCCGCCGGCTGCACCATCGCCGCCAATTCTGTCGCATTCGACGGTATCGGCCGTTGAATCCGCCTTTAATACGCTGGCCCATACCGTGCTCAGCAACAATGCGCGGACGCTGGAAGACCTGGTCAAGGAAATGCTGCGCCCGATGCTGAAATCCTGGCTCGACGACAATTTGCCCGGGTTGGTCGAGCGCATCGTCAAGGCGGAGATCGAGCGGGTCTCGCGCGGCCGCTAGCGGCCTCCGTTTAGCCATCCGTTCCGGTTTTATTGTGCTTTTGACCCGGCCTGGCGTGTTGACTTGGCGGGCTCTGGCGGCTTTCTAGCCCCCTTCAGATCCCCGATTGCGTTGTCATGATCGAGAAGAACTACCAGCCCGCCGATATCGAAGGCCGCATGTCCCTTCTCTGGGAGGAGGCCGGCGCGTTCAAGGCCGGGCGCCCCGAGCGCCTGACTGCGCCGACTTTCACCATCGTGATCCCACCGCCGAACGTGACGGGGTCGCTGCATATGGGGCACGCGCTCAACAATACCTTGCAGGACATCCTCTGCCGTTTCGAGCGGATGCGCGGCCGTGACGTGCTGTGGCAGCCCGGCACCGATCACGCCGGGATCGCGACCCAGATGGTGGTCGAGCGGCAATTGATGGAGCGGCAGGAGCCGGGGCGGCGGGCCATGGGGCGCGCCAAATTCGTCGAACGCGTCTGGCAATGGAAGGCCGAAAGCGGCGGCACCATCGTCAATCAATTGAAGCGGCTCGGCGCCTCCTGCGACTGGTCGCGCGAGCGCTTCACCATGGACGAAGGCCTGTCGCGCGCGGTCGTAAAGGTGTTTGTCGAATTGCACCGCGAGGGGCTGATCTACAAAGACAAGCGGCTGGTGAACTGGGACCCGAAGCTACTCACCGCGATCTCCGATCTCGAAGTGCAGCAGGTCGAGGTCAAGGGCAGCTTGTGGTATCTGCGCTATCCGATCGAGGGCAAGACCTTCAGCCCGGACGATCCCTCAAGCTTCATCGTGGTTGCGACCACGCGGCCGGAGACCATGCTTGGCGACACCGGCGTTGCCGTGCATCCGGACGATGCACGCTACGCGCGTCTGGTCGGCCAACATGTGATCCTGCCGCTGGTGGGGCGCAAAATTCCGATCGTCGCCGATGAATATTCCGATCCCGAAAAAGGTTCGGGTGCGGTGAAGGTCACGCCGGCGCACGACTTCAACGATTTCGAGATCGGCAAGCGGCATGGGCTGCCGCAGATCAACGTGCTCGATCAGGAGGGGGCTCTCGCGCTCCTCGACAACGAGGATTATCTGCGCGGACTGCCGGAGGGCGCGGAGCATTTCGCCGAGGAATTCAACAAGGTCGATCGCTTCGCGGCGCGCAAGCGGATCGTGGCGCGGCTGGAAGATTTCGGCTTCCTCGAGAAGATCGAGCCGAACACGCACATGGTCCCGCATGGCGATCGCTCCGGCGTCGTCATCGAGCCGTATCTGACGGACCAGTGGTATGTCGACGCCAAGACGCTGGCGCAGCCGGCGATCGCGGCGGTGCGCTCGGGCGCGGCGGCCTTCGTGCCGAAGAATTGGGAGAAGACCTATTTCGAGTGGATGGAGAACATCCAGCCCTGGTGCATCTCCCGCCAGCTCTGGTGGGGTCACCAGATTCCGGCATGGTACGGGCCGGACGGCAAGGCGTTCGTCGCCGAGACCGAAGAGGAAGCGGTCGGCAACGCGCTCGGCTACTACGTCGAGCAGGAAGTCATCACGCCCGAACAAGGGCGCGAGATGGCGCTCGATCCGGCCAAGCGCGAAGGCTTCATCACGCGCGATGAAGACGTGCTCGACACCTGGTTCTCCTCCGCGTTGTGGCCGTTCTCGACGCTCGGCTGGCCGGACGAGACGCCGGAGGTGAAGCGCTACTACCCGACCAATGCGCTCGTCACCGGCTTTGACATCATCTTCTTCTGGGTCGCGCGGATGATGATGATGGGCCTGCATTTCATGAAGGAGGCGCCGTTCTCGACCGTCTACATCCACCGCCTGGTTCGCGACGACAAGGGCGCCAAGATGTCGAAGTCGAAGGGCAACGTCATCGACCCGCTCGGCGTGATCGACGAATATGGCGCCGACGCGTTGCGCTTTGCGCTGACGCGCGAGGCCGCGCAAGGACACGACATCCGCCTCTCGCCGCATCTCGTCGAGACCAACCGCAATTTCGCGACCAAGCTCTGGAACGCCTGCCGTTTTGCCGAGATGAACGGTTGCGTACAGACGCGGGGGTTCGATCCGCACCAGACCAAGGAGACGTTGAACCGCTGGATCGCGCACGAGACCTCGCGCGCGACGCGTGAAGTGACCGAGGCGATCGAAACCTATCGTTTCAACGATGCCGCGAACGCGATCTACCGCTTCGTCTGGAACGTCTATTGCGACTGGTATCTCGAACTGGCCAAGCCCGTGCTGCTCGGCGAGGAGGGTTCCGCCAAGACCGAGACCCGCGCCATGATGGCCTGGGCGCGTGACGAGATCCTGAAGCTGCTGCACCCGTTCATGCCCTTCGTCACCGAGGAACTCTGGGCGGTGACGTCGCAACGCGAGGGCCTCTTGGCGTTGGCGCCATGGCCGCGCAAGGTGCTCAGCCTGACACCGCAGCAACTGGCCTCGATATCGACAACAAGCCCAAACGATACGCTGATCCCTCCGGTCATCTTTGCACTCGATGCTGGCGATTTCAGCGACCCCGATGCCGAAGCCGAGATCGGCTGGGTGGTCGACCTCGTCACATCGATCCGCTCGGTGCGCGCGGAAATGAGCATTCCACCGGCGACCCTGACGCCGCTGGTGCTGGCCAATGCCTCCGCGCAGACGAGGGAACGCGCGCCGCGCTGGAGCGACGTGATCAAGCGGATGGCCCGGCTGTCGGACATTTCTTTCGCCGATCGCGCGCCCGAAGGCGCGGTACAGCTATTGGTGCGCGGCGAGGTCGTAGGCCTGCCGCTGAAGGGGGTGATCGACCTGTCTGCCGAGCGAACGCGGCTCGACAAGGAAATCGCCAAGGCGGACGCCGATATCAAGCGCGTCGATGCGAAACTCTCCAACGAGAAGTTCGTCGCCAACGCGCCGGAGGACATCGTCGAGGAAGAAAAGGAGAAGCGCGAAGCCGCGGTGGCCCGCCGGGCCAAGATCGTCGAAGCGTTGCAGCGCTTGCAGAACGTCGATGCTTGACCACGTCTCCATCGCGGTTTCCGACATCCCCGCCGCCGAGGGTTTCTATGACGCGATCATGAAGGCGCTCGATGTCGTCAAGGTCGGGCGCCGCGACGACTGGCTCGGTTACGGCGAGCGGGCGCGCGCAGCGCATCCGGATTGGGTCTATCTGACGATCCGCAAGGGAGCGAAGCCGGACGAGGCCTATGGCCGCCACTGGTGCTTCAAGGCAAAATCGCGCGCGCAAGTGGATGCGTTCTGGCATGCCGGCGTCGCCGCGGGCGGTACGGACGAGGGACGGCCCGGCCCGCGCGATTACCACGCCTCCTATTATGGGGCATTCCTGCGCGATCCCGACGGCAACCGCGTCGAAGCGGTCTGCCATCTGGCGCCCTGACCGCGATGCGCGCGGGAAAGCCCAGCCGGATGGCGCGCGGAGCGGCAGCCTATCGCGCGGTCCACCAGAGGGTGGATGGCGGAGCGATCTTCAGCGATCCCTACGCGCTCCAGATCCTCGACCCGGAGACGCGATTGACGCTCGAAGAAATGGCAGCCAACCCGTCGCTTACGCCGATGCGGCTGTTCATCGCGGCGCGCAGCCGGTTTTCCGAGGATACGCTTGGCGCAAGCGTCGCGCGCGGCGCGCGGCAGGTCGTGGTGCTCGGCGCCGGCCTCGATACGTTTTCGCTGCGCAATCCCTTTGCCGGCCAGGGCGTCCATGTGTTCGAGGTTGACTTTCCGGCGACGCAGGAGTGGAAGCGGGAGCAGCTTGCGCGGGCCTCGCTCACCGTGCCTTCATCGCTCACCTTCGCGCCCGTCGACTTCGAGCGGCAAAGTCTCGGCGATGGATTGGCGCAAGCAGGCTTTCGCGTTGACCAGCCGGCGTTCTTTCAGTGGCTCGGCGTTGTTCCCTATCTGACGCACGAGGCGATTTCGCAGACGCTGGATTTTATCGCCGGCATTCCGGAGGCGGAAGTTGTATTCGACTACGCCGAACCCTTTGAAAATTATCGCGCCGATCGCCGCGCCCACATCATGGGAGTTGCCGAGAGCGCGGCGGCGCGGGGCGAACCATGGCTCAGCCTGTTCGATCCGCCGCTATTGTCCGACATGCTTCGAGAGAAGGGTTTTGGCACGATCGAAGATCTCGGCCTTGCCGAACTCAGCGATCGCTACTACGGCGCGCTGAAAGAGGGTATTCCGATCGGTCCGGGCGGCCATGTCGTGCGGGCGCGCATGACCTGAATGGCCATCATGCGGGTTTAGAGTTCGCGGCCGCCCATGATGGCATCGCTTGCCAACGCACCCAGGCAGGTCGTCCAAGAGTAGGGAATAACCATCGCGCCAGCGATAATCCCGGCAGGACCAACACGAACGAAAGGGCCCCCGCGGCAAGCCCCGCTATTGCAAAGAGGGGGTCGGCTGCCAGACGCGGTTGGAACGTCAAGGCGATAAAGAGGGCTTCAAGAACATAGAGCGGCGTAGAAGAAAGTCCGGGATTGGGACGATATCCGAGGCCATACAGCAAGACGTGAGAGACGAGCGTGTCGGACAATCGCGCGCCGATCAAGCCTCCCAGCGCT
>Ga0210408_10004035_pt1 | contig 13242 bp, 12 predicted proteins | sample IncBWH4MmetaG_FD_155471 | JGI IMG/M metagenome (GOLD analysis project Ga0210408, IMG submission 155471) | Forest soil microbial communities from Barre Woods Harvard Forest LTER site, Petersham, Massachusetts, United States - Inc-BW-H-4-M | ecosystem: Environmental > Terrestrial > Soil >...
GAACCCGGTACCAGCCTGGTGAAGGGGCCGTATGTGGCGGAGACGCTGAAGGTCTCGGTGGAGAGCGATTACGTGGTGGTGGATTTGTAGCTTCGCTTCTCATTCCGCCCGCAGCGGCAACCGCAACTCGTTGAGCTTGTGGATCAGTTCGGGCAGGCGGTTCGATCCGGTCTTTTCGCGCAGCCGCCGCAGATGGGTGTAGACCGTGTTCAGGCTCAGCCGTCGCGTGCGGGCATAGTCGTTGACGGTTGCGCCAGACTGATAGATTCCGGGCTCGCCGCTGTCCGGCGCCCCGGAATGACGGGCAATGGATCGCTTCGCATTCGCTCGCGATGGCGGCGGTAGGTCTACCTGATCGGCGGAGCGTACTGGATGCCGCCGGCGTTCCATAGCTGGTTCAGCCCGCGCGGAATCTTCAGTTTCGATCCGGCGCCGACATTGCGATCGTAGACCTCGCCGTAATTGCCGACGTGCCGGATGATGCGGGCGGCCCAATCCTTTGTCAGGCCGAGTTCTTCGCCGTAATTGCCTTCCGTGCCGACCAGTCGCATCACGTCCGGCTTCTTTGACTTCAGCGCCTCGTCGATATTTTCGGAGGTAACACCGAGTTCCTCGGCATTGATCATCGCATACAAGGTCCACTTCACGATCAACATCCAGTCGTCGTCGCGCTGCCGGACCACAGGCGCCAGCGGCTCTTTTGAAATGACATCCGGAAGGATGACGTGGTCGCCCGGCTTGCCGAGATTGAGGCGCAATGCGTAAAGCTGGGAGACGTCGGCGGTGAGAGTGTCGCATTGCCCGCCTTCATACGCCTTGACGACATCCTCGAGCCTGCCGAATTTCCTCTCCTCGTATTTCATGTTGTTGGTGCGGAAATAGTCGGCGAGGTTGAGCTGGGTCGTGGTTGCCGCCTGCACGCAGACCTTGCTGCCGTTCAGATCGAGCGCCGAATCGATGTTTCGCGCCGCCGGCACCATGAAGCCCTGGCCGTCGTAATAGGCCACGGCCGGAAAATAGAGATCGTAGGAGGTCTCGCGCGACATGCTCCATGTCGAGTTCCGCGAGAGGATATCGACCTTGCGGTTCTGTAACTCCTTGAAGCGCTCGCTGGCATCGAGCGGAATGAACCTCGCCTTTTTCGGATCGTCGAAGATGGCGGCTGCGACCGCCCGGCAGAAGTCGACGTCGAAGCCGGACCAGTTGCCCTTGTCGTCGGGCGCCGAGAAGCCGGGCAGTCCGGTGTTGACGCCGCACAGCACCTCTCCGCGGCGGATCGTCCGTTTCAGGGTACGCGTGTCATAAAGCTCATAAGCCGTAGCGATAGCCGCGACCGCGACTGCGACCGCCAGCCCGATCAGGAGGCCGCCTCGGAATGTCCGCATCATCTGTCTCTCATCAATACCGGTAAATTGGAGCGGCCGTTCCGCCGAAATCAGAGTTCCGGCTTCTGCCGCACCACCACCTTGGTGCCGACGGGAACGCGGTCGTAAAGGTCGGCCACGTCGGCGTTAACCAGCCGGAAACAGCCCGACGACACTTTGGTGCCGATCGTGTCCGGACGGTTGGTGCCGTGGATGCGGTAGACCGTGGTGCCGAGATACATCGCGCGCGCGCCGAGCGGATTGCCGGGTCCGCCGGCCATGAAGCGGGGCAAATAGGGTTGCCGCTCGATCATCTCGGGCGGCGGCGTCCAGTCCGGCCACTCTGCCTTCCGCGTGATGTTCAATAGTCCCTGCCACTGGAAGCCGTCGCGGCCAACGCCGATGCCGTAGCGTATCGCCCGGCCGCCCGGCTGAACGAGATAGAGGTGACGCTCGGCCGTCGAGATGATGATGGTGCCCGGCGCTTCAGTGGTGCGGAAGAACACCGCCTGCTTGCGCCATTCCGGATCAAGCTGCAGAGAATCGTCGGGCAAGAGACCCGGCTGGTCGCCGACGTCGGGTTGCTGAGCGTAGCTGTGCGAGACCGAAAGCATCAGCCCGGCTGTCGCCATCAACGCCCAGATCAGGTGCCGAAATTTGGCCATTCAAGTTTCTCCTTTTGGCGCGGTTGTCTGGCACGGCGGCCTGCAATTGACCGCCCCACATCGCGGTTCCATCAAATCCCAGGGGCGGCACGATGGCAAGCAAGCCCAAAATGCCGGTGAAATCCATTCGTTTATTGCCGGTAACGCGGTAGCACGGAAACATCGGCTTTATTTGGGCACAAGCCATAACCTCAGGACGAATGAAATGACGGCCACAGTCCCGACGCCGGCGAGCCAAAGGGCCGCAAACCACAGCAGGCGCTGAGCAAGGCTGCGCGCCCTGGTTTCGGGGGGCATCAATGATAACTGCTTTCCGGCCGAACCTTGCCGCGGAATACCCAGTAGGCCCACGCTGTATAGGCCAGTATGAGCGGAATCAGCGCGGCAACGCCGAACAGCATGAAGACCTGGCTGCTCTTGGGCGAAGCGGCCTGCCAGATGGTGACGCTCTGCGGTACGATATAAGGGTACATGCTGATGCCGAGCCCTGCGTAAGACAGCGCAAACAGTGCAAGCGACAGGAAGAACGGCCGATAATCCTGTCTGCTGACGAGGCTGCGCAGCAGCATCACGGTCACTGCCGCGACCGCAATCGGTACCGGCGCCGTCAGAATGACATTAGGCCAGGCGAACCAGCGCCGGGCGTACTGGACATCAAGGAATGGTGTGGCAATGCTGACAGCGCCGATCGCCCCAAGCATTGCGAACAGCAGAAACCAGCTCAGGGTATAGGCCCTGTCGCGAACTTCGCCTTCCGTCTTCATCACCAGCCACGTCGCGCCCAACAGGGCGTAACCGATCACGAGCGCAAGCCCGGTCAGGATGCTGAACGGCGTCAACCAATCCCACCATCCGCCGGCATAATGTCGTCCCTCGACATGAATGCCCTGCAAGATGGCGCCAAGTGCAATTCCTTGCGCCAGCGTTGCCAGCAACGATCCGCCGGCAAAGGCAAAATCCCAGCGGTTTCGTTCGCTTCGCGTCGTCCGCCAGCGAAACTCGAATGCAACGCCGCGGAAGATCAGACCGACCAGCATGGCGATGACAGGGGTGTACAGCGCTGGCATCAAAATCGAATAGGCCAGCGGAAACGCAGCCATCAAGCCGCCGCCACCGAGTACCAGCCAGGTTTCATTGCCGTCCCATACCGGCGCCACGCTGTTCATGATCACGTCGCGGTCTGTCTTGTTCGGAAACAGCGGAAACAAGATGCCGAGTCCGAGATCGAAACCGTCCATCACCACATAGACGAAGACCGCAAAGGCGATGATGAACGCCCAGACCGTCGCGATGTCGATGGCAACATTCATCCGGCGGCTCCCCTGGCAGAAGCTGCGGCGGCAGCGGGCGTAATGCCGGCGGCACGTGCCGGTATATCGGCTTGTGGTCCCTGCTCGCCGTGATGCGGCGGCTTACCCATCAATCGCAGAATGTAGATCACGCCCGTCGAGAATACGGTGAAATACACGATGACAAAGGCAACCAGCGAAGAGGCGACCGCGGGCGAGGCCAGCGGCGACACCGACTCGGCCGTTCGCAACAGGCCAAATATCGTAAAAGGCTGCCTTCCGGTCTCGGTCGTGAACCAGCCCGCGAGCACGGCAACAAAGCCGGCCGGCCCCATCGCCATCGCAAACAGAAGCAGCAAGCGGGATTGGTACAGCTTGCCACGCCAGCGTTCGCACAGGCTGAAGAGGCCGAGCCCCATGATCAGAAATCCCAGTCCGACCATGATCCGAAACGTCCAGAATAGGATGGGAACCGGCGGCCAGTTTTGGCGCGGCACGGAGTCGAGGCCGTCAAGCGGCGCATCGATGGAGTGTTTGAGGATCAATGAAGACAGTTTGGGAATCTCGACCGCAAACCTGACTTTGCCCGCGGCCTGATCCGGCAGGCCGAACAGGATGAGTGGCGCTCCCTCCTTGTGGCTTTGGAAGTGGCCCTCCATCGCCATCACCTTGGCGGGCTGGTGCGCAAGCGTGTTGAGGCCCTGCTGGTCGCCCGCGAGAATCTGGATCGGCGCCACCAGCGTGGCCATCCACATCGCCATCGAGAACATCACCCGTGGACCCGCCAGATGAGAATCGCGCCGGAGGTGGAAGGCTCCGACCGCGCCGACCACGAGTGCCGTCGTGAGGTAGGCCGCCAGCACCATGTGCACGAGGCGGTAGGGGAATGACGGGTTGAAAATCACGTTCAGCCAACTTGCCGCGACGAACTGCCCTTCCGCATTGACGGCATAACCGGCGGGCGTCTGCATCCAGGAATTGGCGGAGAGGATCCAGAACGCGGAAATGAGCGTGCCGATTGCGACCATCACCGTCGCCATGAAATGCAGGCGGTGGCCGACCCGCTCGAGGCCGAACAGCATGACGCCGAGAAATCCCGCCTCCAGAAAGAACGCCGTCAGCACTTCATAGGCCATCAAGGGACCGACGATAGGGCCGGCCTTGTCGGAAAAGACCGACCAGTTGGTGCCGAACTGGTAGGACATCACAATGCCCGACACGACACCCATGCCGAAGGCGATGGCGAAAATCTTCAGCCAGTAGTTGAACAGGTTGATGAAAACTTCGCGAGCGGTCCACAGCCACAGCGCTTCAAGTACGGCCAGATAGCTGGCGAGGCCGATCGAAAAAGCGGGGAATACGATGTGGAACGACATCGTGAAGGCAAACTGCGCCCGGGCCAAAACCCCGGCATCCCAGCCCTCGAACATGACTGCCATCCGTCCTCACTGCTGTGGGACGATTTTATCACGTCGAGGGACGGGGCGGTACCGCCATGTCGGCGCTCGCCTGCGCGGCCGAGAGCGAGATGATTCCTGGCCGAATTGCCTTTTTAGAGATTTGGCTCGCCTCTTCCCGTGCGCGGGGAGAGGTCGATGACGAAGTGCAGCGGGTGAGGGGGATTCTCGGCAGACCGCGCGCCCTGGAGACTCCCCCTCACCCCAATCCTCACAGCTCGAGCTTTGCTCGTCGCGGCTCCGCAAGCGGGGCGAGGGAGAGCACCTCCATCGTCGTAGCAATCTGCCTCATTTCATCACGCCTCAGCTGTTGACGTTCAACAGGTGCGCGATGGTGCGATCGATTTGCTCGTACTGGCCCTCGCCATCGTGATGGAATACGATCCTTCCATTCTGATCGACGATATACTGTGCTGGCCAATAGTGGTTGCCGTAGGCATCCCAGGTCCGCGAATCGTTGTCTTGCGCGACCGGATAGGTGATGCCGTGACGCTTCAGCGCCGCCTGCACGTTGGCGGCCGACCGTTCGAACGGAAACTCCGGCGTGTGAACGCCGACGATGACGAGACCGCGATCCCTGTACTTCGCATAGAGTTGCGTGACATGGGGCAAGGCGTTGATGCAGTTGACGCAGCCGTAGGTCCAGAAATCGACGAGCACCACCTTGCCACGCAGGCTCGCCATGCTGAGCGGTGCGGAATTGAACCAGTTGCTGATGCCGACGAAGTTCGGCGCATTGCCCTGCAATGCGGCGACCGCAAAGGGCGCAGTCGGCTCGCGCCCGACCTCGCCACTGATGCCGGCGCCCACGGCGCCGACCAGGCAAAGGGCAATCATCGATGCGGATGTGGCAAGCGATCGTATCTTCATGGATGTCTCCTTGTCGCAAAAGCTAAAGGCCGATTTGGCCGTTCGGGTAGAAAGCCGTCAGCCACGCCACGATCAGCGTGTCGTACTGAAAATAAGATGCGATGGCGAAGGCGATCACGACGACGCCGAACCCCTGCTGCAGTCTCGGCGAAATTCGTGCGATGCCGCGCACGCGGGTCGTCACGGCCTGACCGCCATAAGCAATCGCCAACATCGGGATGGCCGCGCCGATCGCGTACACCACAAGAAGGGCGCTCGCCCACGCGTTATCCCTTGACGTAGCTATGATGGTCAGGATCGAACCGAGCACCGGACCGGCGCAAGGACTCCAGACCAGCCCCAGCGTCGTTCCAAGCACAAAGCCGCCGAGATTGCCTTGGCGGGAGGCGGTGGCGCCCGCTGGCATGCCGCGAAAGAGTCCGCCGAAGCGGATCGCAAGCCGCTCAAATAAAGACGGCCAGACCATCAAGAATCCGAATCCGAGCAACAAGACAGAAGCGGCGGTTCGCAGCACATCGGGATCGAAATCGAAGATGCGGGCGATGGCGCTCAGGAACAAGGCGACGGCGGAAAACGACAGGACAAACCCGAGCGCAATCAATGCCGGCCGAATGCTTCCGGTTTGTCCTACCGATGCGCCAAGCAATATCGGCAGCATTGGAAGCGTGCAGGGCGCCGCCACAGTGACCATCCCAGCGGCCAAGGCAAGAACAAGGTCGAGCATTGAACGGGACCCTCGAACGACCGTGACGTGGTCTGACCCACCCGCGCTGAGTCGTAATTCGGCAGGCGTGCGCGAAGCGTTACGCCGCGCGCGTCACGTGTTCGTGAGGCTTTCGAGGCCAGTCGCGGGGTTCGCCATGCAAAACGACCCGGGAAGGTTGTCCTTCCGGGTCGAGGCAGGTCTTTTTCGAGGAGAAGGCCGTCGATTAACTATAAGGGATTACCGATGCGCTTGGCGCTTCACGCGGCCAGGCTGTCCACGCCGGCCACCCTCAACAGATCGGCGAGTTGCTTGCGCGCGTAGAACATCCGCGTCTTCACCGTGCTCTGCGGAATTCCAATGATCTGGCCAACCTCCTCCACCGATTTCTCATGATAGTAAACGAGGTTGATGATTTCGCGATGCGCCGGAGACAGTTTGGCAATACAGCCGCGCAAGATGGTGCTGGTGGTAGAGCGATGCAGCGAGTCCTCGGGCGTGTCGGCCTCGTCGGCGATCTCAAGCATCTCTTCCTGGTCGATGTCCTCGTGCCGGCGCTGGCGAAGCGCGGTCAGGGCCTTGAACCGCGCGATCGACAACAGCCAGGTGGAGACCTGAGAGCGTCCTTCAAATTGCCTGGCGGTGCGCCAGACGTCGAGAAATACCTGGCTCGTCAGATCCTCGGCCATGCCGACGTCGCGCACGATGCGCAGAATGAAACGATAAACCCGCACATTGTGACGGGAGTAAAGGATATGCATCGCGTTCCGGCCGCCATCGGCGATGCTTTCAAGCAGCATCTCATCCGAGGTCGCCTGAGCGGCGAAGATACTCTGTCGAGCGGCGTCATTGATGGCTGCGACGTTCGGCATTGACGATCTCCCAGTTCGCCGTTTAGCGGCGTTCGTTGGGAAAATTGTTAGTTAGCGACGGTTTCGGGACGTCTGCACGCAAGCGAAAAAATGGTTTCTTGCGCGGGAGAATTGTTTCGCCGGAGCCTCAGCGACGAAACATTTCGGATAAAAAACCAAATGATTTCAATTGGATAAATTTAGGGTTGTAGAACGGCCGAAACCGGGAGTGGGGCGGAACAAATCCGGTCTCTTTGGCCCCTTTGGGCGGTCCTTCCGGTCATTCCCCGATCCGTTGCGGTTCCGGGCAGACGCGCTTTCTACGCGACGAAATCAGCGATAGCTGGAATGCGCAGCGACATTCGGAAAAACCGCTTTGGCGGAGCGACCGGCGTAGGCAAGTGTATGCCGCCGTCATCCCCGTGTGACGGCCCATTTGCCTCGAACGGCTGCGCTTACGCCTTGTCGCCGGAGGGCGAGAACAGATATCCGCCACCCCTGATGGTTCTGATCACCGCCGGCTTGGTGGGGTCGCTCTCGATTTTGCGCCGAATGCGCATGATCCTCAGGTCGACAGCCCGATCGAAGGCTTCGCTGTCTCGCGCATTGGCGAGTTCCAGCAGACGTTCGCGCGAGAGCACGCGCTTGGGGTTTGCGGCGAACACCTTGAGCAGCCCGAATTCGGAAGCCGTCAGCGGATGCTCGTTGCCCTCGTCGTCACGCAGCGCCTGCGCTTCCAGATCGAGCCATTTGGTGCCGAACCGCACCAGTAGATCTTTCGCGTTGGATCTCGCCCCGCCACTCTCTGCGGCCGAGGGCTGGGCACGGACTGGCGTGCTGCGCCGCAGTACGGAGCGAATTCGAGCCATCAGCTCACGCAATTCGCAGGGTTTTGCGACGTAATCGTCGGCGCCAATTTCAAGGCCGACGACCCGATCGATCGGACTTGCCGTGGCGGTCAGCATGATGACCGGGACATTGGTACGGCTCTTCAGGTCGCGGATGATGGAGAGGCCGTCCTCTTCCGGCATGTTGAGGTCGAGGACAACGAGATCGGGCAGCGTCGTTTCGATCGCCTTGCGCAGGCTGGCGCCGCCGTCGCAAAGCGTTACCGAAAAGCCGTGCATCTTGAGATAGTCGCCGACCATCTCACGGGCCGGCGCCTCGTCATCGACAATAACAATGTGCTGGCTTTGGCTCATGCGTCTGCCATCGGCAATGTGATCGTGAAAGTCGCGCCCTGTCCGGGTCCGGCGCTTTCGGCAAGCACGTCGCCGCCATGCATGTCGACGATGCGCTTGACGATCGACAGACCCAGTCCAGTCGAGCTTTCACCGGCCGTGGGCTTGGCGGAAAGCCGCTGGAAACGCCCGAACAGGCGGCCGAGATCTTCAGGCGACAGGCCTGCCCCTTCATCGGCGACGCGGATCAGTGTCTTCTTTCTCTCGTTGCTCACAAGCACCGAAATCCTGCCGCCTATCGGGCTGTATTTGATCGCATTGCTGATCAGATTGTCGATCGCTTCCCGTATCCTGTCCGCGTCGCACATGGTGACGACATTGGTCGGGGCCGAAACCGCAATGGACTGCTGCTTGTTGACGGCCAGCGGCTGATTGGCATCGGCGACTTCGCCCACCAGCGCGGCTATGTCGACCGCCTCGCGGCGTATCGAGATGTCGAAGGCGTCGGCCATCGCATCCGAGATCAAATGATCGACCATCGAGGTCAGCCGCTTGGTCGCATCGCGAATGTGCTCGACCTGGGCGGTGATGCCCTCCCGGGAAGATCCGGCGGCGATCAGTTCGGTCAGCATTTCGGTGCGACCCAGGATTACGCCCAGCGGATTCTTGAGGTCGTGGGCGACGGTGCCGAGGATCTCGTTCTTGAAGCCGTTGGCGCGCTGCAAGCGCAGCCATTGCGCCGACAGCCTGCGATTGGCCTGCATCAGCGCGCGGGTACGCTGGGCAACGCGATCCTCGAGCTGCGTATTGGCCTCGTGCAACTGCTGATAAAGGATAACGTTGTCGAAGGCGATCGACAGGCGGCTGCCGAATATCTCGACCAATGCCCGATCGGTCTCGGACAGCTGCCGCTCGGCCTGCAGCAGAACCACGACCTCGCGTCCGCTGCCGGTGCGAACGTAGAGGACTGTACGCTGATCGACGAATTCGTGCTTGCGCCGCCTGAAGGCGGCCTCGACCATCGATCGCAGCACGGGGTCAAGCGCCCTGGAGCCGGAGACGCCGATGAAGCGGCTGTAGCAGCCTGAGCCGGCCAGCACCGAAAAATCATCGCCCACCGCGCCACCGTCGCGCAGCACCAGGATGCCGGCGCAATCGACGTTGAGGAGGGAGGCGATCTGCGTCAGAACGCCTTCGGCCAGCCGTTGCATCGATCTGAAATCGTACAGGGTAGAGGCAGCGTCGATGATGATTTCGAGCCCGCGCCGGGTCTGGACCATGCGCTCGAGCTGCTGATAGCTGCGCAACGCCGCGGTGAGCGAAGTAAACAGTTTGTCGGCGGTCAGCTCGGTCTTCGCCTTGTAATCGTTGATGTCGTATTGAACGATCACCCGACGCTCGGGCGCCTGTCCGGGTTGACCGGTGCGCAGGATGATGCGAACCGTCTCGTTCCTGAGGTCGTTGCGGATGTATTCGACGAGGTCGAGGCCGGCCGCGTCGGTTTCCATGATGACGTCGAGCAGGACGGCAGCGACGTCGGTATGCGCGCGCATCAGCTCCCGTCCCTCGGCGGCGGAATAGGCCGAGAGGATTTCAAGACCCTGTCCGTTGAGCACATAGTCGCTCAGCGCGAAGCGGGTACCCTCATGCACGGCCTGGTCGTCGTCGATGACCGCGATTTTCCACTTGCGCGCGGTCAAGGTCTCCGGCGCTGTGCCGGAATCGTCGATCAGGTTGAGGACATCGTCCGATTCGGCCATGAAGTTGTCCCGTCGCGTTCTTGCTCTTCGGCTTCCTGGCTGCCACCCTTGGCAGTCCTGGGCATGATAATGCGAAATGTGGTGCCTTGTCCTAGCCTTGAATCCAGCATCATTCGCCCGCCAAGCTGCTGAGTGACGAGATTATAGACGATGTGCAGGCCTAGCCCGGTACCTCCCTCGTTGCGACGGGTGGTAAAGAAGGGGTCAAACGCCTGCCGCTGCACGTCGGGCGTCATCCCGACGCCATTGTCGGAGAAAATAATCTCGACGTCATCACTGCCGCGCGGCTTGGCCAATATCGAGATTGCTCCGGAGCGGCCGTCGGGGAATGCGTGATAGGCGGCGTTGAGGAACAGATTGGTCAAGATCTGGCCATAGGCGCCCGGATAGCCGTCGATGACCAGGCCCTCGGGAACCTCGACCGAAAGGGTGATGGAAGCCTTCTTGAGGGCGGGGCGGAGGCTGGCGATGATCTGATCGGTCGCCTCGCTCAGGCTGAACAACCGGCGTTCGGCATGCGACCGGTCCACCGCGACCTGTTTGAACGATTGGATCAGCTCGCCGGCGCGATGCAGGTTGCCTACGAGCTGCTGGGCAGCGTCGCGCGAGGTCCGGACGAAGTCCTCAAGCTGCGATCGTCGCAGGCCCGTTTCCGAGCGCAACTCGGCTTCGAACATCTCGGCGCGGCGCGCAAAACTGGAGGCGACCGTGAGGCTGATGCCGATCGGGTTGTTCACCTCATGTGCGACGCCCGCGACCAGGCCGCCGAGCGCCGCCAGCCGCTCCGCGTCGATCAGGTTTTGCTGGGCGGCATTCAACTCGTGCAGCGCGTTCTCGGCCCTCTCCTTGGATGCGCGCAGTTCGTCCTCGGTCTTGCGCTTGGCGATGGCGTTTTCGCGGAAAACCTCCACCGCGCGCGCCATTTCGCCGACCTCGTCGTTGGCGCTCGTGCCCAGGACGCGCCGGTTGTATTCGCCGGAGGTGATCGCCTGCATCGCCGTCATGATCTGCTGCAAGGGCAGCCGGATCGAAAGTGCGATCAAAACCCCGGCAGTGATGATGATCCCGAGAAAGATCACGGCGATCGACAACACCTTGCGGGATATATCGGCCAACGTCTGATCGAACGTTTCCTGCGCCACCTGTTCTCGCTGCCGCATTCTGGCCGACAATTCGTCGATGGCACTGCTCGCATCGGCCTGGCTCGCGTCGATGGCGTTGCGCAGCAATTCGGTACGGCTGGTGAGCTGCTCCGACAATTTGGCAAGGCCGTTGCGCAGCGCCGTCGTCCGCGTATTCAGTCGCTGCAGCGCCATGCGCTGCAGGTCGTTGTCGGCCAGGTCCGCCATCACGGGAATTGTCTTTTCGATCGTCTCGGTGTTGCGGCGGGCATCCTCGGCCGAGGCGGTTGCCAATGAGAGGTAATAGGCGTTGGCGGCGACCAGCATCGCGGTAAAGGCTTCGCGGGATTTTCCAAGCGACGGCCAGATCAGGGCATCGCGGTGTCCCGTCGCGCCCTCGATGATCGAATAGAGCCCCGCCATGTCCCGCGCGGGAGCCAGGACTTCTTCCTCGTAAGTTTTCGTGATCGTCGTCTGGACACGACGCAATTCGCTGAAACCGTTGAGGAAGCGTTCGGTAAAGCCCTCCAACTGCTGCACCGATCCCGATAGCGTGGGGTCGGTCGCGGCGCGCGCAGTGAGAGTGCCGAGAACGACCTCGCGCAAGTGCGAGATTTCGGCGAACAGCTCCGGGCTGGGCTGGTTGATGTAGCGATGGATCAGGTTCTGCAGGCGGCCGGTCTCGCTCTCCAGGTGGGTCAGGATCTTGTCCGACTCCCGCATTTGCCGCACATCATCCCAGGCCGAGCCAAGCACCTGAACGCCATTCCAGATCAGCGCAACGAGCACAACCACGACCGCGGAGTTCAGCGCTGCGATCGACAGGATACGCCAGCGGATCGGCACCGCGCGCACCAGTCCGACGAGGCGCGAATGGCCGCGCGCAGCGAGGCTCGCCGGCCGGCCCGCAGCTTCGTCGTGCTCGCGCGGTTCCCGGCCCAATTCAGTTCACCTTGCGAATTCGTTCGATCAGCTCTGCAGCCGCGGGGTCGTTTCTCGCCTTGGCGTAAATTGGCGTCATTGCGGCTTCAAAGGGCTTGCGATCGACATCGGTTACGATCGTCACGCCCGCATCCTCGGCTTGCCGGCGCGATTTCTCCTCCAGATCCTTCCACCTTTCGCGCATGAAGCGGCTCGACTGCAAGGCGGCCTCGCGGAAAATCTTTCGATCCTCCGTCGACAGGCTCTCCCACGCCTTGCGCGACATCACCAGCACCTCGGGTCCCATCGTGTGTTCGGTCAAGGTGTAGAAGCCGGCATATTTATAATGATCGGTAGTGACGAAGGACGGCCAATTGTTTTCCGCGCCATCGATCAGCCTGGTGGCAAGCGCGGTGCGAACTTGTCCGTAGGGCAGCTCGATCGGCTCCGCGCCGAGCGCCCTCATCATGTCGGACATCAGTTTGGATTGCTGCACACGGATCCGCAGGCCCTTCAGGTCGGCCACGGATCGGATCGGCCTGACGCTGTTGTAGATCGACCTCGCGCCGGAATCATAGAAAGTCAGGCCGACAAAGCCGAACGGCTCAAAACTGTTGAGGATTTCCTCGCCGATCGGGCCATCCAGCACCTTCTGCAAATGCTCGATGGAACGGAACAGAAAAGGCATCGCCAGTACGTTCATTGCCGGCACGAAGGTCCCGATCAGCGCCACGTTGGTGCGATTGAGATCGATGGCGCCGGCACGCGTTTGTTCGATCGTCTCCTTTTCCTCGCCGAGCTGACGTGAATGAAAGATGCGGATCTTCAGCCGGCCGTCGGTCTTTTCCTCGATCAGGCCGCCCATGAAGCGCATCGCCTGTACGGTCGGATAGTCCTCGTTCTGGGTATCGGCGGCGCGGAATTCGCGCGCAGCCGCGCTCGTCGAGACTGCCGCAAGCAACAGCGCAACGACGAGTACCACGGTCCGCGAGATTTCGGCGCCGCTGTACACGAACAATCTGATCCCCTTCCAGAAGAAGTCGATCTTCGGAGGAAAAGG
>Ga0210408_10004036_pt1 | contig 13241 bp, 13 predicted proteins | sample IncBWH4MmetaG_FD_155471 | JGI IMG/M metagenome (GOLD analysis project Ga0210408, IMG submission 155471) | Forest soil microbial communities from Barre Woods Harvard Forest LTER site, Petersham, Massachusetts, United States - Inc-BW-H-4-M | ecosystem: Environmental > Terrestrial > Soil >...
GGGATCGGTTCGGCCGGAGCCTGGTTGCGTCACTATTTCAATCGGGACGAACGGGAAGAAAATACCAGCCATCGCAATCGAATCCTGGCCATGGTTTCCAGAGTGCGTACCGCGGAATCCAACCAGGAACTGCTGGCGATGCAGCGCGAGGTCGACGCCATCATCGGTGACACGCTTGAATGCTGCGATGACGGTGCCATCGAGGAAGAGGAACTGGCGGCCTTTGGCCTGGTGCTCGAACTGTTCAATCACGCCATCGACGAGAGGCGCGCGGCATTGCAGGCGGGCACCCTCGAACCGGCTCGCGTCGCGGCGATAGGCAACAACCCGACGTCTCGACGATGACGCAGCCACGTCGGCGGCTTCCCGATAGAAGCACAGGAATAGCTAGCTCTTGGTCTCAAGCCAATGGGGATCGCACTTCTATCGAATGGTGTTCGGAATGCACTATTAGTGCCGCGTGCTGACTAGCCCTGAGGGTCAAGGTTTCATCCGCAGGAGCAGGATTGTCCTCCACCAGTAGAATAGTCTTGTCGCTGATCATACAAGACTCTCCATTGTGAGACGAAAGCTCGCCCGAGTAGCCAAGTCATGCCGCCGTATCCCGGGAAATGCATTGCCCTGAAATCGCTTCTTGCGTTCGCGACAGGACACGGCGCGACAGGGGAAGAGGTTTGTGATGCGAGCAATGCTGATGGTGTTGTGTGCGGCAATGGCGACCATGCCGGTTAGGATGGCCGCCGCCGAGGAGGCCAAGACGCCGCCGGTTCGAGAGGCGGCCGCCGCCGAGGTCGGCGTGCCGAAACTCGACTGCTCGCGGCCACCGCTGCCGGCGATGCTTCCGACCGCGTCGGAGGAAAGCAGCAATCTCGCCAGGCAGGTCAATGCCTATGCGGCCTGCATGACGCGTTATGTCAACGAGCGGCGGGCGCAGGCGCAGAAGCACGGCGACCTCGCCAAGCAAGAGGCCGATGCCGGCAACGCTGCCGCCAGGGACGTCAACGAGTTCTTTGCCAGCGCGAAGCAGCTCGTGCAAAAAGGCAAGGAGAAAGCGGCCAACTGACGATCCGCCAACGGCCATCTGCACGCGGCAATGCGATGTTTCCGCCAAGTTGCCGTGGATCGCGCTTGCTCTCGCCCAGAGAGCCGCGACCGAAGGAGTTGCCGAGCCTGCGCTGGCAGCTGAGCATCAGCTCTTGGAAGGGCTTTCCTGATCCATCGGCGCGGCATCCGGTTCAGCGGGCATGCCTGCGTCCTCGGCGGCGGCGAGCCGGCGCGTCATCTCGACGCGCTTGTCCTTCATCTGCTTCTGAGATTCGCCGGTTGCAAACCCTGCCAGATGCGCAATCTTCTCATCGCGCCATTGCGGGTCGGACTCCGCCATGCTGCTCATGCAAAGCCCAACGCAATCCCGACAGATGAAGACGCCAGGGCCGGCAACGGCGAGCTTCGGCGCGCCCGGTTCCGGGCGCGCAATGGCCTTGGCGCAGAAGGAGCAAATCATCGGCGCCAGCCGGGTCATGGCGCTTACCACCCGGTACGCTTTTTTGTACTTTTCCAAAAAAATATTTGGCTTGTCCGCGACCGGTGATATAGTTGGTCGTTTCTTCTCGGAAGAGGGAGGGAACAACATGAGTGAACTACACGACTGGCTCCTGAGCCAGCATCCGGGTCTGCGGACCCACAAGGCATTCCAGAAAAAGGCGCTGGAGCTCGCGTCACGCGACGGCGAGCACAGGGCGCTGTACCGCCTGCTGGCCTCGATGGTGGGGCGCTACATCGAATGGTTCGATGAGGAACCGCTGCCGCCGGCCGTCGCCGAACGCGCCTATCAGCTTTTGCTTGAACTGGCCGAGGACGCCGAGCGATCGATCGGCGCGCCTCCCGTCGAGCAGGTGAAGGTGCTGAACAAGGTCGCGGCGGCCGAACTGTTCTGACCGCTCGCCAGCTGCGCAATTTCAGCGATCCGGCGGGACAGGCCCGACCAGTCAAGGCTTGCGAAGGCGCGGTGGCGCGGCCGAGCGGCCGCCGTGCTGGATCGACCAGGCGACCGGGTCCGCCAGGAACGCCTCCAGCACGCGGCGATCATCGGGCGCGACGCGGTCGCCCAGATCGGCCTTCAGCACATCATCCCACGTTGCAAGCGCATGCAGCGCGAGCCCGGCCTGCGCGAGACGCTCGGCCGATCCCGGAAAGGCCGAGTGATAGAAGATCGAGACGACGTCGGTGACAACAGCGCCAGCGGCACGAAGCCCTCTTGCGAATGCGACCTTGCTGCCCGCATCCGTCGTCAGATCGTCGATCAGAAGCACGCGCCGCCCAGCGACCGGGCCGCCTTCGACCTGGCTATTGTGGCCGATGCCGAGCTGACGCTTGCGGACATAGCGGAACGGCAGGTCGAACTCGTTGGCCAGCCACGCCGCAAACGACATGCCTGCGGTCTCCGCGCCGACCAGCACGTTGAACGATCCGGGTGCAACCATCAGCGCGATCGCGTTCGCAGCGAGCCGCGTCGCGGCCTTGCGCAGCCGCGGCTCGCCGATCAGGAGCCGACAATCGACGTAGACGGGACTGGCCCAGCCCGCGGCCAGCACGAACGGGCGCTCGCGGCTGATCCGCACCGCGCCGGCCTCGAACAACAGACGCGCCGTCGCGGCGCCGATCTCGGCACGCGTCATGCTGGGAATGGTCACGGCCGCACCTCCACAATCGACCACTGCAACTCGTGCTCACCGCGAAACACGACGACCTCGTCCTCGCCCACCGGCACGGCGCGCGGCATGGACGCCGGGCGCCGCTTCAGCTCGATACGACCCGTGTTGGCGGGCAATCCATAGAATTGCGGTCTGTTGAGAGAGGCAAATGCCTCCAGCTTATCCAGCGCGCCCTCCTCGTCGAATACCTGGGCATAGGTCTGAAGAGCGGTCGGGCCCGCGAAAATGCCCGCGCTACAGCAGGACGCCTCCTTGGCCGAGGTCGGATGCGGCGCCGTGTCCGTGCCGAGGAGGAAGCACGCTTGCGCCGCAGAAATCGCAGCATCGAACAGCGCGTCAACATTCATCGGCCGCCTCCATCAGGGCGTGCCTCATCACCGCGACGCCCGCCAGAAAATCGGACATTCGCATGCTTTCATGCGGGTTGTGCGAGCCATTCTCGTTGCGAACGAAGATCATCGCGCTGGGAATGCCGGCATTGGCGAAGACGGCGGCATCATGACCGGCCCCGCTCGGCATGGCTTCGTCGGGCAAGCCGAGCGCGCGCGCCGCGGTGCGCAGCCGTTCGACCCAGCCGGGATCCATGCTCGCGGGCGCGCTTTCCAGTCGTCGGTCCAGCCTGAATTCGACGTTTCGTTGCTCCGCGACGTCGGCGCATTCGGCGCGAAACAGATCGTAAAAGCTCTTGAGCGTCTCCCGGCTCTGGCTGCGCATTTCGAAACTGAAGCGCAAGGCCCCCGGAATGCGGGCAATCGCCTGTTCGGCGAGGTCCGTGCTCATGATGCCGGAGGTCACGACAAGGTCGCAGCCGCGCTCCAGCAGGGTCCGCCAATGCCGGTCCAGATGCGTGATCAATTCCGCCGTTGCGAACACCGCGTCGCGCCGGAGCCAGCGCGGTACGGCACCGGAATGCCCGGCTTCTCCGAGACACTCCACCGAACGGTGACGAAGGTTGCCGCGAATGCCGGTGACGATGGCGATCGGCAGATCGCGGGCAACCAGCACGGGCCCCTGCTCGATATGCAGTTCGACCCACGCCGCCACCATCTTGCGGTCCAGCATCGGCTCGCCGCGCATGACGCGTTCGACGTCCACACCGACGGCACGCATGCAGTCGCCGAGCGAGCGGCCGTTGACGGCATGACGCATGGCCAGGTCGTCCGGCGTCAGACGTCCCATCAGCGCGCTCGAGCCGATATAGGCCTTCCCGAACCAGGCGCTCTCCTCGCCGCGCAGCGCAAACAATTTGAGTGTTCGGCGCGGGGCGATACCGTCGCGTTTGAGGCCCGCGAGCACGGCAAGACCGGCGATCACGCCGGCGCCACCGTCGAAATTGCCGCCCTGGGGCACCGAGTCGAGATGCGATCCGCAGGCGAGGTAGGGCAGATCCGGTTGTGTGCCAGGCAAGGTGACGATCAGATTGGCGACGGCATCGCGCTCGGTCGCCAATCCGAGGGCCCGCGCCACGCGTTCAATGATATCGAGCGCGAGGGCTTCGCCCGGGCCGAAGCTTTCCCGGGTGATCCCGACCCCGTCCCCCGTGGCAGCGCGCAGCTCTTCGAACAGGGCTTCGCACAGTTCACGGTCGGCCTCGCCGCACCAGGCCGAAAGCGGCATCGTCGCCCCGTCGGCCTTCATGGCACGAGCCAGGCGAGCTCGGGCTCGTCGGCTTCCTCGTTAACCACAGCGCCGATCAGACCGGCAACGCGCGGAATGTTACGGCGCTCGCAGAATCTCGCCAAGCCATCGATGATCGTCGTCATCGCTGCCGGCTGAAGGAACGTCGCGGTCCCAACCTGTACGGCGGTCGCGCCGGCAAGCATGTATTCCACCGCATCCTCCGTGCTGGAAATACCGCCGCAACCGACGATCGGAATCTTGACCGCGCGCGCGCATTGATAGACCTGGCGCAGGACGATCGGCTTGATCGCAGGGCCTGACATGCCGCCCATGACATTGCCAAGACAAGGCTTGAAGGTGTCGAGATCGATCGCCATGGCCAAGATCGTGTTGGCGACGACCACGGCGTCCGCGCCTGCAGCTTCCGCAGCGCGAGCGACCTCCGGCAGATCGCCCGTGTTCGGCGTGAGCTTTGCCCATAACGGCAGCGCAGTCGCCGCGCGCAACTGGCGCATGACGGCTTCGGTCGAGGCGGCCTGCATCGCGAAGGCCTTGCCGTCCTCTTCGATATTGGGGCAGGAGATGTTGGCCTCGATCGCCGCAACGCCCGGGCGGCTGATCTCGGCGGCCAGGTTGGCGAACTCCTCCGCGGTGGGCGCGGAAATGCTCACGACAAGCGGCGTCCGATAGGCCGCACAACAGGGCAGCGTCTGATCGAGGAAATACGGCACGCCCTTCGACGGAATGCCGATGGAGTTGATCAGGCCGCCGGGCCGTTCTACGACGCGCGGCAATGGATTGCCGGCGCGCAGCTCCCGGGTAATGGTCTTCGTCACCAGCGCGCCGAGGCGGTTCAGATCGATGACCTTGTCGAGGCCCTCGGCAAACGTTCCCGACGCTGGCATTACCGGGTTCGCAAGCGTCAGACTGCCGATCCGCACCGAAAGGTCGGTCATGGGAGCGCCTCCATCATGTCGAACACCGGGCCGTCCCAGCAGACGCGACGATGTACGATCTCGCCACCGACATGGAAGTCGCGCACACAGCAGTAACAGAGGCCGAGCCCGCAGGCCATTTGCTGCTCCATGGCAACCTGGCCGAACAGGCCGAACTCGCGGGCGAGGCGCTGCTGCACGCGAAGCAGGCGGCTCGATCCACAGGTGAAGAAGGCGTCGCAGCGCCCCTCCGCTATCAGCCGACGCAGGATGCGTTCGACGCTGGCAGGTCCGCTCGTGCTCTCGGAATCGGTTACCGCGAGGACCTGCGCGCCCTCGCGCCGGAACAGGTCGACGGAGACCAGAAGCTCGGGCCGCCGCGCGCTGAGGATAGCGGTGACGGCGATGCCGTGGTCGCGTGCGGCTCTGGCGAGAGGAGCAAGCGTTGCGAGACCAGCGCCGCGGCCGACCGCAACGATGCTGCGAAGGCTAGGATCGAGCGTGAAGCCGACGCCGAGCGGACCCATGATGTCGAGACAATCTCCCGGCCGCAGCGTCGCAAGCCCGCGCGTTCCAGACCCGGTGACCTTGTACAGAAACTCGATCTGACACTGTCTGGGATCGACGCCATAGAGGCTCATGGGCCGGCGAAGAAACGGCTGGTCGCGTTCGGTCTGCGGGCACAGGAGCTGGAAGAACTGGCCCGGCAAAGCTCTCGCCGCAGTCTCACTGCTGCGAACAGTCAGATGACGGTATTCGGCATTGACCTCGTCGTTGCTGATGAGCTCGGCGCGCTCGGCAACAATGCTCGCGGACCAGCCCGCACCTGCGTCGCTGAGGGCAACATCAGGCGCGGATGCGGAGATGAGGTGGACGGACACGGGTTGCTCCCTGGTCAGAAACGGAACGCCTCAGGCGAGCTCCGCGCCTCGTCGCTCGGGGATCAACGCCAGGAGCGCCACGATATCAAGAACGTAGAGCAGCGCGAGGCCGGCGATCGCGGTCTGGAAGCCATAGGACGCACTGACGATTCCGACCACCAGCGGACCGAAGCCGGCGACCGCACGGCCGATGTTGAAGAACACGTTCTGCGCGGTGGCGCGCACCGCGGTCGGATAGAGCTCACTCATCAGCGCGCCGTAGCCGCCCAGCATGCCGTTCACGAAGAAGCCCATGACGGCGCCCGCGATCAAGAGCGCGCTTGCTGCGGTGAGCTGCGAGTACACCAGCACCATGACCGCCGCACCCAGCATGTAACCCAGGAACGCGGGGCGGCGACCGACGCGATCGGAGATATGGCCGAACAGGAAGATGCCGAGCGCCATGCCGGCGATGGTGACGGCGGTCCAGGCCGCCGATTGTGTCAGGCCATAACCGAACCGCGTCGACAGATAGTTCGGCAGCCAGATCATGATGCCGTAGTAGCCGAAGTTCTGCACCGAGCAGAGGATGATCAAGCCGAGACTGATCTTGGTCGTATCCTTGTCCGCCACCAGCGCACGGAGCGAGAAGGCCGTGCCCGCCGTCTCGGCCTTGTGCGCCACGAACACCTCCGGCTCATGCAGCTTGTGCCGGATCACATAGGCGGCCACGGCCGGAAACACGCCGACCGCAAACATTCCGCGCCAGCCGATCACGGGTAGCAGGATCGGCGTCACCAGGGCGGCCGCAAGCACACCGAGCTGCCAGCCGAGGCCGACATAGGATGTCGCGCGGCCCCGCTTGTCCGAAGGCCAGGTTTCCGCCACCAGCGCCATGCCGATGCCGAACTCGCCGCCGAGGCCGACGCCGGCGATGGCGCGGTAGGCGAGAAGATCCCAATAGCCCTGCGCCAGCGCGCACATGCCGGTGAACACCGCGAACAGCACGATGGTCCAGGTCAGGACGCGTACGCGACCAAGGCGATCCGACAGGATGCCGAAGATGAAGCCGCCGACCACGGCGCCAACCAGCGTCCCCGTCACCAGCGACGCCGCCTTTGGCTGGGTCAGATTCAGATCGGTCGAGATCACCTTCAGCATGAAGCCAAGAATGAGGAGGTCGAAGCCGTCCATGGCATAGCCCAACGCCGACCCCCAGAGCGCCCGGTGCGCTTCAGTGTCGGCGTCCTTGGCAAGGGCGTCCGACGGCCCCGTCTCACTCCCGATGAAACCCATGTCCTGAGTCTGACTCATTGCCCCACCTCCGGCCCACATGCCGTGACCAAGCCGCCATCTCACATCGGCCTCGTACAAAAATCAATATTTTTCTAAATTTCTGGATGAACGAATTTTCGGCGGATGAGGGACAGTTTCTGTGCAGCGCGGCGAAGAGCACGGTGCGGGCGGGCAGAAGGCAACCCACACCGCTCGCGCATGTTCGCGCCAGCACGGCAAGACGTCTCAATTCGTTCACCCGATAAGCGCGGACCTGCCAGGCCACAAGACCGTGGCCCGGCAGGCTCGGATCAGAACTTGACGCTGACGCCGCTATACAGCGACGATTCCGTGCAGCTGTCGATCTTGGCGCCGCGGCAGTTGACGTTGTTCTCGTGATCGAGCCCGAACTTGTTCTGCCAATAGCGGTACGCTACCCACACATCCACAAAATGCGAGCGCGTCGGGCCGAACGCCATCTTGCTCACGTCCAGGGTGAGACGCTGCTCGCTGTTGAACTCCGTTTTCGTTGGAATGTTGTTCGCTATGACGTTCGTCGTTCCGGTGCCTTTCGGGCCATACCAGGCGGCGCGACCGCTGAATGCCAGCGGGAACTGATCCGGCAGGAATTTGAGATCCATGTAGTAGTTGGTCTCGATCGCCCAGGTGCCGCGGAAGTTGGTCGAACCGTCAGGATCGAGCGGTCCGTTCAGAAACGCATTGTGATTGGTTTCCTGGTAGAACAGCGGCGCGACATTGAAGTAGCCCTTGTAGGGAAGATCGAAGGCGAACTGCAGACCGATGACACCATCGCGCTTCGAACTGCCGAGATAGCTGTTCTTGGTATTCGCGTCGGCGCCAACCTCGAGCGAGACATTTCGCAGGGGCCCCATGGTGAAGGCCTTGGTATTGAAAATCTGATTGAAGCCGAAGGTGCTGCGGATCAGCCCGTAGATTTCGGTGACGCCGGCGCACCCGGTGGCGGTGACCGGACACGGGCCGGATGGATCGTTATGGTCCGACTTCAACAGGTCAATGTTGAAGAAATTGGTCCCATACTGCCATGCATCGAAATGCGTGAAAGCCACCACCTGTTTTGCGGTGGTGCCGGCGACGCCGGGATCCGTCCCCGTGAACATATAGGCATAGGTCAGCCGATTGTCGTTCACCGTGAAGAACGGCGCCGCCTCGACTGGCTTGACCGCCTTCACGGGATAGTCGGCATCCGCGGCGCTGGCGGCGCGGATCGGAAGCAGCAGAGAGCAGGCGAACACCGCCAACCCTGCTGCAGCCGTCGCTGCGCGCCCCGCCCTGCTCCCCGCCGAACAAATCCGCCATGCTGTCTTCGTGCTCACGATATCCCCCGTGGTTTGATGAGAAAATAGAAGTCCTTCCGCCGCGGGCGCTGCGGGCGCCCACACCGGTGTCGGTTCAGGAAAACGTTGCTGCCTCGACTGCTAAGCTCGGCCGGACGGTCCGGTCATGCCGGATACCGCCAACGCGAGGGCAGCCGCAGGCGACGTCGGAGAAGGCCGAATTCGTCCGGGGCGCGAATGCGCGCAAATCGCCAGGGAGCCCATCGCATCGCGGCGTCCGCGCCCTTCACGCGGGCGGCCGCCACGACAAGTTGCATGCTACATCACGGCTCATGGCCACCCCCGCCTCAGCAAATCTCCATCTGCAGACGGGTCCAATCTCATATCACGCGTTCCATAAATCAAGACTAATCTAGAAATTTGGATGAGCGAATTTTTAGCGTGCGAAGGGCAATTCCTGTGCACCCCACAACGGGATCCCGCCGCCCGCAGGGCGGCTGGGACGTTTCCGGCGAAGTGACGTGGAGACAGGTTCGCGTAAAGACAGCGCGTCAAACAAGAAGCTCGAGCCCCGCTCTGATATCATCAGAACCGGTCAGGCCCGGGCGATCACCCCTGCGGCTCCTTCAGACATTTTTTTAGCAGCGCCGCACCGGCGGCGCCCTTCGCCGCCTGTTGCCACATGCCCTCGGCAAGCCGCTGATAAAGGCCGATCGCTTCGTCCGCGCCGGTGACCGAGGCAACACCGAGCCGCACGTTCGGAAGCTCGCCGAGACGGAACGGACTTACGGCGACCATGGTGGTCCCGCCCCGCAGGCGACAGACCTCGAAGGTCTGATTGGGCAGCATGTCGTCCAAGACCCCGATCTGAATTCCGATCGGCTCGTTCTCCATGAGGGCCGCGATGCGCTCCACTTCCTTGCGCGCGGCCGCGCGGCGCCTTTCGCGTTCGGCCTTCGGCAGATCGAATGTGCCGATAAAGCCCGTGCGCAGGAGGCGCCGCACCTGCATGGCACCGATGATGCCGGTGAAGCTCGGACCGCCGCGCGAGATCATCGCCCTGCGCTCACCCAGAACGCCTACCAGGCGCTCGATGTCCGCCTGCGCCTTCTTGCGGTTCGGCAGCCGTTCCGGAAGCCCCTCGATCAGCATCTCATGCAACATCTTCGGATAGTCGTCCGAGGTGAGTAGAAAAGTCACCGGCTCATAGTAGACGAGTACCCGCTCGGACTGGGACTCGAGCTGCCGCAGCCTTTCGAAATAGGCGATGGCACTCGAAAAATACTCGGTGCCCACGCCGAGCAGCGAAGGCAGGGAGGTCTGAAGAAGATCCGCGATCCGCTCGAGGGTTTCGAGCTTCACGGGACCTTCACCCTTCTCGTAGTTGTAAAGAGCGGCCCGCGAGATCCCGAGCTTCTCGGCGGCCTCGTCCGGCGAGAGCCCCGCTCCGATCCGATGCGCCCGGAGCCGTTGTCCGATTTGGAAATAATCGACAGACATCAATTCTACTTGTTATGCAGGATCCGGCCGCGCCGAACTTCCGGCGAGCCAGGCGGCTCGGCCGTGCGACCTTGTAGCCGGCGGCGGAGGACTCCGCCACCGCGCCAGACTAGCGAATTATCGCGGCGCTTCAATTTGTATAAGATTTCGCGTGGTCACGTCCATGGTCATGCCCCTCCAAACGCGGTTCTTTCGCCGTATTTCCACCGCGGACGACCTGCCACTTTCCGACGATGTCGATCTGCCTGAGGAAGCTTCCGCGCCTCGTCATCATTGATCGCGCCGACGACATTGATCCGGATGATACGCAGTTCCGACTCTAATGCCGGGGACGATGCTTGTTGCCATACTCTTCGTCGCCGCGACGCTGAAACATGCTCGAAATCAAATACGTCGCCCGCTGGTACTCATCGTTGAACGGCTACAGAGAAGCCCAGCTGGACTGTTTACGCAAATGTCCGCTGTGGCGGTGGCAGTTCTAGCGATCTTTCAGTTACTCAAAAGCTAGTTGTTCGGCCATCCAGCCGTTCCACGCCATGGCAGAAATTGGCTCGATGCAGCCGGCCAGCTTCTTCGGACCGAGCGTCAGCTTCTGAATGATGACCGGCCTAAACAAGTGAAGTCCCTATGGGACCGAATCTGGGCGCTGCGCCGAACACTGCATTCAGATTGGAAGTCTCGAACTACTGTAACGCTTTCAAGGGCAATTCAGACAATTCTCAGCCATTTTGCTCGTTGAGATCCTTACAGAATTTCTCTTTGTCTGAATGGCGTTCGGCTTACGCGAGTTGGAAAGCGAGCTCGGAGAGAGCCTCGCTGAACCCGCTTCAGAAACCTCGCCGCGCTTGCGGCGCAAAGGACTATCATCGGCTCTGAGCACGACTGTAAGCTACGGGCCTGGCAGGCAAACGCACAAGTTTCGGTCGACAATGTCGGGGGTTCCGCCGCTGTGGATGCCGAGCATTCGGTCCTGCAGTCCTCGATCCGGATGACGGGCCCCCGGAGACTGAAGTGCAAACGATCCTACCGGACCACAAGCTTCCGGTAGCCTGCTCGCGCTCAGAGATCCCCGAGGCTGGAACGAGACGCCGCTCTGGATTCCAGAACACCGGACCTTGGTCTTCGCCGATGCACTCACGGAGCGAGCTGGAGTGCTAAGGGTATGGATGTCCGCTACTCACGAAGAGCGCGCCCTCCCTGACTTGCGCGCGATGCGCTAGCTTCCGTTTGAGCAGGTGATCATCTCCCGCGGCGAGCCTGTGCATACGCGCGATGCGTTCGAGCGAGCGCTGGAGCTCCCGCAGTGGCCGGCCGAGCCTCTGCACCAGGCCGCGTGCCGCGGGAACCTCGACCGAGTTCGGAGCCTCGTAGCGGCGGCGGCGATGTAATGGCTGGAGACGAGCAGTTCGATGCGACTGCGTTGGACTGGGCTGGGTGGACCAAACAAGATGCCGTCGCGGACTACGTCAAGTCTGTGATCAGCAAGGCCGTCGATCACGATACCGACGGGGAAGACAGCCGGCCATAAGGTGAGGTGCAAGCATCAAGTTCTGCATTTGGCGGGCGAATACTGCGTTTCCGCTCACCTCAACAACCGCGACAGATATTCTTCAGCTTGGCGCGCGTTCGGGCATCTTCCGCGATGAACGGGTCCTCGTAGGCGGGTCGCGATACCTCGTTCTCAACAGCCGTTGGCTTTTCTATTTTCAGAGGAGGAAACGCCGTGTCGTAACAAGCGAGTCGCCCGCTCGTGCCTTCGATTGCGCGGCAGTCTGGTCCAGCGGCCAGAGCGTTTTGCGTGCATGCGCAGAGCGCCAGTACTGCGAGAGATATTTTCATCTAATCTTCCTTTTGAGGGGTACCCGCCACATATCCGCGATCAGGCCAACTCGTGTCACGAAATGGAACGCCACGGCACTAGCCGGACAACTCATCTGAGCTGACATCAGCTATGGGGTCACTATTTCTTCTCGCCGGAAGCGGAGCTCGGCTGCCACCCTGCGGGTCTTTTGGCTTGGCGCAGCGGCAATGGTCTTGATCTTCTTTTTTGGGTTTCTTAGCCTCCCGATTACCTCTCTGCTCTTCTTTGGCCGTGCCAATCTCCTTAGGTTTATGATGACGGTGTGCGGCGTGTCGCTTTCGGCCTGGTTCAGTTTTTTGGCGAAACGACTTCCTCTCCACTTATGGCGCGATCTAGTGCGTCGATAAGCACCTGAATCTCGATGAATTTGTTGCGTGCCCGTTCCGCCTTGTCCCGGTCAAATGGAGCGGCCAGCACCTTCGCATGCAACTGTCCTCGATCATACGCGTGCGAGCTTTATTTTGCGTCTCGAGTCGCTCGCTCAATCGGGCTCCCTTTGCTTCCATATCCAATCCCGCGACCAATATCTCAGTCGAACGCTGTCGGAAGCTGGCCCTTCCGGAAGAAGATCGTAGGCTGGTCGTCATAGTCACCCATCTCGGGATCGCCGGTGGAGGAGTATGCAACGACGGCAAATTTGCTCAATGCCAGTCTCTCCGCGGTTCGAAGAGCGCCGCTTGCCGATTTGCAGGCGATCGGAGAGTCGGGCTTCAAGTGCCCGCCTTTGCCGGCGTTGAATGCCTGCACGAAGTATTCTGTTTCTCGAGCCATGATGGCTCCCCTGATTTCTTAGAACGTGACGCGGCCGTGGATTCCTGTCGTCGCATGCGAGCCGAGACGAACTACCGCCGAACAATGACCACGTTGGCGATCAGCAGGGTGAGAACGATCGGCAGCAGCACCTAGGTACGAGCCACTTATGAAGATTGAAGTTGCGGCTATCCGATATCTAACCGCCCTTCTTTGGTTGGGGCGGGGACGCAAGACCCTCAGTCACCGGTAAAAGCCAAGGGGTGTGCGATGATGTTGAAGATGTAGCAGCGCCCCCTCCGGATAGCGAGGCAAATCGGATTTCTAAGCCAATTTACAAATGCTTGCCGCAGCTAGATCTTCTACAACAACTCGTCCGCCCAGACTTTAAAGCTGACGAGGGTGTTTGG
>Ga0210408_10004037_pt1 | contig 13239 bp, 11 predicted proteins | sample IncBWH4MmetaG_FD_155471 | JGI IMG/M metagenome (GOLD analysis project Ga0210408, IMG submission 155471) | Forest soil microbial communities from Barre Woods Harvard Forest LTER site, Petersham, Massachusetts, United States - Inc-BW-H-4-M | ecosystem: Environmental > Terrestrial > Soil >...
ATCCCATGTCGGCGGAAGATGTGCAAGGACGAGTAAAAGTAGCAGGACTGACGGGCTGGACCTGGAAAGAGACGAATGGCTTGGTCACTGCTGACAACCTGCATCCGTCAGGACCGCTGGATTCTCTGTATCAATATCTGTTGAGCAGTGAATTCATTCTTCCAGGGAAACCAGGGAAGCGGTGAAGCTCGCTTGCTAACGAAACATCAGTAGCAACTCCGCCCCGTCTGACCGGAAAACCTGATCAACCCGACGTGACCAGTTACTTCTCGACAAATCAACTGATTTTTCAACTGCTCGACCTTTCGAAACGAAGTCCACTTAGGCAAATCCGTCTGGCGAGAGCATCAAGGCATTACAAGCACAGTTGGGGCACACGGATTCGCGACTCACGCTATCGGTTTACACACAACCGATGCTAGAAGCGCAGAAGCTGCTGGCGTGTAAAATCTCAAGCGTTTTGCTCAGTTCTGCTCCCAAATCTGAAGTGCAGCGGGCAGAGGCAGAAGTCGTAATCCCATGATTGGCAAAGGTTTGAAATGGCGCGCCCGGGGAGACTCGAACTCCCGACCCTCTGCTTAGAAGCTATGCAATACAAAACTCTAAGTGCCGCTTCTGGTGTCGCTTACGAGGAAACGCGTCATTTATCTAGCCCTTGAATTGGACCGAAGTTGGACTGACATAGACCGAAGTTGAATCTCCGACTCCGGAGTTGTGCTTGGAATGAATCGTCTGCCTTCTAAGCGCGGCCTCCGGCTGCAACAATTCCATCCAATTTTTCTAACTATCAATATTTCCGACAGATCGGGGCCTCCGCTTTTCGCCCCAAGGTAGCCCCAATCGATGGAAAAGATAGAGTTTCTGGACAGTTATTGCACAGCGCCAGCGCGAGCCGGAACGTCTACTTCAGGCGCAGGCGACCTTAAAAATACGTAAAGAAGAGAGGCGCTTAACGAAGCCCTTCAGTTTCCCAGAGCCGAATTTTTGGACGGCTTTACAGAGCCGCGACTTCGTGCCAAGTGAGACGCCTTGCTGAGGGAATAACTTCCGAGTACGCCGTCATTCGTCCCTGACCGGTCGCGCCGCACGCGTTCTGATTGAAGAGGACGGACGCGCATCATCTGGTCCCCACCTCGCTGAAATTCATATTGCACCGTTTCCAGCGAAACTTCCCAAGAGCCGTTGAGATCGTCGACAATCCTTGCGACATGTGGCGAGCTGCGGCCGTCTATGGTGAGTAACGGAAAAATCCTAACCTCACGGGCAACACGGCACAATTCGAGAATTGCGGACTGGTGGAACGCCAAAGGCAATTGCTCTGTGTACAGAAAGAGGAAATGCGAGCAAAGCGCCAAGTCAAATGATTTGTCTGGGAAAACGAGAGATGGGAGTTCAGCGTCAACGTAGCGGCCTTGGGGCTTTCCCAAGTCATAGTCGTCTAAGAATACTTGCATGGTCTGCATCCGGATCCGGCCCAGTTCCTCTACTGACTGGATCGTATCCCAAACAAACTGCTGCCTATTACGTTGGGCCTGCTCCAAGATCTGGTCGTAGGTCTCTGCTATCCGGTCACGAATCGTTCCGGTCTCCAATCGATATAGCGGATCAATTGAGATGACGGCTGCACCACGCCGAGTCGATTCGGCGTTGAAGCTCGCTGGACCATCAGCGCAACCGAGAATCCGCGGCTGGAGGTCCGCGTCGCTCAGAGCGAACATGCGCCGATATTCCTCGAAGGACCGGCCCCAAGGAACTACTCGATCGAGTGTGAACATTGCTTATTCGAGTCTACTGTGTAACCTGAAGTTGGCAGCCGTCGTGATTCGCGCAGTCAACGAGCGAAATGCCCTGGGCGAGCGGACCGCAACTCGGAGGTAGTCGTCGGACTTGACTCGCCTACACGGCATGTCGCCCTCCATAGGACGTCTGCCTGTCATGCAGGAGCTCGTGGTCGAGAAGCCGATGATGCGGAAAATGACTCATGCTCATGGCCGCTCATGTAACTCGACAACGCGGACCCCAGGGGACGGTCTGCTCACAAACGGTCTTGCTGCTTCGTTGTGAGAGCGCCAAGGAGGTGTCTCTTGTTTCCGCCCTTCCTTGCGCATATGGACCTCCGTTCCTCCGCGTGCAAAAGAAACTTCGTCCATTGCAATTTTCATCAAATGGATGCCGCGCCCGTGTTCTGCACGAAGGTTCTCGAAAGCCAGAGGATCGGGAACAGCGTTGGGGTCGAATCCGTGCCCCTGATCTCTGACGACGATGGTCATACCCTTGCCGTATTCGCACCAGCACCGGACGTGAACCAGCTTGCTACCGTACAACCGATTCCCGTGGAGCATCGCGTTACTCAGCGCTTCCCGAAGGGCGAGTTCAACGGACTCCTCCGCTCCGAAAACATAACGGGATCCAACTATAATGCTCATGAGCCAATCCACCAGCGGTGTGATCAGGCCGATCTCGCTTCGCAACCATGTGTGCACCGCTAGCGGTGTATCCGTGGAATTAGGTTCGGGGAGCACCGACTGCAGCGATTTGAAACTTCCCACCCAAATCATTTCTGAACCTCTTTCATCCCTTAATGTCTGGCCGTTAGTGTTTAGCAGGCAGCACTAACTTCTGTGGGTTGTTGAGATGAAAGTTCACCGATGTAATCTGGTCGCGATCGAAAATCAAGGTGGATCGCGCCGGCATGAGTCTTCGTTCCTTGAAAGGAACCGGGGAGGGCCTTCACGGATCCTCCCCGGCCAAAACGATCACTTGAGAATCTGGGGCTAGAACTTAAAAGTCAGCCCGAAACGAATGCTCCCGATGCCCCCATCCTCCAACGCCGGATCGGCAAAGCCGGTCCCCTATTCGGCGAACCCTCGGCCATGCTCCGCTAGAAGCTGTAGCGGAGAAGGATGCGGATCTCCCGGCCGCCGTTAATCGTGCCCGCTTCGTTCAAGAAGTTGCCTCCGGTGAGATTCAGGCTGGGAATTCCAAGATTCGGGTGATTGAAGGCATTCAAGAATTCTCCGCGTAGTAGGAGTTGCTGCCTCTGCGAGTCGTGCACCGGTATCCTCAACGAACGCTGAACGGTGAGGTTGTAGTTCTGGAAGCCAGGCGAGATAAAGGTGTTTCGGCCGACATTCCCCAGCCCACTGGCAGGGATCAGGAAGTGGAAACTCGATGCCGGACCGGCAACGCAAGTCGGCGCTCCGTTCAGGCAGGCCTGAATATTCGGACCAAAGAACGTGCCCGGGGTGTTGGTGAGGCCCAATTGTGTCCCATCAATGCCGATGGCGGTAAGGGGCGCCGCAGGATTGCCTAGGTTGGGCCGGTCGTTGCCACCATGGCCATCGCCATTGGCATCGAATCCATCATTGAACGTCTCGGGGGCGCCGGTACTCCAAGTGAAAATACCGGAAGTCTGCCAGTCCCGGGTGATGGCATGGAGAGTGGAAGAAAATCGATTGCTGGAGCCGCGCACAAAAGGCACGTCCCACACGTAGGTGAGCACCATGCGATGACGGCGGTCATACGCGGAGAGGCCTCGGTCCGCCCCCTGGTTGAAAACGTTCTGCGCAAACGAACTGAGTCCGCTGGTGATAAACACCTCGGACGTATCGTCGATGAACTTCGAGTAAGTGTAGGCTCCGCGAAGCAGCAAGCCATGAGAGAACTTGCGATCGAGGGTCAATTGTCCGGCGTGATAGATAGAGTCCCCGCCATTGGTTCGCACAAGAATTGGGCCGAGATTCGGATTCACACGGATGACGTTGCCGTTCGCGTCAAACTGGCCGTTGCCAGGGTTGAAGTCCTGATTGACGAAGAGCCGCTCGCCCCGGGTTCCAACATACGCAGCAGTGAGAATGAAATTACCGGGGAGTTCGCGCTGAATGTCCAGATTCCACTGATGTGTAAGGGGATTGCGCAAATTGCTGGCAATCGTGCTGACGGAACCCGTCGGACTAGGCACAGAGGAGAAGCCGGCCAAAACAGCGGAGGCATTGGCAACACCACGGCCGTTCCCGGCATTGATTGTATCCTGAACTGCGTTCGGAGAACTGGTAGCGGTGTTATCGAGAATATTCGTAAACAGCTGGTCGTAAAAGATGCCGTAACCGGCGCGAATCACAGTTTTGTCGTGTCCGAAAAAGCGGCTCCAGAGGTGCGGTGTATAGGCGAAGCCTACACGTGGGGCAAAATTATTCTTGTCCCCCTGCTGCGGACTCGCAAAGACTCCGGGGAAGTTGTTGGTGCCACCCAGGCCAATGCCGAGCCTGGTATCGACAGCAGGAAACTGCAGCGAGTTTTCGAGCGTGGTCTGATATTCGTAGCGTAAGCCGAGGTCAACAGAGAGATTTGGGCGAAGATGCCAGGTGTCCTGAACGTATGGAGCGTAGGTCGCCAGGAATGGGAGGGTAACAGGGCTTCCGAACACTTTGTCGATCGATCCCCCCGCGCCCGTGAAATCGTCGATGAAGTTGGCCAATCCGGTAAATCCGCCGCCTGGCCGAACGGTAATTAGACCTCGGTTGTCGATCGGGCTTATGTCCCGGACCGTCAGGAGAGCCACGTCGGCGCCAACTTTGAAAGTGTGGCGGCCGACGGTGTAGCTCAAGGCATCCTGGAATTGATATGTTTTATGACCGCGCCCCTGCGGGAATCCCGTCGCAAATCCGAAAAACGGTGTTTGGCCAGTTGGCCCCAGCAGGTCTGCGATCTGGATTGCAGTCGAATTCAAGATGGGGTTCGCGAGCGTCTGTGGGGTGGGACCAAATTCAATATCAAATTGGCCGTAAGAGAAGCGCAGCTCGTTTACCGCGTGAGATGACAATGTGTGCTGCCAGCCAAAACCAAAGTTAAACGAGGGGCCACCGACTTGGGAATCCAGTCCAGGGAGCGCGTTCGGTTGGTTGAAGAAATCCGGCGCAGTATTATTGTCGTCCCGGAAATACCGGAGGGTTAACGTATCGGTAGGCGAAGCAATATAATCCAATTTGACGCTCCACTGCCGGTCGTTCGTGGCAATGTTTCCCTGGCTGCGCTGTACATTGCCTACCTCGACTGCCGGACGAGGATTGCCGTTCGGACCATTGCCCAGCGCAATGTCGGTGACGCCGGTGGTGCCTCCTCGAAGTCCGCCCAGAGACGCAATCAGAAAATCGACACGCGGATTGGGGCCCAGCGATTGCAATGTAGCAATGCCCGCATCGGTCGGAAGAAGCAGTGTATTCGTCTGGGCTGCAGCGCTCGCGCGCTCACGGTCCCACTGGGACGTTCCGAAGACGAAGAGTTTGTTTTTCTTGATTGGACCACCGAAGGTGAATCCAAACGTGTTCTCGTTGTCAAACGGATTTGTGGTGATGCCGGCGAAGCCGCTCTGTGCAGGAACGGCGGCAAGTGCCGAGTTGCGATTGAGTTCCCACGCGGAACCGTGAAAGTCATTTGTTCCACTCTTATAAATAACGTTGGTAACCGAGCCGCCCCCGCGTCCGAATTCCGCACTGTAAGCGTTGGTGAGCACGGTCACTTCTCGAACTGCTTCCTCGTTTGTTTGGAGGAATGCCTGGCCCTGGATGCTGTTGTCGTTATTGTCCTGGCCGTCGATCAAAAAGTTGTTGGCGCGTGGGCGCGTCCCATTGACGGAGAAACCCACCCCGTTGGTTACGTTATCGCGGTTGGCCTGCTCCTGGACTCCAGCTACGGTAAATGCGAGTTCGATCGGGTTAAGGCCAGCAATGGGAAGATTCTTGAGTTCGGTTTGCCCAAGATTGCTGCTGAGCTCGCCTGATTGCGTTTGTAATTCCGCGCCAGTAGAGGCTTCAACAGACACTGATTGACTTACAGTTCCAATAATCAAAGATGCGTTCACGGTGGAGGCGAGAGACGCCTTCACCGCAACTCCAACCTCCACGAATTCCTGCATGCCGGAGGCTTGGATGGACACACTGTAGTTCCCCGGTAGAAGGCCATCGATACGATAGCTCCCCGCGGAATCTGTGTTCGTGGTCCGTTTGAAGGCGCCCAGGTCGATGTTTGTAACGGTCACCGTCGCCCCCAGCACAGCGGCTCCAGCGGGATCCGTGACACTACCTACAATCGTGCCATTGCTCGTCTGCGCGTGCGCTGACGCAAGCGAAACGACCATACCGAGAATGACTGCAAGAACGATTTGCCCACACTTCCACTTCAAGTTCATGACAATTCCTCCGAGAATGTACAGCGTGTCTGTCTTAGGGTTAGAGGAGTACGGACCGAATAGGTTGCAAAATCTAAATGTAATCATCCTTACAAAAGTGTGAAGGGGCGCGAGTGGAACTCTATTCCTGCGTGGCGCGCTCAAGGCGCTCGCGGTGAAGAATGCGTATTGTCTTTCGCTCTATAGTGATAATGCCTGCCCGTTGTAATTCACCCAAAGTGGAAGTTATGGACTCCCTGTGAACGGCGAGGTGGTCGGCCATGTCTTTATGAGTCATACCAGCCACCACGCCGTTCTCCGCTTTTTCTAACAGCAGGGTTGCGATGCGCGGAATCAGGCCCTTAAGCGCGAGGGTCTCCATCTTATGGAGAAAGTGCACGCATCGTTCGCTCATCAGGTCGACGAGCTTGTGGGTTATATGGGGAGCGCATTCTAAAAGAGCATCGATACTATCGCGCGAAATTATTCGGACGCGCGATTCCTCGAGAGCTTCTGCGGAAGAAAGGTGTTTCCCATGGCCAAAGCAGCCTATTACGCCGAATATGGCCGGAGGTTGCAGCACCGCGATCGTTAGCTTTCTATCGCCATAGGTTCTGAAAGTGCGAACCGAGCCCGTCTCCAGAACAAAAAGCACTCTCCCCGTCTGCTCGGGCTGAAAAAACAAATGTCCAGCACTGCAATTCAATACATTGCTGTCTTTCTCAAGCGCTTCCAGGCAAGAATCGGGCAGATGTTTGAAAAGTTCGATTCCGGAGAGGGAACTGACTTCGAGCATACTGGTTGTTCTTCGGACTGATGGTGCGCTAAAAGAGCGAAGCCTCACTGGATCGGGAACGCATTTTAACTGCTACCAGGCGCTCATCGCGCGCCTTGTCACGCTGATGTTCTTGGAGTTGTTCGCGCAGCCGCGTACGGGCCTTGTGTAACTGCGACTTCGAATCACCCACCGAGCGTCCCAATATCTCGGCAATCTCGTTGTGTTCGTATCCCTGAATATCGTGCAAGACAAATATTCTGCGGTAGCCCGCCGGCAATTGCCGAATGCAACGTTCGAGATTTATTCGGTCAATCGCCCCCTCCAGCAACAAGTCAGGCCCTCCAATATCGAAGCTTGGTGAGAAGGTTTCATCGTCGGCGTCGGATGTCGCTTCGATCGAGAGGATTGGTGGCGACTTCTTGCGCAGGCGCATCAGCACCAGGTTAACAGCCAGCCTGTGCAGCCAAGTTGAGAAGGCCGATTCGCCACGAAACGTGTGAATTTTGCGGGACAAGAGCAAGAAGGCTTCTTGAGTCAGATCCTCAGCTTCCGCCGTATTTCCTACCATGCGCAGACATACCGCATATACACGCGGACTGTGCGAACGATAGAGGTATTCAAACGCCGCCCGATCACCGTTGCAGGCTCGCCGGATGGCCTCCGCCTCGCTCTGCTTTTCGCTGGCGATAGTAGAGACTGGCGGCGCAGCCTTCTTCGAGGTGCATTCCGTGCTGGGACGCGCATCCCGGTTTAAGCTACGCCGCTTCTCTACAGTGGGCTTTGCCAGTGATGCAACCACTATTCTTCTGAATGTAGTATTTGCAATGACTGGCATGACTTCTTTCCTTAGCGACCCGCGGAGCGGACTTCGATGGATGTTGTTTTGTTTTCACTGACCTGCGATGCAGGCAGGGTCTGTGGCGCCATTTTTTGACGGGCTTCCTTGCTTCCCATGTGCTTTTGTTTGGGCTTCAAGTAGCTAAACGTCCGCCCTAGCTCCGGCGCCTCGAACGTCTCGACGTTCTGCACATCTGCGATGTCCACCAGGTTCAATTGCGCGTGGCCTGAAACAACTTTTTCGTCGGCTGTAGTGGCCTGGATGATGGCACTGAATCCCTGTCCAAGGATATAAAATCTGTATGGAGCGCTGTTCGATGGCAGCGCGAAAGTGTAATCGCCAGCCGGCAGTGTGACGTCTCCCCAATGAGTCTCAAATGGCAGCGTGAACTTGCCTTGGTATGCATTCTGCGCCTTCCCGCTAGTCGCCAAAGCGCCTAGTGCAAGAGCAGCCACGCCAAACTTCGTAAGTAATTTCAAACGTCGAGCCCAGATCATTTTAAATCTCCTTGTTCGATTCAGTTTTGAACTGCGAGACATTTCATTGTCTTCAGCGTGTAAGACCACGCGTGCTCATGGATAATTCCCCGAACCAGCGCTGTTTGGGAGGAGGGAATAAAATTGCGAGTATTTCGGTCGCCAAGTTATGACCGTTTCTCTCAGTGCATCGGCGAAGCGAAGGAACTGATTGAGACCTCTCTATCCGTTATTGCTGGTCATCAAGCGTTCCTGCCTCATCAATTCATGACCGAAAAGCAAATAAGCTCGAGGTTAGCCGAGCCGCTGCAACAATGACTGCAGAACTGCAACTTCAGCCTGCTCCCACGCACTCATGCGTTCACATCCACGATTCGCCGTGAACTCGGCATCGGATCTCTGTTCATAAGAGTTGCCAGAACTTGACGAAGGCGGCCGCGCGCACGCGATAAGCTCGACATCACGGTGCCTATAGGCATGCCGGTGATATCTGCAATCTCTTTGTAGGACATTCCCTCAAGTTCGCGAAGAATGAGAATTTCACGGGAATTCGAGGGGAGCATCTCCAGCGCTTGCCTTACCAGAGTGTCGCTGTCGTTTTGGAGGACAACTTCTTCTGGATTGAGAGCGCGAGAATCAGGAGGGAAAGAATTCTCGTCAAATTCGGCGGCGTCTTGCAGAGGCCGGTTTGCGTGCAACCAGGTATAGCAAGTATTCCGGACGATCTTCAGGAGCCAGGCACGCGCATCGCCGCCGCGGAAGCCCGAGAAGAATCGGAAAGCGCGCAAGTATGCTTCTTGGGCTACGTCCTGGGCGTCCTGTTCATTGCGCATCAGCCAGCGCGCGAGATTGTAGGCGGCATCAATATGCGGCAGCACGTCCCGCTCAAAATTAGGGAGCTGGTTGTGCTCGAACATTGACCCCCCTGCGACGGAAAGCGGTCTAGCACTTCTCTTAACGGCATCACTATGGTTCGCCCTTGAAATCGATTCAATGGACAGGCGGTTCATTCCTGGGGAAATGGGGGTCCCCCGGTAAGTTCGACTCTATAAAAGACTTATGGGAAGTTGTCCCCGTTCTTATTCCGCGAACTCTGCCAGGGTGATACGCTCACTTTCGCAGGGCATTCACCTTTCCATGCAAGAAGACCTTCACCCCGGCCAACGACTCCGTTTTGGGTTTTCGAGCTTGATCTTCGGGCTGGCGAATTGCGCAAGCACGGCCTACGAATTCGCATTCAGGAGCAGCGTTTCCAAGTCCTGGCCTTGCTGGTTGGGCGCCCCGGCGATGTCATAACTCGCGAGGAACTCCAGAAAAAGCTGTGGCCCGCGGACAATTTCGTGGATTTCGACTGCGGGCTCAACAAAGCAATCTGGGGAGCAAGGCCACGATTCTGGTTAATTTCTGGCGAGCAGTTCTTTGGCGTGCGACAGTTCGGGACGTTGCGCGCGTGTCTCACAGTTTTTGAGGAGTTGTGCGTAGTAGGCAGCAGCGAACCGCAGTTCCTGGAGTAATTCGGCGGAGCGCGCGGCACCGTAGAGACCATTGAAACGGTTAGGGTCAGTTTCCAGGGATTTCTGGTACTCGGCCAGAGCCTCCCGTGAACGACTCATTTCCAAGAGCATATCCCCGAGCATTTCGCGCGCGGGCAACTCAACTTCTCCCTTGCCTTCCGCATCCTGTTTGTCCGCGACCGAGCGCAAAAGCCTGAGAGCTTCGTCATTTTTTCCTTCGGCGAAAACGAGCCAGGCATGAGCCTCAACGCCGTTCGTGCTCATGTAATCAGCTTGATAGGGACGGCTCGACTTCCGAACCGTGTCGAGCATAGCGTCGTATTGCTGGACGCCGGCACGGGCCGAGGGTACATCGCGTAGATGACCCGCGGCGACGGCGCGTGCCCAATAGGTGATCGCCTGGGCACTGGGTTCCGCGCCCGCGGGAGGCTGGAGCGCCAGTGCCTCCTTCCAGTGATGCGTTTCGAGTGCAAACATCGCGGGCATATCCGCGCGCATTCTGTCCAGGTACCCATCGAGACCCGAATCAACATCGTCCGCGTGTATGGTAGCCAATTGATCGACGATGACTTTCGCTTTGCTGTTTTCGCCGATTTGCAGGTAGGCGTACTCCAAGAAATCCATAGCGTGAATCTGATGTTCCGCTCCGACGTGCATTCCTGAGGATTGGTTCGTCGCAGCGATGGAGGCGAGGTTCGATTGAATGTCTTCTTGCCACAGGCCGAGGCGAGCAAAAATGTGAGAGGGCATGTGCAGGGCATGAGGCGAAGCGGGAGCGATTTGCGCGTAGCGGCGTGCGGCCGGCAGACCCAAGTCGGCAAGATGAGGATTATCGGCAGCGTGGATTAAATAGTGGGCTACGCCCGGATGGTCAGGTGCCTCCTTGAAGAGTTCGGCAAGGATTGCGATGGCTCTCTTAGGATTCTCCAGCTTCCTGTCATTATCGGGCTGCGACCCAAGCAATGATAACGCGTAAAATACAGCGGCTTCCCGGTCTCCTGGGTAGCGGGTGAAGAGTGTTTGCATCACATGGCAATAATCTGTTGAGCGTTTTTGGTAGTCGCGATTGTCGTCGCCGTAGAAGACCGCGAGGCTATCAATGTAATCGTGTTCCCGTTGTGAATTGCCATCAATGGTTTGCGCCGCTTGAATGAGCTTCCTGCCATTCTGAAGGTCGGAAGCAGTGGGACGGTACCAAAGAGGACGATAAATGCTCATAGCTTGGCCCCGATAGGCGATGGCGCAATGAGGATCCTGATCGAGTACCTCCTTGAAACTCTTCTGAGCTTCTTCGTACCAGAAGGAATGGAGAAGGGCGAGTCCGCGCTCAAATCCCTTTTGAAACTGACTGGTCGCAGGTGATGGGAAACGAAACTTTGCCGATCTTTTCGAGCGGTTCGGTGTGCTGATGTTCTTCTTGCGCAAGGAAAGAGAAAGGGAAAAGAAGTGACGCCAAGCTCAGCAAAAAAACGTATTTCGTCATTGTTTTTCGCTCTGCAGCTCGTTGCACGAACGGGCTAAACTGTTATCGGCACTGAATAACAAGGCTCTCTCGCTTGGCGACGAACGCGTCTCGGTTCGGAGACACAATTGGCCAAGCGAAAGAGACCGTCCAACTGGTACTTCAACTGGCACAGCCGTCGCGAAAAGTACGCTAGGCAGAACCACGTCAGGATGGCCCGGGGATTCAAACGCACATTGGTCATGAAACCGTTGATCGTGCGCACTAGTTAATCCACAACAATCTGGCCTTTCATCCCTTTATGGCCAAGACCGCAAGTATGGCAGCACTTAAACGTATAGGTGCCTGGCGTTTGGGCCAAGAAGTCAATCGTCGTCGTTTCACCCTTCTTGAGCGGCCAACAGTCTTGGGAAGAGGCGAAAATTAGGCCTGCAGTGCCATTCGTTGTCGCGCCATCGGGAACAGTGGCGATTTTGAAACCATGGTCGTGGTCGGAGGCGGTGATCTTGAGTTGAACTTTGGTTCCACTCTTCACGTGAATAGGCGAGGCCGAGTATTCGTACTTCTTCGCCGTAACTTCAATAACCTGCGCACTTTGATCTTGCGCACGAACGGAACAGAACACCGAAAAAAACATTGCGAGACCCAACAGAGCCTTGGGAACGATGGCTAACGAAAAACTCTTCGCAATCTCTTTCATTGATCCTCTCAGTCATACCGGCAGTCAATTTTTTGGTATTAAGGCAACAAATGGAATAAGCGTTTCGTGGTTCCACCCTATTGTCTGTCGTCGGGCTCGTCTCTCCCGTGCACACGAGTTAAAAAGTTATCCAAGACAAAGTCGGCTACCTCGCGCCCCAGCCGTTGGCCTGTGGTCAGGTCAAAGCGGAAATGCTGTCCACCGAAGATCCGGCTTAACGTTGCTTCTTCGGCAGCGGCGGAAATGCTTGTGAAGGGTCGCTGTACTCCCGGCAGAACTTCGGATGTCACGCTGAACTCGGAATGGTCTCGCTCGAAAAAGGAAATCAGCACCTCAGCTCCAGAAGCGCTGATCACCGCATGAGCGCCCGGATAGGATGGGTCGGGAGCAGTCTTGCCGACTTCCGGGAGCCAATTCGGATCCGCCACGGTTTCAGGGTTGATGCCGGTATCCGCTGCCCGAATCGCGGTCACTGGCCGCCAGAAATTGTATGTGTATTTGGCGTCGTAAAAAGCGATCACGTCGTCGGCAAAACTCAGGTTCACCAGAGCAAACAACCGGGCACTTTGTGCCGTCGTCAATCTGTGCGCCACCGAGAACGTCTGCGAAATCTCGTTCCAATAGTTTTGTATGGCCCCGTTCCAAAACCGCCCTGTTAATGCCTCATCGGCTGTGGCCGTTGTGCTGTTGACGATTCCGAGGGATTTGATTTGGTTGAAAGCATCGCCGTACGTATCGCTGCTCAGCGCCGGGGGAGGACCGGGCCGAAACTGGCTCGCACGTTCCAACGCGAACGGGGTCACGCGCGACCAATGCGTGAACTGCGGTTGGGGCGGAAAATTCGGAGGCGTCGATTGATAATCTCCCGGGGCCGTTCCGAAAACATAAGGAATCGGCTTGGCATTCGAGCCGTCGTTGCTTCGCAGGGCCAGGATTCGATCGGCCACCGTCTGTCCTATACGGATACCTTCCACCTTGGCGTTGCCATCCGGAATTTGCGCCAGGGATTGTTGCAGGGCGGTATCGAGTGCGGCCTGAAACCCCGGATACAGGGCCAGCAGAACTTCGTGTGCCGCCGCAGCGGCGGCCGCTTCCTGGGAAGCATCTCGGGGCACGCCGGAGAGGCGAACCAGGTATGGCCGGTGTGTCCTGTCAATGGCATTCACCGCGTCATAGATCGCTGCGTGCAGGATCGCAAAGCTCCGCGTCGGATGCACGGTAGCCGGCTGCGCTCCAGGAGTACGGACGATTACGAGGAGCGTTCTATTCCACTGAACAACGGCGTTCACCTGCTGAACAGAGGAG
>Ga0210408_10004038_pt1 | contig 13236 bp, 14 predicted proteins | sample IncBWH4MmetaG_FD_155471 | JGI IMG/M metagenome (GOLD analysis project Ga0210408, IMG submission 155471) | Forest soil microbial communities from Barre Woods Harvard Forest LTER site, Petersham, Massachusetts, United States - Inc-BW-H-4-M | ecosystem: Environmental > Terrestrial > Soil >...
TGCGAGAACCCTTTATTACCGATTCCTTGCCATCAATGATCCGCTGGCAAAGCGCTCGCAGTCGCTTGCACTCCTTTAGAAACTTGGCCGGGTTGTGATTCCAGATGGAGTCTTTCATTTGTGTGTCGAACGAGCAGGTGAGCGATGGCGGCGGGCACCAAGCGTCCGGCTCTGCAAGCAGGTAGCGCCCGCCGCCATTCGCTCGACCGAAAAGTTGGGCGCGTTCATGCTCTTTCTCACTTATCGCTCAAACCGCTGGCGCCGATGCAGGCAACAAGCCACCAGAGCAACGCGGCTCCAATGACGATCGCCCAAATGATAATAACGGGCCGCCACGAACTACCAGACCGCGCGGCTGCATACTTTGGATGGCTGTCCAAATCAAGAGAACACTCCGAATACATTCGCTCTCCCTGCTGGTTCATCGCTCCACAATGAGGGCACCTAGGCATACCATTCACGCCCAACGTTTGGCCTCACTGGCGCCGCGACAGGGACGTCCAAAATGTAAACTGAACGGCATCGCGGCGTCCAGTGCAGGCCGAGGGTTCGGCATCATTGGGTCAGTATCCACGGTGGCAGTGTGTGTGATGGCCCGCCAATCGAACATCTTGGTTGCTCATCCATCCGTCCGAGCGTGTACGTCCCACCCCAGGGGCAGGAGGGGATCTTACCCTCCCGGTTCAGGTAAGGACGAATGTCATCCCAAGTCGGAACATCGTTTGTGGTTTTGTGGTTCTCCAGCATCCACTGCTGCTTAGACCCCTCTATCATCCGCAAGCGGTTGATACAACCGTAGCCGGCGAAGGAGTCCGCAGGCTGGTGCTGGCAGCCCGCGAGCAACACACAGAACGCAGCAACGATTGAGAATCTCATAGTGCGCAACTAAGCCGAACGTTCGCGGTCAGGCAGGGCGGGCCAACCGCGTTCAGTAAGCCACAGGACGGCGGCCCCGCCCTTGCCTGCACCGCGTTTGTTATGTGACATCATCCTGCAATCTCAGCGTCGGTTGGACCTTCGGAGATGGTCCCGGTGACTTGTATCGAGTGCACCCAAAACAGATCACCGTCAGTGTGCGAGAACTCCAGAGAACCGTCCGGGTGGACCGTGATCGATTCAAGTTTCATCCGCTGCTTGAATTGATCGGCTGTAACCTCGGCCTCATCCTCACCAAGCCAACTCTCGTTCTTGAGCGGAAGTAGTATCCGTGCAGCACAATCGCGGATGCGCTGGTCCCACCCGTCCTGGGTTTGCCAGAGGCGATGTGCGGTTGTCAATGCGGCCTGGACCTCAGCGGGCGCTCTTGCGGACAGGTGGAGAGCGACGGAGCCACCCTTCCAGACCGCGCTACCGGTGAACCAATCGATCCGCCGGTCGAGGGTGAACGTGCCAAAGACGGGATCTTCGCAGTTGACGGGCTTCTGCAATTGTATCGCATGGGCGTTCAGTTCTGCATCTGAATCCTCGCGACCGACGAAGGTCTCCAGGAGGGCTTCGGGACCTCCGCACGCCGAGGCGCTCACGACGCGAGCCCGAATGCGGATGACCATGTAAGGACGGATCACTCCTCGAAATTGCGCAAGCTCCTGGTCCGTCACCTTGCGCCGGACTGTGAGTCGGCGGGTTTCTACCCCTCCACCGTGAATTCGCCAAGCATCAAAGGCCAACCTGAGGGTCCAAAGCTCCTCGCCGCGGGACCGGCCGCCCGTCACGCCGTTTGGAGAAACCACGCCCAGCAGATCGACGATGGGAGCCGTCGCCAGTTGGTCGAGCAACTGCTTCTGTAGCAGGTTTGCTTCCGCAAAAATGTCAGCTGCGTTTGCCATGGGACCGTGTCACATAACGACCAGCGTGAGCGGCGGGGGCCAGCCGCCACTGAGACCCGAATTGTAAGCGGCGTAAACGGCTGGCCTCCGTCCGCTCGACGCTCTGGTTCGGCGGGAAATGTCTGCGGTCACCCCTCAACAAAGCCTCCTGTAAGGTCATCCGTCGGCGCGGCCAGTTCGGCGGCGATCATCTCCTGGATCCTCCGTATCGTCTGCTTCGGATCGACTCCTTGGCTCTTATGGTAAGCATCGGCAAGGTGGCGCGTCACATCAGCCAGCGCGACTCCCCAGTGCCCTGGGTCCTCCCATTCGTCCGGGATGAATAGGCTAACGTGCAAAGCCTCGTTTGCGACCCACGCTCGCAGGAGCTCCCGACTATTCGGGTCAGTGAGCGCTTCCTCGGGTATGATGCATTCGTCCTTTTTGCTCATAACATCGCAATGCGACCTGTCGCCGAACAGTACAATTAGGACAAAGTCACCTGTGCAAAGACAAAGTCGAAAGACAAAGATTTGCCATGGGTAGAAAATGCCATTTTAGCGTTACCGGGTCAAGCCGAAGGGCAAAATAAGCCTGTTTTGTGTCGAGCCCAGGCCGGATCTTAGAGCGGGTGCGCTGTTCAAACTTTGTCTTTGCACGATTGCAGCGAATGTGCAAAGACAAAGTCACGACGAGCGGGCGGGCCGGGAGGAGACTGCTCCAGGGAGGATTAAGATTACGATTAAGATTAGGATTGTGACCGGCGAAGGTGGGGCCGAGTCGAGGATGAAGAGGAGTTCATCGATCGGAGACCCGTTACTTTTGAGTGTGTTTGGTCTCGCGTGGCCAGACGCATGGTGGTATCCCGTCAGGCAGTTTAATGACAATCTCCACCGGAACCACCTTTCAAACCGCGAGCCATTTGATGGCCCGGTTGATATCACGCTGGACCCATGCTATGAGGACACTCAAACGGCTTCCCGTCTTACTAATCTTTTCCAGCGTGATTTGGGTGCCGGCGAGCCAGGGCGCGGAGGTTGACTTCTCGAAGTACGACCCGGCTTGCGGGGTGGCGCTGCGACAGGAGGGCGGCCGGCTCCTGGCCCAATGGCAGGCGGCGGATGGAACTCCGTGTGCCGTGGAGTTCTCCTTGAAACCCAACGCCCCGCTGCTCCAGTCCCTGGAAGCCGGCGGGAAGGTCCTGGCAACGCAGGTGCAGCCGGTGTATTTGGTGACGACCGGCGCCCGGGTGCAACGGCCGGGCGTGAAGTACATCTTCTTCGACAAGCCCTCGACGGAGAAGAACGGGCCGGTGAAACACTTCACCGTGACACTCGATCTGAAAAGTGTGCGCGTCGAGAGCGCCGGCAAGCGGGCGACCATCACATTCAGCCGGCTTGCGGCGGGACCGTTTGCGGGCGAGCTGGTTTTTCATCTCTATGCGGGAAGCGCGTTTCTCCAGGTCGAAGCCGCCCTGGGGCTGAACGAGAAGGGCGTGGCGTATATCTACGATGCCGTCCTGGATGGCAAATTCAAGACGCTCGCCTGGAAGGACCTGCAGGACCAATTCGTGCGGGTCACGCCAACCGGCGCCGCCCAGCCCGTCGCGGTGCGCAACCGCACGATCATGTCGGAGAATGAGAACGGCACACTGGCGGTGTTTCCGGCGCCACACGCGTTTTTCTTTCCGCGCGATTACTCGATCAATTTCAAGTTTGCGCAAGCCGGGGAAGGGCGGTTCGGTTTGCGGCAGGACCCGGCCGGGGGCGAGGGGCACGAAGGGCAGTATGTACCGTGGTTCGATGCGCCCGAGGGCAAGGTGCAACGGATGAGCATGTTCATTTACCTGAGCCGGCAGCGCGCGGAGGGGACCCTGGAGGAGATCAAGCGCTACACGCACGGCGATAAGTTCAAGCCGCTCGAAGGCTGCGTCACGCTGGCCAGCCATATGCATTCGCAGCTCACCGTCCACGAGAACACGAGCCATCCCCGGGCGCCGGATTTCAAGAAGGTGTTCAAGGGGATGAATGTGCAGGCATTCCAACTGGCCGAGTTTCATGGCGACGGCCATCCCCGGGACCCCGGGCTGGTGCGCTTGAACGAACTCAAAGGCATGTTCGAGCTGTGCCGCAAGTATTCGGACGAGCATTTCCTTCTGCTGCCGAGCGAGGAAGCGAACGCCTATTTTCCCGGGCACACGGTGCTGTTATTTCCCAAGCCGGTGTACCTGACCCTGGTGCCGATAAAAGGAGCGCCGTTCAGCGAGGATTTGGCGCCCTACGGCACCGTCTATCATCCCCAAGATTCCGAAGACCTGGCGCGCCTGCTGAAGCAGGAATCCGGGCTGGGCTGGACCAGCCATCCGCGGATCAAAGGCAGCGAAGGCTGCCCGGACAGTTACAAGGACACCGACTGGTACAAAGACCCGTTATGGCTCGGAGCGACCTGGAAGGCGATGCCGGGCGACCTCTCCGAGCCGCGCCTGGGTGTGCGCTCGCTGGACCTGCTGGATGACATGAACACGTGGGGCCAGCGAAAAGTGATTCTGGGCGAGGTGGACTGTTTCACCATTGACGAGACCCACGAGATCTACGGTCACATGAATGTGAACTATCTGCACCTGGCGAAATTGCCGGGCCCGGACAATTGGTCACCGATACTGGACGCGCTGCGGCGCGGAGATTCCTTCGTGACGACGGGCGAAGTGCTGATTCATTCCTGCCGGCTGGAGAATGGGAAAGTGCGGGCAGACGTGGAATGGACGCTGCCGTTGGGTCAGGCCGAATTGGTGACCGGTGACGGAAAACGGGTGCAACGCAAAACGCTGCCTTTACCTGACACGAAAGAATTTGGCCGTCAAACGTTCGAATGGCCGCTTGGGCAGGAAAAGGCGCAATGGTTCAGGCTCGAGGTTTGGGACATCGCCTACGATGGCGCCTTTACCCAGCCGAAGTACTAAGCCGCAGGAATTCAAAGGAGGAAACTACAGATCAGAGCCTCCTTACGTCGGCTCCTACAATTGAAGGCAGCAGTTTCCTACTCTTCAAAGCAGGGACGCGTGGGCTGGCAGACCTGGTGGCCCACCGCCCGGTCGTCGGGGCCGGTCTCAGTCAGCGTGCAATTGCACCAGCAATGAGAGGGATGGCCGACATTCTCCTCCGCTTCGGGCGAGGTTTCCTGGGCCAGGGCGGGGATGAACATCGACTTGGTCCGGAGGTGTTTGCAAAGGATCTTTGAGCTCATGGTGGGAAGAGTTACAAGGTTACAAAGTTACAGGTTACATGAGCTATTCGCGCCGCTGGCCTTTGTAAGCAGGCAACTCATGCAGCACCTTTAACCAACCGCGAGTTGCAGGAGCGCGCGGCGAATGAGCGTTTTGGCCAGCGGGATTTTGTAGCCATTCTCGGAGTGCGCGTGGGCCTTTTCGAGGAGCAGGTCGGCGGCTTTATTGGCGTTGGCTTCGTCGAGTTCTTTGCCTTCGAGGAATTTGTTGGCGGCCTCATCCTGGTACGGGACGTTGCCCACCGCGCCGAGAACGACCCGGACCTGGCTCAGCTTGCCGCCCTTCACTTTCGCGGCGGCCGCGCAACTGACCAGCGCCCAGTCGAACATCGATTTTTCGCTGACCTGCAGGTAAGCGCTGCGCCGCTGCTGCACCGGCACTTCGACCTTCAGGATCAGGTCGCCAGCGTCGAGCGAATGGTGCGCCGTCGGGTTGTCCCAGGCTTTCGCATAGAACTCCGGGATCGAAAGGCGCAGGGTCTTCTCGCCGCGCTGGACAATCACGGTTGCCTCGAGCGCGCCCAGGGTCACGGCCAGGTTGGAAACCACGGGGCTGATGCAGGTATTGCCGGTGAAGAGGCTGTGATATTTGTTGTCGCCATGGCGGGCGTAGCAGGTATCGCCGCCTTTCTTGAGGCAGAGCACATCCCGATGACGGTAGTACCAGCACCGGGAATGCTGCGCGAGATTGCCGCCGACGGTGGCGACATTACGGATCTGCCGGGAGCCGACCTCCGCCGCCGCGTGCTGCAGGCCCGGAAAAGTTTTCTTCAACTCATCGTGGTCTTCGAGCTGAGCCACGGTCACGTTGGTGCCGATGGTCCAGGACTTCTCGCCCGGTTCGAGCTTGTCCAGGCCCGGGAGCGCTTTGACGTTCACCAGGATTTTCGGGTCGGCGAGGTATTCCTTCATCTGGCCGAGCAGGTCGATGCCGCCGCCCAGGAAGCGGCCATTGCCGGCGACCAGTTCGCAGGCGCCGGCGGGCGAAGTGGCGGTCACGTATTGAAAGGGTTTCATAGCAGATTCAAGCCTGTGGTTTGGCGGCCGCAGCAGGAACGCTTTCGGCCTTTTTGCCCAACGCGTCCAGGACGCGCTGGGGAGTAATGGGCAAACTGCTCACGCGAACACCCAAGGCGTTGGCGACCGCGTTGGCCACGGCGGAAGCGGTGGGAATGGTCACCGGTTCCCCGATTCCAATCACGCCGCGCTCGGGCATGTCCAGCAGCACGACATCAAACTCCGGCATATCGGCCAAAGCGGGGAGCTTGTAGGTCTCGAAGTTCGGGTTGAGCACGACACCGGACAAGCGGTCCATGATGCGCTCCTCGTATAAGGCATATCCGATCCCCATGATGATGCCGCCATTCACCTGGCTTTCCGCCGTCAACTTATTGACGATCAGGCCTCCATCCTGGATGCAGGTAATCTTTTTGACCTTAACAAACCCGGTCTCGGTATCGACTTCGACTTCAGCAAACTGGACGCCCCCTGCCCCGCTGGAGGAGAGGCCTTGCTGCCAACGGCCGGAAACTGTCAGGGGATTGACCCCAAGCTTCTTGCAGGCGGCGGTCCAGTTGGCGCCGCGGGCATCGGCGATGCCGGTTTGGGTCTGCAGTTCCTGCAGCGCCTTGGTGCAAACGTCGTAAATGGCGGGGGAAACCGAGGCTGTGGTTGTGCTGCCGCCGCTGCCGCCGGAGGGTGGGAACTGAGTGTCACCGATCCGCACGGTGATTTGTTCCGGTTGCAGGCCGAGCAGTTCGGCGGCGATTACGGCGATTAAAGTCCGGCAGCCGGTCCCTAAATCCTGGGTGCCGCAGCGGATTTCGATGCTGCCATCAGGGTTGATTTGCGCCTCGGCCTGAGTGCCTCCTCCGCCGCCACCCCAGGTCGCCCCGGCGCAACCCACGCCGGTTTTGATTGGGCCGGGGGAGCTGCCGGGTTTTTTGTATTTCTCTTTCCAACCGAACCGCTCGGCGCCAAGCTGATATTCCTTGCGGCGGACTTCGGAGGGATCATTCTTGAGGCGCAACTCCACGGGGTCGACGCCCATTTTCACGGCGAGCTCATCCATGATGGATTCCATCCCGTAGGAGGAGGTCGGATGGCCCGGGGCGCGGAACGCGCGCGCGGAACCCGCGTTGACATTCACGGACGACTGCCTTACGCGGGTGTTTGGAACCCGATAGATGTAAGGGGCCGGGAAGCCCGCGCCGCCACCGCCGCCCTCGCTGGAGCCACCCGCGCCGATGCCGGCGGTGCCGTAGGATTCCAGCTCGAAGGCGTGCAGCTTGCCGTCGGCGGTCGCGCCCAGCTTAATCTTTTGAAAACTGGAAGGGCGGTTTCCGACCGCCAGCGCCTCGTCAAACCGGGTCAACATGATTCGAACCGGCGCTTTGGCGTCATGCGACAGCCGCGCCGCCAGCGAACCTTCAACGCCCTGGCCGAACTTCGAGCCAAACCCTCCGCCCATGTATTCGGAGATGACACGAACCTGGCTGTGCTGCAGCTTGAGGTTGCCGGCAAAACCATCGCGCACGCTGGAAATGCCCTGGGTGGACGACCAGGCCGTCAGCCCCTCGTCCGTCCACGATACCGTGTTGCCGTGCGTCTCGAGCGGGTGATGGAGCTGGACGGGAGTGGTGTAGAAACCCTCGACCACCGTCGCGCATTCACCAAACGCCTTGTCCACGTCACCTTTTTCGTTCAGGCCGGGTTTGGACAGGTTCGGCGTGTCATCCCAAACGCGGGGGGAGGATTCTTCTTTGGCGTCCTCCTCGCGGACGACGAACGGCAGCGGTTTGGCCTCGACCTCGATCACGCGCAAGGCATCCAGGCAGGCTTGCTTGGTCGTGCCGGCCACCGCGGCCAATTCTTCCCCGTAATACCGGACCGTTCGTTCACCGTCGCGCGCAGTGACGGCGGCCTTGATGCCGGGAACTTTAAGCGCTTTTTCCAAATCAATCTTCGTGACCCTGGCTTTGGGCCATTTGGAGCGCAAAATCATGCCGTAGAGCCATCCTTCGGGCTGCACATCGGAGGGATACTTTGCGGCTCCGGTGACTTTGGCGGGGCCGTCGATGCGTTTGACGCGCGAACCGATCAGTGTTCGTTTTTCAGGCCAGCTTGGCATAAGAAATCACCTCCGTGGTGCTGGAGACGTTGACGCCGGCGGCCTGGAGGGCGGCTTGCATGACGCGCGGGTAAGTGCCGCAGCGGCAGAGATTGCCCGAGCAGGCCTGCTTGACTTGCTCGGCCGTCGGATGCGGGTTCTTCTTGAGCAACCCGGTGACGCTCATGACGAACCCCGGCGTACAGTAACCGCACATCAGGGCATCCTTCTCGACGAAGGCCTGTTGCACGTTGCTCAACTTTCCGTTCTGCGCCAGGCCCTCGACGGTGGTGATAGCGTGGCCCTGCGCTTCAATCGCGAGCTTCGAGCACGAATAAATCGGCATGTCATCCAACAGGACTGTGCAGGCGCCGCAAGTCGCGCGGTCGCAGACTTCCTTGGCGCCGGTCAGGTTGGAATGGTTGCGCAGGGCCTCGAGGAGAGTGACCCGTGGTTCGACTTCGAGTTTGAGGGGTTTCCCATTGACGTTCAGGGTGATGGGAACTGTCCCCGGGCCATAAACCTTCTCGGCGTTGGCCTTGGCCAATTCCTGGGCCACAGCCTCGACCTGCGCCGTTGCCGCAACTGCGGCCGAGGTGCCGAAGGTTTTGAGAAAAGCGCGCCGTGATACGGCCAGACCATCCTTAGGAGTGGAGTCACTCATAATTGATTGGGCACTACTACACCGCAGGGTGAAAAGAGGCAAGGGTCATTTTTTTGGCGGAGGCGTTTAAAACTCAAACCAAGCGCCTTTCTGCTAATTCGCATGGGAGGCTGCTGATTTGAGATGCCAAACGCAGCAGATGGCGGTTCATAAACGGGAATAACAGCAAAAGACTTAGCAGTCGGCCAACGAAGCGGGCAGACAATTTCACGGGCTTCCAACCTTTGGAAAGCTTTGGTCAGAGGAAGGCCTCGGGGCTAAGTTTGAAGCGGGCAGCCAGCTTTCGGACATGTGAGAGAGTGAGGTTGCGGTCACCCCGCAGGAGCATTGCGCCGAGGTTGCGACTGCCACCGAGGAAGCGGGAGAGGTCCGCCGCCGTCTGGCCGTGTTCATCCAGCAGGTGTTTGAGAAGGTCCACGCCGCGCAGCTTCGGCCATTTGATGTTCTCGCGATCGTATTCCTCCAGGAGCGAGCAAAGCAGGTCGAAGTAGTCGCGCTGGTCGCGGGTGAAATCATCCTGCCATAGGGCCATGGCGTCCGTCACCTCCGTGACGTTGGCGTAATCTACTCCATCCCGGACTGGACGCGGCAGGAATAGCCGGCAAAGGCGCTCGTAATCCTTCGGAAAGTCCTGGAAGCGAAATTTGCTCTTGGTTTTCATAATTCGTCTTTCCATCGGTCGGTGCTGTATTCAGCGTGGGTTAGGAAGCGAAGGGTGTAGGCCATTTGGCGATCAAAGTGTATAGCCACTATCAACCGATAAGTGTTGCCGCAGGCGTTGAACACGAATACCGGTTTGCGGCTCCCCACCAGCACCATGTCGGCGCTTGGATATGCTGCACGCACATCGGGGAGGCTGCGCCACGCCGCCAGCCGCACCGTTTTTACCCAGGCTGCCAGGTACTTGGCGGCCTTCGGGTATTGTTCCGCCGCATCCCGAAGGAACTTTTCTTTTAGAATGCGCACGCATACAGAATGTATGCACAGAAGGCCAACCGTGTCAATACCTTGCTCGCTTTCCCCAAATTGAGAAGGGGCAACGGGAAGCAAAGGGCAAAGTGGAAGATGCGGATGCAGATTTCAGGCATCCGGGCTGCCGGCGACCAGCACGACGAATTCGCCCTTGAGGGCGCGACGCTTTAACACTACCAGCAGTTCGGCAGGTGTGCCGCGCAGGTATTCTTCGAATTTTTTGGTGAGTTCGCGGCCCAGGACGACCTGGCGGCCGGGGAACAGTTCGTTGAGTTCGCCCAGGAGCCGTTCCACGCGGTATGGCGATTCATACAACACCAGAGTTGCTTCGATGGCGTTCAATGCTTCCAGTTTTTTCCTGCGTTGGCCGGATTTATGCGGCAGGAAGCCGATGAAATGGAATTCGTCGGTGGGCAATCCGCTGGCGGTCAAGGCGGCTACAAGCGCGCTCGGCCCCGGCACCGATTCAACGCGGAAACCGGCGCCAATGGCCGATTTGACCACTCGCTCTCCCGGGTCGCTGATGCCCGGGCTGCCGGCGTCGGTGACGAGTGCGATTTTTTCGCCGCGGCGCAAACGTTCGAGGATTTCTTCGCTGCGCCTGGCCTCGTTGAATTGGAAATAGCTCAGCAGGGGCTTGGAAATGCCGAAGTGCTTCAGTAGTTGGCCGGTTCGGCGCGTATCTTCGGCCGCCACGAGGTCGCACTCGCGCAAGGTCCGCAAGGCGCGCAAGGTGATGTCCTCCAGGTTTCCAATGGGCGTGGCGACCAGGTAAAGAGTGGCGGGGTTGAGCGGTGGGAGAACATCCATACGGTGTGTCAGGTTGAAAGTTGAAAGTTGAAGGTTGAAGGTTGAAGGTTGCATCATTCCAAGTTGCTTGCGCACCGCGAAGGAGTTGCAAGCTGAACTTCCAACCTTCAACCACTTTCATTTGCTGATTCCCCGCTCGCTGGTGCGGACGAAGCTCACCACGTGCCCAAGCTCCGGCGAGGGCGGCAGCTCGGCCGTGATGCGCGCCAGCGCATTGGGAATGGTCAATCCTTCGCGGAACAGCAACTTAAAGGCCTGGCGCAGGGCGGTCTGGGTTTCTTCCGGCACGCCATGGCGGTCCATGCCCACCTTATTGATCGTGCGGGTTTCGGCGGGATTGCCGTCCACGATCATAAAGGGCGGCACATCCTGCACCACCTTGGAACAGCCGCCGATCATGGACAGCTTGCCGATCCGGCAGAACTGATGCACCGCCGCCAATCCCCCGACAACGGCAAAGTCCTCGACGACAATATGCCCGGCAAGGGTGGCGACATTGGACATAATCACGCCATTGCCCAGGTTCACATTATGGGCGACATGAGAGTACGCCAGGATGTGATTGTTGGAGCCGACGACGGTGGCTTCTCCGTCGGCGGTCGCGCTGTTGATGGTCACGTACTCGCGGAACGTGTTGTTATCGCCGATCTGTGTCCGGGTTGCTCCTCCCTTCCATTTCAAGTCCTGCGTTTTCAGGCCGATGGTGGCAAACGGAAAGATTTCGTTTCCGTGGCCAAGACGGGTATGCCCGTCGATAACGACGTGGGAGTGCAGTCGGCAGCGTTCCCCCAGCACCACATTTTCTCCAATCACACAATAGGGCCCAATGTCGCAATTCTGCCCGATTTGCGCGTGAGGATGAATTATGGCTGTTGGGTGGATCATGGGGCACCCGCGCATTTGAAATCCGAAACCCGAAGGCCGAATTCAGAAAGAAGGCCAAGACCCGAATTCCAAAACGTGAACCATTTGGTATCGGTTAGCCTTCGGCCCGCGGATTTCGGAGTTCTTTCGGCCTTCTGATTTCGGCCCTCGGATTTATGTTCAAACATCACGCGCGGGGATCAAAACAAAGGTCACCTCGGCTTCACTCACGACTTCTCCCTGAACCTTGCACACGCCTTTGGCGCGGCCGATTTTCCCGCGCATCTTCATCATCTCGACATCGATTACCAGCACACTTCCCGGCTGGACCGGTTTGCGCCACTTGACCGCCTCAGCGGACATGAAATAGGCCAGTTGCCCCAGGTTCTCCGCCTGCCGCAGCATCAGAATGCCCGCCGTTTGAGCGATAGCCTCGAGCTGCAGCACGCCGGGCAGGATCGGATGGCCGGGAAAATGGCCTTGAAAATACGGTTCGTTTACGGTGACGTTTTTGAGCGCGACGACGTGGTTCCCGTCGATTTTGATTACCCGGTCCACCATCAAAAACGGGTAACGATGGGGCAGAATGCGCATCACCCCCTGAATGTCCAGGCCGCCGTCGCTGCCCAGCAACTCCTCGAGTATGTCGCCGGACGGCGGCCGGGCGGGCTTGGGCACCGGGGGTCCGGGCGGGGGCGCAAAAGACTCGGGCTTCCTCATCTGCGCCGCTATCCGCCGCACCAGCTCGCAATTCGCCGCATGGCTCGGTTTGACGGCGAGCAAATGCCCATGCACCGGCCGGCCCAGGAGGGAGAGGTCCCCGACAATGTCCAGCATCTTGTGCCGCACAAACTCGTCCGGATACCGCAGCGGCTCGGTGGTCAGCACCGCATCATCTCGAATCACCACGGCATTCTCGAGGCTTCCACCGCGAATCAGTCCGTTGTTGATTAAAAACTCGATCTCCTCGTAAAAGCAGAACGTTCGCGCCTGAGAGAGTTCGGTCTCCCAGGTTTTGGGGGAGAGCTCGACGCTGTAGAATTGAGTGAACCGCCCCTGTTTATCGGCGCTCGTGCAGCTTATTTTGAAGACGTCATCCGGAAACAGGGTCATCACCGTTTCTCCCATTTCGAGTTCGATGGGGGCCGTCACCTTGTAAGGCTCGCGCCGTTCATCCTGCGGCACGATGCCCGCCTCCTGGATCAACTTGCAATAGGCACGCGCGCTGCCATCCCCAACGGGGGGTTCATTGGCGTCCAACTCGACGCAGGCGTTGTCAATCCCATAGCCGGCGAAAGTGGCGAGCACGTGCTCCACTGTATGGATTCGGGTGTTCCCTTTGGCCAGCGTAGTGGAGCGGTTATTCTCGACCACGTTCTCGACGCGCGCCTCGATTTCCGGTTTACCTTCCAGGTCGACCCGCTTGAATCGAATACCTGTATTCGGCGGCGCGGGCAGAAACGTCATCGTTACCCGGTTGCCACTATGCAAGCCCACTCCGGAATAGCTGGCCGGCCGATTGACTGTTTGCTGCTGTAACACGCGCGCATTAAACAACCCCCCTTCGGCGTTGGCAAGCGCGCCGATTTTTGGGATGGGCGTGAAGTGTCGAGCGCCTAGCCGACCTGAAGAAGGGGGACCAAGGTCCCCCCCGCGTGTAACAACGGCCAGACGCCCGACGGCCGAACCCTACCTTTTCCCAGTGAGTGCGTGCAAGCGCTTTTTATGAT
>Ga0210408_10004039_pt1 | contig 13236 bp, 12 predicted proteins | sample IncBWH4MmetaG_FD_155471 | JGI IMG/M metagenome (GOLD analysis project Ga0210408, IMG submission 155471) | Forest soil microbial communities from Barre Woods Harvard Forest LTER site, Petersham, Massachusetts, United States - Inc-BW-H-4-M | ecosystem: Environmental > Terrestrial > Soil >...
TGTCTGCTTGCCTTGAACCAGTCTTAAAAACGAAAATAATGGGTTGTGTTGGTGTTTTAGGCTCTGCGGTAATTTCTGATTCTTTACTTTTTGTATATCCTGAATAAATTGAAGAGTAAATATTTATATTTATTTTCCGCCATTGTTTTGGTCGCCATCACTTCTAAATCTCAAGTTCTTTTTAAAATGGGTGATTATAGAAATTTGACCTATTCGAGTGTAGGTTACAATGGATCATTTGGAAATGTCACTTTCGGTATTGCAAGAAGAGATTATATTCGTTTGATTAAAAAAGAAATAATAGGGGTACTTGATATATCAATACCAATAACTCATCAATCCTTCACAAGACGGGTAATAAAAAAGGGATTACAGATTGATCTATATAAAAACAAAACTTTTAAAATACCTTTTACATTTGCTTCCTCCTCTATTGTTCGACAAAATAATTTCTTCAAATACCACGATATTACTTCTGAATTCACCATTAATCCAGGTATTTATAATGAAAAATTTACGCTTGCCTTTGATTTGAAATATGAGCTAATTTTATTTCGGTATATCAAATATTCACAACAGTATAGACAGGGTATAGATAGTAAAGCCGTTAATCATTGGACACAGCCTTTATTTGACGTTTTTAAATTAGGCGTTATTGGTGGCCTTAATTTTAAAAGATGGGTGGTTTATATGAAAACCGGATATGAAAGAAATCCATTTTCTTTTAAAAAGTACATTCCGGGTTACATAGTATTTGGTTTTGGTTTTAAGTTTGGCACTAAACCAATGAAAAATATTTAACTACAGAATCCCTTTAGAATTGTTATAAATGGAGTTTCCGGGTAAGAGTCTGTAACCTGTAAAAGGATGCTAATGCTTGAAATAAAAAAACTCTCATCACAGTTCGCTCCAGGGTGGCTGAACGCAGTCGAAGCCACATCCCCTATTTCCCTTTATAAACCATCCTCATCATCTTCTCATCACGGCGGTAAATATCAATGTACATGTGCAAACCTGTTGAATCATCGGCCCTGACCGTATAATATTTTACATACATCTGAAAAGGTTTTTTCATATCTATTTGGCGTTGTATTGGCGTTGCAAAATAATTCATTAAAGTATCGTAAGGTAATTTTAAAGTGTCGTCACGGATTAAAAACTTTGCAGCTTCAACGAATTTTTCCAAACGTATACAACCATGACTTTGATAACGGTAAAATGTTTTAAAATATCTTCTGCTATTCGTGTCATGCATGTAAATTCCATATTTGTTATGGAAATTAAATTTACAAATACCTAAACTGTTATCTCCGCCGATCCGCTGACGGAATTTTACAGGTAAATATTCTTTAGTGAATTTTTTCCATCTTAGTTTTGAAATATCCAATACTCTTCCTTTGCCATCCACAACTTCAAAACCTTTTTTTCTCAAATAACCTGTATCGCGCTGTACAGCCGGCAAAATTTCTTTCCAGGCTATGCTGTAAGGAACATTCCAATACGGATAAATTAACATGTAATTGATTTTACTTTTTACAGCGTGGGGCGTCGGCGTTTCCGGTTTCCCAACCACTACTTTTGAAAATAAAACCAGAGTGTCCACTTTTTTCTTTTTATCATACTCCCAAACATGCAGATCAGCACTTGGTATGTTCACCCAAAAATAACGTTTTGGAAATTCACGTGGTTCCCATCGCCAGCGTTCAAGAGCCATTTCCATTTGACGAATCACTTTCTCTTTATCATATCCTAATGCTTGTTTTGTGTACTTACCTAATTTTCCATCAGGATCAAGATTAAATGTTTTTTGAAATTTTTTAATTGCTTTTGCGAGTTTAACACTGTCGTTTCCGCTTACCGTGCTGTCGTACTCGCCTGTAATGATTAAACGCTGCTTCACCTGGCTATACATTAATGCTGTATCTTTTACATTGATGAATGAAACCGAATCCCATTTTATGTTTTCGTGTTGAAGAATATTTTTTTTTAATTCTATTTTTAAAAATTTGTATCCTTCATGAACAGGTTCGAGCGAATCAAATGCTGCGCGGATATTCCCACTAGCCAAACCCTGTTGTAAAATATCAATCCAGTTGCTGTCTAATTTTTTGGGATTCCATTCCAGCAATAAACTATCAGGATAAAATCTTCCCTTATTTAAATGCGCACCGAATTTAAAAAGCCCATCACTCAATAACACTTCGCTTTCAGCAATTGCAAATGCATCGTACAAACTATCCTTTGCATTGAAAAACTTTTCTTTAAGTTTTATGAGTTTATTATAATGATAATCATCCGGAATTAATCCGTAAAAACGCGCATCTTTAAAAATAGAAATCAATGTATCCGCTAAAGGTTTTGTTTTTCCTTTATCAGTGAAGTAAGGTGATTCTTTTTCGAGAATGGGTTTAAAGAATTCAAGAGTTTTAATTGTATCTTCAAATAAAACCAGCGTTGTGTAATCAATACGTTTTAAAAGCAGGCTTTCAATTTCTTTTTTTACGGAAACGTTTACATCTTGTGGCGCCCTAACCTCAACTATTTTTTGTTCTACTTTATCATCTCCTTGATGGCAGGATCCAAGTAAAACAAAAATTAAACTAATTAAGGATTTAAAAAAACTAACTGGCCGCTTACGCATTCATTGAATTAAAGAACAAACTTACAAAATTAGCCACAGATTTCGCAGATTTACGCAGATAATACCTAAATCCGTTTTGTTACCCAATAATCTGTGCTAATCCGTAAAATCTGTGGCTAATAATCCAAATTTCCGTAATCTAATTTTTTACGAGTGATCCATAATATTAACCGGCAAGCGGCAATGAAAAACGGAACATACATCAATGCTTTCGGCAGATCATAATGTTTCAAAATTATTTCTGCTTTACGTTTTAATCGCTCAGCAATTAAATACATGGCGGGCACCAATAATAAAGTTAAGAATGTAGCAAAACCTAAACCGAAGATCATTGTCCAGCTTAACGGTCCCCAGAACACAACGTTATCACCACCGAAGTGAATGTTAGGTGAAAAGCTTGCTAATAATCCCTGGAAGTCGATATTTAAACCAACGGCTAATGGAATTAAACCTAAGATAGCTGCAGTTGCAGTTAATATTACCGGCGTCATACGCGTGCGGCCTGCATCAACAGTTGCATCCCATAAACTCACGCCTTTCATGCGAGCTTCTTCAGCAAATTCTACGAGGAGAATTCCATTCCGGACGACAATACCGGCAAGTGCAACAATTCCGATTCCTGTCATAACAATACTCATATCCATTTTAAATATCGCTGTGCCTAACAATACACCAATAACACTTAATACAATTTCAGACAAAATAATTACTGATTTACCAATGGAATTAAACTGAATTACCAGCACCAATAAAATTATTCCGATGGATGTCATCAATGCTCCGCCTAAAAACGCGCCGGTTTCAGCTTGTTCTTCTTGTTGTCCTGTAAACTTAACTTCAACTGCACCTGTTGGTTTAAATCCTTTTGCTGCATTTTGAACTTGCGCAACAACATTGTTCGCGTTAAAACCTTCCAGTACATCAGATGTTAGAGTGATAACACGTTTATTTTGTTTGCGTTTTATTCCGCCATAAGTATTTTCGTAACGGATATCGCAGAATGAAGATAAAGGCACAGAACGTAATACGCCGCCCATGTTCATATCACGGAACGTTATTTTCAAATTCCTTAATTGTTCAACATTTGTGCGCTGCTCATACTTGTAACGTATTTGAATTGGGTACTCATCATTCGCATCGCGGAATTTACTTGGGTTATCAATTCCGAAAACGGCTTTACGGATCTCCATTGCTAGTTGAGCAGAAGAAATTCCTTCGCGGTTCGCGCGTTCGCGGTCAATATCAAAAACAATTTCAGGTTTGTTATCCACGAAATCAGATTTTAATTCGGCAACACCGGGTACACCCGCTTCTTCTATGAAATGTTTTAGTGCTTTTGCATTGATAACCAACTCCTCAAATTTATCACCTTTGATTTCGATGTTGATCGGTTTTGAAACCGGCGGACCTGCCTGTTCTTTATTGCAGGTAATTTCCGCACCGGGAATATTCCATTTTAAAGCTTGCAATTGTTTTAAATAAACCATTGAACTTTTTCCATGACGTAAAGAATGCTCTACGAAATTGATCGCGATCTTTCCACGGTTAGCATACGAACTCTGATCTTCGTCCTGCGGATCCGTCACTCCAATTGTAACGTTAGTAATAATGGATGAAACGATGTCATTGCTATCACCAATAATAGTATTTACTTTTTTCTCAACGATCTTCATTACTTCATTTGTTTTGATCGGATCGGTGCCTTCCGGCAATTTCACGTACACAAAAACATTATTAGGATCACCTTGCGGGAAAAACACAACGTTCGGACTCCGCACTTTCATTAATACGATCGACAAAACAAATATTCCTAAAGTCATTAACAACAATTTCCACGGGCGTTTTAATCCCCATATTAATAAATTAGTATAACCTCTTTGAAAAGCGGGCCATGCTTTATTTTGAAAACTCTCGATCACTTTGTACAGAACTAAACGGTGAAGTAACATGAACACCGCAAAGAAGATCATTAAATTACCAATGGCGATGTTGCCTTGTCCGTAAAACACTAAAGCAATTAAAGCATATACTAATAAACGTAACCAGCCTTTGCGGTTGATGCGACCATAATTTTTCTGTTCTTCTTCGTGTGATTTCATGAAATCAACCGCGAAAACAGGATTAATAATATATGCAACGAACAGTGAAGCGAGTAATGTGATAATTAAAGTTACAGGTAAGAAGAACATAAATTTACCAATTACGCCACTCCAAAATGCAAGTGGAATAAAAGGCGCGAGTGTTGTAATAGTTCCGCTTAATACAGGTAAAAATACTTCTCCTGCTGCCATTTTAGCTGCTGTTTTAATATCGCGTTTGCCATTAGCGAATAAACGATGTGTGTTTTCAATTACAACAATGGCATCATCCACTACTATACCCAACGCAAGCAGGAATGCAAATAATACAATCATGTTCATGGTGAAACCGATGCTCGGCATGAATGAGAACGCAATGAACATTGATAATGGCACAGACATAGCCACAAATAATGCATTTGTCACACCCATAAAAAACATTAATACTAATGTTACTAAAATAAATCCGATGATAATTGTATTGATCAGATCGTGCAAAGTATTTTTTGTTTTGTCGGATTGATCGGCCGTAATTTTAATATCGATATTAGGGGGAAATTCAGATTTTTTTAATTCCTCAATGGCTGATTTAATTTTATCGGAAGCGTTAATTAAATTTTCACCGGCGCGTTTGATAACATTTAATGTAATTACATTTTTCCCGCCAAGGCGCGCAAAACTTTCTGCTTCCCTAACAGTATCAATTACATCTGCAAAATCTTTAATATACAAACGGGCACCCGATTGTGAACCAACAACAATGTTCTCAATTTCTTCAACTGTTTTAAATTCATTCTTAATACTAATTGTTCTCTTTGTTCCATCCATTGGAATTTGTCCGCCGCTAATGGTAATATTCTCCGAACCAATTGCGCGTTCCAGATCTCCCATTCCCATTTGCATCGCCTGCATTTTGTACATATCAAGATTGATCTGGATCTCACGGTCAGGAGCACCCACCATTTTCACTTCGGTAATTTCTTTTAAACTTTCTATTCTGTCTTTCAAATGATCTGCATACTCTTTCAATTTATTCAGATCAATATCACCGGCAATATTAATGTACATGATCGGGAATTCAGAAAAAGCTAATTCCTTAATAAAAGGCGGCTTAGTTAAACCACTTGGTAGATCTGATCTTGCTTCGTCCACTTTATCTTTAACCGATTGTCTTGCCTTATCAACGTTTACTTCTGTACCAAACTCAACTGTAATCAACGATACATCTTGCATCGAATTACTGATCAGTTTTTTTACACCGGGAATAGATTTTAATTTTTTCTCTAAAGGCTTCGTAATTGTGTTTTCAATATTACTTGGCGAGTTACCCGGATAAACTGTACTCACGAAAAATTTAGGCACAATAATATCAGGGAAACTTTCCTTCGGTAATTTATTGTACGACGAAATTCCCCAAAACGTAATAATGATGGTTAAGATATAAACCGCCGTTTTATTATCGATGGCCCAGGTACTGGGTTTAAATTGTTTAAAATCCATATGTATCAGTATTTAGCAGGCAGTGGTCAGTAGGCAGTTTCCCGCTTTCCGTATCACTGAACTTTTCACTATTTTTATTTTTTAATTTTTATTGCGTCACCTTCGTTAAGTCCATCATACCCGGATGTAATTAACAGGTCGTTTTCATTTAATCCACTTGTAATTTCAACTGTTCCGTTATATTCTTTTCCTAAAGTTACATTGCGCTTAGCAGCTTTATTTCCCTCAGCAACTAAAACAAAATGTTGTCCTTTCAGATCTTTCTGAATATAATTTAAAGCGATTGCCATGGTTGGTTTTTCCGATCTATAATCGTTAATGTTTAAGATGGCAATTTGATTTGGATGATATTCTTTTTTGTTATCCAATAAAACTTCAACATTAAACGTTCTGTTCAATGCGCTGATCGCACGTGCTGCGTAACTAACCGGTGCAACAGCCGAATCATTTGAATCCGGAAACTTAATTATTACTTCATCACCTTTATGAACTTTAGAAGCATAGCTCTCCGCCAGATCAGCTTTTACTTTTAAATTATTAAAATTAATTACGCGGATGGCAGGCATGCCTGGTGCGGTAAGCTGTCCTAATTTAATATCCACCGCGTCAACTGTTCCATCAATTGGAGAAATGATCTTCGACATGCGCAATTGTTCCTGAAGCGTGATCATTTTTTTCTCCATACTTTCTTTTTGCGCTTTTGCTTGTAAAAACTGGACTTCTGTTCCGATCTTTTGGTCCCACAGATTTTTTTGCTTTTCGTACATTTGATTTACAAGATCTAAATTTGTTTGCATGTCAGATAAACTTTGCTGAATAGCACGCGCATCCGTTTCAGCTAATACTTGCCCTTTACTGACCTGATCGCCGGTTTTCACATTAATTTTAGAAATGGTTCCCGGCATTTCGGCTGACAACGCAACGTTCTCATCTGCATCAATTCTTCCTTGCACATTGATGTAAGTTTTAAATATCCGCATTGGAACGGGCGCAGCATCAACCAAAACAAATTTATTAGCCGAATCGCCTTCCAGTTTTGAAATTTGAGTGGAAACATTTGCCAATTCAGTTTTCAGATCGGCTTGTTTTTGCTTTAAAGCCGCAAGATTATTAGAATTATCGCCGCCACCACACGAGATCATCAGAAGTGAAGTTACAAGCGAAAGGAGAATTAGTTGTTTTGTTTTCATATATGTTATAATTACTTTATTTTTTATTTAATGTTACCTAATGCTTTATCAAGATCTATTTTTGCCATCATCAGATCATAAATGGCACTGAGATAATTTGTTTCAGCTTCTTTTAATGCGGCTTCGGCGGTTACAACATCAATATTGGTTCCAACACCTGCTTCATATTTTTTCTTTGTTGTATCATAAATGCCCTGTGCGAGTTCTGTGTTTTTTTTCTGAGTTTGCATAGATGAGAACGCGTTTTTATAATTGATGGAATAAGAAGTTACTTCAAATTCTATCATCGACTTCAGCTGATTCATGCTGTTGTTCGTTTTGACTATGTTGATCTTTGCTTGCTGAATTTTGTAATATTTTTGTCCGCCATTAAAAATTGGAACAGATAATGTACCACCGAAGATCCCGATAGGATACCATTTCTGAGAACCATCCAAAAAATCAAATTTAGTACGCTGCGCTTGCTGGTTATACGACGCGTAAGCTACAAGTGAAGGCAGATATTGGTACTTGTAACGCTTTAATTCGATGCTGTTTAATTTTAATTGTGATTGAAGTAAAGCATATTCATTTCTTGCTTCGTAATTCACTTTAAGATCAGTTAGTAATTCAATATCCTGTAATTGATCTGCTTTTAGTTCGTCGGTTAAATTAATGGATTGTTTAACATCGTATCCCATTTGAAATTTTAATAATGTTTCTGAAACACCGACAAAACGACCGATCTTTTCACGTTCCGTAACTAGATTATTGTAAGTTAATTCTAAGCGGTCGACATCAATTTTTTCTACAAAACCATTATTATTCATAACCTTAGCGCCATCGTACATTTTTTTAATGCGGAAAATATTTGCGTCCAGTATTTTTAACCGCTCTTTATTAATTAAGGCTGTGTAATATGCTTTGGTAATTGTTACAATTGTTTCGGTTTTAGTACGTGCTAAATTTTTCTCGGACAAAATGCGGAGTTCTTTTGCCGCTTTTACCCCAACAATATAATCGCTGTTAAAAATTAATTGTGATGCAGAAGCGCCCCCTATCGCTTGGTATTGTGTACCGAATTTCACCGGAATAAATGTTCCAGCGGGCGCACCAAATATTGGGCCTGGTAATAAAGATGTTGGGATCTCGAAATAATCTTTTACATCAGCACTGCCGCTGATCTGTGGAAGTCCCATAGAGATGACTTCTTTATTTTTAAAGACGGCCAATTTCACATCTAATTCAGCGTTCACGTATGTTGCATTATGCTTTATAGCATAATCGATAGCGCCTTGCAGAGAAAAATCGACAGGCTTGGCATCTTGTCCATTAACTGTTAATGCCGTTAAAAACATTACGGCAACAACATTTAGAATTATAATTTTTATCCTCATATAATTTTATTCTTCTTCGGTAATTTCTTTGTATTTATTAATTAGTTTATGGCCTTTCAAAGTACAAATGCCATATAAAAAATGTTCAACCAAAGTTAGCTGCACATCTAATATTTTAAATTTATCTGGCGAAAAAGCGGCGGGATCCATTGCTAATTCAACTTGTTCCATCCGCAAACGCGATAATATTTTTACGTTCACATCAGGCCGAACGTGTCCTTCTTTCTTTCCTTTCTCCAATGATTTTTCAACCATTTTAATAATGAACTCCTCTTTAAAATCCTTAAACAGTTTCCAGGTTTGCGGATAATATTTTTGAAGTTCATAAATAAATTGAGGATTTATTTTGCTGAATATTTCATGAATGTTCTTCATCATGGTGAAAACTTCATCAACAATGTTCTCTGATCTTTCAACACATTCAGAAAAAGTACATTGATGTCCTTCAATTTGTGCCATCATAAGTTTATGAATTATTTCATCTTTCTCTTTATAATATTGATAAATGGTTTTTTTCGACATCCCCAAATGCTTGGCAATATCATCCATTGTTACGCTGCGGATACCGTACTTAAAAAACAGCTCTTCGGCGCCTTTAATTATTTTTTCTTCTGTCGACATTTTAACAAACCGCGACAAAACTAAGGAAACTTTTTTTGTCTTGCAAGTTTCTTATAACAAAAATATTATTCGGATATTTGCATGATACTGCATTTTGCAGCACAAAAGTAAATGTCTGAAAACAAGAATAATAGATGGAAAATTTTTACCGACCAACTTAAAAACCGGTATAGGCTGGTAATACTGAACGACAATACGTTTGCTGAAAAACTAGCTTTCCGGTTATCGCCATTAGGGGTTATTATTGCGATAAGTGCCGTTACCATTGCGATGACAACTCTTGTTATAAGTCTGGTCGCATTTACTTCCTTACGTGAATATATTCCCGGTTACGGAAATGTAAGTGAGCGGAAAGAAATTTTAGATCTAAGTGTAAAAGCGGATTCGCTGGAACAAACTCTTTCGGCGCGTGATTGGTACATGAAAAATTTAGTGAATGTTTTTTCAGGAAAGCTGGAAGGCATCAGTAATAAGCCAACGAAAGATACCAGCGGTAAATATCAAAAAGTAAATACAAAGCCCAGTGAGAACGATAAGCAATTCAGAAAAGATGTAGAGAACGAACCCGCATCCATAAAATTCGCCGGCTCTAATATCAAAAAAAATGCGCTTGCTAACTATTTATTTTTTAGTCCGCTTAAAGGTATCATTACCGAATCTTTTAATGTGAGCACAGAACATTACGGTGTGGATATCGTTGCCAAAAAAGATGCGCTCATTAAATCAACTTTAGATGGTACGGTTATTTATTCGGGTTTTACGGCTGCTGATGGTTATGTTTTACAAATACAACACGATAATAATTTGATCAGCATCTATAAGCACAATTCAAGTGTATTAAAAAAATTGGGCGATAAAGTAAAATCGGGAGAAGCAATTGCCATTATTGGAAACTCCGGTGAAAATAGTAAAGGTCCGCATTTACATTTTGAATTGTGGCATAACGGTTTGCCTATTAATCCTGAGGAGTTTATTGTGTTTTAGCCACAGATTTCGCGGATTAGCACAGATTATTCAATAAAAAGTATCCGCGAAATTTGCGGCTTATAATAATTTATATTTCTTCTTCCACTCTTCAACAAATGGCGGATTCACAATATAAAGTTCCTGTGTGGCGGGGCGCATAAAAACTTGTGTTGTTTTACCTTCGCAAACCAAATGATCATGGTTCTTGCTGAATATTTTAAAATCGAAAATTATTTTAGCGGCGGGGGTATTAATAAATGTTGTTTCAATTATTACGGAATCGCCATATTCTAATGGTCTTTTAAATTGTGTTTGCACGTCTACAATCGGCACGGCTAAACCTTCTGCGTTAAAAATGTCGAGATAAGAAAAACCATATTGCTTTCCGAAAGCTTCGCGGCCGTCTTCAAAATATTTTAAATAATGTCCGTGCCAAACCACACGCAGCGAATCAACTTCGCTAAAGCGAACAGGTATTTCAATTGTGTTCTTTAGCATTGGAAATTAAGGATGGTCAATTACTTTCGGCACTTTAAAGTAATCCGAATCTTTTTTAGGCGCATTTTGTAATGCTTGTTTTTGGGTGAGAGTTTGTTTCACTTCATCTTCACGCAACACACTTCTTTCTTCACTCATATAAATAAGCGGCTCCACTTTATCTGTATCTAACTCATTTAATTTGTCAACCCAGGCGAGCATGCGGTTCATGTCGTTTAAAATTTCAGCCTTAGCTTCATCCTTAAATTCTAATCTTGCCAAATGCGCAATTTCGTCTACCGTTTTAATATCAATTTTTTGTGCCATTGTATTTTATACATCTAAGCCTTAGCGGCGTTGTATTTATCTAATTCGTTTTGAATAAAGTCGCGGACCTGATTACGCAAATCTACTAAATTTTCTTCTGTCATGCCCTTTGTTCCTATGGGTTCTCCAACCACTATCCGCGAAAAGCCCGGCCGTCCCAAACTCTTAAAAAAACCGCCATTCTGCAATAATTTCCAATTATTGAGGTTTGCAACAGGAATTATTGGAACTTGTTTTTCGATCGCCAATTTAAAAGCGCCATTTTTAAATGGACGTAAAATACCTGTGTCTGCAATTGTACCTTCCGGATAAATTACCATTCCAAAACCTTCATCAATTTTTTTACCAGCTTCCTGTAAAGCGCGGTGAGAACCCGAATTACTTTTACGGTCAACCGGAATATCCATGTATCTGAAAAAATTGCCGAACAACGGAGCTTTCAATAATTCTGTTTTTCCCATATATAAAGCGGTATGCTTCATGTAAAATACACTCACGCAAATATCAAGGTAAGAAGTATGATTACCTGCGACAATACATCTTTTAGGCCAGTTGAATTTTTTCTTGTATTTAATTATTGGGATAATACCGGAAAAAAAACAAATTAAAAATGCCCACACTTTTTTCAGCGCATAAGCCATACGAATTTGTTTAGTTATAAAAGCCAAATAGAAAAACGGATATAATAGCAAAAAAGGTATGCTGAAACAAAGGAAGAACCATGTTTTCCAGATTGGGGTTAATATGAGCCGGATAGTTTCTTTCAAAATAAAACAGGAAATAAAGGTAGCAATAAAATACGTTTTGAAATGCTATACATAAAGCCAAATGTGTCTAATGCTCCAGAAGAGCATAATATTGGAAGAACACAAAAACCACTCCGCTTTTGCCTCGCGACCTGTATTACAGGTCGCGAGGCTGATTAAGATTCGTAATAAATTTTCAGTCAATATTTCGTCCCTACCAGACTGTAAATTTTATGTTATAGAAGATTCTATTTAAAATAGTATTTTTGCCTTATTAATTATGGCACGCATTTTAACAGGCATTCAAAGCACAAACGTACCGCACCTTGGAAATATTTTAGGTGCTATCATTCCTGCCATTGAATTAAGTAAAGACCCTAAAAACGATTCGTTTCTTTTTATTGCTGATCTGCATTCCTTAACCGCGATAAAAGATGCTAAATTTATTATAGAAAGTACAAAAGCTGTTGCTGCAACCTGGCTGGCTTTTGGATTTGATAACAAAAAAAATACATTTTACCGACAAAGCCGCATACCTGAAGTTACTGAGCTCACCTGGTTTTTAAATTGCTTTGCGCCCTACCCCATGTTAGCAAATGCAACTTCATTTAAGGATAAACTCGATCGTTTGAACGAAGTGAATGCCGGTGTATTTATTTATCCGGTATTAATGGCTGCTGATATTTTATTGTATGATGCCAATTTTGTTCCTGTAGGTAAAGATCAAATGCAGCATTTAGAAATAACACGCGACATTGCAACATCTTTTAATAATAAATTAGGTAAAGAACTTTTAGTGGTACCTGAAGTATTGGTGGATGAACGCGTAATGCTTATTCCGGGTACTGACGGACAAAAAATGAGTAAATCATACAACAATTTCATAAATATTTTTTTACCGGAGAATGAATTGAAAAAAGTAGTGATGGGAATTATAACCGACAGCACGCCTCTGGAAGCACCAAAAAATCCTGACACCTGCAATGCATTTAAAATATTTCAATTATTGGCAAGTAAAGAACAAACCGAAACCATGCGTCAGAATTATTTAAAGGGCGGTTATGGTTACGGTCATGCTAAAACTGCATTATTCGAATTGATCTTAGAAAAATATTCTGCACAGCGAAAAACATTTAACGAGTTAATGAGTCATCCGACAAAACTGGAAGAAGAACTCAGCATCGGTGAAGCCAAAGCAAAAAAAATGGCGCTGGAAAAATTGTCGGTGATTAGAAAAGCGTTGGGGTTTGCTTAATTTTTTTCTTTTTTATTTTCTCAGCAATAAAAACCATTGCAGCGATCATCATCACAACA
>Ga0210408_10004040_pt1 | contig 13235 bp, 6 predicted proteins | sample IncBWH4MmetaG_FD_155471 | JGI IMG/M metagenome (GOLD analysis project Ga0210408, IMG submission 155471) | Forest soil microbial communities from Barre Woods Harvard Forest LTER site, Petersham, Massachusetts, United States - Inc-BW-H-4-M | ecosystem: Environmental > Terrestrial > Soil >...
CAAGTTTGCGCGAACCAAGAGTGAGCGTTTCACCGCCTTCGAGGATGCGAAGATTCTCCGCCGGAACCGGAAGCATTTCGCCAAACAGGCGCTGTAGTTCGTTGGGCCAGAGGCGCTGAGCGCTGGCGACAAGTTTGGACGGGTCAATCATGTGCGGAGCGCCAAGCCTGTGGACATGCACGGCGAGGCGTGGGTTTTCGCGCACCAGCGCGCCGGTAGCGCCGGCGTGGTCCAGGTGGATGTGGGTGAGAAGGATGGCGTCGAGATCGTGCACGCCGATGCCATGTGCACGGAGATTTTGCTGCAGGGTCTGGAGCGTGGAGCCCGGGCCGGGGTCCACAATCGCGCGGTGGCCGTCCGATTCGAGCAGGGCGGCGGCAATGGTATGCGGGCGCCCCGTCCAAAGGTTGTCGAGCGTGGTGACCGAGTTCATAAGCCAATAAGTCTAACGCAGGATGCGAAAGTTGACAGCCGGCGGCGGGAGCCGTGCTAAGGAAGAGCAGGAACACACCCAAAATATCGGAAATAGTTGCACCGCAAGCGAATTGTAGAATAGCCTTACTGCGCCCCGTCCTCTTGCTTCTTCAGGTTTCTTCCCTGGTCCGGACGTGGGTGTACGGAAATATGCGCGCCGGAAGAAAAGGCGACGAGGCGAAGAGATGGGATACGTCCGAAGGAGCCAGCCAAAAGAAGCGAGCGATCGGCAGTCTGGAACATGGTCCAAACGGGTTTCGATTGATAACGCTGGGAGGAAAGAGATGCGCAATTGGTGTGCAGCACTGGCGATGAGCGCGTTTTTGGCATTGCCGCTGTGCGCGCAGCAGAAAAACAGCAGGGCTGGCGACGAACCCAACAACGTCGCAGCGAGCGCCGAGAAAAATGCTGCCTCGGAAAGCGCCACGAGCGGCGGCAAGCCAGCTGCTGCGAAAAACATCTTAGCGTTGCCCGCGACGCCGCGTCCCACTCCATCCCCCGGATCGGCTGCCGCTGCCACGGACTCGCGTCCGCCAGGCACGCTCCTGCCACGGTTTGAAACCGCGTCCATGTATACCTACATCAACTTTAATCCAGGTGATCCCTTCGCTCCTTCCGGCAACCATGGTTCAACTGGATCGTTCACCTATAACCCTTCCAGGTGGGTGGGGTTGACGGCGGAAGTCGGAGGAGCCAAGTTCATTCGCAACGTGTTCCCGGTGACAGGGAGCAACGCGCGCGTAAGCGGTAGTTTCACCTCGTACCTGTTTGGCCCCCGGCTGAACTTGCGGAAGTTCGACTATTTTGTTCCCTTCGGCGAGTTGCTGGTCGGGAGCACGAATGCCGGCTCGGTTTTGGCCGGCCAGCAGGGCCAGTATGCGTTCGCCCTGGCGGCGGGCGGCGGCGTGGATATGGTGATCACGAAGCACTTCGCTTGGCGCGTGGCGCAGTTGGACTACCTAATGACGACTTTTTCGGGGCAGGCAGTAGGCGCCAGTGCGCGGCAAAACAGCTTCCGCGCTGCCAGTGGTGTGGTGGCGCGATTCGGGTTTCCCAAGCCGCTGCCGCCGCCGAACCACCCGCCGGTGGTGGCTTGCTCGGTGAGCCCGGCTTCGGTGTATGCGGGTTCCGGCGACAGCGTGGCGGTACACGTGAACGCCAGCGACCCGGACAACGATCCACTGACCTACAGCTACACGGCTAATGGCGGGACGGTCGAGGGCACGGGCCCGGAGTCGCGCTGGAATTCGACGGGGGCGCCGGTTGGTTCCTACACCATCGAGGTGAAAGTGAATGATGGCAAGGGCGGGATCGCTACGTGCGCGGCCGAGGTCAAAGTGGAAGAAAAGCCCAATCATCCGCCGACCGCGACAGTTTCCGTCGAGCGGAGCCTGATTCTGCCGGGCGAGCGCACCGGCGTTACGTGCAACGGCAGCGATCCCGATAACGATCCGCTGACCTACAGCTATACGACCACCGGGGGACAGATCGTGGGGAGCGGTGCGACCGTGCAGTTTGACGCCACCGGCCTCAAGCCTGGGAGCTACAGCGTGAAGTGCGCGGTGAACGACGGCCGCGGCGGCACCGCCGAGGCTTCCGGCAACGTGGAAGTGAAGGAGCCGCCGGAGGTCAAGCAAATCCAGCAGTTGGAAGCCAAGCTGGCACTGCACAGTATCTATTTCCCGACTGCACTGCCGAGCGTGGCGAAGCCTACGGGCGGGCTGCTGCCCAGCCAGCAAGCGACCTTGGACGAACTGGCGAGCAACTATAGGAAGTATTTAACGTTCAAACCGGACGCCAAGTTGATTCTGGAAGGCCATGCCGACGCTCGCGGCGCCAAGGACTACAATGAAAAGCTCTCCGCGCGGCGCGTGGAACGCACGAAGAGTTACCTGGTGGAAAAGGGCGTACCAGCGGACCATCTGGAAACACGGGCCTTCGGATTTGAAAAGAATATGACCTCCGAAGAGGTTCAAAAACTGATTGAGGCTGATCCGGACCTGAGCCCGGCGGAGAAGCAGAAGATCCTGAAAAACCTGCTGACCGTGCGCTTGGCCAACAACCGGCGCGTCGATGTCACGTTAAGCTCCACCGGAGAACAGTCCGTTCGCCGATTCCCGTTCAGCGCCAAGGACGCCTTGACGCTGCTCAGCAGGAGCGGCGGTGAAACCTCCAGGAAGAAAACGGCCACGGCGACGACGCCAGCGAAGAAGGCCAAGCCGTAGGGGGCTCTGGATTTGCAGACAAATCACCTGGCGGGAAGCGATTCGTAACAACCCACGGGGAAACAGGAAACCGTACGAGAGGAATCTGGCGGGCCCTTCGAAAAGAATTCGAGGGGTCCGCTTTGTTATTTGGGGCGGGGGTTGGTGGAGAACTGGGGACCGCCGATTCCCGAATTGGAACTGGAAAGGGGAGAGAAAACGGGACTAGGTTCCAAAGTAGGACTTGCCAAGAGGGTACTTTTATAATTAATGTATTGCGTTATGAATAAGTTCCTGGGCGTTCCTGAAATGGAACTCAAGATGCAATGGAAGCCACAAACCGGAGGCTTTTATGGTGCCAGTCATGAGCGAGGAAGCAGCCGTCCGCCGCGAGGTTGTCCCGATGCATATTCTCATCGTGGATGACGAGCAGTCCATCCGCGAGACCTGTGCCACGGTCTCCGAGCAATGCGGAATGAAGCCGATAGCGGTGGCCACGGCCGATGAGGCGCTGGAGGTCCTGGAACACTCGGCGGTGGACATTGTGCTGACGGATTTGAAGCTGCAGCAATCCAACGGGGTCGAGCTGCTGAAACGGGTGCACGACGTTCATCCGGAGGTCGCCGTGGTGGTGTTGACGCAGTATGGAACGATCGAATCGGCCGTGGAGGTCACCCGCATGGGCGCGGTGGACTACGTTACCAAACCGTTCCGCATTGAAGAGCTGCGCGCCCGGCTGGAACGGGTGGCGCGCGCCGTGGAATTGCAGCAGGAGAACCGCCTGCTGCGGGAGCAGTTGCGGACGCGTCCGGGGTTCCGCGGGCTGATCGGCGTTTCCATGAAGATGCAGCGCGTCTATAAAATGATTGAAAAAGTAAGCCAGCACGAGTACCCCGTACTGGTGCTAGGGGAAAGCGGGACGGGAAAAGAACTGGTGGCGCGCAGCATTCATTTTTCGGGGCCGCGCAAGGACCGGCCGTTCGCGCCGGTGGACTGTTCGGCGCTGGTGCCCACGCTGATCGAATCGGAGTTGTTCGGCTACGTCAAAGGGGCGTTTACCGGGGCCATGCAGGCCAAGCAGGGGTTGCTCGAAGCCGCTCAGGGAGGCACCCTCTTTCTCGATGAAATCGGCAACATGCCCGTGGACTTGCAGGCCAAGTTGCTTCGCGCGCTGCAAGAGCGCGAGGTCAAGCCGGTGGGTTCGACGGAGCGGCGCCAGATCAACGTGCGCATCATCGCCGCCACCAACCGGGATCTGGAAAGCGCCATCCGCTCGGGAACCTTCCGGCAAGACCTCTTTTTCCGGCTGAACGTGGTGCAAATCAAGCTGCCGCCACTGCGGGACCGCAAGAGCGATATCCCGATTCTGGTGACCGCCTTTCTGGAAAAATTTTCCGACTCCCGGGGTGAGGTGCGCACCATCTCCGAAGACGCAATGCGCCGGCTGATCGCTTACGACTGGCCGGGAAACGTGCGAGAGCTGGAAAACGCCATCGAGAGGGCCGTGGCGCTGGGTTCCGGGCCGATCCTCCACGTCGGAGACCTGCCTTCCAATCTGCAGTACCCCACCACCGAAAGGACTCCAGAGAAAGATGAAATCTTGCCTCTCGAGGAGCTGGAGCGGCGTGCCATTCTTCGCACCTTGCGCGAAACGGGAGGTGACAAGCTTTCCACCGCGCGCATGCTGGGCATCGGGAAGACCACACTGTACCGCAAGCTGAAGCAGTATCACATGGAGACTGCCGGGCAATAACACTGCCTGACCGTTCGTCAATTTTTTCCAACAGGCTGATGAGATATTTTCACTTCCGCCGTCTTCCGCCACGAGGTACCACTGGAAGCCAGCTTCCGCGCACCCCTCGTCTGCCCCCAATCTCCAATCGGACTTCGCCGAGTCTTTCGCAAAAAAGCGATTGAGGGAACGATCTCCATTAGCCGAAAAAGTGAGCGTTCGTATTTCTTCCGGGTGCGCCAGTTACTTCAGCTTCGCGTACTCCGCTTTCGCGGCGAGGAGGATGGGAATATCGGGATCGGCGTCTTTCCAGAGTGTGAGGAAGTCCTGATAGGCTGCTTTCGCCTTGGCCGAATCACTAGACATCGCGTATGCACGACCAAGTTGGAGACGAGCGAGCGCTCCAGTTACAAAGTTCAGCACGATACCTCGGTGGTCTAGTAGCTTCTCGAATTCTGCGACTGCGGCACTCCCATTCTTCGCGAGCAGGTATGCTTGACCCCTTAAGTACGCCGGGTAGAGCGTTCCTGTCTGCATCGGGGGCAGGTGGCCTAATTCGTAGGGAGCGGCTGTCTCTAATTCCATCAAAGCTGCGGTGGGATGGTTCGCCTGTAGTTGAATCGCCGCATTGATGGTTGGTAACCAGTAGAGCTTGATGAGGCTATTGTTAGGATAATCCGTCCGAAGCTCGTCTGCTAAGGCTTTGGCTTCCGAGGCATCGCCGATTCGAGCCAGTGTGAGCGCTGCCACTGTCTTCACATCACGTCCCGACGACAAGCCCAAAGCTGCCTTGGCTCCCTGCCGGGCAGAGCTTGTCTCTCCTAACTCTGCCTCCCGCAATGCAGCACTTGCCTTCCAAAGAGCCGCAATCTCTTTGGAGTCGGAGCGAACAGCCGATTCCACTGCTTGACGAGAGAAGTCCCGCGCCTTGTCCAGACGCCCGTAGTAGGCTCCAGTGTCGGATTCGGTCGACAATAACAGGCCTTCTTCTCCTCGTTTGCCCGCAGCCCATGACACTTGTTGCCGCATCTGTGAATCATCTCCATGCAGGAACGCTAGGAAGTAGATGTTCTGTCGCAGCACCCCCCCGTCTAAATTGTGCGCTAAAGCCTGATCGAACGTATCCTTGGCTTCCTCAAGCTGATTAACATGGAAGTAAGCCATTCCAAGATTCGAGTAGTGACCCATGGAGTTCGGATCAAGCCGGAAAGCCTCCTTAAATTCGGACAACGCGCTTTCATGGCGACCCAGTTCCGCTTCACACGCGCCAAGATTGTTGTGCGGGGCAGCCTCGCGAGGATAATCTGCTTCCCATAGTTGCAAAGTCTGCATTTGTTTCTCGATGTCTCCGGTCGCCCGAAAGTACCGCCCAGAGATGATCAACTTTTCTAGCTCAGTAGCGTGGTCGCGCAACTGATACGCTCGGCTGGCGTATTCCAGCGCGAGGGATGGTTGTTCGGTATTAGCACTAGTAACCGACAACATGCCGTACGCCATGGGAAAATTGGGGTCGTGTTCAATGGCTCGTTTAAAAAAAGGAGCGCTCGGCACACTTCCCTGTTCCTTCAGCGTTGTCATGCCAAGGCTGAAGCTCTTTAGAGCCTCCAGTGAAGAGGTTGTCACTTCTACAGGTACATTAAACTTCTGCACAGATGGAAGTGACTCTCCTAGCTTGCGGCGTAAGCTCGCAGAGACCTTGCTCAGGGCCTTCAGAACTTCTTCCTTGCTGTCAGCCTCTGCTTGCTCCTTAGCTAAACTATCGCCAGTGCTGCACCCGACGGCGTTTAAGTCGATCAGGTAACGGTTGCCCAAGCTGGAAATTGTACCGCCTAGCACAGCTTTGCTGCCCGTCCGCAAGCAAAGCTCTCGCCCCACGTCTATTGAGACTCGCTGGTTCCCCGGATGTCCCATCATCTGCAACGTCTCGCTGACCTTATAGTCTGAAAGCACATTAAGAAACGGCGATTGATCAAGTGACATGATTAACGCTTGTTTCAGCGCATCATCAAAGACAGGATCGGCAGTCTTGTTATTGAAGTCGGCGAGGACAATAGTGTCTTTATCGGTAAGTTTGGCTACTCGATGGGAATAAAAGTAACCCCCTGCGACAAGTGCCACGATCCCTAAAGCAACCCCAATCGTCGCTTTCCAGTGCCTTCTAACATGAGTGCGTGGGGCAGCACTTTCCATTGAGCGCCGTCCCGATTCCGTGTCTCGCTTCAGCCGTTGCAGGTCAGTGCGAATGTCCGAAGCGTGCTGGTAGCGCAGCTCTTGGTCTTTTTCCAGACACTTGTTGATGATCTCTTCGAGCTTCGGCGGAACATCGGGGTTGATCCGCACCGGAGGTACGGGCGCCCGCTCCAGTATGGCGTGGAAGATCATCCCGGAAGTATCACCTCGGAATGGCAACTGTTCAGTGGCCATCTGATATAGAACGGCACCGAAGGAAAACAGATCTGTGCGAGTATCAAGCCCCTTGCCTTTAACCTGCTCCGGCGACATGTAGGCGACCGTACCAACTGCCGTACCGGGGCTGGTGAGATGCTCTTCAACCTCGAGAGTCGCAGCGGTAGGTTCCGTTCCCGTTACTGGCTTAGGAGAGAGTTTGGCCAGGCCGAAGTCGAGGATCTTGGCGTGGCCGCGATCCGTGACAAAGATATTGGCAGGCTTAATGTCGCGATGGACGATTCCTTTGGTGTGCGCGGCATCGAGCGCGTCGGCGATCTCGATGCCTAGCGAGACCAAAGCTTCCAGTTCGATGGGACGATTGGCGATGCGGTGCTTTAAGGTCGCGCCTTCCAGAAACTCCATGGCGATGAACGCTTTCCCATCTTGTTCACCGAGATCGTAGACCGTGCAGATGTTGGGGTGATTCAAGGCGGACGCGGCCTGGGCTTCCCGCTGGAACCGGGCGAGGGCAAGGGGATCTTGGGCCACACTCTCGGGCAGAAACTTGAGCGCGACGAATCGGTGGAGACGAGTATCCTAGGCTTTGTAGACGATTCCCATCCCGCCACCGCCGAGCTTTTCGATGACGCGGTAATGCGAGATAGTCTGTCCAACCATTGCCGGCCCCACTCTCGGCGAGGCATGTTAGGCTGTGCTCAAAACCAAGTCAACGCCAACGCTGGCAGGAGCCAATCAGCAGCTCCCGGGACGGTCGGCAACCGCCCATGACCCCGTGCGGAATCGGGAGTTTTCTTTTGTTTGGGTCCGAGCCTGGCTCCAAGAATCACTAATCTCTAGCTGGTCACGGATTGCGAGTCACCCTTCACGAGTCACGCTTCGCTCGTCCCCAGCGGTCCATTCTGGGAAGAAGGCCATGCAAAGTTTCGACATGGAATTTCTCGCGTCCCACTCTCTCCTCTAAGTTATTGATTTATCAAGCGTAACTGACGTTTGCAGATGGCTCTGCCTATGCAAGAGCGATTTACGACGGGTCTTGATTTTCTCTCGCGTCTGGCACGTCCAGGGCAGGAGCGGCGCGAACTGCAGGAAAGGGTCCGCGCGTTCGAGGCGAGTGCATGAAGATTTGGGAGAAAACAGCGGAGAAGGAATCGACTGGGCGAGGCGTGGCGCGCGCGGCCCTGAATGGTGCCTCCCGCAAAGAATTGCCGCAAGAGGCGTTGCAATCGCTCTCCCAGTTGGGACCTGCAGGTCGCATCGGTGTCTGGCTCGAATCGGATGCTAACGCCAGCCCGCAGGACGAGACAGCGGCGGCGTTTCACGGAAAAGTATGGGATTCGGGAACGGATGAGACACCCAAGGAATGGGCGCAACTCTCGATAGAGCCTCCGCTTCCAGTAGAACTGCTTCTTCGCGGAAAAACGGTCGAACAAGACCTGCATACACTCCCCCCCAACCCCATCCTCGGCTTGCTTGTGGGACTGCGTCACACGCTATGGGTCCCCATTGCGTGGAAAGAGAAATTGAGAGGCCTCATCCTCTCGGGAAGCAGGGGAAGGCAGCCGGCCATTTCCCGCGAACAGGTGGAATCGGTCGCCGCGGAACTGGCGCTGGCCCTGGGGTTTGAGGAGGAGCAGAGAATCGCCCGGCTGCGAACGGAGGACCTCGGCGCTGTCCGGCGTTTCCTTGCGCGACAGGCAGCCGCCGCTTCTGACGAGGCACTGCTCTCCAGCCTGGTCGAAAGCTGCACCGAGCAACCGCAGAACGAGAACGGTCCCGGCGCGGCGTTCGCGGTTATCGGCGCATTGCGGGAGCAGCGTGAAAAGTCCGGCGAAAGCCCTAGCGTCGAATTTCGCTGGCGCAGCGGGGATGACTCGTGGACGCACGCCATCGAGAGCGAACCGCTCGCCAATGTATGGCGGCGGGCGCTGGAGGCGCGGCGGGCGGTCGGCAGTGAGCCACCGATGGGCCGGGCGCGTGGATTGGTGACAAGAGTTGTCGCGTTTCCGTTGGAGTCGGAAGGGCAGCTTCTCGGGACGCTGATAGCAGGACTGCCGGGCACTGCCCTCTCCCTCGCCACGTTTGACCGCCTGGAGTTGCGCGGCGTCATGGCGGCACGCGCTCTCCGCGAGAGAAGGCGAAAAGAAAAGGAGTCGTCGCTCTCGGGATGGCTGGACGCGCTGCTGGATTGCATCAGCGAACCACTCCTGATCCTGGATGAGGCCGGAAAGATCACGGCGGCGAGCCGCGGCGCCAAGGAGTTAACCGGTTTCGCCGCCAGACCCGGCGGGCCGGAAACAGGGAGCCTTCCGGCACCAGCGCATTTCGCCGAACTCTTCTGCGGGCGCGACCGGGAGCATCTCAGGACCTGGTTGCGGGCGGCGCTTGACGGTGGAACAGAGAAGCGCCGTGCCCATCAACCCTTTCCCCGGGCGGAATTGCACAACGGTGTGGCCGTGCGACTGCGCTTGACCGTCCCGGTGGCAGGCCAGCCCCCGACAATCCGGCTCGAGCCCCTGGCGACCCGCGAATCATCCAGGCAGCCCGGCGACGCGGAAATCGAATTGCAAAACGTCATCGAATGGCTGGAAGAAGGCGTTGTCCTTTTCGATGCCCAGGACAACATCCGCGCGATGAATACGCGATTCGAGCAGATCGCCGGTCTCGCGCCGGAGGAGTCCGGGAAATACAGGTCCCTCGAGGCATTGATCGGGCGGCTTAGAAGTCATGCGGCGGATCCGGCGCGCTTTGCAGAGCGCTGGCGGGAGTTGGCGCGCGGAATCGAAGGGGGCATCCGCGAGGAGTTTCAAATGATGCTTCCGGCGCCCCGCACCCTTGAGAGGGCCGCCAGGCCCATTCTCGATCCCATCGGGCGGCTGCTGGGGCGTGTGGAGATCTACAGGGACCTGACCGCCCAGCGCGTCTTCCATTCAAAACTCCTGCAGACCGAGAAGCTGGCAGCGCTCGGGCAGATGGTTAGCGGAGTCGCGCACGAATTGAGCAGCCCGCTGACGAGCATTCTGGGCTATGCGCGCCGGCTCCTGGCGCACCAGGATGCCCCAGGGCGAACCGAGGAAGTGCGGCAGATTTATCAGGAGGCGGAGCGCGCCACCGCCATCCTCAGGCAGGTGCTCCTGAACGCCCGGGAAACGCTCCCGGAGCGGCGCCCGGTGTCCATGAATCAAATCGTACAGCGTTCCGTGGACTTGCAGCGCTTCAGCCTCGCGGCGGAGAAAGTCTGCCTGGAAACGGATCTGGACCCGACGCTTCCTTTCGTGCACGGCGACCCCGGTCACCTGCAGCAGGTTTTGATAAATCTTGTGAACAACGCCCGGCAGGCCATCGCACAGCACGGCCAGGGCGGAACGATCCGGCTGCGCACAAAAAGAACCGGCGAGAGGCGGGTTTTGCTGGAGGTCGCGGACAACGGGCCGGGAATACCACCGGCCATTCTGGCGCGGATCTTCGATCCCTTTTTCACCACCAAGCCCGCGGGCGTCGGAACCGGGCTGGGGCTGGCCATCGTATTGAGCGTCGTGCGCGAACATGGCGGACATGTGCATGTATTGAATTCGCCGCAGGGCGGCGCGGTTTTCCAGATCGAACTTCCATCTGTGGCGGAACCGGGGCAGGAAGAAGCATTGGGTTCTTCGATGCCGGGGCGTCAGGAGATTCTGCTCGAAACCTCTAAGGATGCGGACCGCAAAGCCCGATTGGCATCCGCGTTCCAGAGCCAAAAGGGCGCACGCATCCTCGTTGTGGAGGATGAGCCGACCGTGGCCCGTTTGATAGCCGACGTGCTCGAAGACGAGGGCATGCAAGTGGAGGTGTTGCTGGACGGCCGCGAAGCCCTCGACCGCGCGGCTCGGCAGGCCTTCGACCTGGTGATCTGCGACATAAAGATGCCCGGTCTGGATGGCCAGCATTTCTATAAATCGCTGGAGCGTTCGGGAAATCCCTTGCGGGAACGGTTTCTGTTCGTCACCGGCGATGTCATCGCGGCGCAAACGCGGGAATTTCTGGAGCGCAACCATCTGCCGCACGTCGCCAAGCCGTTCCGGGTGGAAGAACTGACGGAGAAGGTTCACGAAGTGCTGGCCCTCGCCGTTGATCATCAACCGCCGCCCGCCGAGGCGGCGAGAAAGAATGCGGCGAGAAATGGGTAGAGCCATGGGCAACCGGGAACGAACCATCTTGGTCGTGAGTAACGACGCGGCGCTGTGCGCGGCGGCGCTGCGGGAGTTCGAAGCGAGCATCGCGGGAGTGCGCGTGGCGTCTGTGACCAGCGTCGCCGCGGCGCGGCGCATCTTCGAAGAAGACGTGCCGGCGGTGATCCTGCTCGAAGAGGCGGCCATCGCGCCGGAAGCCGACGGCGCGCAGGGGATCGTGCCGCGGCTCTACGCGGTAGTAACTTCGCTGGCGGTCTATGCGCCGGTGGTGGTGATCGGCGCGGCGGCGCGGCGCGAGGAGCTTTCGACGCTCATCGACGCGGGTGTCGCGGATTACGTGAAGTCCGATGGAGGATGTCTCCCCTTGGCCATGGGCCTGATTCAGAACCACCTGCGCCGGGTGCAGCAAGTGGCGCTTAGCGCCTGCGAACCATTCGAGGAAGCTAATGAAGATTTCGGAGGAGTGCTCCGCCACGAGCTGAACAATCCGCTGACCGGAATTCTGGGAAACGCGGAACTCCTGCTGGCGGAAGTCCACAGGGAGAAGGACGGCAAACTCCCGCACGGCGGAGAACAACGTCTGGAAACGATTGCCGCTCTGGCCGTGCGCTTGCGGGAAACCGTGAGCCGCTTGAGCCAGGAATGGGAAGCGCGCCAGCATCCTGTGCATTGAGCGGAACCGAAAACGGAATTCCCTCCGGCTCCTAGGCCTTCACCTTCGCAGTGCTCTCGCGCACGATCAATTCCGGCTCGACCGTGATGGCTTTCGGATACGGCGTTTTCGCCGGCGCATTGATGCGCCGCAGCAAAGTCTCCGCCGCGATGACTCCCATTTCCCGCAACGGCTGCCGCACCGTCGTCAAGCCGGGATTTTGGAACGCCGCGCTTTGAATGTCATCGAAGCCCACGACGGAAACGTCTTCCGGCACGCCCCGCCCCGCTTCTCGCAGCGCGCGGATCGCGCCGATCGCGGAAATATCATTAAAAGCGAACAGCGCCGTGAACGCTTCGCCCGCGGCGAGCAGCTTTCGCGTCACGCCATAACCCACTTCCGGCGACGGCGATTCGCTATCGAGCTGCCCCACCAGCCGTTCGTTGATCTCCAGGCCCAGTTCCTTCGCGGCGGCTCGCTCCGCCTCCCAGCGGATTTCCGTGTCCGAGCTGAACTCCTGGCCTTTGATGAACGCGATCTTGCGGTGCCCCAGTTGTGCGAGGTGTTCCATGGCCAGCTTCGCCGCGCGGGCATGGTCCAATACGATGTTCGTCACGCCTTCCACCTCGCGGTGCCCGGAGACGGCCACGACGGGAATGGGCACGCCCTTCTGGCATGCCGTGTCCACCGCGATCAAGCCTTCTACCGCGCGCTGCTGCAGCAGCCGCGGATACTCCTCGATCAAATCGCCGCGGTGCCGGTGGCTCACCACAAAATAAAAGTAGCCCTCCTCCAGCAAGTGGTCTTCGATGCCGGAGAGCACCAGCGCCGCATAGCCCTCGCTGATCTCCGGCACCACCACCCCGATCGTAAAACTCCGCTGCGCGCGCAGCGATCGGGCCATGAAGTTCGGCCGGTAGTTCAGTTCGCGCGCCGCTTCCCGGATGCGCTCCTGGGTGCGGTGCGGAATCGATTTTGCCGACGGTGAGCGATTGATCACCAGCGAAACCGTGGCGGGAGACAGCCCAAGATGTTCTGCCAGGAACTTCAAACTAACGGACCGCGCCGAGTCGTTTCCGCGTGGCCGAGAAGACGCAACCGTTTTCGACCGGGTCATGGGGTGTAATCTGCGCGTAGTCTGGCACAAGCATTCCGTGGGGGCAAGTCTCAGAACGTATTCTTGCCAACAATCTTAGGGTGAACTCGGTCCCCTCGCTCTCCCTATTGGCTCCAGAAAAATCGATTTACAGTGGATTGGTTCTAGTACCTCCGCATTTCATTTTGTCCTACATTCCGCTTGACAGCCTGCCCGCCGCGGGTGTTTCATGCTCCTCAGCACGGGGGAAAATCGATTTACTGGATTGAGTTTTCGAATGCTCCCCGCATCGACCTCGAGGTGAAGCCATGCGTTTGAAAGTCTTTCTCACGGTTCCTCTCTTTTTGCGCTATCTCCCCCTACGCCCAATTCGGAGCCAGTATCCAAGGCGTGCCCCTGCTACACCACTTTTCCGCTAGGAGAACCTTCATGCGTCGCGCCCGTTTTCTCAGCATTGCTTTCCGCGTCGCGCTGCTCTTTTCTATGGTGGTCCTTCCGGCGA
>Ga0210408_10004041_pt1 | contig 13235 bp, 10 predicted proteins | sample IncBWH4MmetaG_FD_155471 | JGI IMG/M metagenome (GOLD analysis project Ga0210408, IMG submission 155471) | Forest soil microbial communities from Barre Woods Harvard Forest LTER site, Petersham, Massachusetts, United States - Inc-BW-H-4-M | ecosystem: Environmental > Terrestrial > Soil >...
TGAAGGGGGAGCTCGAGCTCGAATTCAACCCGCAGGGAACGCTGGCCGAGCGGATCCGGGCCGGCGGTTCAGGGGTCCCCGCGTTCTTCACCAAGACCGGGGTAGGGACGTTGATCGCCGAAGGCAAAGAAACGCGTGATTTCGACGGCGAAACATACGTCATGGAGCGGCGCCTCGTTGCCGACCTCGCAATCGTTCACGCGTGGAAAGCTGACCGCGAAGGCAATCTTGTCTATCGCAAGACCGCCCGCAACTTCAACCCAGTTATGGCGACCGCCGCACGGGTTACGGTCGCCGAGGTCGAGAATCTAGTGGCACCCGGTGAGATCGATCCCGACCACATCCACACGCCGGGCATCTTCGTCCAGCGGATCGTCCGCCCGGCATCGTTTGCTAAGCATATCGAGCAACGGACCGTGCGCCAGCGCGGCGATCGATAAAATCGATAAAGAGGAGCAGGCCTATGCCTTGGTCACGCGACGACATGGCGCGCCGCGCCGCAGCGGAGCTTCAAGACGGTTTCTACGTCAATCTCGGGATCGGCATTCCGACCCTCGTTTCGAATTTCATCCCGGAAGGGATCACCGTGCAGCTGCAAAGCGAAAACGGAATGTTGGGCATGGGGCCGTTCCCGTTTGCCGGCGAAGAAGATCCGGACCTGATCAACGCCGGCAAACAGACGATTACCGAATTGCCGACGACAAGCTATTTCGACAGCGCACAATCCTTTGGCATGATCCGCGGCGGTCACATCGACCTTTCGATCCTCGGTGCGATGCAGGTCGCCGAGAAAGGGGACCTCGCCAACTGGATGATCCCCGGTCGCATGGTGAAGGGAATGGGCGGTGCGATGGATCTCGTTGCCGGGGTCAAGCGCGTCATTGTGCTGATGGAGCATACCGCACGGGGCGAGCCGAAATTGTTGCGCCGCTGCACCTTACCGCTGACCGGCAAGGGCGTGGTCGACGCGGTCATCACCGACCTCGGCGTCTTCACGATCGGGGGGGGCGCAATGACCCTGACGGAACTTGCTCCCGGCGTATCGATCGACGAGATTCGGCGTCAGACCGAGGCCTCCTTCGGCATTCGCTCCGGCCTGGCCTGAACGGCAAAGAGCCGGCTGAGCCGGCTCTTTCGAAAAGGTCAGGTCAAGGTTCTTGCCTGCCGATCACTGAACGTGTCGAAATATATCCGATCTGTAACAATGGTGCAAGCGATAACCGCGGCAGGAGCGCGGTTAGCGTGCGGGTCCGGTAGGCTGCGAAGAATCGCTTTCGCATAAACCATCGGCCCGCCCGCGCTCCATCGACCGCCGAGGTGGTTTTTGTTACGCTCGCCTCGCTGCAGTGTCTCCGCCATCGATCAGGGGGTCGAAGGCTCCGCCGTGCCCGCACAGCCGCGTGATCTTCGCCTCGACTTTTTTCGTGGCCTTGCCCTGATCTTCATCTTCATCGATCATATTCCAGAGAACATCGCGAGTTACTTTACCCTTCAGGCGGTGCAGTTCTTTGATGCAGCTGAGGTCTTTATTTTCATCTCAGGTTACACTGCCGCCCTCGTCTATGGGCGCACGCTCGCCGCGCAGGGTGCTACTTACGCTACGGCGCAGGTTCTTCGCCGCGCTTGGCAGCTCTACGTCGCCCATATCTTCTTGTTTGTAATTTTTATCGCCGAAGTATCCTATGTAGCAACAACTTTCGAGAATCCAATGTACAATGACGAGATGCGGGTGGCCGATTTCCTTGACGAACCGCATATTGCCATCATCCAAGCGCTCCTCTTGCAGTTTCAGCCGACGTTTCTTGATATTTTACCGCTCTACATTTTGCTTTTGGCAGGTTTTCCGATAATGTTGATGGGTTTGCGTTTTTACCCCGTGATGGTCTTGCTCCTGTCGCTCTTCGTCTATGTCATCGTTCAGATCACCAACATAGCCGTTCCCGCCTATCCGGAGGGACATGTCTGGTATTTCAATCCGCTTGCCTGGCAGTTCCTGTTTGTGGCAGGTGCCGCTTTGGGGCTTGGCACGCTCAGAGCACGCTGGTTGCGCCCCCGCGGCATGCTTACGGCGATAGCGATCGGGATCGCCGGCGCGGGGCTCGTCGTCAAGCTGAGCTGGACGATCCACGGAATCTGGGATCCGTTTCCTGGGCTCTTTCTGAAGGAGTTGTGGCCCGTCAACAAGAATAATCTGTCGCCAATTCGACTCGCGCCGTTCTTCGCCACGGTGGCTTTGGTCGCGGCCTTCGTATCGCCGGTCGCAGGTTTCCTTGGCGCGCCGGCAGCCAAGCCTGTGATCCTTTGTGGCCAGCAGTCGCTAGAAGTCTTTTGCCTCGGCATTCTGCTCTCAGCGCTCGGTCATTTCGCCTTGACGGAGTATAATTCGAGCATCGGCGTTCAGCTTGCCATCAATGCCGCCGGCATTTTCGCATTGTGCATGACGGCAAAAATGATTGACTGGTATAAAACTATGGGTAGAGTTCCACCTACCGTATCTATGCCCGGCCCCGGCAAGGGAATTAGTCTGCGATGAGGCGTCGCTTAGCTCGCGGACGGCTGGGGCGGAGGTTTCATCTGATCGTAGGCGCGTTGGCGGTCGCGGCGATCGTGCCGCCTGCCTTTGGTGGGGTCGAGTGCAAAGTCCCGTCTGAGCTGATGCGGGTCGAGGACCCGCTGCCGCATATGAACGAGAGGCTTCGTGCAGGTGACCCGGTCAAAATTGTCGCGATCGGGGGAGCTTCCACGACCGGCGCGGCAGCGGGCTCCCCCGAGCTCGCCTATCCGCATCGCCTACAGGAAATCCTCAGCCGCTGGTACCCGAGCGTTCCGATCACCGTCGTCAACAAGGGGGTCCCCCGACAAACCGCACAGCAGATGCTGGAGCGGTTTCCGAGCGACGTGGTCGCCGAGGATCCGGTGTTGGTGATTTGGGAGACCGGCACCACCGACACCGTCCGGGGGGTCGAAATTGAGGACTTCGCAGCTACTCTCCAGAGCGGCATCGACGAACTCAAGGCGCGCAGTGTCGACATCATCCTTATCGATATGCAATTCTCGCGCAGCACGGTGACCGTCATCGACTTTGAGCGCTATTTGAACACGATTCATCGGGTCGGCGACGTGAACGACATATATGTGTTTCCGCGCTTCGAGATGATGCGCTACTGGAGCGAGCAGAACGTGTTCAATTTCGACGGAGTCAGCAAGGAGGAGCGAGCGAGCCTTGCGGCCAGCGTCTATGAGTGCATCGGCCGCAAGCTGGCTCAAGCCATCCGTACCGCGATCGAATGATCGGACGTCTCTCGCTCGTGCGGCTGGCCATCGGCTGCACCGCCGTTCTGGCCGTGAGCAGCGTGGCGCTGGCCGAGCCGCAGGGGAGCGTTAGCGTCCCGAACTGCGCCGCGCCATCGGCCCTGTCGATGATCGAGGCCGCGCTCGATCGAACCACGGTGCGTATCGACCAGGCAAAGCCGTTGACCATAGTCGCAATGGGCTCGTCCTCGACGCAAGGGGTCGGTGCTAGCACCCCTGAAGCGAGTTATCCCAGCCGCCTCGAAGCGGACCTGAGAGACCGCTTTCCAGACGTCGAGTTTCAGGTTCTGAACCGAGGAATTGGTGGCGAGGATGTCGGCGAAGAGGTGGCCCGTTTCGGCCGGGACGTTTTCGCCGTGCATCCCGATCTGGTGATCTGGCAGGTCGGTACCAATGCGGTCCTTCGGCGCGATGTACTCGTCGACGACAAACAATCGATCTCGCGCGGCGTCGCTTTGATCACGGCGCAAGGGATCGACCTGATCCTGATGGACCTGCAATATGCGCCCAGGGTTTTGGCCCGGCCCGCCTGGAGCGAGATGGAGCGAATCATCGGCGAAATTGCTCGGCGTGCACATATTGGGCTCTTTCGGCGCTTCGATATCATGCGCGAATGGGATCACACTCGCCCATTCGCTCCCGCCAGGATGATCGGCGCGGACGGGCTCCACATGACGGATGCGAGCTATGGCTGTCTCGCCAGCCAGTTGGCCCAGGCGCTGGCGTGGAACTGGTGGTCGCACGGAAAGTTCGCGAAATCGCTAAATCGCAGCCCCGACGCGGTGGCCGGGTTTGCCCCGGGTCAGAACACGCCTTCGGCGGGCGCTCCGTAAGCGCGCTGCCGCTCGCGCACAAATCCGGCCTGGCTGGGTCGAGTTCATAATCGGCAACCTGCCGGTTGTGAATTGGATCGCTATCCCGTCATGCGGCAGAACGCCGCGGCAATATTCCCTTGGGCGCGGCTGAAGCATGCCAGGGGGGCGGCCCCCGCTCCCAATCGACCGCATTAACGCATATTTTCATTGGGATTTTGTAAGATTTAATATATCATGATGCAAATGAACCGGACTACCACAATATGTTGTTGATTTGCGCAAAGATGGACGCATTCCCAAATTTCGCTTGGCACCAGCCCATTGTCTGCGGCGAGGAGACGCACATATCCGCACTCTCGCCACAAAGTGTTGTTATTGAATCACTGGTGGCGAGCGTCAGGTGATCGAGTGGAGTCGTCTGAGAGCTGGCTGCAGGTTTGGCAGGAGGCTTGCAGGAGCCGGGAAATCGCAGGTTGCCGTGCGCCGCCTGCTCCGGTAACAAGGATTTACCCTGGTTTACAAGAAATTACGAGATCTGACGAAACATGTGTTTGAGCTTGCCGTTCTCTCCTAGAGTAACGCGGGTTGAGCACGAGCAGCGGCTTGAGGTGAGACATGAGATTTGACGATGGGATCTTCGGGCTCTATTCTCGGTTGTACGAAAACCGACGGGAGGTCGAGTTCTCGCTTGAGGAATACCTAGGCAAATGCTCCGACGATCCGGCCTACTATGCCGGCGCCGCCGAGCGGATGTTGCGCGCGATCGGCGAGCCGGTGATGGTGGATACGAGCCAGGAGCCGCGGCTGGGCCGTATCTTCATGAATCGCACGATCAAGGTATACCCCGAGTTTTCTGATTTCTTTGGTATGGAGGAGACGATCGAGCGCATCGTCGGCTTCTTCCGGCACGCCGCACAAGGGCTCGAGGAGCGCAAACAGATCATCTATTTGCTGGGCCCGGTGGGCGGTGGCAAATCCTCGCTAGCCGAGCGCTTGAAGCAGCTGATGGAGAAGGAGCCGGTTTATGTGCTGAAGGCGGGCAACGAGATCAGCCCCGTCTTCGAGAGCCCTCTCGGCCTGTTCGATCCGATGACCCTCGGGCCCCAGCTCGAGAAAGCCTACGGGATCCCGATACGTCGTCTGACCGGCACGATCTCGCCTTGGGCGGTCAAACGTCTCGATGAATTTGGCGGCGATATTACGAAGTTCACGGTTGTCCGCCTGCAGCCTTCGCGGCTGAAGCAGATTTGCGTCGCCAAGACCGAACCCGGCGACGAGAACAACCAGGATGTTTCGAGCCTCGTCGGCAAAGTCGACATTCGCAAGCTCGAGTTTTTCAGCCAGAACGATCCCGACGCCTATTCCTATTCGGGTGGCCTGAACCGCACCACCCAGGGCCTGATGGAATTCGTCGAGATGTTCAAAGCGCCGATCAAGATGCTGCACCCGCTGCTGACCTCGACGCAGGAAGGGAATTACGTCGGGTCGGAGAACATCGGTGGCATCCCCTATCAAGGAATCGTTCTGGCGCATTCCAACGAGGCCGAGTGGCAAACTTTTAAGAACAACCGAAATAACGAGGCTTTCATCGACCGGATTTCCGTCATAAAAGTGCCATATTGCCTGCGTGCTACCGAAGAGCGGAAGATATATGAAAAACTATTACAAAACAGCGAATTGGCAAATGCGGCCTGTGCACCATCAACATTGGATATTCTGGCACGTTTTAGCACCCTATCTCGCCTGAAGCCGCATGAGAATTCAAACTTGTATTCTAAGATGCGGGTCTATGATGGTGAAAGCTTGAAGGATACCGATCCGCGCGCCAAGTCTGTGCAGGAATATCGGGACGCGGCCGGGGTCGACGAGGGAATGGACGGCATCTCAACCCGCTTTGCCTTCAAGGTGTTGTCGAGCACCTTCAATTTCGATACCCAGGAGGTAGCAGCTGACCCCGTCCACCTGATGTACGTGCTCGAGCAGGCGATCTGGCGCGAACAATTCCCTGACGACGCCGAAAAGAAATACCTCAACTTCATCAAAGCCGAACTTGCGCCGCGCTACGCCGAGTTCATCGGGCACGAAATCCAGAAGGCCTACCTCGAATCATATTCCGATTACGGGCAGAACCTGTTCGACCGCTATGTCGCCTATGCCGACGCCTGGATCGAGGACTCCGACTACAAGGATCCAGACACCGGGCAACTGATGAACCGCGAGCTCCTGAACCAGGAGCTGTCCAAGATCGAGAAGCCTGCAGGGATCGCCAACCCGAAGGATTTCCGCAACGAAGTCGTCAAATTCGCCTTGCGGGCGCGCGCCGCCAATGCTGGGAATAATCCATCCTGGACCTCGTATGAGAAATTGCGCGAGGTTATCGAGCGGCGCATGTTCTCGCAGGTCGAGGATCTGTTGCCGGTCATCAGCTTTGGCTCGAAGAGGGATTCAGAGACAGAAAGGAAGCATGCCGATTTTCTGGAGCGCATGGTATCGCGCGGCTATACCGAGCGACAGGTTCGCCGCCTCGTTGAGTGGTATATGAGGGTAAATAAGGCCGGGTAGGCTGGGAAGGCGCCTATTCGGCCTGGAGGATAAGCGATGAACATCGTTGACCGCCGACCCAACCCCAAGGGCAAGAGCCTCAGCAATCGGCAGCGCTTCCTCGGACGGGCCCGGGCAGAGGTCAAATCGGCGGTACAGGATGCGCTGCGCAAGCGCAAGGTTGCCGATGTTGGCCAAGGCGAGAAGGTAGCGATCCCGACCCGCGGGATCACCGAGCCGGTCTTTCACCATAGCCGGCGCACCGGCCGCACCGAACACGTCGTCCCCGGCAACAAGGAATATCTCAGAGGCGACGAGATCCCGCGGCCGACGGGCGGCGAAGGCCGTGGTGGGTCGCAAGGCAGCCCGGATGGCTCCGGGGAGGACGCGTTTGAGTTCACGCTGTCCAAGGAAGAGTTCTTGGACATGTTCTTCGAGGACCTGGAACTCCCCGACCTCGTGAAGAAGAGCCTCAAAGAGACCTTCGCGGTCGATCTGCAGCGCGCCGGATACACGGTTACCGGGAGCCCCGCCAACCTCAGCATTCGCCGCACTATGCGCAACAGCATGGCCCGGCGCATTTCGCTAAGGCGGCCCAAGCAATGGGAGCTGGATGCGGTCCGCGAGGCGATCGAGAACGCCCGCGCGCGCGGCGCCGAGGCCGAAGCCGAAAGGCTCACCCGCGAGCTTGAGCGGCTCGAGCATCGTAGCAAGATAATTCCCTATATCGACCCGCTCGACGTCCGCTACAACCGATTCGAGCGCGTACCTCGCCCGAATACCGAAGCAGTGATGTTCTGCCTGATGGACGTATCGGGATCGATGACCGAGGCGATGAAGGATCTTGCCAAGCGGTTCTTTATGCTTTTGCACGTGTTTCTGATCCGGCGCTATCGGCACGTCGACATCGTCTTCATCCGTCACACGAGCACCGCGGAGGAGGTGGACGAGGAGACCTTTTTCTACAGCCGCGAAACCGGCGGTACGGTGGTTTCGACCGCGCTTGAGAAGATGTTGGAGATCGCGCGGGCGCGCTACTCCACCGATCGCTGGAACATCTACGCAGCGCAGGCCTCGGACGGCGACAATTATGGAGCCGACAGCGGCCGCTGCGTGGCGCTGCTGGGTGGAGAGGTGCTCCCACTCTGCCAATACTTTGCCTATGTCGAGGTCGGCGACGGCATGGGGGGGAGTCTCACCGGCCTGTCGCGTGACAGCGATCTATGGCGAGCCTACAGCGAGGTAGCACCCGCAAACCCGCACTTCGCGATGCGCCGGGTCGGGGACCCGTCGCAGATCTTTTCGGTGTTCCACGAGTTATTTGCGAAAGGGGGCGTCCGTGCCTGACACACGCTTGGCGGAGGCGGTCCGGCTCGAGGCCTCATCCCCGCTCTTCACCGGCCCTAATTGGGATTTCACGGCGCTGCGCCAAGTCTATGACGCGATCGAGCGGATCGCGGTGGACGAGCTCGGCCTTGACGTCTATCCGGTCCAGATCGAGGTCATCACTTCCGAGCAGATGCTCGACGCCTACGCCTCGGTAGGCCTGCCGCTGATGTATCGTCACTGGAGTTTCGGGAAGCGTTTTGCTTTTCACGAAACTCTTTACCGTAAAGGTCTACAGGGACTTGCCTACGAGATAGTGATCAATTCCAACCCCTGCATCTGCTATATCATGGAAGAAAACTCCATGACGATGCAAACGTTGGTCATGGCCCATGCGGCCTTCGGCCATAATCATTTCTTCAAGAACAATTACTTGTTCCGGCAGTGGACCGACGCCAACGGCATTCTCGATTACCTGAGCTTTGCCCGCGATTATGTTGCGAAGTGTGAAGAGCGGCACGGGATCGAGGCGGTCGAACGCGTCCTCGATGCCGCTCATGCGCTGAAGGACCACGGGGTCAACCGCTACGCTCATCGCGCCAAGCCCAACCTCGCCGAGGAACAGCGCCGAGCTGAGGAGTGGCGGGCGCATTCCGAGGCGACCTACAACGATTTGTGGCGTACCGTACCCGGCGCTGGAAAGGACAAGGAGGATCCCGACGCGGCCGAGGCCCGCCTGCAGGAGATCAAACGAGACCTCGGCCTGCCCGAGGAGAACCTCTTGTATCTGATCGAAAAGCGAGCGCCGCGACTTGAGGACTGGCAACGCGAGTTGGTCCGCATCGTCAGGCTAATCGCGCAATATTTTTATCCTCAAAAGCAGCTCCAACTGATGAACGAAGGATGCGCCACGTTCGTCCATTACGAGATTATGCGACGGCTTCACGACAAAGGCTTGATTACCGAAGGGTCGATGCTGGAGTTTCTGCATTCGCACTCGAGCGTCGTCTTCCAACCGGATTTCGACGATCCGCGGTTCAGCGGCTTCAACCCTTACGCGCTCGGCTTCGCGATGATGAGCGATATCCATCGTATCTGCGAAAACCCGACCGACGAGGATCGAGTGTGGTTTCCTGAGATCGCCGGCGCAGGAGACGGCTACGGTGTCTTGCGTAACGCCTGGGCAAACTACCGCGATGAGAGTTTCGTTCTACAATTTCTGAGCCCGGCAATCATTCGGCGCTTCCGCCTGTTTCAAGTTTCCGACGACAGCACTAAGCCCGCTCTGCGGGTCGAGGCCATTCATGACGATGTCGGATACCGCAAAATCCGCAGTGCGTTGTCCCGCCAATACGATCTGTCTCGGCGCGAGCCGGACGTCCAAGTCGTCGATGTGGATCTCAGAGGCGACCGCTGCCTAATCCTTGCGCATTATGTCCATAATGGCGTCTTGCTCGAGGAAAAGAACAGCCGCGCTGTGCTGCGCCATGCGGCGACGCTGTGGGGGTATTCCGTCAAGCTGCTGGAGATCGATGCCGCCACTGACAAGACGCTCAAGACTTACGAGGTCGCGGCACCCGGCTAATCGGCGGGTGCCGCGTTACGCGGTTCGGAGGTAGCGGTTCCGGAACCAATGCCTCCGTCCCATGATCGTCCTCGGAATTGAAACCAGCTGCGACGAGACCGCCGCCGCGGTGGTTACCGAGACCCCGCCCGGTCCACGGATCCGATCGAATCTAGTCCAGACCCAGCTCGGTGCGCACGCGCCCTTTGGTGGGGTAGTTCCTGAGATCGCCGCGCGAGAACACCTCGACCACCTTGACGCGGTCATTACCCGTGCCCTCGCGGAGGCCGATGTCACGATTGCTGACATCGACGGTGTGGCTGCTGCCGCCGGCCCCGGTCTGATCGGCGGGCTGATCGTCGGCACGATGACCGCGAAGGGGATCGCCTGGGCTGCCAACAAGCCATTTGTTGCGGTTAATCATCTCGAAGCCCACGCTCTGACCGCCCGATTGACCGATGATGTCACATTTCCCTATCTACTCCTGCTGGTTTCGGGAGGACATTGTCAGCTTTTGTCATGTATCGGCGTCGGGCGGTATATCTGCCTCGGTACGACGCTCGATGACGCGGCGGGGGAGGCGTTTGACAAGACGGCCAAACAGATCGGTCTCGATTATCCCGGTGGACCGGCAATCGAGCGCGCGGCAGCCGAGGGAAATCCCCGCCGATTTAACTTGCCACGCCCGCTCAAAGGTAGGCCGGGTTATGATTTCTCGTTTTCCGGATTGAAGACCGCGGTGCGTCAACTCACCGCGGCACGTGGCCTGCTCGATTCCCGCGACAGGGCCGATCTCGCCGCGTCGATCGAAGACGCCATATGCGATGCGCTCGCTGATCGGACGGCAAACGCCATCGCCTGGTTCCGCCGCCATCATCCGGAGGGAGAGAGCCTGGTCGCAGCAGGCGGCGTCGCGGCAAATGCGCGATTGCGTCGCTGTCTGGCGGCCCTCGCCGAGACCGCGGGCCTGCGCTTCGTTGCGCCGCCGCCGGCACTGTGCACCGACAACGCCGCGATGGTCGCCTGGGCAGGGTTCGAGCGGCTTCGCCTGGGCTTGATCGACGGGCTGGATGCGGCACTCCGTCCGCGTTGGCCGCTCGACGCGGCTGCGCGCCAGCGGCCCGGGGGACGAGGCTGATGCGGTGAGGCGGCTGGCGATCATCGGTGGCGGTGCCTGGGGGACTGCACTCAGCATTGTGGCCCTCCGCGCGGGTTCAATGCCAGTGCTCTGGGCCCGCGATCGCAATGTCGTTGCGGCAATCAACGAGCGGCATGAAAACTCATTCCTCTTGCCCGGAGTCCCGCTCGACCCCGCCATCGTCGCGACGAGCGACATCGATAGAGCGACGGATCGCGCTGAAGCGGCGCTTCTCGTTGTACCGGCTCAGTTCCTGCGAGGCGTGATCGAGACGCTTCGGCCGAGCTTGCCGACGGGATTTCCGGTGCTGCATTGCGCTAAGGGGCTCGAAGCCGGCTCGCTCGAGACCATGTCGGAAATCTCCGCCGAACTCCTGCCGAATTCTCCCTGCGCGGTGCTCTCCGGGCCGACTTTCGCCGCCGAAGTCGCACGCGACCTGCCGACGGCCGTAACGATTGCTAGCCGCGACGCTGCGCTCGGCCGCGCTTTTGTGACGGCGCTCGGCAGCAGTCGGTTCCGACCCTATCTCTCGGACGACCCGACGGGTGCGGAAATGGGCGGCGCAGTCAAGAACGTGCTGGCAATCGCGTGTGGGATCGTCCTAGGCCGTGGATTGGGTGAGAATGCCCGCGCCTCGCTGATAACCCGCGGCCTCGCCGAGATGATACGGCTGGGACGCGCCAAGGGTGGGCGCCTCGAGACCTTCGGAGGACTCTCCGGGCTAGGGGATCTCGTGCTGACGTGCAGCACCGCCCAATCGCGCAATTATGCGCTCGGGCTGGCCCTCGGTCGCGGGAACGACCTCGGCGTGGCGCTTGCCGGCAGTCGGTCGGTGGTCGAGGGCGTGGCCACCGCCGTCGCCGTCGCGGGATTGGCTAGACGTCTCGGCATTGAGATGCCGATCAGCGAAGCCGTCGAGGCGGTGCTACACCGCGGTGCGGCGATAGATGCGATGATCGATGACTTGCTGCGCCGGCCCTATCGGAGCGAGTAGCCGGTTCTACCGCAGGCGTTGAGCAGCGTTTCCGGCACATGATGGAAAAGACTTTTGCGCGGCGGCAGAAAGCCAATATCATTGGTCGGCAAGCAGCGACATCGCTTCGGGCCGACATGAGCGAGAACGGAAAGCACGGCGAGGAGGGGCCGGGTACCGGCGTCGTCGTCAAGGCGAAGCCAAAGACGAAGAAGCCCTCCATGTACAAGGTATTAATGTTGAACGACGACTACACCCCAATGGAATTTGTCGTTCACATCCTCGAGCGGTTTTTCAACAAGAATCGTCAGGAGGCGACTCGCATCATGCTGCACGTGCATCGCCGGGGCGTCGGGATTTGCGGCGTCTATACGTACGAAGTTGCAGAGACCAAGGTAACCCAGGTCATGGATTTCGCCCGACAGCACCAGCATCCACTGCAGTGCACCCTGGAAAAGGATTAGCCCTCGAGCGATCTCCGCCGGGGCCGGGAAGGAAGGATAGGCGGGCGTGTTGTCACGCAATCTCGAAAAGTCGCTGCATCGGGCTCTCGCTTACGCCAACGAGCGCCGGCACGAGTATGCCACGCTCGAACATCTGCTCCTCGCGCTGACCGAAGATCAGGACGCGGTCGCGGTGCTGCGCGGCTGCGGCGTCGATCTCGATCGGCTGCGTCGCGAAGTTTTGAATTATGTCGATAGCGAGCTTGCCAACCTTGTCGCAGCCCACAACGATGACGCTAAGCCGACGGCGAGCTTTCAGCGCGTATTGCAGCGCGCTGCGATCCATGTTCAATCCTCGGGCCGCGAGGAGGTAACCGGGGCTAACGTCCTCGTCGCGATGTTCGCGGAGCGCGAAAGCCACGCAGTATATTTCTTGCAAGAACAGGACATGACCCGGTTCGACGCGGTTAACTACATTTCCCATGGCATCGCCAAAGCCCCGGGACGCTCGGAAACCCGGCGCGTACAAGGAGCCGAGGAAGACGACCGCGGCGAAAAGTCACAGAAACGCAATCATGACGCCCTCGATGCCTATTGCGTCAATCTCAACAAGAAAGCCAAAGGCGGCAGGATCGATCCGCTGATTGGGCGCGAAGCTGAAGTCGAGCGCACGATCCAGATCCTGTGCCGGCGGGCCAAAAACAATCCGCTCTACGTCGGCGAGCCCGGTGTCGGGAAGACGGCGATCGCCGAGGGGCTGGCGCGCCGTATCGTCCAGCGTGAAGTGCCGGAGGTGCTGCTGAGCGCGACGATCTACGCGCTCGATATGGGGGCTCTCCTCGCCGGCACGCGCTACCGCGGCGATTTCGAGGAGCGGCTCAAGGCGGTGCTGGCGGAGCTCGAGGCGCAGCCGGGCGCTATCCTGTTCATCGACGAGATCCACACGGTCATCGGCGCTGGCGCGACGAGCGGCGGAGCCATGGACGCGTCGAACTTGCTGAAGCCGGCGCTCGCCGGCGGTGTGATCCGCTGCATTGGTTCGACCACCTACAAGGAGTATCGCAACTATTTCGAAAAGGACCGTGCGCTCGTTCGGAGATTTCAAAAGATTGATGTAAACGAA
>Ga0210408_10004043_pt1 | contig 13234 bp, 10 predicted proteins | sample IncBWH4MmetaG_FD_155471 | JGI IMG/M metagenome (GOLD analysis project Ga0210408, IMG submission 155471) | Forest soil microbial communities from Barre Woods Harvard Forest LTER site, Petersham, Massachusetts, United States - Inc-BW-H-4-M | ecosystem: Environmental > Terrestrial > Soil >...
ATGATGGCTTCGCCGTAGCCCGTGCAGGAAACCCCTCCGGCTTCCGCATCCGCGTAGCAACCACAACCAATCAGCGGAGAATCGCCGACGCGGCCCGGGAGTTTGCAGCAAGTGCCCCCGGTGGAAGTAGCGGCAAAGAGGTGGCCGTGCGAATCCAGCGCCACCGCGCCAACCGTCCCTTGTTCGTGGCCCCTGTGGTGTTCGGCGGCGTGCTTATCCTGTTTGCATTGCGACCAGGCTTCGCGCTCGGCCGGGCTGATCAAGTCCTCGGGATCACAGAGTGCCATCCCGTGTTGCGCCGCGAACCGCTCCGCGCCTTGCGCCACCAGCATCATGTGATTCGAGTGCTCCATGATCTTGCGCGCCAACCGGATAGGATTCTTGATGCGTTGCAAGCCCGCAGCAGCTCCGGCGCGCAGCGTCGTGGCATTCATCACGATGGCGTCGCATTCCACGCGCCCATCCAGATTCAAATGCGACCCGAATCCGGCATCAAACACCGGATCATCCTCAAGCACGATAATGGCGGCTTCCACCGCGTCCAGCGCCGATCCGCCGCCCGCCAGAATGGCCCAGCCCGCCCCCAGCGCCCGGCGGCAGCCGGCGTGGCACGCGTCGACCGCTTCATCAGGAATATCCCAGGCGCCGCCATGCACGATAAGCGAAGGTTTCATCAGGACGAATGAGAATCGCAAAAGAAGGCCAAAGAGTCAAAGCGACGGACTGGTTTTGTCGTTCGCGCCGAACTCTATCGGCAGAATCGCAAGACGGTTCACCAGCCGGGAGGACTCTGGGCTGTGCCAAGTTCTCGAAGAGGTCCTTCCTCGCCCACTTCAGCTCCTCAGGATTCGCATGCTTCATCGGATGCTCAGCTAACATAGGTCCCCCACCCCCCGGGGTTTTGTAAGTGTTGCGGATAAAGGGGTTACCGGCGCGAAGTCTGTAAGTGTTGCATCTAGAGGACTTGCGGGCAGACGATTCCGGCCAAAACACGGCCATGGTTGACTCAGGGTTTGCAAGTACAAACCCTAAAACCCGACGCGGAGATCGGCTGTAAGTGTTGCGGATAAAGGACTTAGCGAGACGTGATCCGTGGAGTGTGTTCCGTGATCCGTGAAGAGAGCAAGATCGACGGAATTTGAAAAACGCGGTGGGTGACACCCGCCGTTTTTGCAAAGAGTGGGCAAGCGACTGAAAAGTAAGGGGATGCGCTCCGCTCTTTTGCAGCGCAGTGCAAAAAGTGCACCCTTCGAGGCTCAGGGCAAGGAAGAGCGAGGAGTTAAGGATGGAGTGTGGGGGGGTTAGAAGTACAACCGAGCAGCGGGACATAAAGAACGTGCGGGCAGGAATCAAGCCCTGCCTGTGATGATAACGCATTATATCACATTTTCGAGATTTGTCAAGTGGTATATGGTAAGTGGCTTGTCTTCTGAGAGATAGGGGAATAGGGGGCGGCGGGGTGAGCAGGGAGGGCCGAAAAGAGTCTCCGCATGCGCTGGTGGGTCGTCGCACCCGGGTTACAGGTCATCGGTGCGCAGAGTCGGGAACCAAATGGGTGCGGGGCGGTGGGCAGTCCACTCGGTGGTGCTAGAGATCCTGAGATTGAAGTATCGTTAGAGTATGGTGGACTACTGTGGACAATCTCAGCAAGAAAGTCCGGACAAAGATAATGCGGGCCATAAAGTGCAGCGATACAAAGCCCGAACTTTGCGTCAGGCGCGCGGTCTATTCCCTGGGCTATCGCTATCGGATCGCCGATGCTCGTCTACCGGGCAGGCCAGACTTGGTTTTTCGTTCCAGGCGGAAGGTCATATTCGTGCACGGATGCTTTTGGCATCTCCACAGGGGTTGTCCTCTATCCCACATCCCCCAATACCCCTACTGGCGGAAAAAGCTGAAGCGAAACGCGAAGAGGGACAGAGAAAACGTGCAGGCGCTCAAACGTTCCGGATGGAAGAGCCTGGTATTGTGGGAATGCGAGCTTGCTCGCGTCGACCGAATACGCACCAGGATTGCGTCGTTCTTAGGCCCCGCTTCCAGATAGGTCCCCGGCGCTTCTTACGTTGCATCGTATACCTTTGCGCACGTTGACCTGGCGCGAGCTAGCCGTCGTAGGCATACTGATGGTCGGAAGGCTAGTCGTCAACCGACGCTCTAATGCACTATTCCAGAAAAGCGAAAGTCGTATTTGGGGACGTTTTCGCCGGTTGCGGGGCGCTTTCGCTTGGGCTGATGCAAGCAGGGTTGCAAGGACAATTTGCGATTGAGAAGGACAAATTTGCGTTCAAAACTCTCCGCGCGAATCTTCTTTCAAGAGACTCGCAGCTCAAATTCACGTGGCCCCGTTGGCTGCCAAAAGAGCCTCTTGCGATTGGAACTCTGCTTCGTAACTACAAAAAAGAACTCGAGTCGCTCGAAAGTACGATAGACCTCCTGGTTGGTGGTCCCCCGTGTCAGGGTTTCTCCAGTGCCGGGCGCCGCAAACACGACGATCCCCGGAATAGACTTTTTGCCTCGTACCTGCGGATTGTCGATATTCTCCGGCCGAGAGCGGTGCTGATCGAGAATGTGCGGGGCTTCACTCAGGATTTCAACGCAGACTCCGGAGTTAGAAACTATTCGCGTAAGCTTCGTGAGAAGCTGGCTGCCAGATATGACGTATTTGAAGAGCTCGTTGACGTATCTCAGTTCGGAGTGCCGCAGCTTCGCACTCGGTACTTCCTTCTGGCCCTAGAATCGGGCATATGCGTTGGCAACCCGTTCGACCTACTAAGGGACCGCTTGCCGTCCTTCCTCCGTTCGATGCGCCTGAAGGCCCCAGTGAGTTCATGGGCAGCAATCTCAGATCTGGAAGTTTCGCGCGGCGGGAAACAGCCCTCCACCGAAACTCCGGGATTCCAGGAAATTAGGTACACAGGCCCTCTAAGCCATTTTCAAAAGCTCATGAACACGGCGGCGGCGGAGTTGACCGACCTTCGGTTGGCGCGCCATTCGGACGAAATCGCAAATCGGTTTCAAGAAATTATTGAGTTAAGTCATGCGGAAGGACGTCTAAACACGACCATTAGTGCGCAAACTCGGGCGCGCTTTGGATTACGTAAGATGGCGCTGAGGGTTTTGGATCCCGACCGTCCGTCTCCCACAATAACGAGTATGCCCGACGATCTTCTCCACTATCGCGAACCAAGAACGCTGACCGTCAGAGAGAACGCCCGCTTGCAGAGCTTCCCGGATTGGTTTTCATTCAAAGGAAAATACACTACGGGTGGACATCTCCGGAGAAGCGAAGTCCCTCGTTTCACGCAGGTGGCCAACGCCGTGCCGCCGCTTGTTGCGAGGGCTATCGGAGAAATGCTGAATGAGCTACTTGCTGGGCCTAGGCGACGGTCCAGGGAACGTAGCGTCCCCTTATGCTCGCAGGGCACCCAACAAGCTTGTGAAGTCCTCGCGTAGGCCCAGTATTAACCGGCGAAGGTCGCGCATTTCCTCAAGGCTCACTTCCTTGCCTTCGCTGTCTGCAACAGCTTTTGGCTTTCCCGCAGGCTCCAATACTAGATGGCCGAGGCGATTCCGTGGCGTCACGACCTTTTCAACATAAGTAACCACGGCGTCCCGAGCTTTGGCGTGATGCTTGAGGCTCTCAGCATCCAAAGCCCGGATGAGAGTCTTTAGCCGATCATTGGCGCTGAAGATCACGGTTGATTTCAATATGGCCGCAATTGTTCCCTTTTTTCGTACACTCCCAGCATCGTCCGCCCAGTTCGCGAGTTTTTTGTCGATATGAGCGAGGGCTTGCTCGACCATGGCTTTTTGACTCGCTCCGTCGAGCTTGCCGTGTATTGTGAGCAGACATTCAGAAACCATCTGGTCAATATCGCTTGTTGCTCCCATCACTATCCCGCGCGTGTGATCAAGGTCCAGAACCTTCTTCATGAGAGATTCGAATACGTTGATTACTTCCTCAACCAACTCTCCTCGGTCCACACAGAAAACGCCTTCGATGCCATTGTCAAATGCTGCCTTTCTAAGTGTCCCGACGGGGGTCTGAGCAGAATAAAAAATAATATCCTTAAAAGGGACGGTTTCTCGGATTGCGGCAATGGCATCCTGGCCGTGGGCGCCGCTGCCAAGGTCCCAATCAACAAGAACCAAGTCAATTTCATCGCTAAAAACGCTGTCTGCAATCAACTTGCGAACATCATCCATGGATTGGCACGGGCTAGGATTAAATTTGAAGCCCTCCTCCTCCATCCGTCTCGCTATGGGAATGGTTTGGGCTGCAACGCTGGCTGGCTGGTCGTCGACCCATAAAGCGTTAAAATTAAGTCTCACTTGGCTTTGCCTCCGAAGGCTACCTTGATCAGGAAGCAAGCTCCTTTTCCTCCCGTGTCCCCCTCCAGCTCGATTGTTCCTCCTATTTCACCAAGGACTTGACGGATGTGGTAGAGCCCTAGCCCTGAACCTTGCGTGGTTGTGTAGCCCATCTCGAATATTCGTTTTCTGTCAGTGCCGCCCGCAATGCCCCGGCCATTGTCCTTAGCCCGGATCAGCAGTCCATTCTTTTCGAGCAATGACAGTTCAAACTTTATCCACGTCGCTTTGGCTTTCTTGGCATTGCTGATCAAGTTGTCCACGACAATCGATGCATCGATCGGGTTGAATCGTAGCTTGAATCCTGGGTGGGTGTTTTCAACCTGGATACGCAGGCGCGCGCTTCCAGTTGTCCGCGCAATTTGCTCAATGTAGTCGGTAACGAAGGCTGCCAGGTCTGTCTCGATCTTTCCTGATTCCAGTTTGAAATTGGCCTTGGCGGCGAATCTGGTGATGGCAAGAACCTTATGGTTGAGGAACGCCATCTGCTCAAGTGCCTTCAGCATATCGTCTCGCGAAACGACCTTTTTGCCTTCAGTTTCCAACAACAAATTCTCGATCTGCTGTGCAATGTCCACAGCGTAGATCGTAACTTGATGATGCAAGTTCAGTATTGTCGCAGTGTCTAGACTCACTATCGACTCAAGAAAATGCGACCTCCTCCGCTCTGTATCCGCCTCAGCCTTGGCCTGCTCCGCCTCCGTTTCTGCACTTTCCGCTCTTTCAGTCGCAGCCTCGGCAGCTGCACGCTCGCGGTCTGCGGCTTCGCGTGCGTCCGCCTCCGATTTTTTGAGTTGCTCAAATCGCTTCTCGGCGATGGCCAACTTGGCGAGAAATGCCTTGTCCTTGGTTTTTTCCGCGATGGACCGGAGACTCACCAGTGAAGCCTCGAATTCACCGGACCGCTCGTTGAGAAGGCTCACAAGCCGTTTGTTGTAGTCAAGAAGCTCGACCTCGTCATTGTCAACGAGGTTTGCCACGGCCGCAGAAACACGGGCACGACCCGGATCTGTCAGCAGGCGCGAGAGATCTTCGGTGTTAGCCTCTCCTTTGTCTGGCCATGAAACTGGTACGACATACTTCTCCAGTCGTTTGAGGCAATGATCCATTACCGCCTGGCGTAGTTGCTTGACCGCTGGCGTTTCGATCAATCCTTGGTTGCGGCTCGACGCCTCTTGGAAATGCTCATCTGGACCGCTCACATCTAAGCGCCCAATGATCTCGCGCGTACCAAGGAAGCGCGCATATCCTTGCTGTTTCCGGCGGTCAAAGCCAAACCAATCGTCGCCATCATTGCCTATTGGATAGACGCGAAATCCGTTCCGGAACAGAAACACCGAGCCGAACTGGACAGAGGGCAGGCCTACCCTTCGAGCGAAGGTGATCTTGGCGGACTGGTTCAAATAATAAATCTCGCACTTGAAGCCGGACTGATCCAACTGCTTGTATGGATTCGGCTCTTTTATTTTGTAGATTAGTTCCCCGCGATCCGTAAGCGTCGTGTGTATATTGCTCTCTGCAATCGAGACCTGAATGAACGTCGTTTTGTGGCGGAGTGTCGAAAAAATGAAATTTCCAACCCTGCCATTCACGATGTCTTTGGCAAGTGGATCCCCACCGTTCTTGCTAGCCTTCTTGGCAATCTCCTTGTCTCCAGCCACCTCCGCAGGCGCTACTATGAGAATGCGGAAGCCGTCACCTTTATCCCCAAATGGATTTATGAGTTTTGCCAAGGAGGACTTAAGGGCCAGGAGTCGCGCTCGGTCCCAACTGCGCCTTAACTTCCGTATCTCGATCACCGTCCCATGCTTAAGGCTCGCGCCGAATTTCCTGAGATAGTCTGGAAGCCGGAAGGCCTTGGTTTCGGAATACGTTACCGGCACTCTTTCGAAGTGCTCCCTGTCGCTCTTCTCGAAACGCTGCCAGTCAATTGCCAGGTTATGGACGGCCCTTGATTTCCCCTGTTTCGGGCGGGTCTGAAGAATTATTTCGTACCCAAGGCGATCAGACGAAAAACGGCCTATGCCTTTGCTTCCTGCGAAGTGTCGGCGCGCCGCAACATTTCGAAAGTCTTCGTCTGAATTACCTTCTCGCCTTGATGAATAGGCGACGAACAACCATTTGTTTTTTAGATCCTCGTAGGTCATGCCGGATCCATTGTCGGCCACCACGACGTCACCTTCGCCGAAGTAGAGGTGGACCGTACCAGCGCCAGCGTCAAATGAATTCTTCACAAGCTCAAAGATTGCGACCTCATCGTCGGTGATCAGCTGGCGGCCTAGGACTCTCTTTAGGCCCGTACTGACATCAAAGTGCAGTTTCGTGGTCCCGCTGACATTCGTTTCTCTTGGGGTCGCAGAAGGCGTCGTGTTTCCACTGGATTTGATTTCACGCTTCTTGGTACGCGCCATGCCGTGATGGTCTCCGAGAGATTGAAGGGATTGGGTGCAGGGCGATAATCTTTTACCGTTGATTACTTGTCAAGGAACGGACGGCGGGGAGCCGGCTGGAAGCCCTTCATGATTCAGGGCAAGCCGGAGTTACGGGGAGAAGAGCAGGGCGCGAGGAGAAGAGGGCGCGAAGTATCGTGCCCGGACACGGGAGATCGGTGGGCGCGTGCGAAGAGGGGGATGGCGGCGTAAAGCCGCCCCTACAAGGGCGGCGGAAGGATAGGGACGAAGAGGGCACGGCAATGCCGTGCCCGTACACGGGGAATTCGGCGGGGCGGTTAGGAAAAGGCGGATGGCCAGACAAAGAAGGAAAAAGCAGATCCCTCACCGACGTTGGCTTGATGCGTGGCTGGGTTCGACCTGGGAGTCGGATCGATTTGTGTTGAGGGGCGGTTCGGGATCACAGTTCGGAAGCCGGACGACGGAGGGAAAGGCGACAAACCAAAGTCAAAGGAAAGATGGCGGCATAAAGCCGCCCCTACAAAGGCGGAACGGTAAGCGGCAAACCAAAGTCAAAGGAAAGATGGCGACGTAAAGTCGCCCCTACAAAGGCGGAACGGCAAGCGGCAAACCAAAGTCAAAGGAAAGATGGCGGCGTAAAGCCGCCCCTACAGCAAGCGAAAGGGAGAGGGTTAGACGAAGAAGTCCAGGAGGACTAGGGCGGAGCCTAGGAAGAGCAGGAAGCTGGCGAGCTGGATGCGGTTGCGGGGGAAGCGGGCGATGGAACGGAGCACGGCGGCGGGAATGACTTTGAGGCGGGATTCGGAGCGGATGCCGTAAAACGGGCCGATGGCGGTGTAGCGGGAAAAGCTGCGGCGGAAATCGCCGACTTCGTCGAGCACCCAGACGAACACTTCGCCGCGGCTGCGCCACATGAGCGCAACGCCGAGCAGAACGACGACGTAACCCAGCAACGTGAGTAGCCCGAGCTCCGGGCCGGTTCCCCAGTGCGACATAAGACCTCACAGAGCCGAAGCTCTGGCAACTTGGACGGACGAGCGAGCGGGGACGTTACTCGTCCTGGAGATGAAAATTTACTCGTCGTCGTGAATGGTGACCAGCTTGACGACTTCGAACTCTTTTTTGCCGGCGGGGGTGGCTACTTCGATTTCGTCGCCGACTTTGCGGTTGAGCAAGGCTTTGCCGATGGGCGAGGTGGTGGAGATATGGCCCTTTTCGGCGTCAGCTTCTTCGGTGGAGACCAGTTTGTACTCGATTTTCACCTCTTTGTGAACATCGAGGACCAGAATGCGCGAGCCGTAACCCGAGCGGTCCTTGGGAATATTGCTGAGATTGAGCATGCCCAGATCGCCCATGCGCCGCTTGAGCTGGGCGATGCGCGCGTTGACGAAACCCTGGCGCTCTTTGGCGTATTTGTACTCGGCGTTTTCGGATAGATCGCCGTGCGCGCGGGCCACCGCGATTTCCTTGGGGAGATCGATGTTGAGCTCGTGCTCGAGGGTGCTGATTTCATCGAGGAGCTTTTGCTTGACCTTCTGAAGTGGGTCGGACATGGGTTGCGCGAATTTCCTGCCAAAAAATGGATGCGAAGCCCGATACGCCGGAAAAGCGCCGGACCCCGCATGGCAATATTATAGATGGGAGGCTTTTGCCTGGACAAGTGACGATTGGGGAGAGCCGGTGCGCTGCCGGAAAGCTGTAGGGTTGGGCTAACGAACCTTTACCGTTACGGACTGCGATTGGGAATGGCCGGCGCCATCGTCGATGGCGAGGGTGTAGGTGGTGTCTTTTTTGGGGGCGACGTCGACGCAATTGCTGTGCGAGGGCCAGACCGGGCTGGTCTGCGGCTCGAGAGTGACATTCTTGGCGTTGGCCACGCCGTAGCAAAGCTTGGTGGATTGGCCGCGGCGGATTGCGGCGGGACTGGCGTAAAACATCTGGATGGCCAGGTCCTTGCCGCCGAGTTGTTCGATGGCGATGCGATCCTGTTCGCGCTGCTTTTCGGTGCGCTCGACGGTGGCACGCCGCTCGAGAGAGCGATTCTCGTGCCAGCGGGAGAAAACGATCCATCCTACATAGAGGAGGACGGCAATGACAATGAGGGTGGAGTAGACGAGCGGGTCTTTGAAGAAAGACTTTTCTGGCGCGTTCTGTTCGGGGAGCATCTGCGGAATTCTCCTTGGCCCGGGCCTTCTTGAAAATACCGCGGAACTGACGGGAAGGAAACCCCGAGTGGACGACCAAGTCACCGAGCCGGTGATGTTCAGGAGTGGAAGACTTTGCGGAACAGCTGAATCATGTCGGCGAAGGCGAGATCGGTGACTTCGGGATCGAAGCGCGGACCTTCGTCGCGCATAAAGGCGTGCTCGGCCGGGTACAGGAGCATTTTGTAGTTGACGCGGGCTTGCAGCAGGGCGCGATCGATGATGTCGCGGCCCGCGGAAGGCACGTGGGGATCGGTGGCGCCAAAGACCATGAGCAGTTCGCCGCGAATTTCCTTGGCGCGGGCGAGCGAGCCGGCGTCGGCGTCCTTGCCGAGTTTGCCATCGTGAATGCCGGTGCCGTAGTAGCAGACCGTCGCGCGAACGTCCGGCTGCAGGGCGGCGCGGAAGGCGAGATGTCCGCCGATGCAGAAACCCATGGCGCCGATTTTCCCGTGCGCGACTTTGGGATGCTTGGCGAGCCAGTCCAGGCCGGCGCGGCAGTCGGCATCGAAGTGCGCGACAGGAGTTTTCGCGGCATCTTCCTGGCCGCGCGTGCGGCCGGCGTCGTCGAAGGGGATGGCGGAGCCGGGTGGCTCGACGCGCGCGTAGATTTCCGGCGCGGCGGCGACAAAACCGTAGCCGGCGAGGCGCACGCAGGAGCGCAGCATCGGGGGCGTCAGCTGGAAAATATCGGAGTAGCACCAGATGCCGGGGAATTTGCCTTCGGCTTTGGGTGCGGCAACGAAGGTGCGAATCGGCCCGCCTGACGAAGGAACGTTGGTGTATTCGGTGGTGACGACCATGTGTGCCTGCCTTGTTGTTGAAGACTACTGCGCGTCTGGTGGTCTTGCGCCGGCGTTGCCATTGAGATAGCGATCGAACCAGTAAAGCTGCCAGTGCAAGCTTTCGACCAAATGTTTAGGTTCGCCGGTGCGAGTGAGATTGTGATTCTCGCGCGGGAAGAGCACCAACTCGGACGGAACACCATAGTGCTGGAGCGCGCGGAACCACTGCTCGCCTTGCTCGATGGGCACCCGGAAATCGTTATCGGAGTGAAGGACGAGTGTAGGTGTTTTGACGTTGCGGGCGAATTTGAGCGGGGAAGCGTTCCAGTATTGGTCGAAGTCGTCGAAGAGAATGCCTTTGAAATATTCTTCGTGGCCGTAGGCGCCGTCGCGGGTGCCTTCATCGCTGATGAAATTGGAGACGGAGCGCAGAGTCACGGCGGCTTTGAAGCGGTTGGTGTGGCCGACGATCCAGTTGGTGAGATAGCCGCCGTAGCTTCCGCCGGTGACGCCGAGTTTTTCGGAATCGACCCAGGGGTATTGCTTCAGCGCGGCGTCAACGCCGGCCATCACGTCCTGATAATCCATGCCGCCCCAATTGTTGATTTCACCACGCTCGAATTTTTCTCCATAGCCGGTGGAGCCGCGCGGGTTGCAGAAAAACACCGCCCAGCCTTTGGCAGCGTAGACCTGAAACTCGTGATTCCAATCGACGCCATACATGCCTTCCGGGCCGCCGTGGATTACCAGGACCATCGGATATTTCTTTCCAGCTTGCCAGCCGACCGGTTTGACGAAGAAGCCCTCGACAGCCCAGCCGTCGGTGCTCTTGTATGGCAGGCGTTCGACGGATTGGAGTTCCAGCTGCGGCCACAAATCGCTGTTGCTGTGTGTGAGTTGACGCTCGCCAGCGCCGCCAAGATTGGAGATATAGAGGTCGTCCATGTGCTGAAAATCGTTGGCCAGGTAGACCATTTTCCCCGAGGCTTGGCTGACGTCGAAAGCGTGCACGCTGCGCTCGCCGGAAGTGACGGGCGCGAAGGAATGAGCGCCGATATCCGCGCGAAAAAGTTGCGCTTGGCCTTTAACCTGCGCGACGAACAACACCGATGCGGGTGCCGGCCAATGTAGTTCGCCGGGAATCAGGTCCAAATCCTTGACGGCGAGTTGCGAAGGCGAACCACCGGAAGAATTCGCGACGTAGAGTTTTGGAAATTGATGCCGGGCGGTCTGCCCGGCGAACAGAATTTGTTGGCCGTCGGGCGACCAGCGTGGGCTCTCGTCATCGAAGGAGTGGTCCGAGATTTTGGTCAGCGAGCCTCCGGCGGCGGGAATGGTCCAGACGTCAGTGTTGTGGCTATCGTCGAAAGCTTTGCCGGACCGGTCGGAAACGAAGGCTATGCGTGTGCCGTCGGGCGACCACTGCGGGTCGGTGTCATTCCAGTCCTGGCCATCGGTGAGCTGTTTGGTATCGCCGTTGGCCACGCTGACCACCCACAAATGGCGGCGCTTGTCGTCGTACCAGCCGGTGTCGTTGAATTTGTAGAGGATGTGGGTGTAATGGCGGACGTCGCTCTTGCGATCGGCAGGAGCGATTCCGTCGAGAGGACCGGAAGAACTGACCAGCACGATGCGCGTTCCATCTGGAGACCATTGGTAGCTCTGCACGGCGTTCTTCAGCTTGGTGAGCGCGATGCCTTCGCCGCCGTTAGCCATCGACAACAGAAAGATTTGCGGCTTGGGTGTCTCGGTGGAGGAGGAATCAGCATTGCGCGCAGAGAGGAAAGCCAGCGTTTTGCCGTCGGGACTCCAGCGAGGCGAATTCGAACTGAAGCCTTCAGCGCTCAATCTGCGCGGCGCGGTGGCGCCATCGGTGGCTACGAGCCAGATGGACGAGTCGCGGCGATTTTTCTTTTGGTCGATGACCGTCTGGACGTAAGCCACGGACGTACCATCGGGCGAGATATGGGGGTCGGCGACAAATTTGAAGGCGAAGTAGTCTTCGGGAGTGACGCCGCGTTTGTTTTGCGCGAACGAGGCGGTAGCTCCGAGGATGGCAAGGCAAAGCAGAGTTGCGAAGAAAAGACGTAGGGTTCTCATGGCGCGGGAAACTCTAGCACACGCGAATCCCCAGAATCAGAGGAATCGCGGCTCGCGTTTTTCGCGGTAGGCAGTCATGGCTTCGCGATGCTCGCCGGAGGCCAGGGTCTTTTTCTGGCTGACCATATACTCCTTGAGGAAATCGCTCCAATCGAGATCGAACGCCAGGTCGAGGAGATGCTTGGTTTGCCGTTGACCCTCGGAGGCGATCTTCAGGTAGCTCCGGGTCAACTCTTTCACAACACGGTCGAAATCTGCTTCGGGCACGACGTGGTCGACCAGGCCGATAGCCTGCGCTTCCTGCGCACCGATAAATTCGCCGGACAAAGCGATGCGCTTGGCGCGGCCGAGTCCGATGTAGCGGGCCAAGCGAAACGTGCCCATGCCGGGAATGAGGCATTCCTTGACGGCGGTGAGGGCGAATTGCGTATTGTCCGTGACGATGCGCAGATCGCTGGCGAGAGCGAGCTGCAAGCCGCCGCCGATGCAATAGCGGTGCGCGGCGCAAATCACGAATTGCGGGAGCAGTTCGATGGAACGAAACGCCAGTTCGGTCTCGCGAAACCAGGCCAATGGAATGGCGCCTCCCGACAGCGCCTTCAAATCGATGCCGGAGCAAAAAGCGCGGCCTGCACCGGAGATGACCACCACTTTGACGGCTTTGTTGTGCCCCAGCGCCTTAGTGATCGCCAGCAACTCCCGAGGCCACGCGATATTCATGGCGTTAAGAACTTCGGGGCGGTTCAAGGTGATGTAAGCGAGCGGGCCTTCGATTTTGCAATGCATTCCAGCAGGCTTGGAAGTTTTCATGGCGCAGGCAAGTTCCTCGGCAAGGTAGTTGACGCCGCTTTGCGCAGGATTGTCAACCGCCGGCCGCGAGAATCTGTCTGCTGATGAATGCAAAAATTGTTGGTGTAAAGTGCCGGTAAATTGTCGCCCATGCCGAGGCGCCGAGCCAATTCACGGCATAGAGGATTTGATTTGGCGGAATCGTTCCATATCGCGGGCGGCGAGATCGGTCTGGCCCAGCTTCCTGTGGATTCCTGCCAGGGCCAAGTAGGCCTGCGCGGCTAGCGGAGTGGCTTTCTCGAGTTCGGTGATGCGCTGGAAGGCTCTCGCGGCGGACGGTGGATCGCTGACGGTGAGGGACTTTCCGAGCGCGTAGAGAGTTTCTGGCATGTCCTGGGCCAATTCGTTGGAACGTTGCAGCTCGCCGGCCGCTTCTTTCATTTTCCCCTGTTGAAGCAACGCGTCTCCGAGACGGTAAGCGGCTTCTGGATCGCCGGGTTGCAGTGCTGCTTCGCCGCGAAACTGTTCTTCGGCTTGTTCCCACTGCGATGTGGCGGCAAAGACCTGGCCGAGT
>Ga0210408_10004047_pt1 | contig 13230 bp, 18 predicted proteins | sample IncBWH4MmetaG_FD_155471 | JGI IMG/M metagenome (GOLD analysis project Ga0210408, IMG submission 155471) | Forest soil microbial communities from Barre Woods Harvard Forest LTER site, Petersham, Massachusetts, United States - Inc-BW-H-4-M | ecosystem: Environmental > Terrestrial > Soil >...
TAACACCCTGACGAACGCGGTCAGCTTCTCGAATCCCGCGAGTCAGCCGGTGGGCAACGGCACACCTCAGAATCAGAAGACGCCGACGATCACCACGCCAACGACCACCACGCCAACGACCACCACGCCAACGACCACCACGACCACCACGCCGCCGACCAATAATCCACCGCCCAACGGACCGACGCGCACCAGCCAGACCTTGACCGGTTTTACCAGCGGGCTGGTCGTGATCGTCAGGCAAGGAGACGACAGCGACGACCATTCGACGCGCGTGCGTCGCTTGGGGTCGGGAACCGTCTCGATCACGACAGACGCGACCAACAACCAGGCCACTGGCACTATCGTGGTTGGCCTCAACGGCTCGCACCACCACCCGGTGACCGCCACCCTTCAGCTTGGTGGCGCCGGGAACAGCACGTTCACCGACGACAAAAATTACACCATGACCAACAATCCGTCGGGTCGGTCGACGGTGAAAATCGGCGACGCCACGGACACGATCCATCCCATCAGCGGGCTGGCGAGCACCAGCAATAGCAGCACCTGCACGTGTGAATTTCTGAGTTATGGCGCGTGGGTGAGCAGCGTCGCTGATCCCCGGAACAATGGCAAAACCTATGCCGCTATCGGGACTTACGTCGCCGGTACGCCGACGACGGCCGTGCAACTACCGCAGATGGGCAGCGCCACCTACAACGGCTTCATGGCCGGCTTTGCGAGCCATAACGGCCAGATCAATCCCCTAAACGGCAGCTATCAAAACACCTGGGATTTTGCAGCTCGCTCCGGCAATCTCAATATCACCTTTGCGAACAGAAGCTATTCTGGCACGGCCCAGGCCACGACCGGACCGGGCTTTGCCGGCACCTTCGGCCGCACCGGCAGCCTCAACGGTTCGTTCTTTGCGTCGCCAAGCGATGGCGCTGCCTATCAGGCCGGCACATTCTCGATCGGGAGCGCGCGTTCTCGCTTCCAGGCAGCGGGCGTCTTCGGCGGTCAGCGCTGACGTTGGCCGGCGATGAAGTCGGCAATGCCGGTGATATCGTCGCGCCGGAACCACGGTAGGCGCTGATTGGCGGTTGGCCGATCGGCGGCGATGGCGACGATGCTGGGATCCTTGGGCGCCATCGGCGGCGCGCTCGCGTCGTCTTCTCCTGACCGCACCTCGATCTTGGGATGCGGCTCGCGCTTATAACCTTCGATCAGGACCAGATCGGCCGGCGCGAGGCGCACCAGGACCTCGGCAAGCATTGGTTCCTCTTGCTCGGCCAAGCCGAATTCGATCGCGACAACTACCAGTGCCGCCGCGAGAACACGCATCAGGTCTTCACCATGGTCGGCGGCGTCGCCAACGGTGGCCCCGCCAATTGCGCTAGCGATGCCTCACGCAAATTCCGCGCCATTTGGGCGTCCTAGGCTTGCCCTGGGAATGGGGAATGAAGAAGATATTGTGCGCTGTTGATGACGGTAAATACCTGTTTACCATCCGCACAGCAGCACCAAAACGCGTTCGGTTACCTATGCGGGTATGACAAGTGAAAGTTTGGTTGGCGCTGCTCGTACTATGCACTGCGGCTGTGCCCGCATTTGTCCAGACAGATTCAGACACTAACGGCACGGGAACCTCGCACGGCTTCGCGGTCTCGGACGGCGATACCGTGAAGTTCGGTCGTCAGCGCGTCCGCTTGTTCGGCATCGACGCGCCAGAGAACGGGCAACCTTGTGACGATGGCCACTGGTATCCCGGCCCGCTGGCGACCAAGGCTCTTGTCGCTTTCATCGCTGGCCGCCCGGTGTCGTGTCGCCAGGTCGACTATGACCACAAGAATAACCGACCGGTCGCGACCTGCTTTGCTGGCAAAGACGACCTCCAGGCGCTGATGGTAGGTGCCGGCTGGGCGTGGGCCTATACCGCCTTCAGCGACCAGTATGTTGACGCCGAGAGACGGGCGGCAGCGCGCGGCGTAGGCGTTCACGCCCATCACTGCCAGCCACCGTGGGAGTGGCGGCAGCTAAAACGGGCTGAGCGATAGTCCGTTGCTCAACGTGGAGACTCGTTAGCGAAGGCGTCAGTGCCACGGCAGTAGATTCCCACCTGCTATGAAATAGGTGATGCAAGCAAAGACGCCGACACCGATACCCGACGTCATTATCAGATTGAACGAGGGAGTGAGAGGAATGCGCTCTCGTTTTTCCTGTTGCATGGCGATGGTATGAAATGCGGCCGCCGCTTCTTCGCTGAACGCTGGTGAGGCTTCCGCGTACCTGGCCGTCCTGGCCGCGGCCTGATGCGAAATTGCCTGCCAGAACGCCTCAACGTGATATGTGTTCGCAGACTCTCCGCGAGGGACTTGGCCTACTGACGCCGGGTCGAGCCTAGGTGGACGGGGTGCCGTCTTACCGATCGTCTCGGCTCTCGTGTAAGGCATAACTTGAACTCCCTCCGTTGGGCTTTTCTCATGTTTCTAGCTACGGCCAAAAGGCTGTCCGCAAATGAGCGGGAGCGTGTCGCTTTTGGGGCGCGCGGTTTAGTCACGCGAACGTCACGCGCCAGCACTGCAGGCAAAAAGTTGATTCGGCACTGACCGCCGGCAGGCTCTAGCTTCGCGCCATGGTTGGACCCTGGCCGCATCGCGCCTTTACCTTTCGCGCGCTCTCGAAGACCTACGGACAGATGTGGCTCCGCTGCGATGTCTGCCGACGCTATGCCCGGCTGAAGCTCGCCGGGCTGCATGGTGTGGACTACCGGACCAAGACTTTCAGCTGCTCGGTATGCGGCGGCTCACCTAATGAAGGCGGAGGTTGGCGCTGAGAGTCGCAACAAAGGAGGGCCCGGTTGGGTGGCCGGTCACGGAGGAGGAACGGCAGTCAGCGCCCAAGCAACCGGCGGAGCATGAGACCGGCGCCGAAGAGTAGTTGCGTCGGCTTCTCCGCACGACTGATGGAATCGGGTTGGTGGGTGACAAGGGGGGCCCAAGCCCGGCCTTCGACGGCTCGCGCCTCCCGCTCTGCCGCCCGTTTCTCCAGCACATCGGCGTATCTGTTAACCCGTGCTCTGGCGGCCGCATCAGACAAACGTTCGCCCATCTGCCTGGTGCGCCTCGCGAGCGCGCGACGTTCGCGAGCTTCTTTTAGGAGATCGAGGCCCATGCCGTTCCTCGCAAAAACCAACAAGCCAACGCGAAACACTGCATAGTGTTCCATTCAGGCGCATTGACCCCTGATCGGGCGCCCTTCAACGGCAAACGGAATAGCTCTCCTGGGGTTCCCCTTTAGCCTGCGGCGACGGTGGTCCCGGCGCCCGCTGCGGATCCGAAGGCCGCCGCATCCGTCCGTGCAAAGCCGGCGGCCACCACCGCGCCGAACGCGACCGATGCGCCGGTGATCCGATATACTGGCGCCGTCTGCGGTTCCCCTGGGTCGGTCGAGATCGAGCCATTCGTACTGCTGCCAGTCGGCGGCGATGATACACTGGCCCTCTTGTCCTGCGGCACTTGCCTTCCGTCGTGGGAGATCAACCATGTGCCGATCGACAAGCCGCCGCGCGGTCGGTGGTGAACCGCGAGGGCAACGACCGCTTCAAGTGTCTGGGGGTGCGGGAAGGCCGTGGCTTGGCGTATCCACGGGCGGGCTTGGCGGCCGAGCTTAACTTAGAGCCGCACGACAAGACTCGCGAGTATGCTGGCGGCGATGGTAGCGTTCCGCCATGTGCGGTAAATTCACGGCTCTAGCATCCTGGAGCGAAGTCGTCGCGTTTTCCCAGCCGCTCACAGAGAGCGGCGGAGGCGAAGGACCAGGTGGCGACGAGGGCAGCAACGACGAAATCGTCACCTATCGCGTTGGCGGTTTGTTGCCGGTCATTGTTTGGGATGCTGAAACGCACACGCGACGGGTGGTCAAGATGCGCTGGGGGTTCCCCGACCCGAAGGACTGGCGGCGGCCACGGCCGATCCACGCGCGATCGGAAACCATCGACGGGAAAGAGCCGTTCCGCACGCCCTTCCACGCTGGTCAGCGCGGCATCGTTATCTTCCGCACATTCAACGAAGGCGAAGAGGTCGTGAAGCCGTCCGGCAGGACGGAAACCCGGCAATGGACGGTCGACCCAAGGGACGGCCAGCCGCGTGGCTTCGCCTTCGTGTGGCGGCGGTTCGAGCTTTCCGATCTACCCGCCCCCATGCTGGCCTGCGTTCAGGCGACGGTGCCTGCCAACGAACTCATACGCCGCACGATCAAGTCCCAGGAGGAAGATCCCCGCATGCCGGCGATCCTCGAGGACGACGCTTGGTCGACGTGGCTAGGCGAAGGCGATGCAACACCAGCGACGGCCAAGGCCGTGCTCAGGACCATGGAAGGCGTGAACTGGCAGACAGCGCCGGAACCGACGAAGCCGAGACCACGCAAGCCCTGATGAAGTGCCGTCTCGGGGGGAGGACGCGCGGTAGGCGCTACTAAAATGCCTTAGGGAAATGTCGCGCCGCCTCGTCGATCAGCTACTGCGGCGCGTCGCCCATGCGGTGGCGGCTTAAGATGGTCTCGACCTTGTGGCCGTTCACCCGATCGCCGATCCAGACCCTGATGCCGCCATCCCAGAAGGTCTCGCAGCCGCAGTTGATCTCGCGGACGTAGAGGGCGGTGATGGCTTCGTCGAGGGTCATTTCACCAGCTGCCGCCCGCTTTCCGTGAGCATGGCACTGTGGCCGCCCTCGACCTCGAGCCACTCCTGCTCGACAGCGCAGACGATGGCGGCATGCTAGTCGCGTTCGCCGCGGATCCTGGCGCGCACCATAATCGGCGCGATCATCCGGTACTCCATCGGCCGGCCGGCAGTGTCTTCGGCGAGCGTGGCACAGAACCTGATGGCGAGCGCCCGGGCGTCTGGCTTGGACATGGCCGAGTATAGCCAAGATCCCGGCGTCAGGCCTGTCACTGGCAGATCGACCAGGTCCGGCTCGATCAGCGATGCCCGCGTGGAGGAGGGCTTGTCCAAGGACCGCTTGTCGGTGATTCGTTGCCGGGTTAAAGCGTCGTGATGGGTTTGGGGGGATCGGAAGGCGGCCGCGCCACTCTTTGGGCACGCACGTGTCAGTCGCTGGTGGGAACCTTGCTCGTCGTCGCCCTGTCGGCCGTCGCGGCCGAACTGGTCGCCCGCTACATCTTCGACCTTTCGCCCCTGGTCTACACGCGGCCACTGCAACCGGTATTTGTCACGGGCGACCAGGTCCCACCGGCCAGGCTTGCGGCGCTGCACGACGCGCCGGGCGGTCCTGGCTCGCTCGGCTACTGGCCGGGCGGCCTGGCCTTCCACGTAGACCCCGCCGCGCCGCCGCCCGCCAGCACGACGACCCTGTCGGACTTTCTGTTCGAACACCCACTCTCCCGCTACTCGGCCCGCGACGTCGATCGCATCCTGTGCGGCGACCCCGACGCTTCCGCGCTCTTCGTGCTTGGCGGCTCGGCGGCGCAGGGCTTCTCGGCGTCGAGCCGGCTGCGCGCCTGGCATGTGCTGCTGGAAGATGCCCTGCGCCGAAAGCTCGGCAAGCCGAACCTCTACGTCTTCAATGCCGCGATGGGCGGCTACGTCGCTTTCCAGGAGAAGCTCGCCTTCCATCTCGCCGTGGCGCCGCGCGCGCCGGCCGCCGTCCTGTTCTACAATTCCTACAACGACCTCATCCTGCAGCCGATTACGGACACGCGACCGGGCGACCCGGTGTGGCTCGCGACCTGGTACGGCACGGTCTACGGCGACCGATCCCTCTTCTGGCTCGCTGAGCACAGCGCCATTGCCAACACCGTGCTGCAAAACATCGTCGCGGGTTCGATGATCGATCTTGTGGCCCGCCTCGAGCGCGACGACGCCCTGTTCGAGCGGCGGGTGGGCGCAGCCATCGACCTCTATCTCGAAAGCATGAGCGAGGTCCTGGCCGTCTGCGAGGCCGAACGCCGGCCGTGCTGGGTGGCGTTGCAGCCCAACCGCGCCCTGACCAGCGCCCGCACCGGCGGCGCCACGCCCGACGTGCTCTCGGCACGGCGCATGGTGCAAATCCACGACATGCTACTGAAGCGCCTGGCGGGTCACCGCTATCGCGAGCGCTTCCTCGACCTCAGCGGCGTCTTCGACGGCGGCGAAGGCGAGCGCACCTTCACCGACCCCGTGCATGTGAGCGACAGCGGCCAGCCGCTGATCGCCGAAGCGCTGGTTGTCCCGATCGCGCCGTCGCTCGTCGCGCCGCTGCCCAGGGGCCGCGCCGTCGATCGTTGCGCCACTCTGACGCCGCCGCAGCTCCTGGCCGTCGTGCCGCTCGATCGGATCGCCGCTGACGGCGACGGCCGAGTGTCCCGCTCGGAGGGCATGGTGGCCCTGCGCGCCGATCCGCGTCAGTGGGCGTTTGCCGCGCATGCCACGATCGAGCTCGATCCTGCGTGGTCGGCGCGCCCGCTCGCCGTGCGTGTTCGTCTTGCGGTCGCCAAGGGAGACGTGGCCGTCGTGGTGGTCGATCAATCGACCGGCAAGGAGGTCAGCCCTGATCGCCCCTTCACAGCCGGCGATGGCGAGGCAATGGCCGAACTGGCGGTCCGCGGCCATCCAAGCCGGCTCTCCGTCATCTTCAAGAAGCAGCTTGCCGACGGCGTGGCGAGCGAAGCGATTGTGCGCGAAATCGCCGTGCTTGCCCGGTAGGGCGCAAAGCCGGCGACTCGGCATGGATCCGTGAAGGGCATGGCGGTCCACAGTTTTCGACAGGGTTGGTATGGATTTGAACGCGGCCGACATCACTTGCCGTCCCCGCCCAGGAAAAAAATTGACAAAATTCGCTATCGTTCTCTGCCGGGAGGGCTTTCTTCCAGCTCTTTGAGGAGCTGGTCCGAACGGGGATTAACGGGGACTAGATCCGCCCGCTTTCATTTGGATGCCGGCCGACGGGCTGGGCAACAGGGGCTTCAGCTCACGCGCGACCCGGTCCGCGACGATGGCTTCGCCTTTCTGGCTCCAATGACCGTCGAGCTTGCGATAGGTGCCGGGGATGTTAGCAAGGTTCTCGCGCAGATCTACATATCGTATGCCCGAGTTCGATAGTGAGGACGCTAACCGCGTGCCCCTTTCGTCGCAGATGTAGTTCCAACTGTAAGCGCGCGGCCATGGCTTCCAGAAGTCGGCGTAGTCGGGATCGACGCTGCCGACCGGTGCCAGGAAAACGAGCAGCGGTATGCCGTGGCTCCGCAGCAATCGGTCTGTGGCCTCGATCCAGGAAGCCGTTGCCTCTACCTCTCCATTGTCAGCCAGTCGCGCTGCGTCCTGTCGGCTCTTGGCGACTTCGAATTCCCTTGTCTCCCAATTGATCAGAATATTGAGCATGTAGCCCATCATATATTCCTGCTCATCCGGATTGCGCTCCGCCTGGCGCCACAGGCGATCGTCGCCGCGCGACAGGACTTCGCGGATTTTCTCTTCGGGAAGGTCGGGGTAGTAGTATTTCTTGACGTGGGCGACGAAGCGGCCGGTGCGCTCGCCGGGCGGCGCGTGCAAATCGTCGAACAGCATCTTGATTTCGCCGGGCAGCGCCGCGGTGCCGCGCAGCAGTTCCGATAGCCGAAGCCGGTTTATCAGAAGCCAATTGGTGCGCGGCATGATGGTGCCGAGCAGGGAGCCGCCCGGCGATTCGTCAAGCACCGGCGGCCACGGGGAATAGCCGCCGTCGGCCGCCATGAAATCATTACCGGCGTATATGAAAAGCAGGAGCACATCGGGCGAAAGCTCGAGGGCGACATCGCGGGTGCGGTAATAGTAGCTGCGCGGGTTGGTGCCCGAGACGCCGAGATTGATCGCCTCGATCCTGCCGCCGGCCGCCTCGACCTGACGCTGGACGGCGGCAGGCAACGACAGGGGCGTGAAACTCGATTCGACGAAACTGTCGCCGACGAACACAACCCGGGGCGCCCCATTCGCCGGCTTGGCCAGCGTGTGCTCGGTATCCCGCATCCCCCAGCTGTTGTAAGGCGCGGCCATCCAGGGCTGCTCGCTGAAAGGTTCTGTCGTCGCGGTCACCGGATTGGATGGCGGCACGGAGCGCAACGCACGCGCCGGCCAAGTGGGCGAATAGAGCGACGCCAGGAACTCAATTCCGGCCACGGTCACGGCCACGAGAATCGCGCCGAAGATGGCGCCAAATGCCAGTCGTTTTCGGTCGAGCATGGGGGGCTTCTTCGTCCTCCTGAAACGCTAACTATCCGGCATAAGGCAATAGTGTCCGTACAGATATGATGTCACGCGTTGCTCGTTGGGTCAGCTGGCGCAGCTGACCCTCTGCATCAACGCTGAGGCCATTTTCCGCCCGTGGAATCGATTTAGCCCTCGGCTGTTACTCAGGGACTCCCGAACGGCCCAAACGCTCCAGTGACCGGCTTGCTCGCTTTGGGCTTTCGCGCCATGGCGGCACCGCCCTTTGCGAAGGCGCTGCAGTAGATTCGACGCTAGGTTGCTAGACTTTGCCACGGCCCTCCAGGTTTCGCGGCTTGAGGCGGCGAAGTTCTCTAGCCGCTAGCTTGCCGACTGCAGTAGTCTACGGCGATGGCCACCGACCGGAAGCCTCGCGACATTCCTTCCCTCACGGGCTTGAGAGGTGTGGCCGCTCTAATGATCGTGATCGCGCACTTCGCGCAGTGGTGCGCTATCACGCCACTGGATGCGATGCCACCTCAGATCTTGCAATGGACGAATTTCAGCAACATAGGCATGCCGATCTTCTTCACGCTGAGCGGCTTCGTCATCGCGCTAAGTTACAGCGATTGGGACTGGCGGGAGCGCCCCGCCTTCAATATAATCCGGCTGTTTTTCTATCGGTTCGCAAGGCTCTATCCGGCATTTTTCCTGTTCGCCGTGTTGATCGTGTTGCGCAATCCGCCGCTGCGGGATCTCTCAGACCCTGCGACCCAAGACTATCTATGGCCGCACTTCCTACTTTGGCAAACTTGGTGGCCAATGAGGTTTGGCGGGGTCGTCGCGATGGAGGATGCGTTCAGCGTATCCTGGAGCCTGAGTACCGAATGCGGCCTCTATCTAATATTTGGGCTCGGCGCGGTCCTGATCGCCCTGCTACCTGACGGGCGCCACAAGTCGATCATCCTTGGTGTCGGGTTCTTCGCTGCGACGTGGGCGGCGGTGGACCTTGGATGGGCCTTTCGGGGTTATCTGATGCCGACCAACTGGAACGAATGGGATTGGGGGCGGTGGCTGTTTCACCTGTCGCCGCTGGCGGTGGCGCTTCAATTCGGCATCGGTGTCATGGCCTACCACATCTCGCGCCTGCCGGCGGCCGCCAGAGCCATGAGGGCCGCCAGCGACGCCGGCGGTATCTGCATGGTGGTCATCTGCCTGCTTGTGGTCTTACGTGCGCCGATCTCGCCGATGCTCTTTGTCTCGATCGCAACGGCTATGTTGATGATCGGCGCCCAATCGAACTCGATGCCGAATCGACTCCTGTCCCGTCGCGGTATCGTCTTTATCGGCACGATTTCGTATTCGCTCTACCTGTTCCATGTCTTGGCGCCTGGCATGGTATTCAAGGATCAGGTCGCCAGCTTTGACGGGGGCGCCGCAGCCTACTATGTGGCTAACCTCCTGATTTCTTTGGCTTTGGCTGTTTTCGTCGCGACTGGCATTTATCGCTTGGTAGAGGTTCCGGGGCGCCGCGCCATTCGGTCTGCAGCTGATCGGCTTCTAGGTATCCAGCGCGACCGCTGTTTCGCGACAACCCGATTGGCATGCGCTCCGATCGCGGAACCGACCCCTAGTCGAGGGCTGCGAGCTCGTCGGCAAGCTGATCGCGCAACGAGCTGAGTACTAGGTGGGTGTGCTCTAAAATGCCGATCGAGCGCACGGCCTCCGTCGTATCCTCGCCGTGCCGCACAAGGTTTCTCAACGTCTGACGCTGATGGGCGATATCTTCCGAGGCCCCACGCAAGTCGCGCTCGACCTGGGCCAAGTTCCGCTCAATCGTTGCGCGGTCCATCCTGCAGCGTAGCCCCGTTCCGTGCTAGCGCGATTGAGCGGCGGCGGTTTTCCGCCTCCTTCCTCCCCAGCACATTTAGGAGGAACATGCGTTCTGTTTCAGACCGTTCCATCTTTGCAGCGGTCAAGGCTCTGGGGGAGTCCGGTCACGCCAAACTTTTGAGGGGCCGCAGCAAACGATAGCTTACGCATAGATTGGAACGTTCCGCCCGGACAGCAGTTCGAATCGGCCGCCCGCACCGCCGGAAGACAAGCGGCAGCTTTACGGGCCAATCAACATGATGGGCTAATTCTTCCGCCGTTCAGAGCGCCACTGCCACGCGGGCTCGCATGTGTGACCATGTATGCCGGCCCGCACGGCTGCAGCTTCGCGTTCTTCCTCGACGTAGTCGCGGCTATATCGGACGAAGGCCCAGGCATGGCCATCGGCCACCATGTCGGCCCCCAGGTCGCGGCCATCGGCGCGGCAAATCGCGACGGTGCGTCCGTAGCGATCGAGGGTCCGGGGTTCGCAGGAAACTTGGCGGTCGCCTATGAGAGCGCGCAAGTGTTCGGTGGCAGCCCGTCCGGCGGGCCATCCGTCGGCGCACGGTTGGGCCGACTCGGGGGCGTCGATCCCCATAGTCGATAGGTCACGCCGTCGATCTTGAGCGTATCGCCATCAATCACGCGGACGGACTCGGCAAAGGCTGGTAAGGCCACAAGCGCGAGGGACGCGGCCAGAACGGACAGTTTCATCGGTTTCGGTTAGCGCGTGACTGCGGCGACAACGCGGCGACCACTTCCGGTGTCCTAGCCTCCGGTCCCGCTTCATCAGCCGTCACCATTAATGATTGTCAAATGGCGTCCCTCATCTGTGAGGCGGATGGTATGCGGGCGCTCCCCTGACCTGACTAACCATTTCTGCTCGATCGCAAGAGCAACAGCGGCATCGGCTGCTGCGACGTCGAGGCCGATCGACTGGGCGATCGGAGCAACCAATCGGAATTGCATCGGCCGTGCGCCCGTCACGCGCGCCAGCTCGACACACAGTGCGCGTGCTCGCGTGAAAGCCTGGGATGCTCCTGCCATGAGCCGACGCTAGCACGATCTATCGCGCCTGCTTAGGTTTCCATTGTCTAGCGCTACTTCACCCGGCGCCGGCCGGCCTCGGTGAGGCTCACCGAATGCAGGCCGCCGGAAATGATGAGCCAATCCCTTTCAATCGCGTAGGCGATGCCGGCCGCATCGGCCTTGACCGCACCCAGGTTGTCGAGGGACTCCCATCGCTGCGGCTGACCGCCGGTCGCCTCATAGAGTTTGCGCATGATGCGAACCGCCGCCTTCTCGAGCGCGCTAGTTTTTGGCGGGCTTCTTCGACGCTTCGGTGCTGTGCTCTTGAATTATTTGCTTATCGGGGATTCTCAGTTGTGATGTGCAAGATCCACAATGCTCACAGCATCGCCCTCAACGCTTCCTCAGCAGCCCTGGGGCCAAGACTCTCTCGGACCTTTTCGTAGTAGCGGCGCTCCGGGGTTCCCCTCGGCGGTCTCTTGGCCCGCGCGCAGTGGGGAATAGTTGCTTGACGCTCGCGATACGCCGGATCTGTCCAGCGTTTGCGCATTTGCTCGCTCATTTTCTGGCGTGTCTCTTCGCTCCTGGGCTTGCCAAGAGGCCAACCAACTTTGCCGCTCATGCTGTCTCCCGAGCCCGATGACCACATCGGAACTAAAGCCCGCGTTCGGTTTCGGTTAGTGTGAAACTGAGGCGATAACAGGGCGATTTCTTGGAAGCTCTTGGCATGCGTCAGCAGGTAACAAGGCCAAGATGCCCGATCGCCGCCAGCTTTGCCGCGATGATCGGCGGGCTTCCGCGCGGTTGGGCGTGGGCAGCAATCGCGGCCAGGCCGCAAAGCTCCCGGCGTGAGATAGGGAGGCGCCGGCAAATTTGGGAATTCTTCCGATGCGCACGACCATGCTCAAGCCATCACGTCATGGAATATTTGCACACGCCATCAACGCCGTGGGTCGCAGGAGCGGCAGGATTATCGAGATTGAGGACATTGACTCCGGCGAGCGCGCCCATGGCACCGCGCGCAGACTGGAGCGTGGCGCCTTCGCTCCGAGACTCCAGAACCAGCACGCCGCTGACTCGGCTTGCGCGCTAGTTCGGACGCATCGCTTCCGGCACCCAGGGCCAATGGGGCTTTTGCCGTTCGGCTGCTCTTTCCGCCAGCTTTCGCCATTGGAACGCAGCCACGGCCAACAAGGTGCGAGTACCCTGGGTGTTGGCGAGATCGGCTAACCGATCGCACTCCGCCGCTTCGCGCAGGCATTCTTCACGCGATTCCATGTGCCCCCCGATGAGCTGGGCGATGTCGCCCTTAGCCACACTGCACAATTGCGCCGAGGTAAATCCTAATAGACCTGACGGCCGAACGGTCCGTAAGAGACGTCGCCGGAGCGCATGAACTTGTGATCGATGTGGCCCCAGACGCTGCTGGTCCAGTTGCAGCGGCGCTGACCCGTGATTGAATTTTCAAAGTAGGTGTAGCCGTCATGTTGGCGGACGACTTTCCACGCGAAAGGCGCGCCAATTCTTGCGAGCAGTTTCATCGGTACTCTCCCAAGTCCACCCTGACGCCGTTGAGCGATACCCCTACCGTTCGGACATCAAGGCCTTCCCATACACGGCGTCTAAACCATCGGAATCCTGTGATGCCGACTGCTTCCGACGCTTCGATTGGATCCCAAATTCGAACCCTGCCGACAGGAACGAAGACCCTCGCTCCTGTCGGCTAGCCCCTTGCCTCGTCTTCAAGACGAAGCGCTTTCCCACACACCCAAAAAAGTCCAGTCCCAGATAGTCCGATGCCCAGGACCCCTCCCGAGCATCGCGAACACTCCTTAGCTAGAGTCTGGTGCCGGGTAAATCAGATTCATGGCTCCGCAATTTGCACCTACTCCTGCGTAGGCTGTTCGCGCCATCCAATTGAACCCCAAAAGAAAGACCGGTCGCTGGGAACGACCGGCCTTCTCTAACTCGTCCGCGCGGGAGTCTAGTCGAAGCCTTGGGTGTGTGTGGGAAGGGCTTCAACAAACGGCTTGGGAACCGTTGGCGGACATTGGGTGGACTGTTCATAGCATGCGCGACGTGCTCCGAAATGTGCAACGCCGCATATCTGCTCTGATTACTGACGCCAATTTCTGAGCAGTTTTTAGTTCTGCTATTTGAAAACGAAT
>Ga0210408_10004051_pt1 | contig 13226 bp, 9 predicted proteins | sample IncBWH4MmetaG_FD_155471 | JGI IMG/M metagenome (GOLD analysis project Ga0210408, IMG submission 155471) | Forest soil microbial communities from Barre Woods Harvard Forest LTER site, Petersham, Massachusetts, United States - Inc-BW-H-4-M | ecosystem: Environmental > Terrestrial > Soil >...
AGTGTCCACCGCCGGTGGAGTACCGCGGTTATCGCCTCAAGGACATCACCATGGTGCCGCGGCCGAAGCATCTGCCGGTGGACATCTGGATGCCGATCGCGAGCGGCAAGACAATCGAGTTGATGGCGCAATATGGCCTCAAGGCGATGGTGACCCTGAACGGAGAAAAGATCCTTGACGACGTGGTGCGGGCGTACCATGCCGCCTGTCACAAACACGGTCGCAAAACGCAACTGGGCGAGGACATGATATGGGGAGCCGGTGTCTATCTTGCGCAGAGCAGGGAGGAGGCGATCCGGCGCCTGGAACCGGCCCATGACGAAAGATTCAAGTGGTTCGCACCTTTCGGCTTCGTGCGCTATGCCGACGAGCACGGTCGGGTTTGGGGCTCGCCCGGCGCGCCTGCTCGCACCCCCTCGCTGAACGACGGGGCTGCACAGAAGGCCTGGCTCTGCGGAACACCGCGGGACGTGATCGACGGTATCAACTCTATTGCAGGCAAGTATCCCGGTCTCGAAGACTTCATGATTCACTGGGCCGAAGGCCTGCCGCCTAAGGAATTCAAGGAGCAGCTGCGCTGGTTCGCAAGCGAGGTGATGCCGGCGTTCAAGCGTTCGTAGCTTGAGTATCAAAAAACCTGTTACGCGGTCGCGGCAATCCGAGATTGTCGCGCAATGTTGGGCCTTCGTATTCCCTGCGGAAAATCCCGCGCCTTTGCAGTTCCGGCACTACTCGCGCGACGAAGTCGTCGAGCCCACCTGGCAAGTAGGGGAACTGGATGGTGAAGCCATCGGAGCCTTCCGTCGCCAGCCATTCCTCCATCTCGTCGGCAATCGTCGCGGGCGTGCCCACCATTGCCAGGCCGGAATGGCCGCCCAGCCGTTGTGCGAGCTGTCGGACAGTCAGATTCTCACGGTTGGCCAGATCGATCGCGCGCTGACGTCCGCTCTTCGAAGCATTACTTTCGGGGATATCAGGCAAGGGCGCGTCCGGATCGAATTTGGAGGCGTCGTGGCCGAGCGCAATGGATAACGAGCCGATCGCGTTGGCGTAGTGGACGAGGCTGTCGAGCTTCGCCCGCTTGGCCCGCGCCTCCTCCACCGTGTCGCCCACCACCACGAAGCAGCCGGGCAGGATCTTGAGATGCTCGCGCGAGCGGCCGGCTTTCTCCGCCCGGCCTTTTACATCGGCATAGAACTCCCTGCCGCCGGCGAGGTTTGCTTGCGCGGTAAATACGGCTTCGGCGGTTTCGGCGGCTAGCTGGCGGCCGGCGTCCGACGCGCCGGCCTGCACAATCACCGGCCAGCCCTGGATCGGCCGCGCGATGTTGAGGGGGCCCCGCACCGAAAGGTATTTGCCCTTGTGATTGAGGACGTGCAGCTTGTCGGGATGGAAATAGAGTCCCTTCTCCACGTCACGGATGAACGCATCGTCTGCCCAGCTGTCCCACAGCCCGGTGACGACATCGTAGAACTCCCGCGCGCGAGCATAACGCTCGGCGTGCTCCATGTGCTCTTCCAGCCCGAAATTCAGCGCGGCATCCGGGTTGGACGTGGTCACGATGTTCCAACCGGCGCGCCCGCCGCTGAGATGATCAAGCGAGGCAAAGCGCCGCGCGATGTGATAAGGGGCGTCGAACGTGGTTGAGCCGGTCGCGATCAGCCCTATGCGCTGCGTGACCTGAGAGAGTGCGGACAACAGCGTGAACGGCTCGAAAGATGTCACAGTGTGGCTGCGCTTGAGCGCCTCAACGGGCATGTTGAGCACGGCCATGTGGTCGGCCATGAAAAAGGCGTCAAATTTGCCGCGCTCGAGCGTCTGCGCAAAACGCTTGAGGTGCGCCAAATTGAAATTGGCATCCGCGAAGGCGCCGGGATATCGCCACGCACCGGTGTGAATGCTTGCCGGCCGCATGAAGGCGGCGAGCTTGAGCCGACGCGCTTGTGCCATCTGTGGTCTTCCGCTTTCTTCAATAGCGTTCACGTGGAGCAGGGCCGATCACTTCTGGATGGCCGCTGCCGCCTTTTCCACTGTGCTTTTCGGCGTGCGATAGAGCTCCGCGAGCAGATCATTAATGGGGGTCGCGGGGACCGGCGAGATCTCGAGATCGAGCTTCGCTGCCTCGTCGAGAAACTGTGGATCCTGCATCGTGGCATCGAATGCGGCGCGCAGCGCATTGCTGCGATCCTCAGGAATTTCAGGTGGCGCAAAGATCGGCCGGCCGAGAACCAGGCTGGCGAGCACGAGCTTGAGCACTTGGCGCTGTTCGAGCGTGCTTGCAAAATCCAGGAGCATGGGCACGTGCGGCAGATCCGGGTGCTTCTGCATGCCGAGCTGCACGAGCAGGTTGATTGATTTCTGCTCCAGCCAGGACGTTTTCTGACTCTTGATGCTGCTCCAGGACCAACCGCAGCGGCCGTCCACTTCGCCCCGCTCCATCGCCAGATTGATGTCGTTGCCGCCGGGGTATCCGGTGATCAGTTTCATCTTCGCGCCGAATACGTTGCGTAGAAGCAGCGCGAAGCTGTCGGTTTCAGAACCTGTGGCGCTGCCGCCCATGGTGAAATCCTTGGTAAACATATCGGCCCAGGTCTTGACCGGCGAAGTGTACCAAGTCGCGCAAACGCTGGTCTCGCTGGTGATACTGCCGATCCAGGTGAATTTCATCGGATCGAATTTCGAATCACTGAGGAGCGGGTCTGTCGCCATGCCGCGGGTGGCGGTTGCGATGACGGTGCCGTCCCGCGGCGCGACGCTGTAGATGAAGTTCGCGGCTTTCAGGCTCCCGGCGCCCGGCATGTTCTGGGGCAGAAGCCTCGGATGCCCTGGAATATGTCTGCCCATGTGTCGCGCCAACACGCGCGCGTAAAGGTCGTAGCCGCCGCCCGCACTATAGCCGATCACCATGGTGATCGTGCGATCGCGATAAAAGTCAGCGACGGGTTCTGCTTCTGCCCGGTAGCCAAACGATAGCAAGAGAAGGGCGAAGCTCAGCAGCCTGCATCCGGGCAAGTCAAGCACGCGAGGCGATGGAAGCACCATGTAGCGCGATCACCCTGCAGCGGGCAAACCGGGAATGGTTATGCCAAAAATCTGCAAGATGAGCAGCACGTTGAGCGACAACACAACGATCGTGCCACTGATCGCAACAACATTGGTAACCTTTCCGTTGGCGAATCCACCCATGATGTCGCGGCGTCGCGTGAACATGACGAGGGCGATCATGGGAAGCGGGAGGGCAATGCTGAGCACCACCTGACTGATCACCAGCGCATTGGTCGCGTTGGCACCGAGCCCGACCACCACGAATGCGGGGAGCATGGTGACCAGCCGTCGGACCCAGATTGGGATGCGAAAGCCGACAAATCCTTGCATGATCATCTGCCCCGCCATCGTTCCCACGGTTGAGCTGGATACTCCCGATGCAAGCAGTGACAACAAGAACACGCCCGCGGCCGCGATTCCGAGCAGCGGAGTCAGGGTATGATACGCGGTTTCGATCTCTGCGACATTGCTGTATCCTGCATGGAAGGCGCTCGACGCCATCATCACCATGGCCATGTTCACCATGCCGGCGATCGCAAGCGCGATGATCACCTCTGTGTTCGAGATGCGCACCATCCTGCGCTTTCCGCCTTCGTCGCGAGTTGGAATGCGCGCCTGGGTAAGGCCGGAGTGCAGATAAACGGCATGCGGCATCACCGTTGCACCGATGATGCCGACGGATAGCAGGAGCGCCCCCCCATCCGCGATCTGCGGGATGACAGCGTGCAGCGCGGCCGCGTGCCAGTCTATGGGTGCGATGAACATCTGAATGAGATAGCAAAGCGCAATGATCGCGACCAAATTGCCGATGATGAGCTCGACAGGTCGGAAGCCGTATCGCTCGAACATCAGGATGCCGTAAACAACGAATCCGGTAATGACCATCCCATAAAGAAGCGGGATACCAAAGAGCAGCGAGAGTCCGATCGCTCCGCCCAGGAACTCCGCCAAGTCGGTGGCCATCGCCGCAATCTCGCTGATGACCCACATCATGTACACCGTGATCTTGGGAAACTGATCGCGGCACATCTCCGCCAGATTTCGCCCCGTGACAATACCGAGCTTGGCCGAGAGCGCCTGGAAGAGCATCGCGATCAGGTTTGCGAGCAGCACCACCCAGAGGAGCTCATAGCCGTACTTGGCGCCGGCTTGAATGTTGGTCGCAAAATTGCCGGGGTCCATATAGGCAATCGAGGCAACCACGGCCGGCCCGAAGAAGGACAGATACGCACGTAAATCTTTCCGCTCGCCTGCCAGCACCTCGCGCGCGGCTCGAGCCGTGCGCTCCGAGAGCGACTCCCGTGCCTCCGGAGCGATGGATTCCGTCATCAGCTCGTGTTCCCTTGCAGCGCCCGGCTCAACCTCTAGCACTATCGATCTTACTCTGGCAGCGGTACGGGAGCTCGGCTTCTCCGGGCTCACGCGGGTTGCTCTTGCTGTCGAGAAAGAGGATCAAGGCCGCTGAGGCGCAGTCGTCTCGATGCGCATGCAGTTACTGCGTCCGGAGAGAACACAGTCCTGATTCTTGCGCACATCGGCGAGTTGTAGCACGAGCCACGCGCCTGCAATGGACAGAGCGACAGTCGCGAGCAGCGCCGCCATATTGACCATCATGCGATGGCGATAATTGTCAGCGGCGTCTTCCGTTTCATACTTGGCAAGCCCGTCGACCGGGGGCGACGTTGTCCCGCCGGGCGGCTGTCGTGGCCGCCCATGCCTGGAATTTGCCCCCGTTTTGCGTGGCCGGAACGGCAGGACCTGATGATCCTCACCGGGCTGGCTTGAGGGTTCGGGTTTCACCGGTCGTCTCGCCGAGAGATACTCGTTCGTTCGGAATATAGCTTTTCGCGCCAGACGCCGTTAGCCGCTCCATGCGGTTCAGCACCCCCTATGCGTGCAGAGCATGGCCTTTGGGAGGACAGGGGGCCCCCCTGCGCTGCCTCTCGCCCGGAACGCCGCCGATCTGCAGGCGCTCATGGTGACTTGCTGCACCAGCGGGCCAATGCGACGCGGCCGCAGCCTCGATCGGATGCGCCCGGCCCTGGGTCGACCGGCGCCCATGCGCGCCGAGGCCATCGGCCGCGTGGCGTAGAATAGCGCCCTACGACTCTGCGAATGGCAACGGCTCGTCTTCGGGCGGCGCCATGCGAAAGACGTTGAGGATCATCGAGATCATGACGTAATAGCCGAGGATGCCCACAAGCTCGACCGTGGCGGCGTCGCCGAGAACGGCATGCACGCGCTTGAAATTCTGGTCGCTCACCCGTCCCGTCTTGTAGAGTTCCTGAATGAAGTCGTAGGTCGCGCGCTCATCCTTGGGAGCCGATTTCGGCGCGCGCCCGCGATGCAGATCGCGGATGGTTTGCTTGGAAACGCCGGCGCGCTCGGCCTGCGGCACGTGAGCGAACCATTCGTACTGGGCCCGCCACAGCTTCGCAGTCGCCAGCACGGCGAATTCCGAGAGCCGCGGCGGCACCGCAGTGTTGAAGCGGCAATGGCCCCCCAGCTGCTGGGCCAGCTCGCCGAACGCCGGCGCGTGCAGGAGCACGGCGAATGGTCCGCGGATGCCGACGCTACCGCCGCGCGGCCCAGAGCGGATCGAATTCAATAGCGCCGCTTGTTCGGGCGTGAGCGCCTCCTCGGCCAGGACCGGAAGCCGCGGTGGCGGCATCTTCGCGCCTACGGTCTTCTTTCCGGGCCTCTTCGTTGTGATCTTCTTCTTCGCAGCCTTCTTCTTCGCAGCCTTCTTCTTCGTAGCCATGGGGCTCCCCCTTGCGTCGGCGACATGCGGCTCATGCCTACATTCTTGTCTTGAGCAACGCAAAGCCGCATTCTATTGCCTACGCGCGGAAAATGACGAGCGGATGAGGACAATCGTGCCTGTGCGCCATCGGACCGTGGTTACCGTTGTCGCTGCGCTGTTTACCTGTGGCGTGTGGAGCGGGCCTGCCGATGCTCAGAGCTGGCCGACCCGTCCCGTGAGCATGGTCATCGGCTTTGCGCCCGGTGGGGGCACAGATGTGTTGGGGCGGATCCTTGCCCCGCGCCTCGCCGAGGTCCTGGGACAGCAGGTTGTGATCGAGAACGTCGGCGGCGCCGGCGGAATGGTGGGGTCGGCCCGGGTGGCGAAGGCAACGCCGGACGGCTATCAGTTCGTGCTCGGCAGCAGAGCCGATGCGATCAATCAGGCGCTCTACAAGAATCCGCTCTACAACCTTGTGACCGATCTTGCTCCCGTCGTGCTGATTGCCGAGCAGCCGATGGTGCTGGTCGCGCGCAAGGATCTGCCGGTTGCGAACCTGCAGGAGTTCATCGCCTATGCGCAAAAGAACCATGCGTCCATGCAATTCGGTTCGGCCGGGACCGGCTCCACAGGACACATCGATTGCGCGCTGCTCAATGCCGCGATCGGCATCAATCTCCCGCACATTCCCTACCGCGGCGGCGGGCCGGCAATGCAGGATCTGATTGCCGGCCGGTTCGACTATTTCTGCACGCTCGCTCCGACGGTCATGCAACAGATCGAAGGCAACCTGGTCAAACCGCTTGCGGTCCTCACCCGCGATCGCTCCCCGATGCTGCCCAACCTTCCGAGCGCGCATGAGCAAGGTCTCAAGGACTTCGACGCCTCGACCTGGTTTGGCTTCTTCCTGCCTCCACACACCCCGCCCGTGATCATCACAAAGCTGCACGACGCGGCCGTCGCCACGATGGATACGCCGTCTGTAGATCAGCGCCTGCGCGAGACCGGCACAGCGGTTGTTGCGCCGGAACGACGGTCGCCGGAATATCTACAGCGCTTCGTCGCGAGCGAGATCGAGCGCAATGCCGGCCCGATCAAGGCGGCGGGGCTCGCGATCGAGTAACGACGGATCTCGCAGGGGCGAGGCATGCCTCGCCCTCGATCCGCCTGCGCTCGCGGCAGGAGGGCGACGCATGCGTCGCCCCTACGGAGATTCGTTGCGGAGGGGCAAACGATGCCTCGTCTGGTTTCCGTTTCTCAGGCGCTCAATCGCCGCAGGCGAGAATGGCTGTCCGGCGAGTCTCGCGGCGTAGATCGCCGCTCCGAGGCTCGGTGCGAGCATCGGGCTCTTCAGTTCATAGGTCTTGGAGTATCGCTCGATGTGATGGCGCAGCGGCGACAGGATCAGCTCGCCGGCATTGAACACGCCGCCTGAGTAGGAAATGGGGACGCGTTCGCCAGGCTCGAATTCCAGCGCCTGCCGCACCGCCTCGATGATGGCTGCGAGCTCGCGCGCCGCGTCGTCGAAAACGCGAATGGCCTCGATGTCGCCGTCGCGCGCCGCACGGGCGACAAGCTCCGCCATCGCGGCGATGGCACGGCGAGAGGACGTGTCGGCGAGCTTGGCGCAGAGGTCGAGATCGGCCTCGAGGCCGAGATGTCTGCGCAAGCTTGCGTGAAGCGGCCCCTTGGGCAGCCGGCCGTCGCTCATGCGGGTGAAGATGTTCAGCCCCTGCGCCGCGATCCAGTAAGCGGAGCCTTCGTCGCCGAAGGTCTCGCCCCAGCCGCCGGCGCGGGCAGACCTGCCCTTGCGCTCGCCATAGCCGATCGAGCCCGTCCCGGCGACGATGTTGATTCCATCCTCCCCGCCGAGCGAGCCTGCCCAGGCGCAGATCATGTCATTGCCGCAGCGATAACGGCGATGTCCGAGCAGCGGCTCCGGCAAACCGTCCAGCAGCACCTGCGCCGCGCTGTCTTCGCCGTAAGCGGGAAGACCGAAGAAGGCATAGGCGATGGGGCTGCCGTCCATTCCCGCCTCGCGGTACAACGCCGCGACCCCGCCCGCCAGCACATCGCGCACACCGTCGATCCCGACCTGGAGATGATCCGAGGTGGGGCCTTCGTGCGCAGCGGCCAGCTTGCCGTCGCCGTTCACCAGGATGAAGCGCGTCTTGGTGCCGCCGCCATCGACGCCGAGAAAGAAATTATCGCTCATGCGAGCTGATCGCGTGAATGCGCACGCCCTGCACGACGCGATTCACGGTGCCCGAGATGTTGGGGCGGTCGGGGGAAAGGCCGCGGCGAATCGATTGCTCAAATGCAAAAATCTGCGGGCCGGCTATGAACGGGATCAGCAGATCCACATCGTCTGCGTCCGCCATCGAGGGGACCAGAATCTGGTCTACCCCCGGTGCGATCCCGTCATTGCTCGCCGTGATCGCGAGCAGGCTGCGAGCGTTGCCCTCGCGCCGGATCTCTTCCAGCAAATCCACGTCGTAGCGGCGTGTATAGGGGTGATTGGACAGGAAGATCGCGACGAGCGTCCTGTCGTTGACAATCGTCTTTGGCCCGTGCCGGAATCCCATGGGCGACTCATATGCGGCGAGGATTCCGCCGTCCGACAATTCGAGCAGCTTGAGCGCGGCCTCGTGCGCGAGCCCCTTGAAGATGTGGCTGCCCAGATAGACCACGCGTTCAAAACCCCGCGCCGCAAGTTTCTTCATCGGGCTAGCTTGCGTTGAGATGACGCTCTCCACCGCTTGCGCCATGCGGCCTACTCGCGACCCCGCGCTGCCGATGTCCGCGAGTGAGGCAAGCGCGGCATAGGTCATGCAGCTGAAGCTCGAGGTCATGGCAAAGCTGCGGTCGTGGGTCTCCTCAGGGAGCAGAATGGTCATGCCCCTGCCGGATTGCTCGACCGCGCGCGCGAGGGCGCCGTCTGGGTTGCAGGTGATAGCAAGGTGATGGACATCGCGCACGAGTTCGTTCGCAAGATCAACCGCAGCGACGCTTTCCGGGCTGTTGCCGGACCGGCCGAACGAAACCAGCAGCGTCGGCGCGTCTGCCGCGAAATAGAGATATGGCGCGCAAACAAGATCAGTGGTGGCGATTGCCTCGACCCGGCACGACAGTCGTGCCGCGAGATAGGGCGCGAGGCATTCGCCGATGAACGAGGAGGTGCCTGCGCCGGTCAAAATTACCCATGTCGCCGGGTGATCGAGCAAGGGGCTAAGGAAACCTTCCACAGAGTCTTTTTGTGCTATCAACCGCTCGTGCGTCTTACGCAGCATCGCCGGTTGCTGTGCGATCTCGCACGCGGTCCAGAGCGCGCCGAGCCTTTCGAGCTCAGCCTCGCTGCGGCCGAGCTTAAGCATGAGGCCGTGCCACCATACTTCCCCCGAAGGGCAGGGTAATCGCATATGGCTCGGTCGCGGGGTGGAGGCTCCATACCTCCCCCTGCAAGGGGGAGGTCGACAGCATTTGCTTCGTTTCGAAGCAAATGCTGTCGGGTGGGGGTGCGGTCCTTGGCGCTCGGTTTTGGCCATCATCGCGGCCGCGAGTTGACCCCCACCCGGCTCCCCCCGACCAAGTCGGGGGTCGCCGACCTCCCCCTTTCAGGGGGAGGTATTCCGGAGCTTGCTGCGCTGCTGAGTCCATGTGCGATAGCCCTCCCCCGATGGGGGAGGTATAGGGCGTATGCCTCTCGATTAGCGCTGACCTCAACATGTGATCACAATGCGCGCTTGCGTAGGCGCGCGGTGGGGATGGTTTTTTTCACAGGCCATGTCGCTGCATGATATGCGTCGAGGACGGCACACACATGCGCCATGGCGAGGTCGGCCGGGATGTTCTGGATCAGCCCGTCCCGCAATGCGAGACGAGTGATCGGCAGATACTGGCTGATCAATGCATCAGGCGGCGGCTTCTGCGTCAGATTCCGGAACATCTTGTCCTGTGCGTGCACGATCTCCGGATCGGGCCAGTAATACCGTATGCGATCGCTGAGGCTGTATTGCAGGTCGTAGTCGAGCTCGCCGCCGCCTGCGTGATAGTATTTGCTCCAGTTCCGCGGGTCGGCCTTCATGCGGCCGACGACGATGTTGCGGAAGCCGGAACCGAGCGCCGGGTTGATCCATTCGCGTTCGATCGCGTCGAGCCCCCACAATGCCTCGCGCAACGCGAACGTCAGGGCGGGGCCGACCTTGAGGATCGCGAAATGATCCTGTACCAGCGCCGCCAGCGCCGCGGGCGCTTGATAGTCCGTCGAATGGGCTTCGAACACGAGCCCGTCGCATTGCTCGATCATCCGGCTCAGGGCGCGCGCCTTTGCGCTGTCATAGCCGACGACCCTGCGATGATCGAATTCCACACCCGGCTGCACGACGGCGGCGATCACACGGGGCCACGCGGTGCCGAGGCCGGCCTCGGCAAAGATGACACGATGCGTGTCGATGGTCGTGCGCGCCGCTTGCGACGTGGTCACTGCAACCGTGCTCAAGTCCTCGGCCGCGCCGCCGGGCGTGGGCACCTCGGTGCCGATGACATAGACCGGCGGCTCCCCGCCGGTGCGCGCATGAGCGCCTTCGGCTACGGCGCACAGACGCGCGGCGCGCCGCGCAATCATCTCGTCTGAAAGCGCCGCCGGATCGTCTGCGCAGCGCATCGAGCAGTCGAGATGGATCTTGCGGAAACCGGCGCGAACGTAATCATCGATCAGCACCTCCGCGCGCGCCATCGCGTCTTCGACCGGCAACGCCTGCCAGGCATTGGGACCAAGATGATCGCCGCCGAGAAGAACCCGATGGCGCGACAGCCCCACGCGATCCGCGATCTGATGGACGAATTCACGAAAGCCTGCCGGTTGCATGCCGGTATAGCCTCCCTCCTGATTGACCTGGTTGGATGTGGCTTCGATCAGCGCGAAGGGAGCACCGCGGCGCAGGGTGTGCAGCAGCGCCGCTTCGATCACCAGCGGATGCGCCGAGCAGACGGAATAGATGCCGGACGGCTCGCCCGCCTTGTGACGCGCCACCAGATCGAGAATGGCTTTCATGACTCTCTCGTCATGGCGGAACAAGTCCGGCCATGACGAATACTGATAGTCTCGTCCTCAACGGCATCGGCATAGTCCCCTCAAGGTTCGCTTTGTTTTGTTGTCGCTGCGTCCTCCGGCGTAAGCGCGAGCAAGAGCGCGGCGAGGCACGCGAGCGCGATGGCAACAAGCTTGAGCCGGCTCGGGAATGCACCGATCACGACAAGCGAGATGACCGCGGTCATCAGCGGGGCGCCCGCATTCGTCAGCGGAGAGACGACGATCGCCTGGCCGTAGCGGAACGCGTAAACTAGGGTGAGCGCGCCGATCGCGTTCAACATCTGGGTTGCCGCAGCCAGATACGGTCCGTCGACGCCCCAGTTGATCGGCCGGCTGAAATCGGTCATCGCCCAGGCAATGGGAGCAAGCAGAATTCCCGCAACCGTCATGTAGAAAAAGATGCTCTCCGCCCGCATATGGTGATTGGCGGCTTTCATGTAATAGGCCTGCACGCCCCAGGCTGCCATGACGATGAGCGACAGCAGGAACCAGCCGAGCCGGCCGCCCTCGCTCAATCCTTCGAGCGAAAAATCAAACAGCGGAAGGGCGATCAGCGCAAGCACGATCCCCGCTGTGCCGACGTTGTTCGTGCGTTCGCGCAGAAGAAGATAGGAGAGGGCGATGGTCACGATCGGGGAGAGCGAGATCACCGGGAATATCAGATAGGGCGGACCGATCTTCACCGCATAGAACAGCACCATCTGGCCGCCGGCGCCGAGGAGCCCGATGATCATCCCGTCAGCGAGCGAACGCGCGTCGCAATCGAGCCGCCAGTCCGCGCGCGCGAGCGCATAGATGGCGGGAGGGAGCATTGTGAGCGACCAGACGCAATAGACGAGCGTCTCGGGAAACCCGCGCTCCTCGGGCAGCCCGGTGAATGCGCCCCAGACGCCCCACAGGATCGTGGTCGCGAGCGCGTAAGCGAGCCACGTCTTTGGTCCCATTGCCTGGCGCGGGACGGCGCCCGAGATCGCCATCACGACCGATCGAGCGGGGTGGCCAGCTCCGCAATACCTCCCCCTGAAAGGGCGAGGTCGGCCCCCGACTTGATCGGGGGGAGCCGGGTGGGGGTCAACTCGCGGCCGCAATCATCGCAAAAACCGCCCGCCCGACGACCAGACCCCCACCCGACAGCATTTGCCCCGGCGCAAGGCCGGGGCAAATGCTGTCGACCTCCCCCTTGCAGGGGGAGGTATGGAGTGTGCCGCTGCGACCGAGCCATTGCGTTACCCCCGATCGAGCGGGGTGGCCTCGAGCAGAAGAAAACGCGTGAACGCCACCGAGAGCCGATTGCTCGCTGCGGATGCGGTGCCCATTGATCTCTCTGTCCAATAGTTCGTGATGCTGTAGCGCCCGCCGCCGAGCCCGCGCAATTCCACCTGGCCGCGCCAGTTCTCGGCATAGAACGCATAGTAGTGCCGGTCATCCTTCGTGCTGACGAGGTGAGCTTCGGGCTTGTCGAACCCGATATCGTAGACGTCACCGCGATAGTTCCCCTCGGGTAATCTCTTCGCGTTATAGAGCGCGATCCATTTGCGCCATTGCGCCTCCTTGCGCGGCGTGAGCAACGTTTTGTTGTTTGCATTCGCGTCGCGCGGCCACGTGAACTTGGTGGAAACGATCGCGCCGATACCGATGGTCGAGGCGAAATCATTTCCGTGATCGCTGAGCTCGACATGGTCGCCGGAATAGGCCGCCGAAGGTCCCATCAGCGCCTTGATGGTCTTGCCCTTGTGCCGGACCTGCCATGAGGATTCCGGATCGGAGGCGACCGGCTGGTTCATGGACGGCATGTTGTGGAAGGCCTGGGCGGTGCCGCACGGACATATTTCGATGACCGCATCGGGATTGATCGCAAGCGCTTGCGCGTAGATCGCCTTCCAGAAATCCTGCAGCTTTTCGACCGACTCCTCGGGCCTCCCGTGCTGGTGCGCGGGATTATGGCAGGGCGCCACGGCGTTGAGATGCTGCCCATCGAGCTTGAGCCCGGCGTAGCCCCATTCGCCCATGATCTTGCGCAGGAGCGTCTTTGTCCGCGCCACCGTCTGCGGATAGGCGGGGCACAGGGAAAAGCTGTCCCACCAGGTCACCTGCTGCGGCTTGCCTTGCTTGTCGAGGAGCAGCATGTCGCGATGATCGCGGAAAAACTTGCTCGCGGGATGCGCCGCCAGTGGCGCGATCCAGAGCTTGGGCTTGAGGCCTGCCTGTTTGATGGCGTTGACGAGGGCGATCATGTCCGCGTCGCCGCGCGGGAACTTGGCCGGGTCGAGCGACCAGTCCCCGACGGCGGTCTGCCAGCCGTCGTCGAGCCCGGCCCAGCCTAGCCCGAGCTCTCGCGCCTTCGGG
>Ga0210408_10004052_pt1 | contig 13224 bp, 14 predicted proteins | sample IncBWH4MmetaG_FD_155471 | JGI IMG/M metagenome (GOLD analysis project Ga0210408, IMG submission 155471) | Forest soil microbial communities from Barre Woods Harvard Forest LTER site, Petersham, Massachusetts, United States - Inc-BW-H-4-M | ecosystem: Environmental > Terrestrial > Soil >...
TCCCGCTGATATCAAGCGTCCACGGCGTCTGCCTCGGCGGCGGGCTCGAGCTCGCGCTGTCCTGCGACTACATCATCGCGGCATCTTCGGCGAAAATCGGCTCGGTAGAGGCGACGATCGGGCTGCATCCGCTGCTCGGCGGCATCCAGCGCCAGGTGCAGCGGATTGGCGCTGCGCGCGCCAAGGAAATGTCGATGCTGGCGCGGCGCTACGATGCGCCGACGCTGGAAAAATGGGGATTGATCAATCTCACGGTGCCGGAGGAAGCTCTGGAAAAGACCACGATGGCGATCGCGGAAGAATTTGCGCAGGGCCCGACGCTGGCGCATGCCGCGACCAAGGAACTCGTTTCGATCGCCGTCAATGAAGGCGTCGCCGCCGCCGACGAAGCGATGGCGCGGGTGCAGGCGCCGATCTGGGCCTCGGAAGACCTCAAGACCGGTCTGGCCTCGTTCCGCAAGAACGGGCCTGGTTTGGCCAAATTCGCGGGGCGCTAACATGTCCGGCCCCCTCAGCGGACTTCGCGTCGTCGACTTCTCCCGCGTGCTGGCCGGCCCGTTGTGCGCGCGGACCTTGCAGGACCTCGGCGCCGAGGTCATCAAGATCGAGCCGCCGAGCCCCGACGTCTCGCGCTTCGCATTCCCGTCGACCGACGGCATGTCCGGCTATTATGCGCAGCAAAATGCCGGAAAGCGCAACGTCAGCATCAATCTCAATCTGCCGGGCGCCCATGAGCTCGTGCTAAAACTGTGCGATACCGCCGATATCGTGGTGGAGAATTTCCGCGCGGGGACGCTCGGTTTCTTCGGCCTCGATTACGAGGCGCTGGCCAAACGCAACCCACGGCTGATCTATGCTTCGATCACCGGTTACGGGCAGGGCGGTCCGTGGCGGAGCCGGATGGCGTACGCGCCGACGGTGCAGGCCGAGGCCGGCTTCACCGAAAACAGCGTGCGCCACTATGGCAGCGCGCTCTCCGAACCGCGCACGGACAGCCTGTCGCATGCCGACGTCTATTCCGGCTTGCAGGCCGTGATCGCGATCCTCGCGGCGCTGAACAGCCGGCAGAAAACCGGCAAAGGGCAATATATCGATGTCGCGATGGCCGCGACCTTGCTCGCGGTCAACGAGCGCGCCCATGTCGATCTGTCCGACGATGATATCGGCGCCGAGCCCGCGGTGCTGGGCGCCACCGACTGCTCGTTCTTCACGGGACCGCAAGGTGAGCACTTCACGGTGGCTACCTCCATCGTCGGAAGCCGGACCTTTCCGTCCTGGCTGCGGGCGATGCGGCGCGTCGACCTGATGGACGATCCGCGTTTCTCGAGCGCCGCCGCGCGGCGATTGAATTTCGGCGCGCTGCACCAGATCATCCAGTCGTGGATCCTCACCTTCCCCGACATGGCGACGCTCGATGCCCAGTTCGACGAGGCCAAGATCGCGATGGGCGAAATCCGCTCGATCAAGGAACTGACCGCGTCGGAATGGAGCGAGTATTGGGGCGCGGTCCAGCATGTGTCGGACCGCAGCGGCGGCGAGTACCGGCTGCCGGGCCGGCCATGGCGGTTTTCGGATGAGGAATTGAGGCCGATCGGAACGCCGGCGTTCCAGGGCGAGCACAATTTCGCGGTGTTCTCTGAACTCGGCGTTAGCGAGACGGAGCTGAAGCGTCTTGCTGAGGCGGGCGTTCTCGTCACCCACCGGCGCGCGCTGGAGGAAGAAGCCGCGGTCAAACCGCAGGCCGAGGCAGGTCAGGCGGCCTGAAAAAACCGCCCTCGGTGCTGGACAGGCGGGTATCGGGTCCGGATATTATTGGCCGAACCGAGAGTCGAGACCCGAACCGATGCCGGATTCAAAGAGAGGCCGTATCGCCAACAAGGAATGCTCCATGGCGCGCGCCATGGAGGTCGTCGGCGACAGATGGTCGATCCTGATCCTGCGCGAGGCGTTTTACGGCGTGAAGCGGTTCGACGAATTCGAATATTATGTCGGAATCGCCCCTAACATCCTGAGCAATCGCTTGAAGAAATTCGTCGACGCCGGGATCATGACGCGCGTGCCGCTGCCGGAACATTCGACGCGCTTCGAATATGTCCTAACCGAGCAGGGACGCGATTTCTTTCCAGCCTATCTGGCGCTGAAGAAATGGGGCGACGACTGGCTGGCCGAACCCGAAGGGCCGCAAGTCGTGTTCAGGGAGCGCACCGTCGGGCGCGAGATCAAATATCCTGATCTAACGACAGCAGGCGGCAAGCCGTTGCGTCTGGAAGACGTCGAGGTCGTCGCAGGCTCTGGCGCGGTCCCCTTCAACCGCAAGCGGTTCGGCGGGGCTCCGGCAGCTGCGCCGGCCAAAACCTCGGCGAAGTCTGGCGTCTCACGAGCAAAGCGCAAGTAGCGCCCGCGCGATCTCGGTCTTGACGAGGCTGGCGCGATATTCCGCCGAGGCGTAGCGGTCCGACAGGCATTCGACACGCTCGCTGACCAACAGGGCCGCCTTTTCGATATTCTCGCGCGACAGCGGCTTTTCCGCCAGGAAATCGGTCGCAGCATCAGCGGCGAAGGCGTGGCTTGCCGCGCCGGTGACACCGATGGAGATTTCGGCAACGATACCGTCCTTCAAGCGCACGCCGACGGCGACCCCCACAACGGCATAGCCGCTCGCGGGATGACGGATTTTTCGGTAGTTGAACCGCGTGGCCGGCTCGGGCCTTTTAATGTGGATCGCCCTGAGAAGTTCGCCCGGCTCGAGCAAGGTAGCAAAGATATCGACAAAGAAATCCCTTGCCGAGACGCGTCGGGAGCCCTTTGCGCCGGCAATCTCAATGTCTGCCTTCAACGCGATGACAACCGCCGGCCAGTCGGCCGTGGGATCGGCATTTGCGAGCGAGCCGCCGATGGTGCCGCGGTTGCGCACCTGCGGATCGGCGATAAGGCCCGCGGCCTGACGGAAAATAGGCAGCGCCTGATGAAGCGGCTCGCTGGCGAGCAGTTGCGCGTGCGTCGTCAGCGCGCCGAGCCTGATGCTGTGATCACTGAACTCGATACCCCTGAGATCGGCGATGCCGCCGATATCGATCAACCGCGAAGGCGATGCCAGCCGTAATTTCAGCGTCGGCAGCAGCGTATGCCCGCCGGCGACGAACTTGCTGCCGTCCAAATCGCTTTGTGCGAGATCGATCGCGCGGGCAAGCGAGGACGCGCGCACATAGTCGAACGCTGCGGGGATCATCGGACTGCTCCGGTGCGCGCGGCTGATATCGCCGACCAGATCCGCGGCGGCGTCAGGGGCATGTCGAGATGGGTGATGCCGAACGGCGACAGCGCGTCGAGCACGGCATGAACCATGCAGGGCGGAGCTGCGATCGAGCCGCTCTCGCCGATGCCCTTGACGCCGATCGGATTGGTCGGCGAAGGCGTCTCCTGGAACAGGGACGTGATGTTGGGCACTTGCTCGGCGCGCGGCACGGCATAATCGAGCAGCGAGCCCGTGAGGAGCTGTCCACTCTCGAGATCGTAATCCACCTCTTCATAAAGCGCTTGCGCGATGCCCTGCACGACGCCGCCGTGAATCTGGCCGGCCGCGAGCAGCGGGTTGATCAGCGTGCCGACGTCGTCGACCGCGACATAGTCGAGCACCTTGACGATGCCAGTCTGCGCATCGACCTCGACATAGGCGAGATGAACGCCCGACGGCGAGCCCATGCCGGTCGGATCGTAAAACACGGTTTCGTCGAGTCCCGGCGCCATGCCGTCGGGAAGCCGGTGGCCGACATAGGCCATGCGCGCCACTTTCGCGAAGGTCACCGGCGCAATATCGGTTCCGGGGACGCTGAACGTGCCGGCCGAATAGGCGACGTCCTTCTCGTCTACCTCGAGCATTCCCGCCGCGATTTTCTTTGCTTTCGCGACGATCCGTTCTGAGGAGACGTGCACGCTCGATCCGCCCACCGCCATCGAGCGCGAATTGAACGTGCCGTGGCCGGCCTGAACCTGCCGCGTGTCGCCCTGCACCACGTCGATATGCTCGATCGGAATTTGCAGGACGTCGGCGCCGATCTGCGAAAGCGACGTGACGTGGCCGTGACCCTGGCTCATCGAGCCCGAATAGATCGTGGCGCGGCCGCTGGAATCGATGCTGACGCGGGCGCTTTCCCAGCCGCCGCGGTCGAAGCCGATCAAGGACAGCCGCCGCGACGGCGCCATGCCGCACATATGGGTGTAGGCGGCAACCCCGATGCCGCGATAGACACCGTCGCGGCGCAGAGCGTCGCGCTCGCGGGAGCGTCCTTCATAGTCGAAAGCAGCCAGCGCCTTGTCGAGGCAGCCCTGATAGTTGCCGCTGTCGAACATCACGCCGGTGCTGCCGTAGGGCCGATGCGGAAAATCTCCGCGCTGGATGAAATTCTTCCTGCGTATCTCGACCTGATCGAGATTGAGGTGACGTGCGACCGCATCGATGGTGCGCTCCGCGATATAGGCGGCTTCCGGCCGTCCGTAGCCGCGATAGGCATCGACCGGCACACTATTGGTGACGACAACGCGCGAGGTCGCCTCGTAATTTTCGATCCTGTAGGTGCCGGTGCCAAAATTGATGGTGTTCACGGTCGGCCCGCCGCTCGCCATGTTCGACAAGTAAGCCCCGGCATTCCCCAGGGTTTCGACCTTCATGCCTAAAATAGTGCCGTCGTTGCGGATCGCCGCCTCGATGGTCTCAGTGTGAGCGCGGCCATGGCTGGTCGATTGATGGCTTTCGGAACGGGATTCCCACCATTTCACGGGCGCGCCGAGTTCGCGCGCCAGATAGGGGCAGAGCAGATCCTCGGGATAGAGGTGCATCTTGGCGCCAAAGCCGCCGCCGATATCGGGGGCGACGACGCGCAAGCGATGTTCGGGAATGCCGACAGTTTCGGCGATCCAGCGCCGGTGCATATGAGGAACCTGGCTTCCGATATAGACCGTTAGTGTGCCGTCGGGGTTGGGTTCGGCCACGATGCAGCGGGTTTCCATGCAGGTCGGGATCAGCCGGTTGTTGACGATGCGCAAGCTGATGATTTGATCGGCCTCGCGCGCGGCTTTCTGATAGTCGCCGCCGCGCACCTTGTAGACGGTCGTGATATTGCCGGGCACGTTGTCATGCAGTTGTGGCGCGCCATGGCGGGTTGCGGCTTCCTCGTCGACGACCGCGGCGAGCTGCTCGTAGCCGACCTCGATCAGGTTGACGGCGTCGTAGGCTGCCGTTTGCCGTTCCGCCACGACCAGCGCCACGCATTCTCCGACGAAGCGAACGCGGTCGATGGCCAGCACCGGGCGGATCGGCACCTTGCTTCCGGGAATGATCCAGTTCGGCACGATCGGGCCGATCTTGCCCGCGAGGTCCTTGCCGGTGAGCACCCGGCGAATGCCCGGCGCCGAAGCAGCTTTCGTGACGTCGATATGCTTGATGTCGGCGTGGGCGTGCGGCGATCGCAGCACCGCCATATGCAGCAAGCCCGGCAGCTTGATATCGTCGACGTAGCGGCCCTTGCCGGTCAGCAGCTTCAAATCTTCCCGTCGGCGCAAGGGTTGGCCGACATAACGGATAGCGGGGGCGTTCATTATTCACCGCCTTTCGATGCAAGGGCCTCAACGGCGCGAACGATGTTGTGGTAGCCGGTGCAGCGGCAGATATTGCCGGCAAGGCCGTGGCGGATCTCGTCTTCGGTTGGGTGGGGATTGGTCTTCAGCAATTCCCGCACGCTCATGACCATGCCGGGCGTGCAGAAGCCGCACTGCAAGGCATGATGTTCATGAAAGACGGCCTGGACGGGGTCGAGCGCCGCGCCCGATTGCGACACGCCTTCGATCGTCGTGATCGAGGCGCCATCGGCTATCACGGCGAGCACGGTGCAGGATTTCACCGCGTGCCCGTCGATTTCGACGGTGCACGCGCCGCATTGCGAGGTGTCGCAACCAACATGCGTCCCGGTCAGGCCGAGATCGTCCCTGATCAGATGGACCAGCAGTTTTCGCGCTTCGACTTCGAGCCTCTTGCGCGCGCCGTTGATCTCGATTGTCACCGCGTGGAGCCTGCAATCAATATCGGTCATTGGCTCGGTCCATTCGAACTTGATCAGGAAAGCCTGAAGTCGGCGACATCGATCGCAACCACGACACTGTCGGTATTTGCGGTGCCGTCGGCATTTCTCCGATAGGCGCGCCGCCTGGTCCAAAGCTTGACGCCATCGACTTCGCGATAGCCGCCGACATAGTGCGCGGTCGGAATGCCGCCTGTGACGTTGGCGCTGTAGTCGAGTCGCGCAATCAGGCCGTCGCCGTCGATGTAGAACACTTGCTCGGAACTGTGGGTCGCGACGGAGTCGGGGAAGGCGACCTTGAGCCGACGCCATTTCTCGCCATCCCCGTTCCAAGGCTCGATCTCCTCAGCGGTAAAGCCCGGCAGCGCAAAAAGGAACGGCGTGTTCAGATAGTTCCACATCGCGTAGCCGCTGAAATAGGCGAGGTGCAGGTCGTCCCATCCGGATTCCACCTTGTGGCCGTTGAATGCGTCGCGCGGGTTGATCCGGCTCTTGACCACCTTGCCGTCCAGCGTCTCGATCGCGACCTGGTCGGGCTCATAGACGCTGCGCAGGCCTTCCGCGGTGAACGGCGCATAACTCAAGCGCTGGCTGCCGGCCTCGGCCGTCACATGGACGTTCTTGAACACGTCGGGCCAGCCTTTTCTGACCCATAGCAGGCCCGTGCTCGACATCTCGGCAACGATCGCTTTCACCTTCTGCCAGCGCTCGATGCCGTGAGCCTCAAGGACGAGGTCGCGGAGCTCACTCATGCTGTGTCCTGATCCCGTTGATGGCGGCAGCCGCCCGGCTGCCGGCCCGTAACTCTAATAATAAGAGTAACTAGAACGCAAGCGTTTTTATGCGACTGGACTACCGATCCCGCTCTTGATCGCTGTCGGGGAACCATTACTCTGGTGATAGGAGTGACTCGAAAAGGTGCGATCCAAAAGCTTTAACGGAATGGTGTGCTCGATTGCCGGCGTACTGGACGCGGTCGGCGATCGCTGGGCCATGCTTATCCTGCGCGACCTGTCGCTGGGGCTCAGCAAATACGAGGATCTGCGCCAATCGACCGACATCACCCACGCTACGCTGTCGGATCGGCTCAAGCATCTCGAACAGAATGAGCTGATCGAACGGCGGCGATATCAGACGGGTCCCGAACGCTTCGAATACATCCTGACCCGAAAGGGCAGGGATATCATTCTGGTGATCCAAGCCCTGGCCCAGGTCGGCGATAAATGGCAGGTCGCTGGCGAGCCGCCGCTCAGATTTTTCAATCGAAACAGCGGGCGGGGCGTGAAGCTCGCGCTGGTCGACGAGAAATCGGGCGAGCCGGTTCGCTTGCGGGACGTCTATCCCGAGGCAGGTGCCGGCGCCGACGATCTGGTGCGGTGGCGGCTGACGAAGTTCGCCAAATAGGGATTTCTAAGTCGTAAGGCGGTGAATCGCCGCCGCCACTGCGCTCACCAGGATTCCCGGTAAGGACGCAGTTCGACGACGAACGACCAGGCGCTGCGGTCCTGATGCGCCACATGCCAGGCCTCGTCAGCGATCGCCGCCGGCTTGATGAAGAACTCGTCCGGACGATCCTTGAAGCGCTCTCGCGTCCAGGGTACGTCGATGACGGCATCGACAATGATGTAGGCCACGTGAACGCCCTTCGGCCCGAGATCGCGCGCCATCGATTCAGCCAGAATCCGTTGTGCCGCCTTGGTCGGCGCAAATCCGGCAAACATCGCTTTGCCCCGCAGGGCCGAGGTATTGCCGGTAACCACGATCGCTCCCTTGCCGGCACTGACCATCGACGGCGCGAACCGGCGCGCGAGGTAAAGCAGTCCCATCGTGTTGACTTGAAAGTTCTGGTTGAGAAGCGCCGGATCAATGTCCAGAAAAGAGCCGAAGCCACCCCCAACCGCATTGTGGATCAACGCCGAAGGCGCGCCGAGATCGTGCTCGATCGCTTCGGCGGTTGCGTCGACTTGCGCCGGATCGGAGACGTCGCACCGGTAGGCCCTCGCGCCCGCAAGTTCCTGCGCGAGCGCCTCGATGCGCTCTCTCGATCTTGCAAGCAGCGCTACGCGGTAGCCGCCGGCGGCAAACCGGCGGGCGAGCGCCGTGCCGGTTCCCGGCCCGACGCCGGTGATTACGCAAGTCGGTTGACTCATCGATGTCTCCTCAAGTGGGATTGCCTTCTTGGGTCGGTCTTCCATCTGCGATGCGAGCTATCGAAGCGCCCACAAAGCCCTCAGCTCGGCTTCTCATCTACCGATTGGCGTCGTTGATGTGCTGCTACCTTCGCGCGGTTGCCGCACACGGCCATCGAGCACCAACGCCGCCGTTTGGTGCGCGAGTCGTCATAAAAGAGCAGCGGACATACCGGGTTGGCGCATTTGCGCACGCGGCTCTGCGCCGAAGAGTCGGCGATCAACTGGGCGACGGAACGAGCTATCGGCATCAGGTGGCGTAACGCCGTGTCGCGCCGCGGTTGGTGCGTCAACCGCCATCCCTCCTTTGAATTGCCGATCAAAGCGGACCAGCCCTCATCTTCGCGCAACAACTCATTGATCACGGCAACCGCGGAGCTTCGGGGCGGCCGCTTCCCTTCAAGGTCAGCCGCGATGCATCGGATCGCCTCGCGTAAGCGCAGCGCCTCCTCGAACGCGCGCTGTCGCGATTCCGCATTACCTACGGCCTTGGGATAGCCGTCCAGGAGCGCTGCGTCGGATACCTGACCACGGGCGCGGGCGGCGGCGTCGAGAAAATCGTGAACGTCCGCCCAATCGCAGAGCTTCCCTTCGGGGACATGCGGATCCTGAATCGTGTTAGCGAAGTCGAGGCAGAGTCGCCCCGCCCAAAACACGAAAGTCTTTCGCTGTTTCGAGCCCTTCGTTCGGAAATCTTGGCTGCTTGTCATGGGGCGAACCTATAGCACATTCTCTTGTTTGGCTAACCTGTTTACAATACTTTACAGGTTAGTGTTACCGTGTTATCGACCTGGTGACGCGTTGGGAGGCCGCAAAGATGAAGGCGATTGTCGCAGATCGGTATGGTGGATCGGAGGTCCTCTCACTGGTCGACATCGCCGCTCCGATCCCCGGCCCGGGCGAAGTTCGGGTGCGCAATCGGGCCGTCGGCATCGTGCAACTCGATGCGGTGCGGGTTCGCGGCGAGAATGCCAACATTGAGCCGCGCGTCAGCTTGCCATACACGCCCGGAAACGATGGGGCGGGCATCGTCGAAGTCGTTGGCGAAGGCGCCGAAATGTACGGGATCGGTGACCGCGTCGCCTATGTCAGCCGCGCGACACCCGGCGGCTATGCCGATGCGAGCGTTGTGCCGGCGGATCGCTTGATCCGCCTGCCGGACGACATCGCGTTCGAGGACGCGCTGGTTCTGCTCGTGAGCGGCATGACATGCCACTACATCGTCAACGATCTCTGGCGCCCTCGACCCGGCTCAACCGTGCTCGTGCACGCCGCTGCCGGCGGATTTGGTCTCGCGCTTGTGCAATGGGCGAAACACATGGGCTGCCGCGTCTTCGGAACCGTGTCGAACCAGGCCAAGGCGAAAGCGATTCGCGAGGCCGGCGCCGACGCGGCGATCATCTACACCGAAACCGACTTTGTGGAGGAAGTCCATCGGCTGACCGATGGCCGCGGCGTGGACTTTGTGAGTGATAGCGTCGGCGGCACCACCTTCATCGGCAGCATCGCAGCCGCCGCGATACGCGGTCACATCGTCCTGTCGGGACAGCCGGGCGGACTCGTCGATTCGTTCTCGCCCTATGCGCTTCAGAAAAAGTCTCTCACGCTCACTGGCGCCTTTCTGCCTCATTTCATCTTCCGACAGGACGAGTACCTCGCGCGCGCCAATGCTGTGTTTGAAGCGGCAAGATCTGGCTGGCTCAGTCGATCAGCGGGACACCGAATGGCGCTCGCCGATGCTGCCAAAGCCTACCGGTTGTTGGAAACGCGCCAATCGATCGGCAAGATTCTGCTCGTGCCCGATTGACGAGGTGTCGCTGCCGGACCGTCTTGTCGCCGTTCAGGAGAACAGCAAATGTCGAGAACTGACCACGTTAATGAATTACTCAATTCGTCCTGGAAAATTGGCCCGTATGCGCTGAAGCACCGCGTGGTTATGCCGCCTCTCACACGGATGCGAGCCGGCCGCGCCGACGGCGTTCCCTCGCCTCATGCCGCATTGTATTATGAGCAGCGTGCGAGTGAAGGCGGCTTCATGATCGCTGAAGCTACACAAATCTCGAAGCAAGGGCAGGGCTATCCGGGGACACCGGGCATCTACTCAGAGGCTCAGATCGAAGCATGGAGAAAAGTCGTCCACGCCGTTAAATCGCGCGGAGCAGTGATCTTTCTTCAGCTCTGGCACGTCGGTCGCATTTCGCATTCCTCGCATCAGCCGTCCGGCGGATTGCCGGTCGCTCCGTCAGCGGTGAAGCCGAGCGGTGAGACCGTTGATGCTTCCTGGAAGCGTGTGCCATATGAGACCCCGACGGCCCTATCAAGGGAGCAAATTGCGTCGATCGTAGCGGACTATCGACAAGCCGCAATCAACGCTTTCGCGGCCGGCTTTGACGGGGTCGAAGTACACAGTGGAAATGGCTATTTGCTGGACCAGTTTCTCGAGGACGCGACCAACAAGCGCGAAGACGACTACGGCGGAAACCCTGAAAACCGCGCGCGCCTGTTGCTCGAGGTGCTGGATACGGTCGCCGAAATCGGAGGGATCGACAAGGTCGGCGTCCGCCTGTCGCCATTCGGCGTCGTCAACGACATCGCAGACAGTGACCCACGGCATTTGTTTGCGGAGGTGATCAAGCAACTCGCGTCACGGCGACCAGGATATTTGCACCTGATCGAGCCGCGCTCTAACGCTGGGATACGCGAAGAAGCGAACCTCACCGCTCCTCCGTCCGTCTCAAGCATGTTCCGCAAGTTGTTCCACGGTCCTTTGATAGCGTCGGGCGGATTCGACAGGCAGAAAACGGGAGCCGCGATCGGCGATGGCGTAGTCGACGCCGTCGCATTCGGACGGGCTTTCCTGGCCAACCCGGATCTGCCCAGACGGCTTAGCATCAATGCTCGACTAAACCCCTACGATCGACCGACCTTCTACGGCGGGAGCGCCAAGGGTTATACCGACTATCCGGCCCTCGAAGAACTGCCGGCCTGAAGTTGTCTGGAAGCGTCGGACGAGATAGGGGAGGAATTGAGGGATGGCCGCGGTAGATGAATCCGGGTGGGACGATGGAGCGCTGAGCGCCTCACTCGTCCCGTTGTGCCGGGTCGAAGCGAAGGTCGCACCCAACATTCGATTGAGTGGTACGCCGTTAGGTACACGCGTCATTGCGGAGCTTTTGTCGGCCCGTTTCGAAGGTGCGCGTTTCAATGCCAAGCTGAAGGGCAATGCTGCAGCGGACTGGCTTGTCATTTCAGCTGATGGCCGCATCGGATTGATGGATGTCCGTCTCACAATCGAGACTGATGACGGTGCATTGATCTACTTGCAGTACAACGGTCGTTCATTGAACTCGCCCGAGAGCAAGCGATCGGAGATCAGAGTCTCTCCACGATTTGAAACCGGCGATGCACGTTACGCTTGGCTGAACGAGGCGTTGGGCGTTGGTAAGGGCTTCCTCGATTTCTCGACCGGCCGGCTCGCTTACATGTTCTATCTAATCAGGTGACCGGGAACCCGGTCTCGTCAAGCCGACCGGGATTTTGAGTGTCATCCTGCCGAAACGGGCTCCGCCCTATCGCGCGGTACGGGTTGAGCGGCGAACGCAATGGATCTTCCTACGGGTAATATATGAGCGAGCTTCGGATATTTACATACTTACCCAACCCTCGGCTTTGGAAGTCGACGATCGCGGCTCGCCTTTGCGGCGTGACAATCGAAATTCGCGGCTGTTCGGCAAAGGATTTGAATCGCTGGCTTTGGGATTTCGATGCCCGCGAGATTGCCACAGGCGAGCAGGAAACGATGGCTCGCTTCAAGCGATCGGCTAGAAAGGGATTTCGTGGTGACCTTTTCAAGACTGATTCCTTCTTGCTGGCGCAGCCATTTGGCACGGTGCCGACCGCATTCAGTCCGGACGGGCAGATCGGCGTATTTGAATCAAACAGCATCATGCGAGCTGTCGCTCGGCTCGGCCAGGACCGGTTTCCGCTTTACGGGAGCACGCCGTACGAGGCATCCCGGATCGACGGCTTCCTGGACGTCAGTCTGATCTTTGCGCAGGCGACGCAAGCTTATCTTCTGCGCCCGAGCAATGACAGTCACGCGCGAGCGAAAGAAGCTTTCGATGTCTATGGCGAAGGGATAGAGCGCGCATTGTCGTCAGGCCGGTCGTTCCTCGTTGAAAACCAACTATCGCTCGCCGACATTTGCTTTGTCGCCGAACTCGCCCTGTTCTTGAACGAGAAGCGGCGTATTGCCGATCTCTATCATCTTGAGCCGATTCTGAGCGCCGACAGCGAAAAGCGCTTTCCGCGGCTGTTTGATCACTTTTACACACTTTGCCAGCACCAGGCTTTTTCGCCGGATCTTGCGCCGCATCTCGAGTCCCTGAGCCTTTCGCGGCCGCGGTCACGGGGATGAAAGGAGGCCTTATGCTTGCTCTTCAGCTGACTGCTTACGATAATCCCGTCGACTCCCTTCAAGTCGTAGAGCTCGACGACCCAGACCCTCCGAAAGCCGGTGAGGTCCTGGTACAAATGGAATACTCGCCGATCAATCCTGCCGACCTTTTGTTGCTTCGGGGCTTGTATGGAATTCTGCCACCACTACCGGCCAGGCTCGGAAGCGAAGGTGTTGGCAAGGTCGTCTCGTTCGGCGCAGACGTTGGCGGCGTAAGAACAGGCGATCGGGTGTTGGTCCCGATGGGCAGCAACGCCTGGTCAGAGCGCGTGCTGATCTCCGGCAAGGAGCTTTTTGCGTTACCGGATCACGCCGACCCGAGACAACTTGCCATGTTGAGCGTCAACCCGCCCACTGCGGCGCTCTTGCTAAGCGAGTATGTCAGCCTTGCCGCCGGCGATTGGATCATTCAGAACGCGGCCGCCTCCGGGGTTGGCCGCTGGGTTGTCGCGCTTGCAAAAAAGCGGGGATATCGCACGGTCAACCTCGTTCGACGCTAGGAGAC
>Ga0210408_10004053_pt1 | contig 13223 bp, 14 predicted proteins | sample IncBWH4MmetaG_FD_155471 | JGI IMG/M metagenome (GOLD analysis project Ga0210408, IMG submission 155471) | Forest soil microbial communities from Barre Woods Harvard Forest LTER site, Petersham, Massachusetts, United States - Inc-BW-H-4-M | ecosystem: Environmental > Terrestrial > Soil >...
AACCACGCTGTCGCAGGCGATCAGAACCTTCGGCTCGATCTGCTTGAAGCGGTCGATCACCGCAGGCGCAGCCATGTCGGGCGCGCAGACGCTCCAGATCGCCCCAAGGCTCGCGGTCGCCAGAAATGCGATCATGGTCTCGGGAATGTTCGGCAGATAGGCCGCAACGCGATCACCTGGCTTCACGCCGCGCGCCTTCAGCTCGAGCGCGAGCGCGGCGACCTTGCGGTGCAAGTCCGGCCAGCTCGTTTCCTTCAGCGTACCGTCCTCGCCGGAGCTCACGATCGCCGGTTGACCCGCGGCATGGGCCGCCTCGACATGGCGCAGCGCCTGCTGCGCGTAATTGACCTGCGCGCCCGGAAACCAGACCGCGCCCGGCATTTTGCGCTGCGCCAGAACGGCGCGATGCGGCGTCGGCGACTTCAGGTCGAAATAGTCCCAGATGCTCTGCCAGAACGCGTCGATGTCGCGGACCGACCATAGCCGCAGGCTTTCGTAGTCCGCAAAGTCGAGCCGGCCGTTTTCGCGGAGCCAGTGGCGATAGCGCGCCATTTGCGTAGTGTCGGATGTGGTCATGGTCTCAGCCCGTTTCGCGAATGCGAGCGGGAGCCTGTATTCCACCAGCGGAAAATTCAAGCCCGGGAGGCGCCTTCGCGGAACCAAGGCGGGCGCCCGCGACTTAATCGCACAGGCTCTTACCGAGGCTCAAGAACATGAAGATGCTGAAGCGTCTCTTTTCGCTATCGTGGCGACGCCGGGAAACGCCAAAACCCACCGCCATTACCCAAACCCTGATCCCTCCCGAGGAGTTCGCGCGGCTCGTCGGCTCGGGCCGCGTCGAGGATTTGCGGATCCTGGCGAAGAAGCTGAGCGGGCAGACCAAGACGCACGCTTAAGGGGCTTACGCCTAGGAGGCCCACGCCCAAAGCGCCGGCCTCAACCCGCGTGGATGCGCCGCGAGCGCTCCTCGAAGGCGGCGGCTTCGTTTGCTGCCAGCCTCTCCAATCGCACCGCGACATGTTTGTGATAGGGCGTCGCCGCAATGGGATCGCAGTTGCGGCTGTCGGTCAGCGCATTGACGCGCGGGCCGTTGTTGAGACGTTCGCCGTCGCGCGCGGGGTAGGACTGGCCATAGCCATGCGGCAACGCGAGCTGTCCCGGGCGCAGGCTGTCATCCACCTTGCAGCGCACCACGACCCGTCCGGCCTCCGACCGCACCGCGATCCATTCGCCATCGCTCGCGCCTAAATCCTCTAGATCGCGTGCATTGATCAGGAGCGCGCCATCAGGGTCGTCGCGTCGCCAGGCCGGATCGCGGAAAATCTGGTTGGCGTTGAACATGCGGCGCTGGCCGGCGGCCAGCACGAAGGGATAGTCCTTTGGCGCTTCGGCGGCCTTGGGATCGAGCCGGGCGAGCCAGTCGAGCAGTGGCGTAATGGCGAGCCGGACCTTCCGGTCGGGATGGCTGACCAGCGACCAGACTTCATCATAGGTGTGTTCGGTGATGGCGACGCCGCTCCGCGTGCCAACGATCGCATCGAACAAGGCGTCGCCAAGCTGATCGTCCGCCACCTTGCCGTTATCTCCGAGTCCGCGCCGCACCGCCTCCGGCGAACGTTTCGCGCTGGCCTGCGCCGCCTGCCACAACGGTGCCGCGGCGGCTGTCCCGTCCGGCAGTGTGGCGCCGAGCGTATGATAGAGTACGAGCGCGCCGAGGGCGGCGGTTTGCGGATTGGCGCCGATGAACGCGCGGAGCGCCTGGCCGAAAGCGGGACGCGAGTGGAACGCTGCCTCGCGCAACGGGGCCAGCGCGTTGTCGCCGGGCAGCAGGCCGAGCGCACGCGACAGCCGCGTGTAGATTTCGGGCTCGGGCAAGGTGCCTTGCAGCGGCGGCACCACGCCGGCGCGGACCTGGAAGAAATTTCTCGGGAATTCGAAGTTGAACAGCGTGAACTCGGTCTTCTCATATTGCGAGGAGGCCGGCAGCACATAATGCGCGAGTTTTGCGGTTTCGGTGAGCGCCACGTCGACCACGACGCAAAGCTCGAGCGCGGCGAGCGCTTTTTCCACCTCGGCTGTGTTCGCAGCGGTGTTGGCCGGGTTGGAGCTGTCGATCCAGACCCCGCGCAGGCGATCGGGGTGGTCATTCAGCACGGCCTGCGGAAAGACGTTGGGCGGCAGCAGGCCCGCGATCACTTCGGTATCGGTGCCGGCGAATTTCTGGTTCGGCGAGTTGCCCCACAGCGGTTGCAACCAGCTGTGGAGCTGGTTGGTGCCTTTCCGGCCAAAGCTGCCGGTCAGCATGATCAGGAGCTTTTCGAGGTAGGAATTGAGCGTCGAGTTGACGCCCTGCTGGATGCCGAGCTCGACGCGCACCGTCATTGCCTTCGCCGCCTCGATCATGTCGGCGCAACGCTCGATCTGTTCGAGCGGGACGTCCGCGGCATCAGCCCATTGATCGACGGGAATGTGGAGCAGGGCGTCCTTCACCTCGGCGAAGCCTTCGGTGTGCCGCGCGATGAACTCATGGTCGATCGCGTCGCGTCGCACCAGCGTCGCAAGGATCGCGCCCAGCAGGAACGCATCGGCGCCCGGACGCACGGCCAGGTGCAGATCGGCCATCTCGGCCGTCTCGGTGCGGCGCGGGTCGATCACGATCAGCTTGCGGTTCGGATCCTTGCGGATCTGGTTCAGATGATCGCGCGCATTAGGAAAACCATGGGCGATCCAGGGATTGGCGCCGATCACGAACAACAGGTCGCAGTGATGCACATCCTCGGCGGTGTGGCAGGTCTGGCTGCCGAACATGTGGCCGTTGACCCAGAAATCGCCGGTCTTCTCCTGCGACAGCGCATTGAAGACATGGCGCGAGCCGAGCGCGCGTAACAGGCCGGTCGCATAGGCGCCGCCGGCATGGTTGCCTTGGCCGCCGCCGCCGTAGAGCGCAAGGCTCTTGCCGCCATGGCGGTCGACGAGATCGCGCAGCCGCGCCGCGATTTCGGAGATCGCGGTGTCCCAGTCGATCGCATCGAAGCCGCCGTCCGCACGGCGCCGCAGCGGTGAGGTGAGGCGGTCGCGGTGATGGGCGTAGAAGGGAATGCGCGCGGCCTTGTTGCAGAGATAGCCTTGCGATTTCGGATTGTCGCGGTCGCCGCGTACCTTGGTGATCCGCTCCCCGTCGGTCAGCACCTCGATCCCGCAATTGACATAGCAGATGTTGCACGCGGTCTTCCGCCAGCCTGCATTCGACATTGCGTTCCCTCCGGATCGCTTCGATCGGAGAACATTAGATGATGATCGTCATAAAAACAACCGGAGAAAACGGCCCGATGCCCTTCTCGGGTTCCGGGCCGGAGCGTCTATTTCGCCTTCTCGTGATTGGCGATGCCGGTCGGCTTGTAGTCGTAGGTCGGATAGAACTCGGTGTGGTAGGCGCCCCAGGCCGAGGTCTCGATGATACGGTTGACCTCACGCAGCCGCGAGGCCGGCAGCCGCAAGGTGACGACCTGGCCGACGCCCATCATCACATACCAGCTCACCACCTCGACGCCCTCGGGCGGAAACGCCTTGTAAAACCCCTGCTTCTCGAGCTGGGCGTTGAGCTCGCCGAGCGGACGCGTCTCGTCATGCTTGAAGAAGATGGTCAGCATGACCGCGTTGTCCGGCGTCGGCGTCGCGGCTGGCGCCGGAGTTGCAGTCTGTGCGACGGTGTTTGAATTGAACATCGAGGCCGATGCTGCCACCACCAGCGCCGTCAACAAAGCCCTGCCGAGTCCCATTGCCGTCTCCTTTTCCAAAGCGGGTTCTGAAGGATCATAGACGGCGATGATCGCAGTTTCGTGGCGAAGGCGACAACTCAAATTACCGCGCCTGATATTCTCCCGAAATGTCCTTGCCGGTGTAGTCGGTCATCAACACGGTCGCGATCACGGTGATGACGGCGCAGGCGGCGATATATAGGGCGATCGCGGTCGCGGAATGATAGGTGGCATACAGCCAGGTCGCGATCAGTGGCGCCGGTCCGCCGGCGATGACGGAGGCGAGCTGATAGCCGAGCGAGGCGCCGCTGTAGCGCAGGCGCCCGGTAAAGCTCTCGGCGATCAGGGCCGCCTGCGGCCCGTACATCATGTCATGCGGCACCAGCGACAGGATGATGGCCAGGAAGATGATCGGCAGCGAGCCAGTGTTGACCATCGCGAAATAGATGAAGCCGAATATGCCGGTCGTGACCGCGCCGATCAGATACATGTTCTTGCGTCCGATCCGGTCGGACAGGTGACCGAAGAAGGGGATCGACACGAAGGACAGCACGGAAGCCGCGAGCACGCCGGTAAGCAGAAAGTCGCGCGAGACATGCAGCGAACCGATGCCATAGGAGAAGATGAAGGCGGTGAAGATGTAGAACGGCGCCTGCTCGGCCATGCGCGCGAAGGCGGAAAGCAGGATTTCCTTCGGATGCTCCTTGAGCACGGTGAGCATCGGCGTGCGATCGATCTTCTGCTCGGCGAGCAGCTTTGAGAACAACGGCGTCTCCATGATGCCAAGCCGGATATAGAGGCCGACGGCCACGAGGATGATGCTCAGCGCAAAGGGAATGCGCCAGCCCCAGGCGAGGAAGCTTTCGCCCGACATCTGGCTGAAGGCGAGCACGGCGAGATTGGCCAGGAACAATCCGCAGGGCACACCGAATTGCGGCCATGACGCTATGAACCCGCGGCTGTTGTCGTTGCGTGCCCATTCCATCGACATCAGGACCGAGCCGCCCCATTCGCCGCCGACACCGACGCCCTGGATGAAACGCAGCACGGTCAGGATCACCGCACCCCAGATGCCGATGCTCTGATAGGTCGGGACCAATGCGACGGCGGCGGTGGCTATTCCCATCAGCAGCAGCGTGGCGATCAACGTCGACTTGCGGCCGATGCGGTCGCCGTAATGGCCGAAGATCGCTGCTCCTATCGGGCGCGCGACAAAGCCGACGGCATAGATCGCGAAAGCCTCGAGCGTGCCGACCCATGGGTCGGAATGCGGGAAGAACAGCTTTGCAAAGACCAGACCCGTGACGGTCGAATAGAGGAAGAAATCATACCACTCGATGGCGGTGCCGATGGTGGATGCGATGACGGCGCGTCGAAGCTGCACCCCGTGCTCGTCGGAGCTGAGGCTGGCCGGTTGGGTATAGGTCGTTGCCATGGGGCGTTCTCCTGGACTGCCCCAACACCACTTCATCTCGCGCCGTTGTCCGGCCTCGTATCATTTTACCTAAAAACGCCGGATCGAGCTCCGGGTTCCACTAACAGCCAAAGGTATTAGCTAGGCGCGTCCCGGACAGGACGATTGTGAAGTAGATCATAAGTGCTTGCTGTGGTGGCCGCTATCCATGCCGTGGGGCTACCCGGTCAAAGGCAGGACGCACATGGGCCGGAGCCAAGGACGCGATCCAAGGACAGCACCCATGTCAACGCGGCGTAAGATGATTTGGTGGTTCAAATTCGTGATCTCCGGCCGCTTCCTGGAGACCTTCCTCAATCTGCGCGGCCGGCGTTCCTAACCTGCCGTCGTACGGTCAGGCGGCGTTGATCAGCTTCTTGACGTGGGCCGCGCCGTTCGTCACGGCGTCACCGGCCTTCCAGGCGAGCGAGGTCAGCTTGCCTGCCAGCGAATCCTGGTTGCGCAGGCGACGCGAGCCCAGCACATGGCCGACCTCCGCCGGGAAACGGCTGATTTCGGCCGCGACCAAAGTGGCGACCGCGTCCATCAATTGCTGCAGCCGCACGCCCCACTCGGATCCGTCGAACTGGTCAATGTGTTTCTTGAGCGCATATTCGGTGTCATAGATGTCGCTGAGCAGGTCGCGCGCGATGATGACGCGGTTCTGCTTCAGCGCGATGCGCAATGCCCGTCGGCCGTCGTCGATGCGGTCGAGCACCATCGGAATCGCGATCGCATAGGGCGTCGCCGCAACGTCGGCTGCGCTTTTCGATGCCGCCGCACGCGTCGCAAGGCGGATCAGGTGCCAGGGCGTCTTCAGCCGCTTGCCGATCATTCCGATCGCAAACGGCACCGCGGCCGCATTGTCCTTGCGGAAGGCGTCGAGCAATGCCGCCATCTTCGCAGCCTCGGCATTGTCGAACTTGGCGAATCTCTCCGGCAGCGCCTTGTTGAGCTTCGCGATTGCCTCGCGAGAGCGCAGCGCAGTCATCATCTTGACGAGGTCGCCATACGCCGAGGGCGCGGACGTATAGGCCCCGAGCTTGGCGCGGGCCATCTGGGCAGCGGTCGGGTCCGACAGCGTGTTCTCGAGATATTTGACCACCTTGGTCTGGAACACCGAGACCGCCTGCAGCAGCTCCTTCTTCTTGTCGGTGCCGATCAGGCCCCTCATCTGGGAATTGAAGTCGCGCGCCATCGTCGGCAACAGATCGCGGGTGGTCCATTCCCAGATCGGCGCCAGCGAGCCGCGCGGAATCCGGCCGGGGCTATCGTAGTTGGGCGCGCCCTCCATCACGACAGGTTCAAGCGCGAGAAAGAAGTGGAATGACGGCTCGGCCTCCTTGTTCTGCGACGAGCCGTCCTTGCGAAACTCGGCACGCAACTTGGCCCGGATATCGGCGGAGCCGGGCATGTCGACGCCGCACAATTCCAGCCGCTCGAGCTCGGCCAGAAGACAGCTTCTGGTCAGCGGCGACAGCCGTTGCACGAATTCCCAAATCCGGTCGATTTGCATTCGGGGGCCTGGTTTTCCGCAAGGTGATTTGGCAGAAACGGACCCGCTAACCGAGCGAGCGTCTGGCTATGGAACCAAAAAACAGTTGGCACTGGATTAAGAAGTCTAATAAGGCTCGATTGATTGTTGGTATCTGGTTCCGTTCTGCAGGTCAGGTCCTGGTAAGGAATTGCAACCCGCGCGAGATTTGATGGAATTTGACGCAATTTCAACGCGTAGCGGGGAAATTCGCAGTGGTAATTCCCGTAGTCCTACGGAATGAAAAATTAACCATGGTAGAGGGCAACGTTCGCTAGATTGCGAATATGTCACAGCAAGAGAACCGAATTGCCGATTCGCAGTTTTTGGACTGGGGCGAGGCCGCTGCCGGAGCCGACGAACTCGACATTGGCGGACTGGGAGCGGCACGTTCGCCCGCCGTCGACGGCGCCGGCAGCTCGATCGTGCGCCAGCTCAACGGGTCGCTGACGGCGCTGTTGCTGTACATGGAAGAGCTGAAACAGCACAGCCATCGCCTGTCGCGTGAAACCGGCGAACGCGATCATCTGCAAAAAGTCGTCGAGAACGCGCTGCAGCAGACCGAGCGCGTCTGCGCCCTGGTCAAGCAGGCCGGCGGCGCACCGATGGCGGCCCTGTCGACCATGCCGGCAAGGAACGGCATGTTGCAGGGGCGGGCCGAGCGTCCCAAAGAAAGCACCAAGGAAAACGCTCGTTGCCCGGCCGCCTTGCTGTCGCCTGATGCCGGCCAAAAGCCGTTGACCAAGCGCGAGCGCGAGGTCCTCAATCTGATTAGCGAGGGCTATTCCAACAAGCAGGGCGCGCTGCGCATGCAGATCAGCCCGCGCACCTTCGAGAGCCATCGGGCCGAGGCCATGCGAAAGCTTGGTGCGCGAAACACCGCCGACCTTGTCCGCGCCGTCCTGCTGCAGCCGCTCGAATAGCATCACCAGGCGCAGCTGGCATTGCGAAGCGTCCGCCAGCAGCATAAGGCGCGGCGTCAGCGCAAGCGCGACGCCGGATTATTTGCGGGCAACAATTTGGCCGGCCCGGCATGTGCCGGGGCCGGCTTGCTCCCCGTCGGTGTTGGCGTGTGAAGCTCGGGCGCGGCGCGCTCAGAGATAGTCTTCGGCAAAGCTCTCGAAGCGCGGGCCCGGACGAAGCACGACCGGCCGCGACTTGGGCGGCGCGAGGATCAGCGTGATGACCCAGCGCGTCGGAACGCTCGAGGCGTTTTCCTGCACGGAACGGACCATGCCGGTGACCGTGCTCGCTCCGGACCTAACGGTTGCCGCGCGGCCATTGAATTGCGCGATACGGAAACGCCGGACTTCCTTCTGGTCGGCGGTTTCATAAGTGAACATGAAGCTCTCCTGTGCTTCATGCGACTATCGCCGTTCAATGTTAGCCAGATATGAAAATCGTATGCCGTACAAGTACGGTTGGACTCGTGCGGAGCGCGGACGCGGCAACGGCCGCTACCGCAACACGGCGGCAAGACTTGTCGGATTGGGTGGATCGCGCGGGCAGGAGACGGTGCGAGGCGGACCTCGTGCGAAGGCTGTCGCGGGCTATTCGGCGGGTCCGAACACCGCTTCCATCTTGGTCTTCAGCGTCGCGGCGTTGAAGGGTTTCACGATGTAGTTGCTGACACCGGCCTTCTTCGCGGCGATGACGTTCTCCGTCTTCGATTCCGCCGTGATCATGATGAAGGGCGTCTTCGAAAGCTCGGGGCTGGCGCGGACCTCGCGCAGCAGGTCGTAGCCGGTCATCGGCTCCATGTTCCAGTCGGAGATGACGAGGCCGTATTTGCGGGTCTGCATCTTGGCCAGCGCCGCAGAGCCGTCGCTGGCGTCGTCGACATTCTCGAAGCCGAGCTGCTTGAGCAGGTTCCGGATAATCCGGATCATGGTGTTGTAATCATCGACCACGAGGATCGGCATCGACAAATCAAAAGCCATATTTCCTTAACTCCGCGCAGTTCGCACAATAGCCGCACACGGGCAAGACATTCGCGCAGCCGGCGAATGGCACCGTCACAATTATCAGCGGTCCTTGAACAGCGCGTTAATTCGGAACGGAATAAATCCGGCAAACCCGTACTAATACGGAACAGGCGGGAAGGCCCGCGGCAGGGACGCCGCTAGCCGGTGCGGCTGCGCGGCGCTTCTTCGGCCGTGCAGCGCGGCTTCAGCAGCCGTTCGTACTGGATCTTGACCGAGGCGTAGCACTCGCATGCCGTCTTGCGGAGCCCGTCGAGATCGAGGATTTCGATATGGCCGCGGCTGTAGTGGATGTAGTTTGCCTGCTGCAGCGTGCTTGCAACCAACGAGACGCTGTTGCGTCTGGCGCCGATCATCTGTGCCATCGCCTCCTGCGTCAGCAGCAGCTTGACGCCGCCGGAGAGGTCATGGGTCTGCAGCAGGCACCGCGCCAGGCGGGATTCCACGGTGTGAGAGGCGTTGCAGCCCGCCGTCTGCTGGATCTGCGCGTACACCGCAAGGCCGTGGCGGATCAACGCCGAGCGCAGCGTCGCACTCTTCTCGGCGATCGCGCGCAGCCGGTCGAGATCGATGGTCGAGGCGGGGCCGGGCACCATCACGATGGCGCTGTTGAGCGCAACCGGGTCGCCGAGTGCGGAGAATACGCCGAAGATGCTGTGGCGGCCGATCATGGCAACCTGCACATGCTCGCCACGCGCGAGGTCCACGACCAGCGAGATGACCCCGCGGTGGGGCAGGTAGGCGCGCTTGAGCGCATCGCCGACGGCGACAAGTACGAGATCCTGCACCAGATCGACGGACTTCAGATGCGGCCTGATCAGCTCGAAATCATCCGCGCTCAGGCTGGACAGAAATCCATTCGGCGAACGTGGCGTTGTATCCAAAGCCGTCTCCTGCCTTACGGGCAAATCAGGTCTCTGGGTCGCTGTATCTAATGCACACTAACAAGCATGATCCCCGAATAATCCCTTGGCAAGAAAAAATCGGTACTGGGGCAATCTGCCGCTTGCATCCGCTCTTCCTTTCGCTTCACGCGCGAGTGGGCCGGCAGGCGCGAGAGCGAGTCTTCACGAAGTCGCTACTTGAAGAGGTGTGCATGTTTGGCGTGCACGGCGTGATAGCATTCGCAGGCGCTCTTCCGCAGTGCCTCGACGTCTATGATTTCGATTTGTCCGCGGCTGTAGCTGAGTACGCCGGCCTGCTGCAGCGCATGTGCGACGATCGAAATCGCGTTGCGCTGTACGCCGATCATGCGGGCGAGCTGCTCCTGCGTCATCGGCAGGGTCTCGCCGTCCCAGAGGTCGCGCGCGCGAAGCAGCCGGCGCGACAGGCGCTCTTCGACCGAATGCGCGGCGTTGCAGGCGGCGGACTGCTGCGCCTGGGCGAGCAGCGACTGCTCGTGCCGCGCGAGCAACTGGCTCCATGCGGCGCTCTCGGCGGCGATCGCTCTGAAATCCTCCACGGCAATCGCGGAAGCCCTGCCCTGGCACAGTACCACGGCATCGCTCAGCGAGATTGCATCGCAGAGCGCTTCGGAGGCGCCGACAATCCCGTCGCGGCCGATCATGGCCACCTCGACCGCCTGTCCTTCCGACAGGCTCACTACGCTGGAGATGATGCCGGAGTGGGGCAAATAGACATGGGTCAGTTCTTCTCCAGCTTCAATCAGTAGATTTCCTCTGGCCAGTTCAACAACTTCCAGATGCGGTTGCGCGAGCGCAAAATCTGCCGCGGACAGTGTTTGCAACAGGCGGTTGGGCGGGCGTTGATCTACAGGCATCAGGGTTCCCGCCAACAGGCAGGTGTTCTCTTAAAAGGCGAATGGTTCCTTGAAGCTAGGTAAGGTTACCGCGCGATGCAATTGCGCTGGCGCATGGGGCGTATCGCGCAGCTTATACACGTTGGGGGGCAGACAGCCTGTCGTGTTTGCGGCGGAAATAAGATTCATGCAGTGATTCGCGCACGAAAAGTTCAACGCGATCAGTGTCAGGGTCATGGGAGCGCAGGGACAAGCGGAAGGAGACCGCTATGCGCCGCATTCTGGTCGTGGATGATGATTTGCATGTCGGGCAGGCCATCAGCGTTTGGCTCAAGGCACAGGGCTTTCGCGTTGCGACTGCCGATGGCGGCGCCACCGGCCTCGTGGCGCCGGACAACGCAACATTCGATTTGATGATCGTCGATGTGTTCATGCCGCATATGAAGGGTTTCGAGGCGATACGGCTGTTTCACAAGCGCGCGCCCACCGTGCCCTTGATCGCGATTTCGGGCTACGCCTTTTCCGGAACCGAAAGCACCGGATCGGAATTCCTTAGGCTAGCACCGCGGCCCGGCGCCACGCGCTGCCTGCGCAAGCCGTTCAAGCCCATGACCTTGCTCGGGGTGATTGATGAATGCCTTTCGATAGCCGAGCCGCATCGAAGGCAGGTTGCGACGCTCGGCGCGGTGGCGGACTCGCTAGCCGAGCTGCAAGCCAAATCGAACGTGCCGGATCTCACGATGGACGCGCCTTGCGAACCGAGGCGCTCCGGTGGGAGGTTGTCGTGACGCGCGGCAATCTCGAAACTCGAGCCGTCCGCGGGCGACGGCGAAATGCAGCGAAGTTGGAATGGAAATTGGAAGGGAGACCAGCGTGCAGCACGACTCGGGATCTGCGGGACCGTCCGGACCAAATAACCAGCCACGACGCGACGAGATGACGCGCGTCCTCGTGGTCGACGACGATCCGATGGTCTGTATGGCCATCGAGGTCTATCTGGAACGGCATCATTTTCAGGTCACCGTCGCCGACGGCGGCGAGGCCGGACTCAGGGCGCTCGAGGGCAACCAATTCGACCTGATGATCGTCGATATCTTCATGCCGCATATGCGCGGCTTCGAATCGATCCGGATCTTCCACGAACGCGCGCCGACCGTTCCGCTGATTGCGATGTCCGGTTATGCCTTTGCCAACATCAATACGCCCGCGCCCGATTTCCTGCGCATGGCACTCGAGCTCGGCGCATCACGCTGCCTGCGCAAGCCCTTCACGCCGGTGGCGCTGCTCACCGTCATCAACGAATGTCTGTCGGAAGCGTGCGAGCGTCATCCGAACAAGGTCCAGCTCCGTTAGCAGGCGCGGGAGCGGGCACGCTCAGCCGGAGGAGGCGACGTCGACATTTCAGGAAAGGCATCGGCTGTCTCCCGAAGGTGAGGAGGCGCAGCGGGACAGGCTTCAGAGAGCCGCCATTGTCGGCCAGCTCGCCGGTGGCATTCTTCACGACTTCAACAATGTGCTCACCGTCATCACCGGGATGATCGACGTGCTGGCGGAGGCCGTTGCAAACGAGCCGCAGCTTGCGGCGATCGTCAAATTGATCGATGACGCGGCGACGCGTGGCGCTGCATTGACAGCGCACATGCTTAGCTTCGCGCGCGGCCGGCCCACGCGGCCGCGCGAGGTCGAGCTCAATGTGCTCCTGGCCGATGCGGTCCGTCTGCTGCGGCCCACGCTCGGCGGCATCGAGCTTGGCGTCGGCGCGGTCGTCGACGTCGCGCCCGTGCTGGTAGATCCAGGACAGCTCATGGCGGCTGTCCTCAGCCTTGCGATCGCCGCGCGCAACGCCATGCCGGAAGGCGGCAGGCTCGTCCTCGCGGCTGGGGCAGCGCCGACCATCGAGCGATCTGCAAGCACGTGCGAGCGTGCTCGCGTCGTGATGATCTCGATTGACGCGTATGGTTATGCCGACGTTGCCGGACATCATGAACAGATCTTTAGCGACATCGACACCGCGCTCGATTTCATCAGGCAATGCGGCGGACGTCTCGAGATTTGCGCTGCTTCCGATGAACGTGCGCGCGTGGAAATCCTTCTGCCGATATGCGCTGCAGGCGCGCCATGGTTAGCAGACAGCTAAGCTGATCGCATCAAGCGCTGTCGCGCACCTGCTGCGCAACAAGCGCGAACCTCAATTGAATCAAGGCTCTTGCCAACGCACAGCGACGCTCGCTGAGGCGAGCGATGCGCGCAATCATGCGGCCATCAGTTAGCGCGCGATTAGTATTAACAGCGGTCGCGTAGTTGTTTCGACAATTTGCCGGATGCGATTTAACCAACGGGTAGCACCTGGGGAAGAGTGTGGCACGGTCGCCGAAAGAAACGATCGGCGATGCGTCACTCGTGTCCATCCAGAAGGAAAACATCATGTCCGGTATCACTCTCTCGGCGTCAGTCCGCCAGAACCTGCTCTCGCTGCAGTCGACGGCTTCGCTGCTCGCCACCACCCAGAATGACCTCGCCACCGGCAACAAGGTCAACTCTGCTCTCGACAACCCCACCAACTATTTCACCGCGCAGTCGCTGAACAACCGTGCCAGCGACATCGGCAACTTGCTCGATAGCATCGGCAACGGCGTGCAGGTGCTGCAGTCCGCCAACACCGGCATCACCTCGCTGCAGAGCCTGGTCGCTTCCGCGCAGTCGATCGCCAACCAGGTGCTGCAGAGCCCGACCGGCT
>Ga0210408_10004054_pt1 | contig 13220 bp, 15 predicted proteins | sample IncBWH4MmetaG_FD_155471 | JGI IMG/M metagenome (GOLD analysis project Ga0210408, IMG submission 155471) | Forest soil microbial communities from Barre Woods Harvard Forest LTER site, Petersham, Massachusetts, United States - Inc-BW-H-4-M | ecosystem: Environmental > Terrestrial > Soil >...
TAGTCCAGGCGCTCGCTCCCAAACCAAATCTGCTGTCGTTCGCCAGCTCGATCGCTTCCGCGGCGTCGCGCACGCGTAGAACCGCGGCGACCGGCCCGAAAACTTCTTCGCGAAACGCCGGCGAATCTTTTGGAACGTCGACAAGCACTGTCGGTTCGTAAAAAAATCCGGGACCAGCGATGCGGTTTCCGCCGGTCAAACAATTCGCGCCCATCGCCAGTGTCTTTTGAACCTGCTCGTGCACTCCATTCAAAATCTGTTCGGTGGCGAGCGGACCGATCTCGATCGTTTCATCTAGCGGGTCGCCGACTTTCAGCGACCGCATTTGCTCGACGAATTTCTTGAGAAAGTCATCGTAGATTTTGTCGGCGATAAAGAACCGCTTGGCTGCAATGCACGATTGGCCGGTGTTGATGGTTCGCGCCTTAACGGCTGTGCTCACCGCCAGACCAAAGTCGGCGCTTGGCATGACAATAAACGGATCGCTGCCGCCGAGCTCGAGCACACTCTTCTTTATCTCGCGCGCAGCCGCGCTCCCCACCGCGCTGCCGGCTTTCTCACTGCCGGTCAGCGTGACCGCCTTGATTCGAGGATCGACAATCAATCGCTCGACCTGCTCCGCTTCGATTAGCAGTGTTTGAAAAATTCCTTCTTCAAATCCCGCGCGACAGAAAATCTGCTCAATCGCAAGCGCGCACTGGGGAACGTTGCCGGCATGTTTGAGAATACCAACGTTACCAGCCATCAAGGCCGGCGCCGCGAAGCGAAACACCTGCCAGAACGGAAAATTCCACGGCATGATCGCTAATACCGGTCCCAACGGTTGGTACCGAACATAGCTGCGGCGTGCGGCAGTTTGCGCCGGTTCGTCTTCGAGAAAACGCTCGGCATTTTCGGCGTAGTGGTGACAACCGCGCACGCATTTTTCGATCTCAGCGACGCTGTCGCGAAATAATTTTCCCATCTCAAGGGTGATCGTGCGACCGAGCTCAGCCTTCTCCTGCTCGAGCAGTGTCGCCGCGCTCATCATCAACTGCGCGCGTTTGGTGAAAGGCTCACCGCGGTATTTTTCAAACACAGCCGTCGCTTGTCGCAAGGCCTTCTCGATTTCGACGTCGCTATGCGCGTTGAATTCCTTCAGCTTTTCGCCCGTAGTCGGATTGATCGAGGCAATCGCCATTCCTTAATAAATACGCAATTCGGACCGAGCAAAGCTGGATCGACTTACAGTCTCAACCCTTTTGGAATCAAAACGCGATCGAGAAAATCGAAGAACCATTGGACTAGGAGCGCGAGGGTGGCGGCCGGAATGGCGCCTTGGAGAATCGTGGCATGATCGTTCAGATTGAGGCCGCTCAAAATCGGTTCGCCGAGACCGCCGGCGCCAATCAACGCGGCAAGAGTCGCCGTTCCGATATTGATCACTGCGCTGGTTTTGATGCCGGCGAGAATTGAGCGCGAAGCCATCGGCAAATAAATTTGCCAAAGTCTCGCCCGCGAGCTGATCCCGAGCGCGATGGCGGATTCGCGCAACCCGCGCGGAATGTCCTGCAGACCAGTCGCGGTATTGCGAACGATCGGCAGCAGCCCGTAAAGAAACAGCGCAGTGATCGCAGTCCGCACGCTGATTCCAAAGAAGGGAAGAGGAACGAGAAGCGCTAGGAGAGCAAGTGATGGAATTGTCTGCACGACGCTGGCAAAACCAAGAATGACGTGACCGATCGGACCGCCACGGCTCGCCCAAATCCCCAATGGTACGCCAACAATGATTGAGAGCAGCAGCGAAAATCCGGCGAGCTCAAGGTGTCGCGACGTCCAGCGTGAGAGTTTGTGCGCAAAGCTCTCACCAAACGATGGTGTCGATGTTCCACTCGAATCAAAAAACAAACTGGCGGCCCGCGCATAATCCTTTGTCCGTTCAGCTTCCGCGTTAAGTCGCGTCATCGTCGCCTCGTCGATTCTTCCTTCGAGTCCGCGCAAAACCGCAACCGCTTTGTCATTCAGCGAGAGGCGATTCAAGAACACGGCATCATAGCGCGGGAAAAATTTCTGATCGTCTTCGAGAACGACAAGATTGTAATCAGCGATCTTTGCGTCAGTGGAGTAGGCGTCCTTCACATCAATCTGACCGTTTCTGAGCGCGTCGTAACCGAGCGCGTGATCGATCCCGGCCACGTTTTGTGAGTTCAACCGATAGGCTACGGCCATCGGTGACCAGCCATCTTGTCGATCCAGAAATTCGTGGGTGAATCCGAGCTTGAGTTCCGGATGCTTTTGCAGATCGCTGATCGTTCGAATGCCAAGGGCGCTCGCTCGATTACGTCGCATCACGAGCGCGTATGTGTTGTTAAATCCAAGTGGCTTGGTCGTGCCGATTCCAATTTTGCGCAGCTCATCCGCGACCTGGTCTGTGGGCATCGGATTGCTTCGTTTCAAAATCTCCTGAACAATCGTTCCGGTGTATTCGGGATAAACGTCGATTTGTCCGCTGCGCAGTGCCTGCCAAAGAATGATCGTGCCGCCCATTCCTTGGCGATGATCGGCGGAAATTCCAGCTTCGGTTAACGTCCGCTTGGCGATTTCGCCCAGCACATACGACTCGGTGAACTTCTTTGAGCCGATAACAGTTGGCTCCGTCGCCAGCGCAGGAGATTGAATCAGGAAACCAAGAACGCAGTAAGAGATTGAGAGGAAGCGGAACGTCGTCATGTGAGCATCAATCCGCGCTGAGCGTTGATGAAATCGGAAACAAAAGTGCTCGCGGGCTGTTCCCGAAGATCGACAATCGACCCCTTCTGGACGATTCGGCCTTGGTTCATCAGCACGATCTGATTGCCGAGATAAGCGGCTTCCGCCAGGTCGTGCGTGACCAAAAGCGCGGTTTGCTTGAGTCGCTCGAAGATTTCCTTCAAATCCTTCTGCAAGGCGACGCGGCCCAGTGGATCGAGCGCGCCGAGCGGCTCGTCGAGCAACAGCAATTCGGGCGAGAGCATCAAGGCCCGCATTAAGCTCACCCGTTGACGCTGGCCGCCTGAAAGTTCGAGCGGGTATCGACCGAGAAGATTTGCAGGAAAGCGCGTGAGCGCGCAAAGTTCCGCTAATCGAGAAAGCATTTCGTTTTCGTCACTGCCAAGATGACGTGGCATAAGCAGAATGTTTCCTCGCGCGGTGAGATGTGGGAACAGGCCGCCCTCCTGGATCACGTAGCCAACGCGGCGGCGAATGATATCGATGTTGCCGGCGCTGAGCGACGTCCCATCGAATTCGATTTTTCCTTCGTCTGGTTGAAGCAGACCGATGATCAAGCGCAACAACGTCGATTTGCCACAACCGCTCGGACCGATGAGCACAGTCGTTTTGCCGCGCTCGACTGAAAGATCGATCGAATGAACGGCGGCGGCATCGCCGAATGTCTTTGAGACGCCAGTCAGTTGAACGAGCGCGCTCACCGCGGGCTAGTTTGCCACGGTGAAATAGAAAACGCCAAACCAGCGCGCCTCGTCCGTCCAGACCTGCCGGAAGTCGAAGCCGGCCTGACGCGCGAGCATGATGAAGCCGCCGATGGTGTGCTTGTAGGAATATTCAGTCAGAATCTGTTCGCCGGCGCGAAATTGAAGAGTCTCGGCACCAATGCGCACGGTCTGGTTCGTTTCACTGATCAGATAGAGTTCAATGCGACCTTCGGCCGGATTGTACAGGGCATGATGGTGCCAGTGTTTTAAATCGAAATCGCCGCCGAGCTCCCGATTGATTCGCGCAAGCAGGTTTTTGTTGAATTGCGCGGTTACGCTGGCGCTGTCGTTGTAGGCGCGCTCGAGAATTTGTCGATCTTTTTGAAGGTCGACACCGATGAGCAAACCGCCGCCTTCGCCCACCAGGTCAACCAATCGGGAAAGAAACTCGCTTGCCACCTCGGGATCGAAATTGCCGATGGTCGATCCTGGGAAATAAACAACGCTGCGCGACGACAGCTGGCGGGGCAGGGGCAATTCAAACGGCTCCAGGTAATCCGCAGCTACCGGAAGGATCTGAAGATTGGGAAACATTTTTCGAAAACGGGCGGAAGATTTTTCTAATTGCCCCTTCGAGATGTCGATCGGCACATAAACGGCGGGGCGGTCTAATTCTTCGAGCAGGATTTGGGTTTTGGTCCCGGCGCCGGTCCCGAGACCGATCAATTCGACCTGCGGTCCAAGCGCTCTCGCCATTTCCGCGCCGTACAGACGAAGAATTCCGATTTCTGTGCGAGTGATATAGTACTCGGGGAGTTCGCAAATTTGCTTAAACAGCTTCGCGCCGGCTTCATCGTAAAAGAATTTGCACGGCAATTCACGCGGCGATTTCGAGAGGTTTCGCAAGACTTCCTGGCGAAAGGTTTCTTTCGCAGCGGCTTCAACCGCAGAAATGATTTTCTCCTTCACGAGAGATCGCGAGCCAAACGGATCCCGGTGAATTGCCACCGTTTATCGGGTTGAAAGAAATTTCGATAGGTTTTGCGAATGTGAGTGCGCGAGGTCGCGCAGGACCCGCCGCGTAACACGTATTGGTTGCACATGAACTTGCCGTTGTATTCGCCGAGAGCGCCCGGTTCCGCGCGATAACCGGGATAAGGCGAATACGAGCTACGGGTCCATTCCCAGACGTCGCCAAACATTTGGGCCAATTCTCCATTTCGCGGCCGCTGATCCAAAATCGCCGGATGAAACCGCTCGGTCTCGACAAAATTTCCTTCGATGTCGATCTTTGCGGCAGCCCGTTCCCATTCGAACTCGGTAGGCAACCGCGCGCCGGCCCAGTTCGCATAGGCATCGGCTTCGAAATAACTCAGATGCGTGACCGGCTCGGTCGGGTCGACCTTGCGCAGACCCGACAACGTGAAATTCCACCATTCGCCGTCGCGCTCGATCCAGTAAAGCGGCGCGCGCCAGTTCTGCTCGTTTATCGTTGTCCAGCCCAGTGAAAGCCAAAAGTCCGACCGCGAGTAACCGTTGTCGGCCATGAACTGGAGGTATTCGCCGTTCGTGACAAGCCGGTCCGCCAGCGCGAACGGCAAAACCAACGCGCGATGCCGTGGTCCTTCATTATCGTACCAAAAACCGTTTCCATGGTGACCGATTTCGATCGTGGCTTCATCAAACTCGACAAACTTCGCCGGTACGATGTCGATCTTGTTGTTTTGGATTTTTCGGGGCCAAAAGACTGGATAGAGCGGGTTCTGAGCGAAGACGTGTTTGATGTCGGTGATCAGTAACTCCTGGTGTTGTTGCTCATGGTGAATGCCGAGCGTTAGGATTGGCTCGATATCGCGAAACAGCTTTTCGTCGGCGCCCGTGATCAGTTCGTCAATGTCCGAGTTAACTGATGCTCTGAATTTTTTGGTTTCATCAACCGTCGGCCGCGAAATCAGGCCGCGTAGATCGCGACGATGCATGGCGCCGGCGGCGTTGTAATAAGAGTTAAAGAGATACGCGTATTCCGGAACGGCATCGCGATAACCGGCCACCCATTTTTTCAAAATAAATGTTTCAAAAAACCAGGTGGTATGGGCGAGATGCCATTTGGTTGGGCTGACTTCCGGCATCGATTGCACGACGCAGTCTTCAGGAGCGAGATTTTCCGCCAACTTGGCGCTGAAATCTCGGACTGCGTGAAACCGGGCGAGCAGTTTTTCAGCCGGAGACGATTCCCCCTGCGAACGCTTTCGAGCGGTCGCAGTTCTATCGACCGTTGCGACCGCCGTTGGACTCAAGTGATTCCGCCCTCCTGTTGAAGTTCTTCCCGGCGCGCTTCGAGCATTTGGTCGCGGGCGGCTTCTTCGCGCCCATCGCTGACCAGGGATTCGCCGAGGCTTTTTTCGTCCTCCTCAATTCCTGGTCGCGGAACTCGATGGCCGCGGTCGTCCGGTGTCACTTCCCATTCCTCTTCAAGTTTGATATTCTTAGCGTCCTCTTCCGGCGGCCTGGTGTCGTTTTCGCCCAACAACTCACGGCGAGCCTGGTTCCAGTCAGTATCCGTGAATTCATCAGCTTCACGCTCATCGATCAACGCAATCTCGCGGGCGCGGCGCTCGATATCGTCGGGCGAGGGGACGCCCATTCCGTTTCCGTGGAATTCAATCTTGCCGCCGTTGGTTTCGTCTCGTTGGTTCATCTACTTTAAATTTCGAAGGCCGCCGCGTTACTACGTGCAAAAAGTTACAGCGCGAATCGCAAGCGGCAAAGAGGATTTTCCTTGGATCGTGATTCGGAAAATAATGGGAGCGTGAGGGACGAATCCAAAGTGCTCGCGCTGAAAACAGGCGGAAGGCTTGCTTATGTCGAATACGGCAACGCTGGCGGAACTCCGGTTCTGTTTTTTCATGGCTGGCCGAGTTCGGGCACAATGGGCAAACTTGTGGACGCAGCCGCACGGGAACTCAATGTGCGAATTATTTCTCCTGATCGGCCGGGGATTCGCGATTCGACGTTTCAACCAAACCGGAAATTGCTCGATTGGCCTGAAACCGCTGAGCAGTTGGCAAGTCATTTGGGCGTTAATGAATTTCGAATTCTGGCGATTTCCGGCGGTGCACCCTACGCATTTGCCACCGCGTGGAAAATCCCCGACCGCGTGCGCGCAGTGGCGATTGTGAGCGGCGCTGTGCCGATCGCGGATTTAAGTGATCACAGCGGTTTGCTTCCATTGTATCGGTGGATGATCTGGTTCGGGCGACATCAGCCGAAACTGTTACGTGCGCTTTTTTTCGCGGCGCGGCCTCTGATTTCTCTACGCGGTTTCGTTAAGTCCGCCCACAAGATTTTACGGATGCTGCCCTCGGCTGACGCCGAGGCGCTCCGCGACAATGCGGCGTTCGAGGTCTTATTCGAAAGCCAACGCATGGCCTGGCTTGGTTCGTCCGATGGCGTAATTGCCGACGCTCAGATTTACGCACAGCCGTGGGGCTTTCGCTTGGAAGATGTCGATCTTCCGGTGCGGCTTTGGCACGGTAAGCAGGACCGGGCCTTTTCGTTTCGGGTGGCGGAACAAGTGACCGCGCGTTTGCCAAATTGCGTGACTCGTCTTGTTGACGACGAAGGTCATTATTCGTTGCCGATTCGTCACATGCGCGAAATCCTTGCTGATTTGATTGCGGTCTAGCTGCCTCTAGAGTGCGGGGTGGAAGATTTCACCGGGACAATTCAGGACCAGCCGGTGCGGCGACAATGGAGTCTCGAGCCTCCATTCGATGAACGCGTGCGGGAGCTGGTTCGCGATTGGGGCGCAACAAGAACGCCGGAGTTGATTGAGGAGATGATCGTGACCGCGCTGAAAATGGCGCGTGACGAAATGAGCGTAGCGGATTTGAAACTCATGAACCGCTCACTCAAAGAGATGCGTTATGCCGCGAAAGTTTTCGCGCCCTACGCGCGCTTTCGAAAAGTGGTGGTGTTCGGCTCGGCCCGCATTCCGCCCGAGGCGCCCGAGTCAAAAGTGGCAGAAGAATTCGCCCACAAAATGGGAACGCACGATTACATGACCATCACCGGCGGCGGGGAGGGGATCATGGGGGCGGCCCAGCGCGGAGCGGGAAGAGATCGCAGCTTCGGATTGAACATCCGTTTGCCGTTTGAGCAGCAGGCCAACGAAATCATCGAAGGCGACGCAAAGCTGATCAACTTCAATTACTTTTTCGACCGCAAACTCAATTTCGTGAAAGAATCGCACGCCTTCGCGCTCTTTCCGGGCGGCTTTGGGACAATGGACGAGACGTTCGAAGTGCTCACGCTGATGCAGACCGGCAAGGCGCGGATCATTCCGGTGGTGATGCTGGACCGACCAAATGGGAATTACTGGCAGACGTGGATGAAATTCCTAACCGAATATCTGTTCAAGCTCGGCCTGGTCTCATCCGAGGATTTTTCTTTCTTCAAGATCGCGCGCGATGTCGATGAAGCGGTGCTGGAGATCCTGCAATTCTACAAAATTTACCACTCGACTCGATGGGTCGGCGAACAGCTGGTGATTCGAATTTGCCGGCGATTGGCGAGCGAGGCTGTGGCGCAACTCAACAAGAATTTCGCCGATTTGATCCGCGAAGGCGAAATCGTTCAGGGAAGCGCGCTGCGGCCGGAAAAAAATGAGCCCGAGATCTGGAGTCTGCCGCGACTAATCTTGACGCCGTATCGGGACAACTTCGGCCGGTTCCGCCAATTGATTGACGCAATCAACCTCGCCTCAGTCGCGTAGGATCGGTTCGGGATTTGCGATTGACGCGAGATCCGCCGGCACGGCGCACTCGCTGGATGGAATGCGATGTTTTCTGCTCGCTTCGACCAGCGCAAGATCGACATCGAGCTTGGCGCGCATCATCCGGTCGAAGCAGAAATGTTCCCGGGCGTAACGAAGGCCATTGGCAGCGCAACGTTCGGCAAGGTTGGGATCGGAAAGGAAAAGCAAAATGGCCGTGGCGAGCGCGTTGCTGTCGTTGGGTTGAACGATGAGACCGTTTTCGCCGTGGACGATGATTTCGGGAACATCGCCAACGCGAGTGGCGACGATCGGCCGGCCGGTGGCGAACGCTTCGCGCAAAACAATTGGCGACGCTTCAGTGTGGCGCGACGCGATCACCACCATGTTCGCGGCCGCCAGAATGTCTGGAATGTCCCAGCGATACCCCATCATCAAAACGTTGCCGTTCAATCCGGCGCGATCGATTGCTTTGCGCACCCATTTTTCCCGGCTGCGACCGCCGGTGGCTTCGCCGACGAACACAAAACGCGCGTCGGGACGTTGATGAAGAACGATCCGCGCAGCCTCGACCAGATTGAACTGGCCTTTGTCGGGACGAATCATCCCAATGTTGGCGATGATGGGCGTGTCGTCGGAAAGACCGACCTCGCGTCGAAATTTCATCCGGTCGCGATTCGGAGAAAATTTATCGAGATCGACCGCCGATCCGATGACTTCAATTTTTTCGGGCGCGATCCCATATTGTTCGATGAATTCGTTCTTAATGACTTGGGCGTCGGCGACAATTTTCGCGCAACCATGCCGGTAAATGAAGGCGCGCTGTTTCTTTCCGAGCGGATCGGTAATGCAACGGGCGCGGGTCACTGGCCAACCGCACAGAAAAAGCGGCAAACAGAGCCAGTGATCTTTAGAACTGTAGCTTTTGATGAGGTCGACGCGATTGCGCCGGCAAAAGAGCCAGATGCGAAATGAAACAACGGGATTGATTCGATGCTTGAGCAACATCGGCACCACCGGCGTCCCGAGCTCGCGTGCTTTGATGAGAACTTCGCTGGTCGGGTCGCAGATAAGCCAGGCGCGATGGCCGTTGGCGTTCAGCCAATTGATTTCGAGACAGGTGCGATACTCCTGTCCACCCCAACTGCCGCTGCTTTCAAGATGAAGTAAATTCACACGGAATGGTCGATCTTTCCGTCAGTTTGAACACTTCCTGCGCGTTTTTCGAGAATATAATCATGGATTGTATTAACCGTCCGAAGGGCCCTCCCGGCCACCTCCGAGTTGGGCACGCCCACCCCGAAGGTTCTTTCCATGCTGACCACCAGCTCCAGGGCGTCAATCGAGTCCAATCCGAGGCCATTCGGCCCGAAAAGTGGGAGGTCGTCACCGATTTGATCAGGGGTGACCTGAAGCATCAAATTCTTGACCAGCATTTCCTTGATGCGCGGTCGCAGGTCTGCATCCGACATAGTTAAGGCGCCCGATTCTGTCGCATGACGGGGCGCGCGTCAAACCGCCGTGGACTTAGACCTTATCGGCTTGTTTGCCGGGATTGATCGTCTGGTTGGGATCCGGTTGGGCGGTGGCCGGCGGATTTTGCGGAACCGTCGACTGCGGGGCGTTGCTCTTTGCCGCGGTATCGCTTTGTCCAGCCTTGTGGAGTTCGTCGCTAAATTCGTCCTTCGCTTTTTGGAATTCCTTGATCGCCTGGCCAAGGCCGCGCGCCAGCTCCGGTAACTTCTTCGCACCGAAAAGGACGAGAATGATCACCAAGATGACCAGCAAGTCCGGGCCGCCCAGATTCATGAAGCTCGCAAGAAGAGTCATACTCTGAGCAAAGCATCGCCCCACTCGCACGCGATGCAAGCCAATTCAGGACGCTGCGCCGGGCCGAGCTGCGTCAGGCGCGCCCGTCTTGGTCACTCGCGCACGTGCGCCCGCGCCAGCTACCCCAGCTGCGTTACCGCCTACCCGCTGCCGCCCCCGCTCGTGCGTGTTGTGATTTCGCGCAGCGAGCGTAACTTCGCCGGTGCACCGGTCTCGGGCGTTCACCCTGGTTGAAATCATCATTGCTGTCGCGATCATGGCGACGTTGCTTTTGATGGCGGTGCCAAGTTTGGAGGGCGTGCTGGCGGACAGGCGGCTGCGCGCGTCACTCGATGAGTTTAATAAATTGGTTCGCGAGGCGCAGGAACGCAGCGTTGCGGACCACCGCGCTTATCTGATTGTCTGGACCGACAAAAACGTATTTCTGCAACCGGAGGCGTTCGCCAAAGATGAGGACCGAAAAGCAATCGCGTCTTTTGAGCTCAAGGGCGGAACGGTCCTTACGCTTAGTCTCCCTGCGGCGCTTTCATCCAAGCGGCCCGGCCAATGGATTTTCTGGCCGACCGGAACGTGCGAACCGGCGATTGTTCGCTTTGAGGGAAGAGCCGGCACGTGGACGTCAAATTATTCCCCGCTGACGGGTCACGGTGAGCTAACAAACTATGCGACGCGGTAAATCCAGAAGCCAGCGATCAGCGATCAGGGGTCAGATCGGTTTCGCACTCTACGAAGTACTAATGGGAGTCGCGATTTTCGCATTTGGAGTACTCGCGCTCGGTCGCGCCGTGGAAAATTGTTTGAGCGCGAGCACGCTCAACGCGGAGGAGAATCGCGTTCGCCTGATTTTGTCGAACCGAATGGCGGAAGTCCAAACGACGCCCGGTCTTCCCGAAACGGCAAAGGAATTCACCGTGGATACCGGCTATGGCGTTGTGAAACTGATTCAGACCGCCGCGCCGGCCGAATTGCTAGACGACAACGGCGCGCAGTTGACGGGAGTCCATCGAGTTACGCTGGCGGCAAAGTGGACCCGAGCCGGCGCCGCCCAATCGCAGCAGATTGAATTTTATGTTTACCGTCCCGGTTGATCGCCGTCGCGGCTTCACGTTGTTGGAAATCATTATCGCGGTCGCGATTTTGGCGACGATGGCGTTGTCGATCTACCGGTTTGTTCAATCGAACCTGGTTGCCATTCGCGTGTCATCCGATGCGATCGCATCCGATGCGCGCTACGATGGTTTGCGCGAAGTACTGACAACACAATGGCAAAGCCTGCCGCCGGGGAAGGGCGCGCTGCTGGGCGATGCCTACAAGTTGAGCGATCGACCGCGGGACGAGATCAGATGGGTTTGCAGCGCCGGGCCCGGGTTGATGACGCGATACGCGGCCGGCGATTTTGTCGTCCGTTTGCGGCTGCAATCAGAAAAGGACAGCGATCGACTCGATCTCGGTTTGTTGCGCAAACCAAAAGAAGATACTGCGCTGACCGATGTACACGAAAGCTGGGTCGCGCTGATCGACAACGTGAGCAGTCTGCAGATTCGTTATTTTGATTCGCGATTGAATGTGTGGGTGGAACGCTGGACGGATACCGGCACGCTGCCGCGCCTGGTTAAGGTGACCGTCGGCCGCGCCGATTCAACAATACCGTGGGAAGCGATCATCCCGCTTGGGCGAACGCCTTTGTGATAATCTTGAAGACACCAATGCAAAAAATTCGCGGCGCCGCGATCATGCTGGCGCTTTGGGCATTGTTTCTGTTGAGCGCGCTGGTAATTGCGTGGGCGCTCGACATTAATTCGCGGCTGGCGATTTCGAGCGAAGGCACGCGAATGTTGAAAGCGGAAGCAGTCGCCTGCTCCGGAGCCGAAGTAGCGTTGCATCCCTCGACCAAACCGGGTTCGCCAAACTTGAATGGCCAACTCGATAATGGAGCCACTTATCATGCGCGACTGACCGGCGAAGGCGGACGAATTGACTTAAACTGGGTGGCCAGCGGACCAGGCCCGGTGGAGGTCTTGCGGCGGTATCTTGAGAACAAAGGAATCGATCTGAATGAACGCGATCTGATGATCGACTCGCTTCTTGACTGGGTCCAACCGGGTGGCGGTTTGCATCGTTTGAACGCTCCGGAGGAAAGTGACGATTATCATCCGGCGCATGCTCCGCTCACGCGAGTGGATGAGTTGAAAAAGATTGCGGGCTGGGCTGAGTTCACTTCCGTGCCGGGCTGGGACGATGATTTTACGGTGAGTATTATGTTGAATGGCGGCGGCCAAGGCATCGATGTCCAATGGGCTTCCCGCGACGTCCTTCTCGCCTTGCCCGGAATGACGTCCGACATCGTGGACCGTTTTCTCCAGCTCCGGCAGGGACCGGACCAGATCGACGGCACCGAAGATGACGTTCAGTTTAAATCTGCAGACTTTCAGGTCGCGGTTGGACTAAACCCACAGCAATTTAAGCAACTGCAAAATTTGATTAGCTTCAACAGTCCGGTCTACCGCGTGGTTAGCGTAGGCACTGCGAAAACGACTACACGCACGGTGCAAATGGTATTTCGCCGCGTCGGTCTTATGCCGCAACTGCTCACCTGGAAGGAATTTTGATGGTCGCAGCCTCCTCCTCCAAGCCCAGCAAACCAGTCTTCATCACGCCGACCGCGCATGGTTGGAACCTTTTGCGGGCGCATGACAGCAACGGATCGTGGCATGTGCGCCTGCTGCGCACGCTCGACGAAGTCGCGCCACTAGTTTCGGCTCAAGATGATATTGTCTTAAGTCTTCCGGTGGCCGCTGTTCTCGCGCAGCGATTTCGATTACCGACTATCGATCCGGCTGAGTTTCCAGAAATGGTGCGGATTCAAATCGAGAAGGCGCTTCCTTTTTCTCCGGAGGAAGTCACGGCCGATTTCGAATTGATCGAACAAAATGAAACCGAGAGCGTGATTTCTGCAGTTGCGGTCAGGAATGAGCAACTGGCCGAGATCGCGGCGCCGTTGCTGGACAAGGGCGTCATTCCAAGTCAGGTCACAGTTTATGCAGCGCAGCGCGCGACCACACATGCGCCTGAAGGCCGAGCGCTGTTTATTTATCCCGAAGGCGAGACGCTGGTCTCGGCCGTTACCGAGAATGGTAAAGTCAGTCTGACCCGCAAACTCGACA
>Ga0210408_10004056_pt1 | contig 13218 bp, 16 predicted proteins | sample IncBWH4MmetaG_FD_155471 | JGI IMG/M metagenome (GOLD analysis project Ga0210408, IMG submission 155471) | Forest soil microbial communities from Barre Woods Harvard Forest LTER site, Petersham, Massachusetts, United States - Inc-BW-H-4-M | ecosystem: Environmental > Terrestrial > Soil >...
GAGGGTCGCTCACTCCGTCTCCGAAGTGCGGCTGACGCGTGAAGGGTTGCCGGAGAACGGAGATTTCTCCGACTGGGCGAACCTGGGTCACACGCTGCAAGACTGGCGGGAGCTACTGCAGGAAGCGGAGCAGGTTCAGCCTTCCATCGCCCCGCGCGTTGAAGAAGCAGCCGATACGAGTGAGCCTATTGCGGTCACCTTTGCCGATCTGCAGTCGCAGTCGTTCTACAATCAGCCCATTCGCCTGCTCGGTCACGCTCTGGGCAACAGTCAGGGAACGAACCTCTACCAGAGCCCGAGCTGCATTGAGTTGTTCTGCAGCATGGACCAGGAGAAACTCTGCACGCGCTGCGCGCTGAAAGCCCTGAACCCGGAAGCTCGGCCCTGGCAATTCGAGATCAACCCGCGCAAAGAGGAATCACTGCGGCTCATCCGCACCACCGATATCGGCCAGAACCTGGCGCTGCGCAGCATGTATCACATCAACCGCCGCTGCGAGGTGGTGACCATCGAGCCGAAAGACCGACGACAGATCAGTCATCTGATGATCTGCCCGGCGGTGGAACTGGCAGAGATGCGCGAAAACTACAGCGGCTACCTTAGTGCGTTCTATCACGGCGAACCGATTGCCGAGAACCGGGATTACTATTTCACCGGCTATCTGCAGGCCGACCCCAAGGAGCAGCGCTCGGTGCTGAACATCCATACGGCGGAGCCGGCGCGGAATGCGATTGATCATTTCGTCGTCAATGATGAGGTGCTGGAAGCGGTGGAGTGGTTCCGGCCGGGGCCGGGCGTGACGGTGGCAGAAAATCTGGAGCGGCTGCATGCAGTCATTGAAGCGGATACGGGGATTTGGGGCCAGCCTTCTCTGCAGCAGGCATTTCTCGATTCGATCTATTCCGTCCTGGAATTCGACTGCGGCAACCATCGCATCGCGAACGGCTGGGTTGAGGTGTTGATCATTGGCGATTCGGGGCTAGGGAAAACTTCTGTGGGTCGCCGGATGCTGAAGATGATCAACGTGGGAGAAGTCATCTCGGGTGAGAATGTTTCTGCAGCCGGTCTGATTGGGGGAGTGGAAACCCTCGATAAGACGCATATCAGCAAGTGGGGCGCCATCCCTCGCAACCATCGCGGCGTGATCGTCATCGATGAGATCGATGAAATGCAGCGGAAGAACCGGGATGTGATCGGGCAGTTAACAGCCCTGCGCAGCAGTGGGATTGCGGAGATCAACAAAATCGTCCATGATCGCACTCCCGCGCAGGTGCGCATGATCTGGATTACTAACCCGGAGGAAGGGCGCACAGTCAGAAGCTTCAATGGGGCATGCCGGGCGATCATGGGCGTCATCAAAAGTCGACAGGATATCGCCCGGTTTACCAAAATCTACGCGGTCGCGGGCGAAGAAATATCTGTTGAGACCATCACCCAGAACCGGCCCTTGAAGCAGTTGCCGGGGGTGCGCAAACATTTCAACAACCTGGCCATTCTGGTTTGGAGTCTCAAGCCAGAGCAGATTCAATTCTCGGCCGAGTCCGTGGAACTGCTGCGGCGTGAGACCCGGCGCCTGACGGATAAGTACCACGAGAGCCTGCCGCTGCTGGAGAAGGGGCGTGCTTTCGATAAACTGGCCAAGCTTTCGGTTCCTATTGCGGCCTTATCGGGCTCGTTCAAAGAAGAAGACAATACCCTCTCTCTTGCAGTTGATACCAGCCACGTCCAATACGCAATCTGGCATCTGGAAAAAACGTATGACGCGACGGACATGAACTACCTGGCCTACTCGATCATCGAGCGAGAGCGAGAGCGCATCCCCGATGAGCGCTCCGTGATCGGAGCGATGCAGGCGGTCTCCGCCACCGTGGGGATGGGAGCGCTCTGCCGGTACTTACTGAACCCAACTTTAAGCTTGCGGCAGTTGTCCGAGTTCTCGGATAACAAGGTGGCCAGCGAGGCACTGTGGTCGAAGTTACTCTCCAACAACTGCATCACGTTCGTTCGCAGTATGGATACCGCTCAGAAGACCGGCGGCTTTGTCGATTTGCTCAATCGGTTACTGATTCAGGAGAAAGAACATGCGGTGCCTTCTGCTTGCCCTAGCGCTGCTACTCGTTACTAGTTGGGTCCAAGCTGATGCTTTGGTCTATACGTCCCAACTGCCTCAGGGGGGCGCTAAGGGCCTCATCATCGATAGACCGGTTGACGAGATTTATGCTTGCGCTCTTGTTTGGGAACAATCAGAGAATCCAATATGGAGCATGGGGCTAGACATTTCACAAAATTACCCCGGCGTGCCCGATCTCGTCCTCGCCAACAATTCGGCTAACAAAAACGACTGCCTGCGGATGCGCCAGGATGACGCCCGGATGGCTTTGGGTCCGCAGGTGGGGCACCCGATTGTTCCATTCCAACTCAGCCTGGAACCTAATCAGTCAAACGGCGGATTGTGTGTGGGAACCAGCAACTACCAATGGGCGGCGTATTTCTACAACCGTGGCCCCAACAACAACGAGGCTGCCATCAGTTTCAACAACCTCTGGTTGGTGGGGTCCGATCTGTATCACAATGGGGCGACCGATTTTACCTTCTACAGCTTCCAGGCGCAGACGCCAGTCGTGACATTGGGTGAGGCCGGCGGGGTGGGTTTCTTCGGTGCGGCGCCGACTGCAAAACCGGTGGTGAGTGGCTCATGGTCGGATGGGAGCGCTGCCAAGAGTGTATTGGCGGCGCTGGTCAAGCTTGGGTTGGCCCAAGACACAACCACTCCATGAAACTCATTCCCAAGATAATCCATGGGGATTGTACCCTGTTACTGCCAAAGGTTTCGACACGATCCGTCGATTGCTGCATTACTTCGCCTCCCTACAACTTGAACAAAGACTACGGCACTTACAAAGACAACTTGCCAAGAAATGATTACCTCTGCTGGATGGCTAAAATACTTGCGGAGATTGCGCGGGTCCTGAAATCAGATGGACATTTCTTTTTCAACATTGCCGGCGCGGCCTCGGACCCGGAGTTGCCATTGGAACTCATTCGTCTGGCCACTCAACAGTTTACCATTCAGAATCATATCATTTGGGTGAAATCCATCGCCGTCGATGGCGCCGCAAAAGGACATTGCAAGCCGCTGCAGTCGAGACGTTTCCTGAATCGCCAGTGGGAAAACATCTATCATCTGACCCATGAAGGCAATGTGCCGGTGAACCGGCTGGCCATTGGCGTCCCCTATGCCGACAAATCGAACCTGACACGCGGCAGCCGGGGGAAGAATGGGGACGTGCGTTGCGCAGGGGACGTGTGGTTCATTCCTTATCCCACCGTGCAGAACAGGAAAACCCACCCTGCGGCTTTCCCGGAGGAGTTGGCGACTCGGTGTTTAAAACTTGCCGGATTACCCCAGGAAGCATGGGTACTCGATCCATTTGCTGGCAGTGGAACGGTAGGGGCGAGCGCGCGTCGGTTAGGCTTAAATTCACTACTCTTCGAATTGAACCCGAAGTACGTGGAGATGGCTCGTAGTTGGATCGATACAATAAAGGACATTCATGTCTAAACCTTGGATACACGCCGTGAGCAGCGCCAAGAAGTTCGGTGGGACTCCCAATGAGTATCTTGAGATTCACAATTTCCTCGACGGGAGCAAAGGAGTTATCGCCGATTCAAGACACCGGGCGCTCACCCACAATAGCTGGTTCCTATCGACAATCCTTGAACGCGTATTTGGAGTAACGCTGGAAAACTCGGAAGGGAAAATAGTCTCGGTGCGCGATGTGGGAGAACAGCACATCCTGGAGGATTTCGGCAACCGCTTCATTCCTTCAGCGCAGGACTATCTACAGGAGATAACCTGGCAAGACTGGATGCTGAATGGCAGGACTGGGAAACCGCCGTCGTTTGCTAAAATACCGGATGGTCCGAAAACCGTGAGAACCATGAAATGGGAGAAAGACTAATGAAAAACTCTGAAATCTACCAGCAGTTGACCCTAGAGATGGATGCACTCCGGGAGAGGCGAAAACAGATTGGAGCCTCCATGATACAGGAAGGGTTGCGGGAGGTTTTCGATACGTACCCGGAAGTTCAATCGATATCGTGGGCACAGTATACCCCCTACTTTAACGATGGTGATGAGTGTAAGTTTGGGGTCCGCAATGACGAACCGGATATCAATGAAATCTGCGGATATGAGATTCCTTACACTCCAGAGACCAAACATTTAGTCCCTGCCCAGGAACTTGCCCGTTCGATATTACAACAAATCATCGAGGAAGATTACAAAGAAATGTTCGGTGATCATGTTCGTGTAACCATCAAGCGAGACGGTGAGGCGCTGATTGAAGAATATGACCACGATTGAAGAGACAAGGATGACACCCCATCACTATTTCCTCTGGATTAGAGACAACAAGGGCGAAGACGGCGGCAACATCGTGCTCGTCAATGGCTATGAGGCAGAGCAGCGAAACGAAGCCTTCATCGCATTGCGGATGCTGCAGTCAGTCTGCGACAGCACCTGCACGGCATGGCTAGAGGTTGACAGCACTCTAGCCCAGAGCAATGAGGATGTGGCTGACGAGATCGCAGGAGCATGAGCGCCTGTCACTGGGAGCGAGCGAAGGCGCTGCAGCGAATAAAGGATCTGGAAGATTGCCTTCATGGGTCAACGCTACAGAAGACTTATACGCCTGAAGAGTTGGAAACCATCGAGTGGTTGAAGGATCAGTTAGCCAAGGCTTCCGAGGTATTGTCGAATTTGCCGGACTGCAGCGAATGAGCGATACCTTTGTTGGTTTACACAGACATTCAACCGGATCGTCTCTGGACGGGATGGGTCTTCCCGAACAACTCGCAGACCGATTGGTAGAACTGGGCCAAGATATCTGTGCCATTACCGATCACGGCTCAATCTTCATGTGGGGGCCGCTTTATAAAGCATACCAGAAGCGGGGGATAAAACTGATCTTCGGGCTGGAAGCCTACCATGTGGAAGACATTACCCGTAAAGGAAAAACCGAGGGGGATAAGAAAAAGCTGGCAAAAGCCGGCGCTGGTATCTGCCACCTCACGCTGCTGGCCAAGAATCAGCAAGGCTATGGAAATCTCGTCAAACTTCATAACCTGAGTTACGCGGAAGGTTTCTATCGAAAGCCATGCCTGGATTGGAATACGCTTATCCCGCATCAGGAAGGGCTCGTCGTTCTTTCGGGCTGTGTCATCGGTTTTCTTTCGAAACTGATCAACCAAGGGAAAGCGGACGCCGCTCATGCGTGGGCCGCTTGGATCAAAGAGCGAGTTGAGAACTATTTCATCGAAGTCTGCCCATGCCCTGGTCTGGATATTTCCCATTCAGCCTGTCCCACCCTGCGGAAGATCGCCTTCGATCTGCAGATCCCGATGGTTTTGACGGACGATGCACACTTCCCGAGACCAGAAGACCACGAAGCCGAGAGCGCTATGCTGGCTATCCAGACTCATGAAACCATGGCGAATGAGAAACGAGCGCTGCGGCTTCCTGGGTATCACTACTACTGCAGTGGGATTGACCTGCTGCAGCGAGCGAGAGAGGTCTTACCGCTGGTCCCTGTCGTAGAATTGGAAGCGGCCATCCAGCGCGCGCGAGAGATCGGCGATCAGTGCAACGCGGAGCTTCCCCACTGCAGCGGGCCAAAGTTCACTGTCCCTGAAGGCTTTGATGATATCAGTTACCTGAAAAAGTGGGTCGAAGAAGGGAAGATTTATCGGCGAAGCCTTGGACTACTACCGCCGCTCGATAGTGTCGAGTGGCAGACCTATCTGGAGCGCGAAGCCTACGAGCTTGACATTATCGGTTATCATCGGTTCGCATCCTACTTCTTACTGGTGTCCGACATTATTCGGTGGGCCAAAAGTCAGAAATACTGGTGTATCGCTCGTGGCAGTTGTGGTGGCTCTCTGATTTGTTGGTATCTCGAAATAACGCAAATCGACCCAATTCGTCAGGATTTGCCAGTCGAGCGGTTTATCGATAAAACCCGTTCGGATCTACCAGACATTGATATTGATGTCGACTCTCGTTACCGGGACAAAATATTCGAATATCTGAACAATAAATACGGGGAAGAGCATTGTGCCCAGATTGCGGCCCTCTCCACCTTCCGCGCAAAACAGGCAATCAGGGATGTGGGGAAGGTCTATGAAATCCCCGAAACCGTCACCTCGGAGTTAGCTGCTTTACTGCCAGAACTGGATAGTGAAGCGGGCATCAAGGCTCATGGCCTGCTTGATCGCTTATTTCAGGAAAGCGAAAGAGGGAAGACCCTACTGCAGCAATGGCCGAAACTGCAGGTTGCGGCACGAATCGAGGGCCAGATCCGGCAACAGACAATTCACGCGGCCGGGTTTGTCGTGAACTCGGAGCCATTGGGGGAATTGGTGGGAGTGGTGGCCCAGCCAGGGAAAGCAAAAGTCGTCGCCTGCGATATGGCCTTTGCTCCTAAAATGGGCCTTTTGAAGATCGACTTGCTATCGGTTGATATGATGTCGGCTATCGCTGAAACATTGGAGACCATCAATAAGGATTTCGATTGGCTTTATCGTCTACCAATGGACGATGTGGCTACTTATCGAATGTTGGGAGAGGGTCATAGTTGTGGCGTGTTTCAGATGAAAGGCGGAGCGGCGACGAAACTCCTGACGGAATTGAAGCCGACCGAATTCAACGATCTGGTGGCGCTCGCTGCCCTCGCTCGCCCTGGTCCGTTGCAGTCGGGAGGAGCAAAGGAGTATGTAGATCGGAAACATGGACGCGAACGTAGCCCGGCTCTGCACCCGAAAATAGATAGAATCTTGGGCGCGACCTTTCAAACCATTCTTTATCAAGAGCAGGTTATGTCGCTCATGCATGACGTGGGCCAAATGGATTGGCCCGATGTTCACGACATAAGAAAACTGATCTCTAAATCTGGCGGGCCACAACAGATGGAAAGGTATCGGCCGCAGTATATCAGCGGCGCCTTATCGGAAGGTGTTGATGCTGATACCGCAGATCATGTTTGGCTTCAATGTCAAAGGGCCGGCAACTATATTTTCAACAAAGCGCATGGGTGTGCTTATGGGTTGTTGGGATTTTTTTCAGCCTATCTCAAGGCGCACTATCTGACCGCTTTCACTGTCGCTTGCGTGAACCATGAAAAAAAGGAGAACTACCGCATCGCTTTACTCCGAGAGTTTAAGGAGCGGGGAGGCAAACTCATACTGGTGGACCCGAATACCTCGCAGGCCCGCTTCTCGTCGCCCAAAGAAGGGGTCATCGTGGGTGGGTTCGCTAACCTCAAAGGCTGCGGCGAGGTTATGGCGGAGAAACTGGCAGCGGGCCAACCCTACCGAGACTGGCTGCACTTTCTGAAGGCATGCCCGGCCACCGTCGCCCGCGCCCTGCAGCAGGCCGGCGTTGACAAGGGCAAAATCGATATGGATGTTGTCCTGACGCTCGCGCCATGGTATTGTGATATAGAATTCCTTCCTATCGAAAAAGCCGCCTTCGCGGGCCGCAACGCAGAAACCGTAGCGCGGCTGCTGGAGAGAATGGAAACCAGAGAGGGTTTGCCCCAGGCCCATCTGGTAGGACGCGTAACCCAGGCCGAGTTCTCGGTCTCGAAACATCGCAAGCCGGGCGAACCAGCCCTGGAGCGACTGCAGATGACCTTGAGCGACGAGACTGGATCAGTTGACATCTGGTTCTCGGGAAAGAAGTGGAAAGAGATCCGTGAGGCGTATAACCCCCTTCGCGGCCCCACGAAGGGCTTGGGAAATTCTGTCTACGTCAAGGTGGCTCTCTCCGAGGACCGCGCTCGATTATTCGGCGAATTCCTTTATTGCTTCCGGGAGAGCGGAGGCAGTGGATTAGTGAAGCGTAAAGTGGAGCAGCCGCAACTGGAGTTAACATGATTATTCTTATCGAGGGTTTTTCATGCACGGGCAAATCCAGTCTGGCGCAGGTATTCAGTAAGGAATTGGACATACCCGTCGTTCACTTCGGTATCCCGCCTACCGAAGACATTTATGACTGGTTCTTCTACCAGTTCGATCTAGCTGTCACAAAGAACCGGCATCTGATCATCGACCGCTTCCACCTGTCGAACTTTGCCTACCGCGATGCAGTAGGCGGAGGCGTGCTGACCAACGCGGAGTGGTTCAAGCTTGATGAGATGCTGGCCAGTTTCGATACCTGTCTGCTCTTGCTGTGCGACGATCCCTTCTGCATCCAGGACCGGCTGCAGAAGCGAGAGAAGCAGGACAGAGCCAATCAGATGGACCGCTGGCAAATTGGGGAAATCCAGCAGCGGTTCTTCGAAGCGATGCGGATGAGCCAGATCGATTCGAAGGGTTCATATCAGTTCAGCCAGTTCATCAATTGTGAAGAAGGCTATATGCCACAGATGGAGCACGCGCTGCGGGAGATGAGGAAGGGGATGGGTAGTGCGACCTGAAAACCACAACGAAGAATTTCTCAAGAACAAGATCGGCCCAACGATAGATAAGTGGGAGACGGACGGGAAATCGCACGTCGATCTCTCCTACTGGATTGAACGAGATAAGAAGCGCGTCCGTGTCAGGATCATCGCTTCAACTTTAGATGAAGCAATCGATTTTGCGCAGGCACAGGAGGAGCGGCTCAAATGCGGGTAGCAGTAATCGGCGACAGCATGTTAGACATACGCCGCTCGGGCTATTCCTCGCGGGTCAGTCCCGAAGATCCCAACTGCAAGGTGCTGACCAACGCCAACCGCCAGGTCGATCTCGGCGGCGCGGCAAACCTGGCAAAATGGCTGGCAGGTGACAAGAGCCTGAAGGTGGACCTTTATACTCGTTATACGCAAGACGAGGCCGGTCGGGATCTCGTGCGGCTTTGCAAGTCAGCAGACATTGAAATCTGCCCTCACCTTTGCTGTTACGATTGGGGCTACTGCACAACAATCAAAGAGCGAGTGTGCCTGCTCGATGCGGAGAATCGGCTGCAGCAGTTGGTCCGCTGCGACCAGGAGATCATCAAGGACCTGAGCAGTTACGATTACTATTACACCGTCAAGGCACTGACTTTGAATGCTTACGAGATGATCGTAGTCGCCGACTATGACAAAGGAATGTTCCGAGGCATCCACGGGGAAGCGCTGCGGCAGGTGATCGCCGACCAAAAAGGGATTACGATTGTCAATTCGAAGTGCCCTGACCGGTGGGCCAAGTATTCGCTGAATTTTTTGGTCTGTAATGCCCAGGAAGCTCTGCAGATTGGCGCAGATGTTGCCACAATCTTGGGTAAGGTCGAATCTCAGTGTTTGATCGTGACGCGGAGCGAGCGAGGCGCTGCGGTCTACAACCGTAACTGGGATCGGGAGCTTCCCGCAGGAACAGCGAAAGCACTGGATGTTACAGGGTGCGGTGATGCCTTTACGGCGGGCTTCGCGGTGCGATACCTGGGACAAGATAAAGTGGAATATTTGAGAGTAGTCGATGCCCTCCAGTGGGGGCTTGATTGGGCGGAGCACTGCCTGAAGCAGGTCGGATGCGGTATGCCGCCCAAGGAAGGATGTAAGTGATGAAGAAGGCGATGCAATGTGTTACAAGAACTCGCTGTGCCGACCAGGAGGGTGGGCTTGGATGAAGGGAGTAACCTATCAAGGGTACCCTATCTACGGTAACCCGAATACGGGGGAGTTTGCCTGGGAAGACCGAGACCACTTGATTGAACTGCCAGAGAACGTAGAACGAGCTATCCGAGACGGTGTCAAGGGACACTTGCGATGAGTGGAAAAGAGAAGATCCTTCCCTTTAACCGGCTCTCAACCCGAATGCAGCAACTACACGACTGCAGTTGGACAGTTGTCGCAACCGGGGGATGCTTCGACCTGCTGCACGTCGGCCATATCAGGATGTTGCAGCATGCCGCCAGTATGGGCGGAGTGCTGATCGTCCTGCTGAACTCCGACGCGAGCGTAAAACGGCTGAAAGGGCCAAAACGGCCGATTGTTCCCGAGGAGGAACGGGCGGAAATGCTGGCGGCGTTGGAGTGCGTTTCCTACGTCACGATGTTTGACGAGGATACCCCGGAAAAAGCGTTGCGAATTGTTCGGCCCGATATCTGGGTGAAAAGCGAGCAATACGACCCACGATCAATGGCGGAGACGGATACGGTGCGCGAGGTGGGAGGGATCGTTCGTGTGGTGCCCCACTGGGCTGGTTTTTCAACGAGCGAGTTGGTGATGAGGATTGGAGAAGAACATGGATGAAACCAGTTCGACAGAAATCTTTCTTGAAACAAAGGCGCTGCTCATGGCGCTGGAGGTAAACGAGAGTGCGCTACTGGCAATCATCGAGCAGTTACTGCCGGGCGAACGTAGAGCCTTGCGCGGAGCTTGCGCATTAGTCCGAAATGCCATCGACCGAGTAAACGACCGCGAGTATAACGAGAAAGAAAAACCATGACTAAAACCGAGACTGTTCTGGTAAAGAAGGCGTGGGGTACGGAGGAAATAATCAGCAACAAAGCACACTGTTGCAAGTTCCTCCACGTCGAGCCGAACAAAGTTTGCTCGCTGCACAAACACATCAAGAAGACTGAGGATTTCTACTGCCTTGCCGGGGAAGGTGTGGTGGAGATTTCGGGGGAGATCGAGAAGATTACGGTGGGGGATATTATCGAGGTTCCGACCGGGGCCTACCACTGCTTCGCGACGGCGACGGGGATGACCCTCATCGAAAGTTCTACGCATCACGACGATGCTGACGTTGTTCGCGCCAACGCCAGTGCCGAACTCGATCAGCGAAAGCATTGGGCCATCTGGGAGGCGTTGGGATTGCCAAAGGAAGGGAAATGAGTTGAAGATTTATGTCGCCAGTAGTTGGAGAAACGAATATCAACCTATAGTAGTCCAGGCGCTTCGCGATGCCGGCCACGATGTCTATGACTTCAAAAATCCATCGCCGGGGGATCATGGATTTCATTGGTCTCGAATCGATGAGGGTTGGAAATCTTGGACACCGCAGGATTACCGGAGCAATCTTGGTCATCCGTTGGCTCAAGACGGCTTTGCCAAAGATATGAAAGCATTGCAAGAATGCCGTGCCTGTGTTTTAGTCTTGCCTTGTGGGCGCAGCGCGCATCTAGAATTTGGTTGGGCATGTGGTTGGGGAAAGAAGACACTGATATTGCTTTCAGACGGCGAACCCGAATTGATGAATATGATGGCTGACCATATTTGTGTTAGCCTGGAAGAAGTTCTTGAAAATTTGCAATGACCGAGGCCACCTTCCGCAAGGATCTGCAAAAGGGAATGCAAGCGCAGGGAGCCTACGTTCTGAAGCTCCCTGACCTTGCCCGAGCAGTGGTCAAACCTTTCGATCTTCTGGTGGCGCACGCAGGTTGTTTTTATCCTATGGAGTTGAAACTCCGCAAGGTGGAGCGAGCGAAACCACTGCACAATGAAGATGTAGCGATCAGCCAGAAGGTCTTCAGGCCGCACCAACTCCCAACACTGCTGGAGATCCACCAGAAGTTATGGGGCTTTCCTTACGTGGGAGCCTGCTTGGTCCGAGTGCAAGATGGACGAGTGCAGGAGAAGCAGGCGTGGCTTATCCCGATCAGCCTCTTCCTCCTGCAAGAGGAATGGAATGTGGCGTCACTGAATTGGATTTGCTCAACCAGTAATCTGCAGTGGAAGCCCGGTGTAGGCTGGCTGGTGTCCTGGTTAGGAAAGATTAGATAACCATGCTGAAAGACGCGGTGTTGGATGATACGGAAACATATCGCTACAGCCTCATTAGAGAGTGGGACAAAGCCCTTGGCAGAGTCTGTTTCATGATGCTAAATCCTAGCACGGCCGATGCGGTCAGTGATGATCCTACGATTCGTAAGTGCATCGGGTTTGCGAAATATTGGGGCTATGGATCTATAGAAGTCGTCAATCTATTCGCCTATCGGACAAAGAATCCAAGAGAGTTATTCTCTTATGATGGCGATGCGGTTGGGGGAGAGAATGATTTTTATATTCGTCAAGCAGTAGAACGATCCCGAGCGGTTGTTGCTGCATGGGGCGCCGAGGGAAGAGACACCGCGAGAGTGAGCAAAGTCCTTTCTCTCCTGGAGATGGCCTATTGCTTGGGTAGAACCAAGAAAGGATATCCACGCCATCCTCTTTATTTAAGATACGACATTCAGCCCGAACTATACTACCAGTCCTGTTGGGCTTCTAGATCCCCTTCTCCAGAATTGCAATCCGATCTGTCAGCAAAGTAACCTTCTGGCGCAGTTCGCTGTTTTCTTTTTGGAGTGTCAGGTTCAAGCTTCGCAGCTCTCCTAAATCACGGCGAGTAATGGTGTTGTCTTCTTCGAGGATACCCATTCGTTTGTTGACGCTTTTTAATTCTTCCTCTTTCATCGCCGCCAGCCTTGACCAGCCGGCGGCTTCTTCTTTCAATGCCGATACGATGCTCCGGCGGGTAGTGAGATAGGCCAACATGACTCCGCCTAGAGCGGAGACAATGAGGATGGTCGAATTGATGAGGGAGTTGATGGTGACCGAAGCTGGAAGAGTATCAAGGAGTATCATTGGCATGGCTCCAGAAAGAGGGTGGGTTAACTAAGAGGCTCAGGGGCCTTATTATTGTATCAAACGCTGACCACCTCTGGCTACTGAGCGAATGCAAAGGCTTCGAACAGGTGCGGGATTCCTGTTGTCCCAATCGTTTTAGTAGAGGGAACAAGCGTCTGGCCATTGACCACGAACTGGAAGGCGAAGCTGTTAGTCAGGTAACTCAAGTCCCAGGCAAACGCCTGCGTAACGGCAATGGTCGGAGGGCCAGCGAAGTAAGGGACAATCGCCGAGAACCCACCGAAGGCAAAGGAAGCAGGTGAAACCCCATTCAGGGTGACCGACTGCACAGCAGAGTTACAATACAGCACAAACCAACTGCGGAGGTTGTTCACCGGGTAGGTTATTCCCCCGAGGTTGCCGCCATAGGCAGGCATGGTCACTGACCCATAATCCACATAGCTGTATTCGCGGGTAAGCCCCGGCAAGGGAGTATCATCAGGAGTGAAGGGGCTGGCCAGGGTTCCCGATTCCGTCTCGCCACTGAAGGTAGTGATGACTGGATGGCATTCCCACACCACGCAGTTGATCGATGCCGCCGGACTCCCTTGAGACTGGCTGAACGAAGTTCCCAGGCCGGCAT
>Ga0210408_10004057_pt1 | contig 13214 bp, 8 predicted proteins | sample IncBWH4MmetaG_FD_155471 | JGI IMG/M metagenome (GOLD analysis project Ga0210408, IMG submission 155471) | Forest soil microbial communities from Barre Woods Harvard Forest LTER site, Petersham, Massachusetts, United States - Inc-BW-H-4-M | ecosystem: Environmental > Terrestrial > Soil >...
TGACGGCCTCGGGGTATGGTTACAAGGAATTCGACGCACCGCCTGTCTGCTCGTTGAATGAGCTTTGCGCCCGATGACGAGCAACAGGATTAATCAGGGGTTGGCATCGATGCCCGCACAGGAGCGGTCTCTACCTGTCGACGGGCGCGGCGAGAAAGCCGATCAGTCAGCCCGTGAGCGTCGAGGCGGGAATCCGTCTGCCGCCGACCGGGACCCGCGCAAGCAGGCCGCCCAGCAAGCCCACGCTCAAGAAATGCACGCGGATTGGGACGAGACCGATTATGACGATCACGATGAAGCCGCGGGTCATCGCGCGCGCCGGCTTCTGTCCCGCTCGAGCACCCGCATCCACCGCGTCGGAGATCGAATCGCGTCGATGCAGAGGTGGCTCACCGGCGAACGCTGGGTGAGGCGCGTTGCGATTGTCATCGCCGCATTGGTGGTGATCTTCACCGTCTGCTTCGGCGGCCTGTGGTGGCGATTGGGTGCCGGTCCTATCAATCTCGACATGGCCACGCCATGGCTCGCTGCCGCGATCGAGCAGAATATCGGCAACGGCAATACGGTCGAAGTCGGCGGCACGCAGATCGAGCGGGCCGGGCGGATCCGAATCGCGGTCCGCATACGCGACATCGTCGTGCGCGATCGCGACCATGCGATTGTGGCAAGCGCGCCCAAGGCCGAAGTCAGGCTATCGGGCATGGGGCTCCTGATGGGGCAACTCCGTGCCGAGAGCCTTAATCTGGTCGATGCCGAGCTTGCGGTCCGCATTACCCCGGATGGCTATGTCACGGTCTCGACCGGCGACACCAACAAGCCGCTCGCAACCGGCGTCACCTCGAAGCGGTTGGCAGCGGGAGGCGGCGCGGCGGTGCCGGATCAATCCAACCCCGCCACGACCAATCCGACGGCGACCAATCCGACGGCCCCACTGGCGATTGCGCCGCCCGGGACGTCATCGTCGACGCCGGCCACGGCGACCAGCGGATTGCTCGCCGGCCTCGACTGGCTCGATAGCCTCAGCCTGACTGGCCTCGACGGCCAGAACCTCAACGAGATCGGCCTGAAGAACGGCAATCTGATCGTCGACGATCAGCAGCGCGGCAATAAGTGGAACTTCGAGAATATCAGCCTCAGCCTGCGCCGGCCGAGCGGCGGCGGCGTGGCGCTCAGCCTCGGCGAGGAGGGCGCCAAGCCCTGGTCGCTTCGCGTCACCGTGGGTCCGCAGGAAAACGGCGTGCGCTCGGTCGACATCCGCGCCAAGGATGTTTCGACCTCCAACATCCTGCTCGCTTTACGTCTGAAAGACGTCACTTATAGCGCCGACCTGCCGCTGACGGGCGAGCTCAAGGGCGAGCTAGGCCGCGACGGATTGCCGACCTATTTCCGCGGCAAGGTCGTCATCGGCGCCGGCACCATCATCGATACCGATACGCCCGATTATCCGATGGCGATCGATTCGGCGGAGGTGAATCTCGAATGGGATTCGGGACGCAGGGTGCTGGTGGCGCCATTCAAGATCATCTCTGGCGCCAACCGCATCACGCTGCTGGCGCATCTCGAGCCGCCGAACGACAGCGTCAATGATTGGCAGCTCGGCCTTTCCGGCGGCACCATCGTGCTCGCCGGGATCGACAGCAGCCCGCCGCTGATCTTCAATCGCATCAATATCGGTTTCCGCTTCGATACCGAGCACAAGCAGGTGGTGCTGGCCCAGGCCGATATCAGCAATGGCGACGTCGGCGTCGCCGGCACCGGCAGCATCGACTATTCGGGCGAGCCTTTGATCAAGCTTGGCTTTGCCGGCACGCCGATGTCAGCTTCCGCCTTGAAGCGGATCTGGCCCGCGCTGATCGTGCCGGAAGTGCGCGAATGGGTCATCGAGCGCATCGAGGCCGGAACGCTCCAGCGCGTCGAGATCGGCGTCAACACGCTGGTGAAGAACCTGCCGCGCAAGGGTCCACCGATTCCCGATGACGGGTTGTCGGTCAACATCGTCGCGAACGGCGTCACGGTGCGCCCCGTGGACGGTTTGCCGCCGGTGCATGATGCGGACTTGAAGGCGCATGTCACCGGCCGGACCGCGACCGTGACGATTGGCCAGGCGGTTGCCGACACGCCGACCGGCCGCAGGCTCAACATTTCCGATTTCGCGTTCGAAGTCCCCGACACGCATCCCAAACCGCCGCCGTCGCGCGTTAGGTTCAAGATCGACGGGCCGGTGCCGGCCGCGGCGGAAATCATGTCGTCCGATCGCCTCAGCGACGTCATGGCCACGCCGATCGATCCCAACACCAGCAAGGGAAATTTCTCGGCGACCATCAATCTCGGCATGCCGGTCAAGGGCGAGCTGACCAAGGAAAACACCACGTACGCCGTCACCGCCGACCTCAACGGATTTTCCGCCGACAAGCTCGTGATGAGCCAGAAGCTCGAAGCCAACGCGCTCAAGATCGTCGCCAACAATCAGGGCTACCAGGTCAAGGGCGACGTGAAGATCAGTGGCCAGGCGGCCTCGCTCGATTACCGCAAGCCCGCCGACGGCGATGCCGATGTCAGGCTGGCGGCGACCCTGGATGACGCGGGCCGCGCGCGGCTGGGGCTTGATCTCGGACCCGCGGTCTCCGGCTCGATCCCGATCAAGCTGGTCGGCAAGATCGGCACCGACCACGACAGCAAGATGGGCATCGAGGCCGATCTGACCCAGCTCAAGCTCGACAACATCCTGCCCGGCTGGACCAAGGTGCCGGGCAAATCGGGCAAGGCCACATTCAACGTGGTGCCGAAGCCGCAATCCACCCGGTTCGAGGACATCGTCATCGACGGTGGCCCCGGCGTCTCGATCAAGGGCTCGCTCGAGGTCGACCAGAACGGCGATCTCTTGAACGCGAACTTCCCGACCTATTCGCCGAGTGAAGGCGACAAGACTTCGCTCAAGGCCGAGCGTGGCCAGGACGGCGTCATCAAGGTGACGATGCGCGGTGACGTGTTCGACGGCCGCACGTTCCTGAAGTCGGCGATATCAGGTACCTCCAAGGACGACAGCAAGAATAAAGCCAAGAATATCGACGTCGATGTCGACCTCAAGCTCGGCGCGGTCGCCGGCTTCAACGGTGAGGCGCTGCGCAGCGTCGACCTGAAGATGTCGCGGCGCGGCGGCTTCATCAAGGTCTTCACGCTGAACGGCAAGGTCGGGCGTGACACGCCCGTGACGGCCGAATTGCGCAGCAAGGGGCAAAATCAGGGTCGTGATGCCGTAGTGTTGCAGACCAACGATGCCGGTGCCTTCTTCCGCTTCACCGACACCTATTCGAAGGTCATGGGCGGACAGTTGATGCTGGCGATGGAACCGCCGACGCCGGACCAGAGCCCTAAGGAGGGCCTGCTCAATGTCCGCGATTTTACGGTGAAGGGCGAGGCGGCGCTCGATCGTGCAGCGGCAGGCGTACCCGCCAACGCGCCGAACGGCATCTCATTCTCGGCGCTGCGCTCCGAGTTTACGCGGCAAAGCGGTCAGCTCACGATCAGCGAGGGCGTGGTCAAGGGAGCGACCATCGGTCTCACCATCGAGGGCAGCATCGATTACAACGCCAACAAGGTGTGCATGAGCGGAACCATCGTGCCCATGTACGGGCTGAACAACATGTTCGGCCAACTGCCGGTGATCGGCCTGTTCCTCGGCAACGGCAACAATGAAGGCCTGATCGGCGTCACTTACGAAGTGGTCGGTACGCCCGGCTCGCCGGTGCTGCGGATCAATCCGATTTCGGCGATCCTGCCCGGCGTGACGCGCAAGATCATGGAATTCAATACCGGCAAACAGGCCAATCCGATGGAATTGCCTTCGACTACCTCCGACGGTTCCCAAGCGGCGCCTGCAAGCCGCTGTTAATGCAGCGATAACCGACTTTCCTAACGTGCCTTTCGTCGATGCCCCGGTAGAAAGCGCCTCCAGGGGGCATCATGCGACTGCAGGAAAAGCTCGGAAGCGATCATTTCGCTGCGCTAGGCGGCATGTTCCGCCGCGTCAGTGCAATCCAATGGCTGATTTTTTCCGGCGTCGGCATCGTGCTTGCGATCACGGTCGCGACCGTATGCCTGGTGCTACAATTCCGTGACCGCACGATGGAGGCTGCCGAGCACGAGCTCGCCAACACCGCCCAGGTGCTGTCGCGCCATTTCGACCAACAACTGACTGTCCTGCAGCGCATCCACGACGAGGTCCAGAACTACGCGCGCGACGAAGGCATCGACACGCCAGAAGCCTTCGAGCAGGGCATGTCCACGCGTGGCGTGCATGACATGCTGCGCGCCAAATTGCAGGCATTTCCGCACGTCGGCGCATTGAACCTGTTCAACACCAAGGGCCGGTTGATCAATTCGACCCAGGACGGACCGCTTCCCTCGATCAACATTTCCAGCCGGCACTATTTCAAGGAATTTACATCCGGCAGACCGGTGCCGGAGACCATCCTTGAAGCCCGGAAGAGCAACGTGACGGGAAACTGGACGGTTGTCTTCGGCCGCCGCATCGTCGGTCGCAACGGCGAGATCATCGGCTTTGCCAGCCGCGGGGTCGAGCCGATCCACTTTGAGGAATTCTGCGCCTCGCTGGCGCTGGACGATGAAACCTCGATCCTGATGATCCTTCGTGACGGCACGATCATCGCCCGTTATCCGCATGATGATGCGCTGGTCGGTCGCAACATCGCCGACACGGCGTTGTTCCAGAAAGTATTGGCCTCGAACGGCAGTGCGTCCGGACGCTTCGCGAGCCTCGGCCAGGGTGAGGAACGGCTGGGCTCGGTGCGGCCGCTCGCCAATTTTCCGATCCTGGTGGTCGCGACCACCCCGACCGCCCATGCGCTGGCTGATTGGTGGGCGCAGACCAAGCTTCAGTTCGTTGCCGCGCTGCTCGCCGTGATGGTTGTCATCATCACGATCTTCCTGATCGTGCGGCAATTGAAACGCCAGCATCGCGCCGCGCAGCGCCTGCTTGTCGTGAAGAGCCAACATCTCGACACCGCCATCAACAACATGACGCAGGGTCTGCTGCTCTTCAGCGCAACCGGCCACCTCGTGATCTGCAATCAAAGCTATCTCGACATGTTCGGGCTGTCGTCCGATGTGGTGAAGCCGGGCTGCCACCTACGCGACCTGATCCTGCATCGCAAGCAATTGGGCTCGTTCTCGGGCGATGTCGACGAATATTGCGCGAAATTTCTCGACCCCTACCACAAAGAGATTCAGGACACGCTTGTCGATGTTCCGGATGGCCGGAAAATCCGTCTGATCTACAAGCGCTCGCCGGATGGCGGCTGGGCCACCACGCTCGAGGACGTGACCGAACGTTCGCGCTTCGAGGCACGGATCGAACACCTCGCTCACTATGACGCGCTCACCGATCTGCCGAACCGCACGCTGTTCCAGCTTCACGCGGAAGAGATGGTCGCGCAGCTTCCGAGAGCACCGTTCGCAATCCTCTACATCGACATCGACGAGTTCAAGGGCATCAACGACTCGCTTGGCCATCTGATCGGCGACGAGTTCCTGCGCACGGTGTCGTCGCGGCTGAAGACCTGCGTGGGGGTTAACGATTTCGTCGCGCGGCTTGGCGGCGACGAATTCGCCGTCGTGCAGCACGGCGCCGTGAACGAGGCCGATGTCGATGCACTGTTAGACAGGATCTATGTGGCATTGCGCATGCCGTTCGATTGCCACGGCCATCGACTCAGCGCCGATGCCTCGATCGGCGTGGCGCTCGCACCGCGCGACGGCTCGGACCTCATGGGCCTGCTCAAGAGCGCGGATCTCGCAATGTATGCGGCCAAAGCGGCCGGCCGGCGCGTTCACCGCTTCTTCGAGCCCGGCATGAAGACGGAAGCCAATGCCCGCCGCGAGCTGGAACGCGACATGCGTGCTGCGATGGCGGAAGGCGGCTTCGAGGTCCACTATCAGCCGCTGGCCGATCTCGACAGCGAGAAGATCGTCGGTTGCGAGGCGCTGCTGCGTTGGCGACATCCGCTCCGCGGCATGATCTCGCCGGCCGAATTCATACCGCTCGCCGAGGAAACCGGGCTGATCCAGGAGATCGGCCAGTGGGTGCTCGACACCGCCTGCCGCGAGGCCGAGAAATGGCCGTCGCATGTGCGGATCGCCGTGAACGTCTCGCCGGTGCAGTTCAAATCGCAGACGCTGGCGCTCAACGTCGCAAGCTCGCTGGCAAAGTCCGGATTGGACCCGCGGCGCCTCGAGCTCGAGATCACCGAAGCCGTGCTGATCGGCGATGACGAGGCGGCGCTGACGACCTTCGCACAACTGCGCGAGCTCGGCGTTCACATCGCGCTCGACGATTTCGGAACCGGCTATTCGTCGCTGCGCTATCTGCACCGCTTCCCGTTCGACAAGATCAAGATCGACCGCGCCTTCGTCAAGGAAGTGACCGACGACACCGGCTCGTCCTCGATCATCAAGGCGGTGGTCGGCATCGCCACCGAGCGCAACATGATCACGACCGCTGAAGGCGTCGAGACCAGGAGGCAGTTCGAGACGGTGCGCGACCTCGGCTGCACCCAGATGCAGGGCTATCTGTTCAGCGCGGCGCGGCCGGCGCATGAGATACGTGCGATGCTGGGATTGGAAGAAGCTGCCGCCGTGAGCATCGCCTGAGGCCTTGGGCGGTGTTAACGGCGCAGCGCCGGCACCACCAGGAACGGCAGCATGCCGAGCACGACGTTGACCAGCGAGAAGATGATCAGCGGATTGTAGCTGTGGGTGAAGTCGTGCAGCAGGCCGCCGCTCCAGGAGCCGAGCGCCGAGCCTAGTCCGCTGCCGATCGAGATCGTCCCGAAGATGGTGCCGACCCGCTCGCCGCGAAAGATCTTGATGGCGGTTGCGGTGATGAGCGGGCCGCGTGAGCCGATCATGCTGCCGAAGGTCACGACGAAGCCGGTCAGCACGATGTAGTTCGGATAGTATTGCAACAGCCACAGCAGGAAGATGCCGACGATCGAGATCGCATAGCTGATCAGGACCGAGGGGCGGCGGCCGATCAGGCCGTCGAGTGAAGTCACCCCCAGCATGCCGAACAGCAGCACGACGCCCGAGAAACCCCAGGCGGTCGCGGCCTGCAGCGGTGGAAAGCCGACATCGATGAGATAGGCGACGATCTGCGCCGACAGGCAATACATCGCGATGGCTGTGAAGAAAAACGTCGAGAACAGCGCCCAGAAGGCATGGTGACGCATGGCGCTGAGCAGCGTCCAGCCCTGGTCGACGAGATCATCATCCATCTTCTTCATGACATGCGGCGCGCCCTCGGCCAGTCGCCGCCACGGCAGCAGCACGACCGGCACAAACACGCAAAGCGCGACCACGCCGAACAGCAGGTAGGCGCCGCGCCAACCGAGATGATCGATGAGGAGCTGGGAGGCCGGCAGCAGGATCAGCACGCCGCCGCCCATCGCCGAATAGACCACGGCCATCGCCGTCGGCAGTCGCGGGCCGAACCAGCGGCCGAGCAGGATGGAGTTGGGAACATTGCCGATCATGGCGGCGCCGAAGCCGACACAAAGCCCGATGGTGAGCTGGAACTGCCAGAGCGATTGCGCGTAGGAGGCGATCGTGAAGGCGGCGCCAAGAAGGAATACACCGAGAGAATACACCAGGCGCGGGCCGGAACGGTCGAGCAGGCGGCCGACTAACGGCGCCGTCAGCCCGCTCACGAGCCAAGTGAGCGAATAGACCGAAACCACTTGCGCACGGTCCCAGCCGAAATTCGCCGAGATCGGTTTCAGGAACACCGTGAACGTCTCGCCGAGTCCGCGGCCGATCATCGAGAGCACGAAGCAGAGTGCGAGCACGGCAAGCGCCATGTGCGCCGGCTTGAGCGGCTTCGCTAGGGTTTCCTCCCGCGGCGTCGTTTGATCCATGGCAGGAGGGAGCGCGCTTTGCTGCGAAAGCGCAAGCGCGCTCCGGGAATACGCCTATGCAGGCGAAGTCACATCGGTCTTAGCAGCACGTGTCGCTTCTTGCCGAGCGAGAGTTTGACGACGCCTTCGGGCGTGAGATTCTCGCCCGACAGCGTCATCTTCTCGTCGGTGACGGCGTTATCGTTGATGCGCAAGCCGCCGCCCTTGATCTGGCGCCGCGCCTCGCCGTTGGATGCGACAAGGCCGGCCTTGACGAAAGCGGTCAGCACGCCGACGCCGGTTTCAAACTCGCCGCGCGGAATTTCCACCGTCGGCAGGTTTTCTGCGATCGCGCCTTCCTCAAAGGTGCGGCGCGCGGTTTCCGCAGCCTGTTGCGCGGCTTCCTGACCGTGCAGCAGCGTGGTGGCGGCATCCGCGAGTGCCTTCTTGGCCTCGTTGATCTCCGCACCCTGCAAGGCGGCGAGCTTTTTGATCTCGCCCATCGGCAACGTCGTGAACAGTTTCAGGAACCGCTCGACGTCGGCATCTTCGGTGTTCCGCCAATATTGCCAGAACTCGTAAGGAGAACAGGCTTCCGCGTTGAGCCAGATCGCGCCCTGCGCGGTCTTGCCCATCTTGGCGCCGGAGGAGGTCGTGAGCAGCGGCGTCGTCAGCGCGTAGAGCTGCGCCGTTCCCATGCGGCGGCCGAGATCGACGCCCATGATGATGTTGCCCCATTGATCGGAGCCGCCCATCTGCACCCGGCAGCCGGTGCGCCGTGCGAGCTCGACGAAATCATAGGCCTGGCAGACCATGTAGTTGAACTCGATGAAGCTCATCTCCTGCTCGCGCTCGAGCCGAAGCTTCACCGAGTCCATGGTCAGCATGCGGTTGACCGAGAAATGCCGGCCGACGTCGCGCAGCATCTCGATCCAGTTGAGCTTGGTCAGCCATTCCGCATTGTCGAGCATGATGGCGTCGCTCGAGCCGGAACCGAAGCGCAGCACCTTGGCGAACACGCCGCGGATGCTCTCCTTGTTCGCCTCGATTTCGGCGACCGAACGCAGTGCACGCGTCTCGTCCTTGCCGGAGGGATCGCCGACCATGGTGGTGCCGCCGCCCATCAGCGTGATCGGCTTGTTGCCGCTCTGCTGCAGCCAGTACAGCATCATCATGGTCAGGAAGTTGCCGATATGCAGGGACGGGGCGGTGCAGTCGTACCCGACATAGGCGGTCGCCTGTCCCTGCGCGGCGAGCGCGTCGAGACCCTCGAAATCGGAAGCCTGGTGGATGAAACCCCGCTCCTGCAGCACGTTGAGGAAATCGGATTTGAAAGTGGTCATCTTTCTTCGACTCTGATCATTTTTGTTTTACGGTATTTGCAGCAAATTGCGGGAAGGACCCCCGAACCGACTGCCGCGAACCGGCGCGCTGTGGCATTATAAGATGTGCCCGTTCGGCACAAGGTTTCGGCACTCAAAACGGGATTTTGGCGCCGGGGGTAGGGCGTCGCCAAGGACCTGACGACTATGATGTTAACGACACTCGGTCTGATGAGCGGGACCTCGCTCGACGGGGTCGACGTCGCCATGATCGAAACCGACGGCAAGCAGGTCAAATCGTTCGGGCCGTCCGGCTATCGCGCCTATTCGGATCGCGAGCGAACCCTGCTGCGCGCTGCCCTGACCGAAGCCGTTCATCTGCCGCAGCGCGATGCACGGCCGGGCATCCTGCGCGAGGCCGAACAGGCCGTGACGGTCGCCCATGCGGAAGCGGTTGCCGCATTTGTGGCAAGTAACCGTATCGCCTTCGAGGACATCGATATCGTCGGCTTCCACGGCCAGACCGTGCTGCATCGGCCCGAGCGGCGCCTGACCGTGCAGATCGGCGATGCTGCGGCGCTCGCGAAAGCGATCCACATCCCGGTCATGCACGACTTCCGCGCTGCCGACGTCGCGGCCGGCGGGCAGGGCGCGCCCTTCGTGCCGGTCTATCACCGCGCGCTGGCGCAATCGCTGGACCGCGAGGGCCCGATCGTCGTGGTCAATATCGGCGGCGTCTCCAATATCACCTACATCGACGGCAACGACACCCTGATCGCCTGCGACACCGGGCCAGGCAACGCGCTGCTCGACGATTTCATGTTCCGCACCCTGCGACAGGCCTTCGATTGCGAGGGCCGCTTTGCCGCGCAGGGCATTGCCGATGATACTTGGGTGGTGCGTGCGCTGGAACTGCCGTTCTTCTCGCTGCCACCGCCGAAATCGCTCGATCGCAATGATTTTGCCGCGCTCAAGCTCGGCGAGGTGCAGCCCGCCGACGGCGCGGCCACACTGACGGCCTTCACGGCGGCCGCGATCGCCCGGATCGTGCCGCTGCTGCCAAAGCCGCCGAAGAGCTGGATCGTGGCGGGAGGCGGTGCCCGCAATCTCACGATGATGCGTATGCTGCGCGAGCGGCTGGAGCCCGCGACCGTCCAGGCCGCTGAGACGGTCGGCTGGGCCTCGGATGCAATCGAGGCGCAGGCCTTCGGCTTCCTGGCGGCACGCGGCCTGAAAGGCCTGCCGCTGAGCTATCCCGCCACAACCGGCGTGCCGATCCCGATGACCGGCGGGGTGATCGCGCGGCCTTGATCAAAGGCGCCTTGACGGTTCAATGCAGCTGCATGTAAATTGGATGCACCTGCATGAATCGCGAGATTGCCCATGGCCGATCCCCGAAAACTCGTCAGCCACAAGCTTTGCCCCTATGTGCAGCGCGCGGTGATCGCGCTCACCGAAAAGGGCGTGCCGTTCCAGCGGATCGACATTGATCTCGCCAACAAGCCGGATTGGTTCCAGAAGGCATCTCCGCTCGGCAAGACGCCGGTCCTGCTGGTCGGCGATCACGCGATCTTCGAATCCGCTGTCATCCTGGAATATCTGGAGGAGACCGAGGCGAGGCCGTTGCATCCCTCTGATCCGCTCCGCCGCGCCGAGCACCGCGCCTTCATCGAATTTGGCTCCGCCGTGCTCAACGATATCGCCGGCCTTTACTCGGCGCCGGACGAAGCGGCGTTCAAGGCCAAGGCTGCGCAACTTGAGGCGCGTTTTGCGCGGCTGGAAACGCGCATCATTGGGCCATGGTTCGACGGTGAGAGCTTTTCGCTGGTCGACGCCGTGTTCGGGCCGGTGTTCCGCTATTTCGATGTGTTCGACGGGATCGGTGATTTCAGCATTTTGACCGGCAAGCCGAAGCTCGCGCGCTGGCGCCAAAACCTGGCGGCGAGGGCGTCCGTCAAATCGGCCGTCGGCAGTGACTATCCGGCGCTGCTGCGCGACTTCATCGAGCGTCGCCGCTCGTACCTATCGAGCTTGCAAGCGAAGCTCGCGGCCTAGTCCAGCTCCGCGGCCATCTCGGCGAGTGTAGCAACCGTGTTCATGTTGCGCGCGGTGCCGGTCTTGGCGGCGGGAATGACGAGCTTCGATTTCGCCATGCCCTCGCCGTAGTGGACATAGATCTCGCGCTTGCCGAGCTTGATCTCTTCGTCCTTGCGGCCGCGCACGGATGCGATCGTATCCTTGGGCGGTGCCTCGTCGAGGAAGACCGCCATGGTGCGATTGGGCGCGGCTTTCGGGAAAGGATTCTTGGCCGAGACCTCGGCCATCTCGGCCGCGCTGCGCACGAGCACGCCGACCGGCTTGCCGGCATAGGCTGCAAGCCGCTTCTCCAGCGCGGACTTGATCGCGGCCTCGGATTTGCGGTTGGCGAACACTACATTGCCGCTGGCGATATAGGTGCGAACGGACGTGAAGCCGAGCTCGTCGCACATCGCCTTGAGATCACTCATCGGCAATTTGCCGGTGCCGCCGACATTGACCGCCCGTAGCAATGCGATGAAGGCGGCCATACGCGGGATTTACCGGACGTTGGCGAGCCGCATGTCGAGATAGGCCGTCACCGTTTCCATCAGCGGCTCCATCTTTTCCTCGAAGAAGTGGTTGGCGCCGGGGATGGTCTGCTGGTCGATCACGATGCCCTTTTGCGTCTTCAGCTTCTCGACCAGGGTGTTGACGTCCTTGGCCGGCGCCACGATGTCCTTGTCGCCATGTACGATCAGGCCGGACGACGGGCAGGGCGCGAGGAAGGAGAAGTCGTAGCGATTCGGCTCAGGCGCGATCGAGATGAAGCCCTCGACCTCGGGCCGCCGCATCAAAAGCTGCATGCCGATCCAGGCGCCGAAGGAGAAGCCGGCGACCCAGCAGGCGCGCGCCTCGGGATTGATGGTCTGCGCCCAGTCCAGCGCGGAAGCAGCATCGGACAATTCGCCGCTGCCGTGATCGAACGAGCCCTGGCTGCGGCCGACGCCGCGGAAGTTGAAGCGCAGCACGGAGAAGCCGCGCGCCACAAAGGCGTAATAGACCTGATAGACGATCGGGTGATTCATGTTGCCGCGGAATTGCGGATGCGGGTGCAGCACCATCGCGATCGGCGCGTTCTTCTGCTTGGCCGGATGATAACGGCCTTCCAGACGGCCTGCGGGGCCGGTGAAAATCACTTCGGGCATGAGATATCCTTAAAGACCATCAACCGATATGCCGGCTCGCTGCGATTGGTTCGGCGGAGCCTTGCGGGAGATAAGGGTGCGCGTCGTCGGTGATGTGCGAACGCCGCTCGGTGAAACTCGGCCGCGTTCTAACATGAGGCGAGGGGCAAAAAGCAAGCATCTTGAACATCCGGCCAGTACCTTGAAGATCCGGCCGCCCGCACGCTCGTCACGATGGTTGCCGTAGCGACCAAACATTGCCAATTGGCGGGGGAGGCACTGCGCCCAGCGTTTGGGTGACCGCTGAGAGCTGAGGTACAATAATACTACATGGCGAACCGAGTCTACCTCGACTGGAATGCAACCACGCCGCTGCGCCCTGAGGCGAAGGCTGCGATGGCGGCGGCGTGGGAGCTCTCCGGCAACCCATCGTCAGTACATGCCGAGGGCCGGCAGGCGCGACGGCTGGTCGAGGAGGCCCGCGCAGCAGTGGCTGATGCGGTGGGCGCGGTGCCCCGCAACGTGGTCTTCACGTCCGGCGGCACGGAAGCCAACACGCTGGCGCTGAGCCCTGGCTTGCGTACAGGCTCGGGCGCACCGCTCCAGCGTCTCCTGATTTCGGCTGTCGAGCACCCCTCCGTCATGGCCGGTGGCCGGTTTGCACCTGACGCAATCGGCAAGATCGCGGTGAGCCGCTCCGGGGTCGTCGATCTCGGCGATCTCCGCGCGCGGCTCGTCTCGGGGCCTCCGGCGCTAGTCTCGATCATGGCCGCGAATAA
>Ga0210408_10004059_pt1 | contig 13213 bp, 6 predicted proteins | sample IncBWH4MmetaG_FD_155471 | JGI IMG/M metagenome (GOLD analysis project Ga0210408, IMG submission 155471) | Forest soil microbial communities from Barre Woods Harvard Forest LTER site, Petersham, Massachusetts, United States - Inc-BW-H-4-M | ecosystem: Environmental > Terrestrial > Soil >...
TCCTTTTGTGACACGGAATTTGTCGCAGGTCAATCATACCTAGGTATAAGTCGACTAACACCTAAGTGTTAGATATCCCAAAGCGTTGTACCATTCGCACCAGCCCCTCTGCGCTAGCAACTCTACGACTAGGTCCCGGTTAGCTTCCGCCAGTTCGAATCTGCCGTGTCAATATTGTTGTCAATATTAATAGATGCCCATTTTTGCCGTGTGCTACCGGAAGATCGACGACTTCCTGTTCGAGCTTGACCTACCCGCTTTTATAGTGCGGGACTACGGAAGACAAATTCTGATATTAAGGGCAACGACAGAAAATACCCTTTGGAGTAATATTGTTTTTTTTGCTCGAAATTCCTTTTCTATGCGTATATATAATGTATTGGTAAATGGACGAACAGTATGTTCGTCCGAATTCCTTTCTCCCTACAACGGCTGACGTAACTAAGAACTATGTCTTTGCCTTCTCATATCTCTCGTCGCCCATCCGAATCCGAGAGCTTCCCGTATCTCAGGCAGGTGCTTGCGCCTCAATACGCATCGCTACCTCCCGCCCACATAGAAGCCTTAATGGAACGTATGTACGGTCCCGGATCCGCGGAAGCGTACGACGAGTACCTTGAGGGAATCTTCGGAGATATCGGCAGAGCGCTTTCTTCTGCTGGTTCCGATGTTGGGCGGTTTGTGCAGAAAGCTGCTCCCCAGGTTGGGAGGTTCATACAACAGGCGGCGCCGGCGGTTGCCAGCGTCGGCCTTGGCGCCCTCCAGGGTGCTGCGGCCGGATCGGCTGCCGGGCTTCCGGGAATCATCGCTGGCGCGGCTCTCGGGGGTGCTGGTGCCGGCCTCAGCAAGTACGGAAGTGGCGCCGCAAAAAACATAGGCGGCGCTCTCAGCGGTATCACCAACATTGCGAGCCAATTCAGTCCCTTGGGCCGGGCTGGAGGCATCGTCTCTGCATTGGCCGGCGGCAAGGGCGGTGCCGGCGCGACCCTGAGTGCCCTGGGCGGATTGGCCGGCGGAGGGGGCGGAGGTGCAGTGGGCAATGTGCTCGGTGCGCTGACCGGAGGCGGCGGTCAGGGCGGCGCGGGCGCAGCCATCAATGCGATCGGCAGTCTGTTGGGCGGCTCGGGAGCGGGTGGCGCGGGAGGCGCCGTCAACGCATTGACCAGTCTGTTCGGAGGAAGTAGCGCGGCCGGGCAACTGCTGAGCCTGCTCCAGCGCCCGGAGGCGATGCAGGCTCTCGCAGCCCTCAATCTCGGCCCAGCCGGCCGCCGCACCATCCCCGTCGGTTCTGCGCAGACGCCGCTGCCGGTCAGTGCGGTCGCCAATGTGGTCAAGGAGCTGGCCGAGCAGACCTCGAATGAGGCGGCCGCCCTGGCTGACGGCTCGGAAGCCGAGCTTCACTACATGACCAACAGCACCGGTGAGTTCGTCGGCGATCCTGCTTCCGAGCGAGAGCGCGCGGCGCGCGTCTGGGAGTTGCTCAACGAGGCTCAGGCCGAGCGGGTTCTGAACATCCTCGCTACTCGCGTGCCGGCCGAACAGCAGGATGAAGCCTATTATGATGAGTCCGACCAGCAGGAAGCCGATTTCTACGACACGCTCGATCTATACGCGGAGGACATGGGCGAGGATATCCAGGAAGACATCCTGGAAGATGTTCTGAGGGAAGACTAAGGCGAGTCAACTTCGTATCGTTATGCCCGAACCTGACCAGCAGACAGATCCCGCGCTGGGGGTGCTAGACGCCCTTAGTAAAGGGGAGGTGGACGCTCTCGGGCTCCTGCGCTCGCAGATGCAGAGCCAGTTGCCGGATGCTCCGCAAACGGCTTTGCTTATGCGCCTGTTGGAGCACCGCCAGAAGCTTGAATCGGAACGGCAGGCTGAGGCTGCCGCGGCCGAGGACGATGCCGCGTCGGAGCAAGAGGGTGACGCTTCCGAGAAGCAACAAGCGTTTAGCGAGCTGAAGGAGAAAGTTGACGCACTGTACGCTGAGGTCGACGCCCTGCGAAAGCGCAATGACACTCTCGCCTTCGCGCTCGGCGCCTGTTATCTCTGTTTCGGCGAGGATCCTCTATGCGAGGAATGTCAAGGACGCGGCGTGCCCGGTTCGCGTGCTCCTGAACCGGACAAGTTCCGGAAGTATATTCTTCCCGCTTATCGCCGTGCGAAGCACATCGAGTCGACTCGGTCCGGGCCACCTCTACCGAATGACGCTGGACCGGGCCAATCGGCGGCCTACCATCCGTTGAGGCCATGAACGAGACCCAATTACTTTACTTACCAGAAAGGCAGACACATGAATGGAACTTACGGTCTTAGTGAAGCTGAAGCATACGATGAAGCCTTCGACGAGTCCGACGAGGCTTACGACGAGGCTTACGACGAAGCATACGATGAAGCGCGGCGCGGCCGGCGTCCCTTGCGTCCAGTCAGCGTTCCGCGAGCGGGAAGCGCCTACCAACCACGGTCTTCGGCCTCGGCGACCAGCCAGGTGGTAACCCAGGCGCAACTCCGGGCGGCTCTGCAAAAGGTCGGCCAGCAACTCAACACCATTGCCAAAGCCACAAAGATGGTGGACGGACGTGTTCGCAGCGTCGCGAGCGAGCAGAGCCGCCTCAACACCGCCGTCCGCAAGGAAATCACGGATCGCAAGCAGTCTATCTCCGCCGTGCGAAAAGACCTGCAGTCGACGCGCGAAGCTGCTGCCTTCATTCCTCTGCTTAGCCAGTTGTCCGGCAACAGTGCGCTCGCCTCTTTCGCTCCTCTGTTGTTGCTCGGCAACGATGTGAGCCAGGAACCTTCTGCAACAGCGGCATCGAGCTCCACCGGCTTCCTCGGCCTGGGCGGAAACAATTTGACTTCAATCATCGCCCTCCTGGCGATCACCGGTGGTCTTGGGAAAAAGGCTTAGTGGCTTCGACGGGAGATAAAAGCTATGCCCTTCGACAACGCTAATCTTTTGGTGTCTCTGGTCTTGCTGCAAAACCAGGGCATCACTCCGGACAAGGCGGTCCCCGCCTCCATCGGCGCGGCACTGATTCCCGGAGTGCTCGGGCTCATCGTACCGTTGGCCGTGGCCAACGCGGACTCCGGCGGAACTATTACAGGCGGCACACAGACGCTCGTCCGGGTCCCGGACGTGACCCGCGCAACCGAACAGGACGCGAAGAGGCAGCTCGAAGCCAAAAACCTGATCGCCTCCTCGGACTCGGTTTTCGTCGACGACGCTGATGTATCCGAGGGAGACGTCATCGACCAGGATCCCAAACCTGACAAATTCGTGCCACAAGGCACGACAGTAACCATTACGGTCAGCCTCGGGCCTAAACCAGACAGTGGCGACGAGGCGGCGGAGCTCGACATCATCCGCAAGGACGTCGAGGAAAACACCAAAAAACTCGATCAGATCCTCGCCGCAATCGCCAAAGACGTAAATGGCTCCCCCGGCACTTCTAGCTCCTAAAGGAACCAAATGGTTTCTTGCCGCAATAAGAATTCAGCGTGTTATGCCGCCAGTTCCTGGAGAGTTAGCGGGGCGTACTACCAATAGAACTTTACGGTCGGGAGGGTTGTGGAACCGGCATTATTAGAACTGTATGCCGAGGGCTCTCCGGACGATGAAGTAGCCGTAATCATACGGCTCACGGATTCTACCGACTTGCCCCAGGGTGTCCGCGTCATCACCCAGTTCGATCGAATCATCACGGTCCGGCTTCTCCGTCGTCTGATCCCGCGCGTGCGGCGCGAGGTCGCGAGCATGAAGCGGCCGAGACTATACGTCCACGACGGTTGCGGGTGCGGTTCCGGCCAGGGATCTCCAGCAACTCCGAAGGTAAACGTCTCCCGCCCAGACCCGGGCGAAGAGGCCGTCGACTTCGACATCTTGCCTTCCGATCTACGCCGCCCGTCGGGTGATCTGCCTACCGGACAAGGTGTGGTGATCGCTCACATCGATTGGGGCGTCGACATTCTTCACCCCGAGTTCCGCCATCCCAACGGGCGAACCCGCCTGCTCGCGTTTTGGGATCAGAGCAGCGCAATGAATCCCCAACAGCCGAATCGGTATGGCTACGGACGGATTTACGACGCGGCAGATATCGACCAGGCGTTGGCATCCCCCGATCCGTACACTGTCATCGACTACAATCCCGGGACCGCTTCGCACGGGGCCCACACGCTCAGCATATCTTCGGGAAATGGGGCGAGTGGCGGACCGGTGGGGTTGGCTCCCGAGGCCGATCTGATTTTTGTTCACCTGTCCACCTACACGGCGGAGGGCCCGGCGCTGCTGGGCGACTCCGTCGCGCTCCTGGAGGCATTCGACTTCATTCTCCGCGTCGCGGGTGCGCGGCCGGTGGTGGTGAACACGAGTTTGGGCCGCCAGTGCGGTCAGCACGACGGCAGAACGCTCACTGAGCGGGGAATGGACGCCTTCCTGCTCGCCGCCCCCGGTCGCGCGATCGTTCAGAGCTGCGGTAACTACTACAACAAGGAGATCCACGCTCAGGGAGTCCTCCGGCCGGGCCAGAACCGGATGCTGCGTTTTGTCACGGATCAGGCAAATCGAGCCCCGAATGAAGTCGATTTGTGGTATCCGGGCACGGACCGCTTCGGCGTCCGGCTCCGCGGACCTGGCGATACGCCCGAAACTTCCGTCCAGCCTGGCGGCTCCGCACCCGTCATGTCCAACGGAAAGCAGGTCGGAACAATGTACCACCGGCTTTGCGATCCGAACAATCGAGACAACGAGCTCACGGTTTTCCTGTACCCCACCGCCCCTGCCGGCGAGTGGGTCTTGATCCTCACCGGCGAGGACGTTGCGGATGGACGTTTCCATGCGTGGCTGGAACGCGATGCGACGTGTCCAGGCTGTCAAGCCCACTTTGTCCCCGGAGCCAGCAACCCGACACGGACTATTGGAACCATCGCCAACGGACTCCGTACCATCGCCGTGGGGGCATACGACGCCCACCAGGACGAACATCCCCTTGCGCCGTTTTCCAGCTCGGGTCCCACGCGAGACGGCCGGATCAAACCGGATCTGGTAGCCCCCGGCGGGCGCATCCTCGCAGGCCGTTCGCGTGCCCGTGGCGCCGCCGCGGATGCCCCTCTGCTCACGCGCATGTCGGGGACGAGCATGGCTGCCCCGCATGTGACGGGCACCGTCGCGCTGATGTTTGCAGCCGCGGGCCGCCCGCTTTATATCGAAGAAACCCGACGTTTATTGCTCACCAGCACAGATGCAGCGCCTGAATCAGAAGCTGCCGCTCGTCTGCGATTCGGAAGCGGATATCTCAACACCGAGGCCGCCGTCGCCGCCGCGGCTAAGGCCACGCGCGAATTGGCCGCGCCAGTGCGCCGGACTGCCGCGACTACCGTCCGAGGTCCAGCCCCGGCGGCCGGTGAAATACGCGACGTCGATGCCGAGAGGAACGAGATGCGACAGCAAGATGCAGAAGCCAAAGCAGACACCGTTGCTCCTGAGCCGGAAGTCGAAAGAGCTGCTGAGAACGCAGGAGCGGAGGCGCAGTATATCAGGGATCATCGACGATCGGACGCTTTGTACCGTCGGCCAGGGTCCCTGCCTTTCCAGTTTCAGGTGCCCATAATCGGCGGCCCGCCCGCCGTCGCAGTCCCACTGGGAGGCGCCAGATCGCCGGTGGCGTTTACGGTACCTTTGGGCGGGACCAGCCCGCAGCCTCCTCCTGCCGCCGCTCCACCCGGAACGACGACGGCACCGCCTCCGGCGGCTCCGCCCGCCCCACAAGCTGGACCGGCGTTGCCGCAGTATCCCACCCTTCCGCCTTTCCCGGATCTGCCGCCGTATCCTGCCGCTCCGCCAGCAATGGATGTACCGCTACAGGCGCCTGGAACGCCGCCGTCCCCGGTTCCCGGCAGCGAGGAACCATTTACGGTTGCGGCGGACGTTCCGTTGTATGTTCCGCCGACCGGCGAGACCGCTGAACCGGAGGCTGACGGTTACGGCGAGCGCATTCTCAACTCCGCCGAACGGGTCGCGCAGGCCGGTGGAGCGCCACGGTCCTCCTCTGGAGTGTTGAGCGCCGTCCTCACCGGTGCCGCGGGCGTCTCGGAAGCCGAGAGCGAGTACTTCGATGCGTTGGGTCTCGGTTCTCACACCCCGTCGGCAACCACGTTGTTCAACGCTTTTTCTTTTCCCGATGACCTATTGCGTGCCAGGACTGCGTTGCGGCGGCGGTATGAGAGCCGCTTTCGCCCGATTGCCCTGCCGGGTCAGACCATGGGGGACGTGAGCCTGCGCCCCGGCGACCTGCTGGTGCGAGTCGCGCGAGGCGAAGGCTGGGGTCACATTGCGATCATTGCGTCGCCTCATTCCTGCCGGCACGTCGAGTTGGCAAACGCCGGACTCCGCGGCGAGGGGTATCCGCGGTTGCTGCCCGGTACCTACGTTCACGTCGTCGAGATAGGACCCCGGCCGCGCTCATTCGGCGATCGTTTCGCCCGCCGTCTGACGGACAACGCTACCGGTACTCTGCTACGCGACACCCTCCTGCTTCGTCCGGTGATGCTCCGCCGGTCGGGTGAACAGGCGGAAGCTGCCGGTACGGGTTCGCAGGCTGCGCGTCCGGCTCTGCGTCTCGGCAGTGTTCACCCCGCCGTTCGCGAACTCCAGCGCAAACTGAATCGGATCGATAGCGATCTCAAAGCTCTTGCACTGCCGGGACTCGAGGGGTGTCCCCTCAGAGAAACGGACCGCTTCGACGCGCAAACCGCGCAGGCCGTCACGGCCTTTCAACAACAGGTGTTCGACGATCCCATGAAGTGGGACGGCGTGATGGGTTCGGAGACTTGGGCTCAACTGGATCTGCTCACCGGTAGATCGGCCGGCCGTGCTGAAAGCTCAACCTTGGTGGCTGAGACGACGAACGGCTCCGGCACCGTCACCTCCCCGGCCCCAGCGGTACCCGCATCGATAGTGGTCGCGAATCCGATCGTGATCGTTAAAAAGCCGTATACGACGCCAGCCAGGACGTTGGTCACGCTCCGCTCCGGTTCCTTTTCCGGTACCGGGACGTTCCGCAGGTCCAACGCGCATATTAACTTCTTTACCGCAGCGTCCGGCGGGAGACAGCTTACATTCGATGGGACAGATAATGTCTTCACCAGCGCACAACTGAGCGCCGGAGTTCAGCTTTTTGCCGAAGGAGCCAGTCCAAGCGGGACAGTGAACGATGTCACGATCACTCTAAGTCTGCGGTCCAGCGCCGGGGCGATTGGGACACCAGCTACCGCCCAAATGACTGCGGTCGAGGTAATGTTGGATATCTGCAAGAGCCGGACCTCTGCGGGTGTGGCTCCGGCTCCGCTCTCAAGCAACGACAAGATCAATGTGGGCCGGTTTGTGCAGGTTCAAGACGCCGGCAATCACGCGGAGCGTGCCATGTTGGTCGTTCACCAGGCACGACCCGCCGCCTTCAGTGGAAAATTGGTGCTCACCACCGTTGATCTGCGAGTGACACTGTTTCAAACGGAGGTTCCAGGCGCCACTGCTACGGACAAGCCCTTGACCTCGCCACACGAAATCGATAACTCCACAATTCCAACTGCCGGCTTATCACTGTTTGTACAAGCCAGCTCTGTAAGCGGTGCTCTTCGCGATACGGGAATCCAACTCGGGATCAAAAATGTCGACGCTACTCACGGAGATCGTGTCGCCATCACCGCCGTGTCCTTTACGCGCATTCGCGCGACAATTAAGCCCACGCCTGCAAATACCGCGCGTGCCGGGTTCCCGGCCTCGGCCAATCACACTTTTGACACTACCGGCATCTCTGATGATTTCGCGCTCACTCCGCCTCTCGTACTGATGAGAAACGCTCAACCCGATATCGACCTTGAAGTCAGTTGCGCTCCAGCGGGGCTCCCGATTATGTGGAAGGCCATCCGTGACCCCGCGGACCACGCCAGTCTCCGTAACCCCGCGGACCCCACTGCGGTGCCGACCCTCACGCCGAACAGATCTGATGTGAAGAAGGCACGCCTGAATGCCAAGGAGAAAGGTTCATTCCGCGTTCGCGCATACATCGAGACAAGCGGCACGCCTCACTTCCAAGGCAAAGAACCGTCAATCCCTCTAAACCTGGTGCTAGCGGATGCGACGATGGTGGCTGACAACAGCATCGCTAACCCGCCGGGTCCGCTTGCGGCTACCGTGAGTGCAAGCGGTGTAGATATTAGAAACGGTACATGGCCTGCCACGGCTGGTTCTCTCACCCCGGGGGACTTAGCGGCTGCTGGCATGGCGATGAACCTTGTCGCCGATGTGACGGGCGGCGGGTCCGACGGACGCCTCGGACTTGAGAAGGTCTTTTGTGGCTTGGTGAACGACCTGCAAAACGTGGTGATCTCGGCCACATATCATGATCCTGGCCCTCCAGCGGGCGACGTTCATTTGAATAATGTGTACGTCTCTAACGGTGCCAGCGCAACGGGGACCTTTGCCTCTAAGCCGCTATTTCAACCCGGCGACCCGGCCCCTACAACTTGGACGTGGCCCCTTCTCGATTCTGGCCGCCCTACGGCAGGGGTCGGTGGGGAGACGGCTACGATGAGCGCCAGCGGGCCTCACACCCCTGTGCCTAGACCGGTTGGGCAACGTTGGACCATTCAATGCATTGATTCGCCCGGCCGCAGCATTCCGAAAGCACATCCACTGCATCCGGCGGCGGTTCTTAAACACGTGCGATACCATCAGGAATTTGTTGCGAATTTCTGTTTCTGGACGAACATCAGCGGCCACCGCAACCCCACCGGCGATCCCGCTGACCGGCTGTATTCCGTCCTTCGCATCGTCCCATGGCAGATTAGCGGCGAATGGGATGTCGCCTTCCCGGCGGCCGGGCCACCGGCATTAACCGCAACCACTCCGCACCGGATTACCGCTGAAAACTCCCGGCGAGTGACAGTCAGACCGATTGACCGCGCACAGGATCATCATGTGGAGGTTCGACCCCCTTCAGGCATCGGTCAGGCGATCGCATGGGACGGAAGAACGTAGTGATCAGATGAGCAAAGGAGTACGTATGCAGAGCACCACCTTACCGTACCTGCCGGAATCGGAATCCGAGGCGCTTTCCTCCACGCACCTCTTCAGTGTTGAAGTGGTTTCGGTCGAGGCATCTCCATGGGCGGCGCAAGCCGACGGGCTCGAGCACCGGTATCTCGACTTGGTTGTGCGACTCTTAGAAAGCCTTAAGGGCACCCTGGCCGTGGGTCAGGGCGAAACATTCCCGGTGCGGGTCGAGCAGCGCCGGGAAAACGCATATTCGGTTAGTGACTACCATGGGCTGTGGTCCCATATCGAGCCTCAGGCCGACCAGCGCCTCCTAATCGTCGCCGAGGCCCAGACCACCTCGCCCGCCGCCCTGATGCAGGAGGGAGCGTGCGAACGCATCTTAGACGCCGGGTACGCGTCGGATATCCGTTACGATCAGGAAGCCGAGCAGTTATTCAGGGAATCCCTAAGCGAAGCCGACCAAGCCAATCCCGAACTGAGCGCCGTCCAGACTCTCCTTAAGTTCACATTAGACAGGCGTGCGGCTACCAGGGACCTGATGGCCCGCTATGTGTGGGACTATGTGGAACCGGTCTTCCTCCGCGACCCGGAACAGGTCCTGCCTTTTATTCTGCCGCTGATCCTGGCCGAAGATGCGACCGTCGAGCTGCGCCGTTCGTTAGTTGCAGACCTGTATGACGCTGTTCTCCTGCTTGACGCACGCCCTGACATTTCCCAGCAGGTACTATTGGCCTTCTTCTCACTCCTGTTTCAAGCGAGCGCGAGCCCCTTTTACCACTCTCTCGTCGGAGCACAGCTCTACAACCTGATTTTTCGCAACGATGAGCCCAAATTCCGAGCAGCGGCTCTTTTCCCCAACCCCGCCGATCGGAGTCTGCTAAAGGCAAGGTTAAGAGAGTTCGAATCTGATCGAACTCAGGAGCTAGTGAATTGGCTGGACCAGTGATCGATTACGGCGAGCGCATTCTCAGCGCCGCGGAAGCTATCGCGCAGCAGGCGGGGCGAGCGCCGCGCTCGTCTTCCGGTGTGTTGAGCGGAGTCCTCGCTGGAGCCGCAGGCCTTTCGGACACCGCAACTGAATCGTTCGACGCCTTCGGTTTAGGTTCGCATATCCCATCGGCCACCACGCTGTTCAACGCGTTTGCGTTTTCGGATGATCCGGTGCGCTCTATAACTGCCCTGCGCCGGCAGTACGAGAGCCGCTTTCGCCCGATTGCCCTGCCGGGGCAGACCATGGCGGACGTGCAGCTGCGTCCCGGCGACCTGCTGGTGCGGGTTGCGCGAGGCGAAGGCTGGGGCCGCATTGCAGTGATCGCGTCACCCCAATCCTGCCGGCATCTCGAATTGGCGAACGCCGGTCTTCGTGGCGAAGGGTATCCGCGGCTGCTGCCGGGCGGCTACGTTCATGTGGTCGAGATTGGGCCGCGGCCCCGCTCATTGAGCGATCGTTTTGCCCGCCGCCTGACGGACGCAGCCGGCGTTCTGTTGCCCGACACTCTCGTGCTCCGTCCGTTGCTGGCTCGGTGGTGGGGTGAGCAGGCCGAAGCTGCTGAACCTCCCGCTACGCCTTCCGGGCGCCCGGTTCTGCGTCTCGGCAGTGTTCACCCCGCCGTACGGGAACTCCAGCGAAGGCTGAATCGTGTTCACACCGATCTCCTGGCTCTGGCGCTGCCCGGACTCGAAAGGTGCCCCCTCAGAGAGACGGACCGCTTCGACGCGCAGACCGCACAGGCAGTAGTAGCCTTCCAACAACAGGTGTTCGATGATCCCGCGAAGTGGGATGGTGTGGTAGGTCCCGAGACCTGGGCACAACTGGATCTGCTCGCGGGCGGTTCGCCCGCGTCGGCAACTGGTGCACAAACCGCGACCCCGGCACGCGGCCGGCGCGCCGAGGCGACCGAGTATGCGGAGGCAGTCAGCCGCAGCAGTCCGGATTATATCCGCTGGGTGCAGAGTTCTTTGAACCAGATCGATTCCGCGGGACTCGCCGTGGACGGCATCAGCGGTCCGCTAACCCGTGCGGCCGTCCGCAGCTTTCAAGAGCGACGGGGACTCACTGTGGACGGTCTCTTAGGTCCGCAACCCGAAGCCGCGCTGATCGCCGCCGGCGCGCTGCCGCCGCCCGGATCACCCCCCAATCTGTTCCCCTCCGTCCTGGGTAGCGGCACGAATCAAAGCTCGGAAAATGAGCCGGTGGAACGTGCCGTCGCAGAGTCCAGCCGGGATCGCCGGAGAGCTTCCAGTTTCGACCCGCTGCCATTCCAGTTCCAAGTGCCTATCGGCGGCGGTCCACCTGGGATCGCAATCCCCTTCGGCGGCGCTGGATCGCCGCTGGCATTTACTGTCCCTCTGGGCGGGACGACCCCCGCGCCGGTTCCGGCCGCAACGCAAGTTGGACCGGAGCTGCCCGCAACGTCGTCCCCAGTCGCCTACGAACCGATAACGATCGCCGCCCCGGAGCTCCCGCTGTATGTTCCGCCAACAGGTGAGAGCGCTGAGCAAGAGGAAGCCGGGTACTGCGAGCGCATTCTCAGCTCTGCGGAACGCATGGCGCAGCAGACTGCTGGGGCGCCGCGATCATCCTCTGGTGTATTGAACGCCGTGCTTACTGATGCGGCAGGGGTGTCGGAGGCCGAAAGCGAGTCCTTCGACCCATTGGGCCTCGGATCGCACACGCCCTCGGCGACCACGCTGTTCAACGCGTTCGCCTTTCCAGATCATCCGCTGCGAGCCAGAACTGCGTTGCGGTGGCAGTATGAGAAGCGCTTTTCCGCGATTGCCCTGCCGGGGCAGACCATGGCGGACGTGACGCTGCGTCCCGGCGACCTGCTGGTGCGGGTTGCGCGAGGCGAAGGCTGGGGCCACATTGGAGTCATCGCGTCACCCCAATCCTGCCGGCATCTCGAATTGGCGAACGCCGGCCTTCGTGGTGAAGGGTATCCGCGGCTGCTGCCGGGCGGCTACGTTCATGTGGTCGAGATTGGCCCGCGGCCGCGCTCATTGAGCCATCGCTTCGCGCGCCGCCTGACGGACGCGGCTGGCGTTCTGTTGCCCGACACCATCCTGGTTCGCCCGATCCTGCCTCGCTTCCGGGGTGAGCAGGCGGAAGCTGCCGAACCTGCCGCTACTGCTTCCGCACGCCCGGTTCTGCGTCTCGGCACCGTCCACCCCTCGGTGCGCGAGCTCCAGCGAAAACTGAATCGCGTTCACAGCGATCTCGTGTCTCTCGCGCTGCCGGGACTCGAAGGGTGCCCCCTCAGCGAGACGGATCGTTTCGACGCGCAAACCGCACGCGCCGTCGTGTCCTTTCAACAGCAGGTATTCGGCGATCCCGCGAAGTGGGACGGCGTGGTCGGTCCGGAGACCTGGGCACAACTCGATTTACTTGCCGGCGGTACCCCCACGCCGGCGAGTCACGCGAGCAGACAGGCTCCGCCTCCGTCACGCGTGCGGCCCGGTCGCTTCGCCGATTTCGCGGAAGCGGAATCCCGCAGCAGCCCGGATTACATTCGTTGGGTGCAGACCTCGCTGAACTCGATCGATTCCACGGGTCTCGTCGTGGACGGCATCAACGGACCCTTAACCAAGGCGGCTGTGCGCAGCTTCCAAACCCGGCATGCACTCGATATTGACGGCGGCGTCGGTCCGCAAACCGAAGCGGAACTGATCGAGGCGGGTGCCCCTCGTCCGCCTGGATACTCGCTGTGCGCCGTGGCCGCATTGGGAACGGTCGATCCCACAACCCTCGATATCTCCCCCGTCGGCGAAAAAGACTATGCCGCTGGCACGTTCACGGCTTCCACTGGGAGCGTTCTGCACATCCGCGGTAACGTCGTCTATCCCGCCACGGCGAACGGTCCTTCGCAGCCCTTCAATCCGGGATTGGGAGCCCCGGCGCCCATCGTCTTCATGGCGCACGGCAATCACCCCACTGCCTTCGATCCCACTAATCGCACCATCGAGAGCTGTGGGGACCCGGGCCATGTGACACTTCCGAACCACAAAGGTTACATTTACTTCCAACGGCTCCTGGCCCGCATGGGGATCATTTCCGTCTCGGTCGACTGCAACGAGACCAATTGCCAGGGTCTTTCCGCCAACAATATCCACGAGCGCGCGGACCTGATCGTCGCCTCCATCCGGCACTTTCAATCGCTC
>Ga0210408_10004060_pt1 | contig 13207 bp, 9 predicted proteins | sample IncBWH4MmetaG_FD_155471 | JGI IMG/M metagenome (GOLD analysis project Ga0210408, IMG submission 155471) | Forest soil microbial communities from Barre Woods Harvard Forest LTER site, Petersham, Massachusetts, United States - Inc-BW-H-4-M | ecosystem: Environmental > Terrestrial > Soil >...
AGCCCTCGAACGTTTTGGATCACGGTTACCCGCTTGGCGCCATCAACTTGGCCGGACAGACGCCGATCATCTTGGTCAACGACGCTCCCAGCACCGGCGGCTTCATCAATCCCTATACGGTGGCGACCGCAGCATTCTGGAAGCTGGCGCAGTCGCGACCCGGCGATATCTACCGCTTTCACGCCGTAAGTTTGCATGACGCTCAGGCGTTGCGACGCCGCATCGACGGGCTTTGCACACGAAAAAGTCTGGAACAAGTATCCGGCGTCCGCGACCATGCACCCGCGACACCGACGTGAACATGGGCAAGCGGGCGTTGGCACCCAAAGCAGATTCAATAGCGTTCGCAGCGGTCCAGCTAGAGCGGATCTCGGCTGGGTTGAATCGGGTTTCCCAGGGAGGCGTGGATCGTTGAATCTGGCGGCATTTGATTCGGATTCTGGAGGGCGGGTCCATGCAGAAGCCATGCTCCTTAGAATTACGCGAGCGAGTCGTGGGTGCGGTTGAATCAGGCGCATCACGGCGCGAGGCGGCCGATTGGTTCGAGGTAGGTAAGCCCCAGTTCGGCAATCAAATGGATGCAGCGTCGGCGGGCGACGGGAAGCTATGCTCCCAAGCCGAGGGGGGGCACCATCTCCCCGCCGGAAGCGCACGCGGCCTTTTTGTTTGCGCTGATTGCTCGGCGACCTGGCCTGACGCTTGATGAAATCGTTGCGGGCGATGCACAAGCGAAGGATCGCTGGCAGTCGCAGCGCGGTGTGGCGCTCCTTTCAGCGCCACAAGATCAGCTTCAAAAAAAGGGTCTTCGTGGAATCGAGTGGGTGAATTTAGGTCTGAAGGCCCGATAATGTCGCCGATGCTATAGCGACGTCTCAATCTTGCCTGAACCTGCGCTATCCAAATAACGAGCGCGCACGGCAGAGCCTCGCCAACCGATCCATCGCGCATCCGTGGCCACGCTGTCGACATGATGGACAACGCAAGAGCGTTGCCCACATGCCCACAGCGAGACAACAACTAAACCCAGCAGATAGCTCATTCAAAATTGGTCGGGCAGCGGAGCAAGAGCGCGCGAACGTAGCGCGCGCACGGCGGCGCTGGATGCGAGAGCAAGGCATGTTTGATCCAGCCCGACTGGTGTTTCTCGACGAGACCGCGACCTCGACCAACATGGTACGCTTCGCGGCCGCTGTCCGCGTGGGCAGCGATTAATTGACCACGTGCCGCACGCCCATTGGAAGACCATCACCTTCGTTGCCGGTCTGCGCAGCCGCGCGATGGTCGCGCCCTTGGTGCTTGATGGGCCAATGAATGCAACGGCCTTCGTAGCTTATCTCAAACAATGCCTTGTTCCGACACTTAAGCGCTGCGATATTGTGATGATGGACAGCCTTCCGGTCCACAAGGTTGCCGGCGTGCGCGAGGTAATTGAAGCAGCCGGCGCGAAACTACGTTACCTTCCCAAATACTCCCCAGACCTCAACCCGATCGAGCAGGCCTTCAGCAAATTCAAGGCGCATCTGCGAAAAGCCCAACGAACCATTCCGCGTCTCTCGCGCAGGATTGGCACCATCGTGACCGCATTTAGCCCGCAAGAATGCACCAATTACTTCCGATATGCAGGCTATGCTTCTACGCGATCGGAATCAGCTCTAGTACCCGGAATCACTGATCCGCGAAACGTGGTTTGAAGCACTTCTGATGGACCGCGGATTTGCTCCAGCGTTCAATAGCGGCACTCGACTACAGGCACGCGACCGTCATTACATGCGCGAGATGATCCTGCAAGGGCAGGAGTTTCTCATCCACCCTGGCGCGCTGACGAGCGACCATAGTGAGCGCGCCCACGTTCTGTGACATCACAAATATCAAATTGCAAATAGTAGGAGGACGTGTAATGCTGTGCCGCTGATGGGATATCGCCGCATGGGTCATCAGCAGCCGCGCTGGGGCTGCGCCAGTGTCTCGGGAAAGCGGAGGCACAAGCGCCTAGTGACCAGATTAAGGTCTATGTAGAAGCAGTGGTGAGGACGTAGACGTGGTTGCCGAGTCAATCCGCGTTAGGGGCGCGCGCGGCGGTATGGCAAGTGCCCGAGCCCCGCGTACAGCGCACGAGACATACTTGCGGTGGGTGGCGGCTCACCGATTGTGTGCGACGAGCATCGCCGCGCGATAAAGGATACTGGCGATGCCGGAAGCAGATGTTCAGCTGATCGGCGTCACCAAACGCTTCGGCAGCGTGACCGCGGTCAATTCAATAGATCTCGAGGTCTACCGCGGCGAGTTTCTCTCGGTCATCGGCCCAAGCGGCTGTGGCAAGACGACGACGATGAGGCTGGTGGCCGGCCTCGATCAACCCGATGCCGGACAGATTCTAATCCGCGGCCGCCGAATGGACGGCGTGCCGCCGTATCAACGAAACGTCGGCCTCGTCTTTCAATCGTTCGCCCTGTTCCCGCATCTCAACGTGCTGGAGAACGTCGCCTTCGGCCTGCGCATGCGCAAGGAGCCGCCGCAGCGCCGCAGGGAAAAGTCGCTTAAGGCGTTGCGCGCCGTGGGGATGGAGAGCCTGGCGCAGCGCAGCATCGAGCAACTCTCCGGCGGCCAGAAGCAGCGAGTTGCGCTCGCCCGTGCGCTGGTCGTCGAACCCGCCCTCATCCTGCTTGATGAACCGCTCGGTTCGCTTGACGCCAAGCTGCGCATCGAGATGCAGAGCGAGCTGAAATCCCTGCAGCGACAGATGGGCATCACCTTCATTCACGTCTCGCACAACCAGGGCGAAGCGCTGGTGATGGCGGATCGCATCGCGGTCATGAACGAGGGACGTTTCGAGCAGATCAGCCTGCCACTGACGATCTACCGCCAGCCGCAGACTCGCTTTGTCGCGGAGTTTGTCGGTCGCAACAACCTTTTCGAGGGTGAAATCATCGAGGCGTTAGACGGTATCGTGCGCGTCCAGACTCCTCATGGCGCCTTCGCCGCGGCAGCGGACGGCGAAGCAAAGGTTGGGCAGAGAGCCATTTTTGTGGTGCGGGCGGACCTCATGCGTCCGGTGCCGGCCGCAAACGCTAATGGGGCGGAGAACGCGATATCGGGCGTGATCAAGGGCATGGAATACGCGGGAAGCGTCGTGCTGATCATCCTCGACCTCGGCGGCGGGCAGGAGCTTAAGGTTGAGCACCACGAGAGCTTGAGCCGCGGCGAGGGAGCACCACGGCATGGCGCGAGCCTTGCGGTGCGTTGGAAAGCAACCGACGCTTATCTGCTGCCGACGACGTGATCGGACGTTGCCGGACAGTCAGGTGAAGTAGGAAAGGCCATGATGAGGGAGTACAAGCGATGACAAAGGACGGATTGCCGATTAACCGACGCGATGTCCTGCGGGCGGGCCTCAGCACGGGGGCTGCTCTCGGAGTCAGCGGGTTGGCTGGGCTCACGGTGGTCGGCGGCGCCTCCGCCGACCAACGCCAAGCCTGGGAGGACCTGCCGCAGGGCCAGAATGCCCCGCCGACAAATCTTCAGCTGCGCACGATCGGCCTTGGCGTATCGGTGCAGGACCGCTTTCTGCGTGAATTCGAACGGCGGACCGGGCACAAGGCGACCGGCAAAGTGACCGGGCTCACGCCGATGATCACCGAGTGGCTGGCGGGTGGGTACAAGAGCTATGACACCAATGAGACCAATGCCAATCGCAATGAGGCACTCTGGAACGCCGCGCTGCTGCAGCCAATTCCGGTGGAAAAGGTCGTCCCTTGGCAGCAAGCGCGCGACCTGTTCACCAGCGACAAGGCGCTGGGCTTCGATGCCGTTTCCGGCTGGCCGCTGAAGGAGATTTGGGTGGATCCGAAGACGCAGAAGGAGTTCAAGCTGGTTCCACAGTTCTTCAACTGCGATTCCATCGGCTATCGCTACGATCTTACGAAAGAAGACATCACCAGTTGGGGCGCGCTGCTCGATCCGAAGTACAAGGGCAAGGTGGGGATTCTGAACGACAGTCTGCTCACCCCCGGCTGGTGTGCCGGATATCTCAAGAAGAACGGACTGGCTAAGATTGCGCGCGACGACAACATGACACACGCCGAAGTCGATACGGTCATCGACTTCATGATCAAGAAGAAAAAGGAAGGTCAGTTCCGCGCGATCTGGGAGGACTACGGACAGTGTGTGAACTTGCTTGCCTCGGGTGAGATCTGGCTGGCCGACGCCTGGAACCCGGTCGTCGAAGACGTGAAGAAGCAAGGCGTTGTCTGCAAATACGCCTTCCCCAAGGAGGGGTTCACGGCGTGGTTCCACGGCGTGGCGATCGCGAAGGACACGCCCAATCTTCAGGCCGCGCTTGATTACGTGAATTTCTGCCTCGAAGGATGGTGGGGCTCGCAGGTGGCGCCGCAGGGCTACTATTCACCAACCGCGACCTGTGAGAAGTATCTGCGCAACACCAAGAAAACCGACCCCACGGGCCAATACACCGACTATGAGTGGTGGTATCTCGGTGGGGAGAATGATCAGCCGAAACAGGGCTGGCCAATCCGCGGGCGCGATACCGGCTCGTTCAAGACGCGCTGGAGCAACATCATGCATTGGATGGTATGGCCCGACGATCCAGACTACTATGCACAACGGTGGAATGACTTCCTGTCGGCATAGCCGGCAGCTTCCCGGCGGACCGCGCTCACGCAGTCGCCGATCCGCCGGGATTGCACAAATGCATCTCTCGCGCAGGACACGCGATCACCGATGTCTGTGACGCGCATTTCGGCCAATGCTCAGACGCCCATGTCGGCTGATGCTCAGCCTTCTGTCAGCGCGGGAACGGTAGCGAGCAACCGCCCTTTGTTTCTTGACGACGCGGGCTTGCGGCAGTGGCTCCTGTTGCTTCCGGGCACAATCTGGATGGCCGTCTTCGTCGGCATTCCGGTCGCTAGCATCATCCTCTTCAGCTTCTGGAAGTCCGGTTTTGCCGGTTTGGTACCGGTTTACAACGTCAACAACTACGTCAACCTCCTCTCGAATCGCACGTTCTGGAGCATCACCCTCTGGACCTACGAGGTCGTGTTGGTCATGCTCGCCGGGGTTATCCTGCTCGCCTATCCGGCCGCCTATGGCATTTGGCGCACGATCCGCGAAGAACGTTGGAAGACTGCCGTTCTGCTGCTCTGCATCGTGCCGTTCTGGACAAGCTACCTGACCCGCGCGATCACGTGGCTGCCGATGTTCGGCCGGGAGGGCGTCGTCAACAGCGTCCTGTTGTTCTTGGGGATAGTTGACCAGCCGATCGAGATGCTGCTCTACACGCCGTACTCGATGATGTGGGCGCTCTGGTTCCTGTACATCGTGTTCATGATTGGTCCTTTGTATCACAGCATGCGTCGGATCGATGAGGACGTGATGTCGGCGGCCGCCGTGTTCGGCGCGACACCGTTGCAAACCTTCTTTCATGTTGTCGTGCCATTGACCAAGCCCGGCCTTATGGCAGGCGCGCTCTTCGTTGTCGTCCTAGGTCTCGGCGAGTTCTTTACCGAGCGGGTCATTGGCGGCGCCCAGAACCCCATGCTGGCGGGACTCGTCCTACGACAGATCGACATCTTTCAATGGGCGTCGGCATCGGCGATCGCAGTAGCGCTGACCGTGCTGACGCTCGTCACCGTATTCGCAATGTTGCGATTCTTCGATCTGCGCATGGTCTAGCAAGCGAGGCCAAACAATGCCATTCCGCTTCGTCCGACGCCTATACTTCGCTTATCTCGGCTTCATTCTGGCGGTTCTTTACTTTCCTTTCGTCATAATGGGCGTGCTGTCCTTCCAAGGGCCGCGCGGTGGGCACACCTTTCCCCTGCGCGGCGTCAGCACGATTTGGTACTGGAAGCTGTTTCATCCCGGACAGCTCACCAAATATAGCGATGTCGGCGAGTTCTTGGGCGATTATATTGGCGCACTCGAGCGGTCGCTGGTACTCGCCGGGCTGACCATGGTCGTCTCGACCCTGCTGGGGCTAATGGCAGCGCAGGCATTCCGTCGGCGCTTTCGTGGATCAGGCGTAGTGTTTTATCTTTGGCTGCTCGGTATCATCGTGCCGGGGATCACGGTGAGCCTCGGATTGGCGCTTGTGTTTCAGCGCCTTGGTATCCCGCTGCACTGGTGGTCAACCGGACTCGCCGTCCACGTGATGTGGACGCTGCCGTTTTCACTGATCATCTTCCTTATGTTCTTCAACCGGTTCGATTCTTCTCTCGAGGATGCGGCTCTTACGCTCGGCGCGACGCGCTGGCAGACCTTTCGCAATGTCACCCTACCAGTCATGCAGCCCGCGGTGCTGACTTCGCTGCTGTTTGCGTTCACCCTGTCGCTCGACGAATTTCAGCGCAGCTTGCTGATCACCGGTACTGAACAGACGCTGCCGCTAATGGTCATGGCATCTGTGACGACGCGGGTAACGCCGACCCTCTATGCGCTGGGGACGTTGACGACGTTGCTATCGTTTGTCGTGGTCGCAATCTATCTGTTGCTGTTGACTTCCTCCCAGCGAAGGAGCGAACGCCTGATGGCCGGCAGCGCGCGACCGGCGATGGCTTGATCGATAGGTGCGCATTGCGGGCGGCTGCGCCGTTCCGGATACCATTGGTGCCGGCCCCCGTCCTCGAGGAGGAAACCGTTCGATTCTGGTCCAGCCGGACGGGAGGGCGTGGTCACGACCTGCGCCCAGATTGTCGAAAGTTGGGTTGGCAGGAAAGACGCGAAGAGGAACTGTAAGACCTTGTGGTTGCTCCGGTCTTGTGACAGACGACGCGGAGACGGTGACCGGCATCGTGCTGTTGGTGGATGGCGGCGAGTCGGCGTATTAGCGTCGCGGAGCGGGAAGTGATGCGTTTCGCGACGGATACCGGCGGGACCTTCACCGATCTCCTCATCGAGGACGAGGTCGGCCGCGTCCATATGTTCAAGGCGGCGACTGTCCCGAGCGAACCGGTGAAGGGTGTGCTCGACGCGTTCGATCTTGCCGCCAGACAGTTTCAGATAGACCGGCGCACGTTGCTCGGCCGCGGCAAGATGTTCATCCACGGCACGACCCACGCCATCAATGCCATTGTCACAAAAAAGACCGCTAAGACGGCGCTGTTGGTCACGCAAGGCCATCCTGACATCTTGGTGCTGCGCGAGGGCGGGCGGGTCGAGCCGTTTAACCATGCCGTCCCGTATCCCGATCCATACATTCCGCGCTCGCTAACCTTCGAGGTGCCGGAGCGCGTGTTGGCCTCTGGTGAAGTTCGCCGGCCGCTCGATCCCGAGGCGGTCGCCGATATCGCCGATCGACTGCAGCGGTTGGGAGTGGAGGCGGTGGCGGTTTGCCTGCTCTGGTCCGTCCTGCACCCGCAACACGAGCGAAAGGTTGGGCAAATCCTGGCGGCACGCTTGCCCGGTCTCCCGGTGACGCTCTCACATCTGCTAAACCCTGCACTGCGTGAATATCGGCGTGCGATCGCGGCGGCGCTCGACGCCTCGCTCAAGCCGCTGATGAACAAATATCTAGCCGGGCTCACGCACTCGATGCGCGAGGCGGGTTTCGACGGCCGCATCCTCGTCCTAACCTCGCAAGGCGGCATGGTCGACCTGGAGGAGGTGCAGCAGGCTCCGATCCTGGCGATCAATTCGGGGCCGTCCATGGCGCCGATCGCGGGCGTGCGACTGGCGGCGGCCGCCGCTCGACACGACGACGCCATCGTATTCGATACCGGCGGAACGACGTTTGACGTTTCGCTCGTGCGCAACGGCCGAGTGCCGTTCACCCACGAAACCTGGCTCGGGCGGCCGTTTCAGAGCGATCTCACCGGCTTCCCATCGGTGGACGTCAGGAGCATTGGCGCCGGCGGCGGCAGCATTGCCTGGGTCGAGGAAGGCAAGGTCCTCCATGTTGGTCCGCAAAGCGCCGGCGCAGTGCCGGGTCCGGCTTGCTATTCGGCGGGCGGGCGCCACGCGACGGTCACCGACACTGCGCTCCTTCTCGGCTATATCGATCCGTCATTCTTCCTTGGCGGCCGGATTCGACTCGACCGGAATGCGGCAATGGCCGCTCTTCAGCGTGACGTGGCCGCTCCGCTCGGAATGACCCTCGAAGCGGCCGCCGGCGCGGTCATGGCAGTCTGGTCCGAGAACATGGTCCAGGCCATTTCGGACATTACCGTCAACCAGGGCATTGATCCGGCGAACGCCATCATCATCGGCGGCGGCGGCGCTGCAGGTTTGAATGCGTTGACGATCGCGCAAAGGCTCGGCTGCAGGAAGCTCTTGATCCCCGAGGTGGGCGCGGCGCTCAGCGCATTCGGCGCCGTGGTGTCCGACATCGCGCGGGAGTATCGCCGCGTATTCGTCACGACCAGCGTGCAATTCGATAGGGACGGCGCGGCCGCCGTCATTGCCGAGTTGCGGCGACGAGCGGTGACGTTTGCCGACGCCGCTCGAGCCGCTGCGCGCGACACGCGCATCGATTTTATGGTCGAGGCGAGGTACCTGCACCAGGTCTGGGAGATAGACGTGGCGATCGATCCCGATTGCCTGCTCGACAGCGGCGGCATCGATATTTTAGTACACGCTTTTCATCGCGCCCATGGTGAGATTTTTGCGTTTTCCGATCTGCAGTCGCCGATCGAGGTGATCGCGTGGCGCGCTGCCGTCCGCTGCGCAGTGGTCGTCCATGCTGAGCTAAAGCTCGCCCACACGCCTCCTCCTGGTCAGCTGCCGAAATGCCGGCGGGCGTTCTTTGCGCACCACGGTTGGATCGAAGTTCCAGTCCTGGCGTTCGACGAGATCGAGCCGGGCTCGAGGAATGACGGACCGGCGATTGTCGAATCTCCGTTTACGTCGATCGTCATCGATCCGAGCGCGGCATTCAGCCGGAGCGCGAGCGGCGACCTGATTGTGGAGCATGGCGGCGCGCGATCTGTAGCGGATCAGGCTTACGTCTCGGCGCGAGGCAGAACATGACCGAGAAGCTCCTCGACGGCGCCGAGATGGCGATTCTGATCAATCGGTTCGAAGGCATCGCACGGAAGATGACTAATACGCTCTACCGGACGGGCCGCTCAGGCGTGCTCAATCGGGCCCGCGATTTCTCCTGCTGTATCGTAACGCACGATTGTCATTTGCTGGCCGCCGCCGAGAGTCTGCCGATTCATGTTCTGGTCGGCCCGAACCTCATGGCGGAGGCCATGAAACAATTCCATCCGACACTCAAGCGCGGCGACGCGTTCCTTCATAATTCGCCCTATCACGGCAATTCGCATGCTGCGGATCACACCATACTCGTTCCCGTCGTCGATGATGAATGCGTTCACCGGTTTACAGTGCTCACCAAAGCGCACCAAGCCGACTGCGGAAATGCGCTGCCGACGACCTATATGGGAGCCGCAGTCGACGTGTACGCGGAAGGCGCGCTCATATTTCCCGCCGTCAAGGTTCAAGAGGACTACAAGGACATCGACGACATCGTTCGCATGTGCGAGGTGCGCATCCGCGTGCCGGGCCAATGGAAAGGCGACTTCCTGGCGATGGTCGGCTCGGCGCGGATCGGCGAGCGCGAAGTACTGGCGCTCGGCCGCGAGGTGGGATGGGCCAAGCTCGAAGCATTCGCCGGACAGTGGTTCGATTTCAGCGAGGAGCGCATGGCCGCGCGCATCCGGCAGATCCCGAAGGGCCGCGCCACTGCAACGAGCACGCATGATGCGATCCCAGGCACGCCAAGCGGAGGAGTCCGCGTCGTCGCTACCGTGGCATCATATCCCGAACAGGGCCGTATCACCGTGGATCTGCGCGACAACATCGATGCAATGCCTTGCGGCTTAAACCTGACCGAAGCGTGCTGCCGGACCGCGGCCTTCATCGGCATCTTCAACAGCATCGGCGGCGACATTCCGCGCAACGCCGGAAGCTTTCGCCGCATCGATCTAAAGCTGCGCGAGAACTGCGTGACTGGAATTCCGCGGCACCCGACGAGCTGCTCGGTGTCGACCACCAATGTCGCCGATCGCCTGACGCACGCGGTGCAGTCAGCGATGGCGCAGCTCGGCGACAGCTACGGAATGGCGGAATGCGGCGGCTGCCTGCCGCCCTCCTCCTCAGTCATTTCTGGGGTTGATCCGCGCACCGGCGAGCGGTTCGTCAACCAGCTTTTCCTCGGCTCGACGGCGGGACCGGGCACCCCGTTCGCAGACTGCTGGCTCACTTATCTGCATATCGGCAACGGCGGAATGTGCTTCATCGATAGCGTTGAGCTCGACGAGCTTTATCAGCCGATCTGGGTGTCCGAGCGTAGGATCATGCCCGACACTGAGGGTGCCGGGCGTAATCGCGGCGCGCCCAGCCTGTTCGTCGAGTTCGGCCCGGTAGGCTGCTCGGTGGAGTTGGGCTATGTCAGCGATGGCTCGGTGAATGCCGCATTGGGCGCGCGTGGCGGCGGCACCGGCGGCGCCGCCGGGCACCGCAAGCGCCGCCTCGATGGCGGCCTCGAGGAGCTTTCCAATTGCGCGCAGGTGATCTTGTCTGATGGTGAAACCATCCAATCCATCTGCTGCGGTGGCGGCGGCTACGGACCACCCGCGGAGCGCGCGCCAAGTCGCGTGCTTCATGATGTCGCCGAAGCCTGGATATCGAGAGAACGCGCCCGCGAGGTGTACGGAGTCGTCATCGATGACGCGATGCGGCTCGACGAACTGGCAACGGAACGCCTTCGCGCAAAAATGGGCTCATCGGCGGAAGACAACCACCAAAGGCGATCAACGGATTAGCTTGTCAATTCTCATGACATATGAGAGCTTTAGCCAGTTTGGGGCCGCAGAGCCGCGACAGCGACCCGCGGGCGGCGGCTGAGCAGTAAGTAAGGTAAGCAAGTAAGAACGGGTGACGCGACAATGCCTGAGGGGGAGCCGACAACATGCGACCGGACGGGGTATCCAACTAGCCATCACGACCGCGCCGCCTTCGACGTGACGAGCCCGGTCCCTATGGGGCACTCGTGAGTGGGGGGAATGCTCCGCGTTGGCGCGTTGCCGTCGATACCGGCGGCACGTTTACCGACGCGTATTTTTTCGACGAAACAACGGGCAAAAGTCACGTCGCCAAAGTGCCCTCGATACCCAGCGCGCCTGATCAAGCCGTCATGCAAAGCTTGCAGGCGGGAGGTGTGGCGCCGCGGGATATCAGGCTTCTTACTCACGGCACGACCGTGGCCACCAACGCCCTTATCACCCGTCGTCTGTCGAAGGCGGCACTGGTGACGACGCGCGGCTTCCGCGACGTGCTGGAAATCCGCGACGGCACCAAGGAGGATTTGTGGGATGCCTATAAGGACACGTCGCCGCCCTATATTCGACGCCGCGATCGCTTCGAGGTGAAAGAGCGGATCGACTATTCCGGAAAAGTGGTCGAGCCTCTCGACGAAAGAGAGCTGGTTGAGCAGGCGCGAATTTTAAGACGCCGTGGATATGAGTCGATCGCAGTCTGCTTCATGAACTCGTATGTGAACGTGACCCACGAGCGGCGCGCGCGGGAAATTCTGGAAAGAGAGCTGCCCGGGGTTTTTGTTTCAGCATCCGCGGAAATCGCCCCCGAACTTTTCGAGCATCCGCGCTTTTCCACTGCCGTGATCAACGCCGTAACCGGGCCAGTCGTCGCACGCTACATCGGTGCCCTCGCGGCTACCCTGAAGGCCGAGGGCTACGCCGGTGACCTTCTGATCCTGCATTCCGGCGGCGGGGTACTCACCGCGGAGGGGGCGCGTCGTTACGCGGCGAGAGTTGCGTCGTCCGGCATCGTGGCAGGTGCGATTGCTGGTGCCCACATTGCCCGCGAATGCGGTTTTGCGAATGCGATCAGCCTCGATATGGGAGGCACCAGCACCGACATTTCGCTGATGTACCGGGGGCAACTCCGTATGCAACCAACATGGTCTGTCGAATATGGCCATCCGATAATGTTTCCGTCGGTCGAGGTCATAACCATTGGCGCGGGCGGCGGCTCGATAGCGTGGCTGGATCCCGGCGGGTCGCTGCGTAATGGACCGCAGAGTGCGGGCGCCGATCCCGGCCCCGCTTGCTACGGCAAGGGAGGGACCGCAGCTACCAATACAGACGCTAATTTGTTGCTTGGCAGGCTCGGAGAGGGGCTTTTGGACGGTCGCCTAGTGCTCGATCGGCAACGAGCGTCTGATGCTGTCCGAGATACGGTTGGCTCTCCGCTGGATTTGCAAGAGGCTCAGGCTGGGCACGCGATTGTGCGTGTGGCCAATGCGAACATGGCCAACGCCACCAAGCTTATTTCGGTCGGCCGCGGATTCGATCCGCGCGATTTCGCACTCGTCGTCTTCGGCGGCGCCGGGCCACTTCATGGCTGCGACTTAGCCAGCGAACTTGATATCCCCGTGGTGATCTTTCCACGCCACCCTGGCATTGCCTCAGCGATGGGATGCCTACTGGTAGACATTCGGCACGACCTTTCGCGCATGTGCCTGTTTCCGGTCGAGCAAGCAAGCACGCCACGTATTGAGGCGCTTTTTGCCGATCTTGAGGCGGAAGCGCGGACACGCCTTGCCGACGACGGAGTAGCGACCGACGCGATGCGCCTGCGCCGCACGATCGATATGCGCTATGCGGGCCAGTGGCGGCAGCTCTCCATCGAGATGCCGCCGGGGCGAGGGGTGGAAACGGTGCTCACGCACTTTCATGCTGAACATGAGCGAGCGTTCGCATTTCGAGACGATGCCCGCCCCGTCGAAGTCTACGCAGCGCGCGTTGTCGCGGAAGGGGGCGTGCTCAAGCCTCAATCGGCAGTGGCCAAGGCTGTCCACGACGCGGTCGAGCTACCGAGACCGGCCACGCACCGGCCCGTGTATTTTTCGCAGCGCTCGGACTATGTAGAAACGCCCGTTTACAAGCGCGACACGCTCGTCACAGGCGCGCGACTCGCCGGACCAGCAGTGGTTGAACAACTCGACAGCACGGTCGTCCTGCCGCCGGGGACGCTGAGTTACGTCACACCCGATCTTCATATCGTCACTCGGTTCGAGGGAGGTTCGCAATGAACGCGCCGGTGCCTCATTCAGCGCCAACGCTCGACCGGGTGACGTTCGAGGTCCTGAAGAACGCCTTCGTCAATCTCGTCGACCAGATGTCGGAGCAGCTGCTGCGCACATGCTATTCGTTCGTGATCTACTGCCGCG